>ERZ840517.59-NODE-59-length-164774-cov-9.030840_pt1 | contig 164774 bp, 137 predicted proteins | sample MGYA00519876_ERZ840517 | MGnify/ENA primary metagenome ERZ840517 (study PRJEB31850, sample SAMEA3708882) | human gut metagenome | biome: human gut; feature: human-associated habitat; material: faeces | place: China | collected 2014 ... | reverse complement strand
ACTCCCGATTAGGGATTGCGGTAAGCGGAACATGCACCGCTAAATTATAGTTTATCGACAAACCAAAAGGAAGCAGCACGCGCTGCTTCCTTTATTCGTTCTATTGTTCTACACATTTGTCATTCCGCTATAGGTGTTCAGAATATCATCCGCGATCTCCCGCTGCGTTCTCCGCGTATCCATCGCGAGCTTCTGAATATGCCTGTGCGCCTGGTTCTCCGTGAGGTTCAGGTACTGTATCAGGCAGCATTTCGCGCGGTCGATTATCTTCGTGTCCTCAAGCTGCTTCGAGAGCTTGGAGCGCTCCTGCTCCAGCCGCTGCATGTTCTCCTTCGCCATCTGAGCCATTCGGATAGTCTGCACCAGCGCCTGCTTCGTGAACGGCCTCGGGAGCACATACGCGCCTGTGAACTTGATACGGTTCTGCACCTCGTCGGCGATCTCCGTCTTTGCCAGCACTATGATAACCGCGCTAGTGCGGTCGTGGATCTCAGCGACGTAGTTCAGGCCGAACTCGCTGCGAAGCGGTGTGGATACTATCACCACATCATAGCCGGAAAGATCCTCCGCTGCCGCTTCCTCATCATCAAAGCAGCAGGTGATTTCTGCGCCGGTGTCCGCCAGCGCAGCCGATATCGTGCCGCAGATCATCTCGGTTTTGGCGTTGATAAATACCCTGGACATCAAGGAGCCCCCTTCCCGCGGCGTTCCCGCCGATCAAAGATTGTTGACGTAAAGCTGCTTGTACGGGCTTGCGGAATTCGGAGTGAGCTTGAAGAAATTGGAGCTGAGCAGCGTGTCAGTATCATTGCCGAAGTGCTTCGTGAAGCGCTCTACGTAGTGTCTGATGGACTCCTTCTCCTCTGCGGTGGCTACTGTGCAGCACACCTGAACGGGGAGTCCCTTCGGCATAACGTCGCTTCTGATGAACATTTCGCCGCCGTGCATTCCGGTGCCGCAGAAGTGACCTACCGGGCAGCCCTCAACGCCGATACCAAGCACGATGATGATACCGCCCGCCTGGTACTCGCCGAGGAAGTCGCCGACCTTGCCGCCGATAACGATGGTCGGGAACATATCCTGATAGCTCTTCATGTGGATACCGACGCGGTACCCGGCGTTGCCCTGGACATATATCTCGCCGGAGCGCATCGCGTAGCCGGTGGTGTCGCCGCTGTTGCCGTGAATGATTATCGCGCCGTCGTTCATTGTGTCGCCGGTGGCGTCCTGAGCATTTCCGTGTACGCTTATCTTAGCACCGTTCAGGTACGCTCCGAGGGCGTTTCCGGGGGTTCCCTTTATGAGTATCTCCTTGCCGGAAAGACCCGCGCCGATGTATCTCTGCCCGAGAACGTTCTCAAGCGTGAATTTCTGCTCGTCAGAGTCCCTGATCATTTTATTCAGCTCTGCATACGGCATATTCTTTGCGTCAATGATCATCTCTTTATTCCTCCCAGCTTATCTTCCCTGCGCGCCTTGCTGAACATCATCATCTGCGGTCTCTCTTTAAGCATATCCATGTCAACGTCGGAGAGGTCTATGCGCTCCTTTATCATGGAGGTGTATATTCCCGCGCGCTTTACGTCGCCCATCAGTATGAATCCCTTGAGCAGTCCGTCCTTGAATACCAGCTTTTTATAATTATTGCCGTGTTCCTCGACATATTCCTCGCCGTCGTAGCTTCCGGCGGTGATGATGTGCAGCCCGAAGAATCCTATCGCGTTCATCGGTATCGCGTTCTCGTACTTTGTCTCGGCGCCCGCCATGTTTCTTCCGGCTACCTCGCCCTGCATGTACGCATTCGGCAGCAGCGCGAGTATCCTGTCGGTGTCGGAGGAAGCGTCGTGGCTGACTGTGCAGTCGCCTGCGGCGTAAACGTCGTCGATGGTGGTTTTCTGGGTGAGGTCGCAGATTATGCCGCGCTCTACCTTGCCGCCTGCTTCGGAAACAAGCTCGGTGTTCGGGCGTACGCCCACCGCGATTATAACCATGTCGAAATCAACTGCAGCGCCGTTCTTCAGCTTTGCGGAGTGCTCGCTGAACTCGTCAACGGAGGTCCCGAGAATGAACTTTGTTCCCTTGCTCTCGATGTGCTTCTTCATGATGGAGCCTGCACGGACGTCCAGAATAGACGGCAGGATACGGTCAGCCATATCGACTACAGTGATGTCCGCCTTGTACTCGTTGAGCGCCTCGGCAGCCTTCAGACCGATAAGTCCCGCGCCGATTATCAGCACCTTCATTCCGGGCTTGACCTCAGCTTTGATGGCCTTTACGCTGTCGTAGCTCATGAACGTGTGGCAGGAGGCTATCTTCTCCATTCCGTTCATCGGGGGAACGAACGGCTTCGAGCCTGTAGCCACCATCAGCTTGTCGTAGGGGACCGTGCTTCCGTCCGTAAGAACGACATTCTTCGCAGCCGGGTCTATCTTAGTCACGCGGGTATCGAACCTGGTCTCAACGCCGTTCTTCTCGTAGAAGTCCGCGCTGCGGTAGTATATGTTCTTGTCTGTGACTTTCCCCATCAGCCAGTAGGAGATGAGCGGGCGGGAATAGGTGTGGTACTTTTCGTCGGAGATAACGGTTATCTTTCCGGTCTTGTCTATCTGACGGATACCCTCGATCGTTCCGACTGCCGCAGCAGAGTTGCCGATAATTACGTAGTTCATATCCGTCACCTCACCTTTCCTCGAAAACTATAGCGTTGTTCGGGCAAGCCTTTACGCATGCCGGCTCGCCGTGGCTGTTGCGCGTGCAGAGGTCGCACTTGCGGATCTTGTGTCCCGCCTCGTCGATGACGATAGCGCCGTAGGGACATGAGAGAACGCAGGTGTAGCAGCCTACGCACTTCTCCTCGTCGCAGACGATAACGCCGTCCTGCACTGAGAGCGCGCCCGCGATGCAGCCCTTTACGCAGGGGTGAGCGTCGCAGTGGCGGCACTGGACCGCGAAGTTTATCTTGTCGCCTTCTTCTATCTGGATCCTCGCGACGGGCTTCTTCCCGCCTGCGAACGCCTTAATCATATCGGGAGCACCGCTGTTCGCCGCCGCACAGGTGAATTCACACAGATGGCAGCCAAGACACCAGTCCTCGTTCACATAAACCTTTTTCATTGTTATGACCATTCCTTTCGAGCAGTGTCAGGGTTTATTCACCTGCGTGCATGATTCCGAGTATATCAAGTTCCTTCTGGTTGAGTCCTATGCCGCGGAGCATGAGTCTGTTGCCGCGGAGGGACTCCAGCGAGTTGATACCCATACCGCCCATCATTTCCTTGATCTCGTGATCCCACGCGTGTACGAGGTTCACCAGGCGCTTGTACGCGATATCCGGATTGAGGCGCTTAACGAGGTCTGCGCGCTGAGTTGCGATGCCCCAGTTGCACTTGCCGGTGTTGCAGCTCCTGCAAAGGTGGCAGCCCATCGACAGCAGAGCCGCTGTTGCGATATAAACCGCGTCAGCGCCGAGCGCTACAGCCTTTACGACGTCCGCGCTGCTTCTGATCGAACCGCCGACAACGATGGAAACATTGTTTCTGATACCCTCGTCGCGGAGCCTCTGGTCAACGCTTGCGAGCGCAAGCTCTATCGGAATGCCCACGTTATCGCGGATACGTGTCGGAGCCGCGCCGGTGCCGCCTCTGTAGCCGTCAATGGCGATGATGTCAGCGCCGCTTCTCGCGATACCGGAAGCGATAGCCGCAACGTTATGTACCGCCGCTATCTTTACGATGACCGGCTTCTTCCAGTCGGTGGCTTCCTTCAGCGAGAGAACAAGCTGGCGGAGATCCTCAATGGAATAGATATCGTGGTGCGGAGCGGGGGAAATAGCGTCCGTGCCCTTGGGTATCATACGGGTTCTGGATATTTCTTCGTTTATCTTCATACCCGGGAGGTGTCCGCCGATACCCGGCTTAGCGCCCTGACCCATCTTTATCTCGATAGCGGCGCCGGTGTCGAGGTACTCCTTGAACACGCCGAAACGTCCGGAAGCTACCTGGCATATCGTGTTGGGGCCGTACTTGTAGAAATCCTTGTGCAGACCGCCCTCACCGGTGTTGTAGTAGGTTCCCAGCTCCTGAGCCGCTCTCGCAAGGGACTCATGCGCGTTCTTCGAAATGGAGCCGAATGACATCGCGGAGAACATCACCGGAACGTCCAGCTCGAGGTACGGATTGTGCTTGAACTCAGCCCTGCCGTTCTCGTCGTAGTGGATCTCCTGCTCCTTCTTGCCGAGGAAGGTCTTGGTCTCCATCGGCTCGCGCAGCGGGTCGATAGGCGGGTTTGTTACCTGGGAAGCGTTCAGCAGTATCTTGTCCCAGTAAACCGGGTACTCGCGGGGGTTGCCCATCGCAGAGAGGAGCACTCCGCCGGAGCCTGCCTGCTTGTAGACCTCGTCCATTACCTGCTGGCTCCAGTTGCCATTCTCGCGGAACTCGTTCTCGTTCTTCCTTATTTTCAGCGCTCTTGTCGGGCACAGCGTTACACAGCGCTGGCAGTCAACGCAGTTGGTTTCATCGGACACCATTCTATCGAGGTCGGGGTCGTAATGGTGCACCTCGTTGGCGCACTGGCGCTCACAGACGCGGCACTTAATGCAGCGGTCAGGGTTGCGGACTACCTCAAACAGAGGATTCATATAGTTTATAGCCACTTAAGACCATCCTTTCAATTCTGCTCTCACATTACTTATCAAGGGTCACGATTATCGGTTCGCCGCCGCGTGGACTCCATATCCTGTCAACGTCCGGGGACATCGTCCTGATGGAGCATTCCTCGCTGGAAACATAGACCGTATCGCCCTTTTCGGCAGCGACCATCGAACGGAGCTTCAGTCTGTCGTTGAGCGCCATGATTCCGTTGTTGAATCCGAGGATTATTGAAAAGGGTCCTGTGATGAGCAGGCTGGAATAAACGTTTCTGAAATGGCGTATCTTCGCCGTTTCCTCCGGGCTGAACCTGCCGGATTCAAGCTCGCTCCAGAACGGAGCCGCGATGACCTTCGCAACGTCGTCAAGGGGCATTCCGAGGCGGCGGTGGAGGTAGTCGATGATGTAGGTGATGACCTCGGTATCGGTCAGCAGGTTGCACTTGTAGCCGAACATTTCGATGAAACGCCTGTTCGCGTCATAGGAGGAGATCTCGCCGTTATGTACTATCGTGTAGTCGAGCAGGGCGAAGGGGTGAGCGCCGCCCCACCAACCGGGTGTGTTCGTCGGGTAGCGGCCGTGTACCGTCCACGCCCAGCCGTCGTACTCGTCGAGACGGTAGAATTCGCCGACGTCCTCAGGGTAGCCGACCGCCTTGAATACGCCCATGTTCTTGCCGCTGGAGAAAACGTAAGCGCCGTCGATCTTGTCGTTTATCTTGATGACGCAGCGGGCAACGTAGGTGCGCTCGTCGAGCTGGCTCTCCTGGAGCTTTGTGGGAAGAGGGTTAACGAAGTAGCGCCAGATAAGCGGCTCGTCGGTGATGTTCGGGTGCTTTCTGGTGGGAATACGCGAGAGGTTGATGACGTCGAAATGGCGGTCGATGAACGCCTCGGTCTTTATTCTCGCCTCGTTGGAATCGTAGAAAACATGGAACGCGTACTGATCCTTGTACTCCGGATAAATGCCGTATCCGGCGTAGCCGCCGCCCAGACCGTTCGAGCGGTCGTGCATACAGGCAATGGAATTCACGATCACGCTGCCGTTTGTCCTTCTGCCGCTCCTGTTGATAAAGCCCGAGATCGCGCAGCCCGCAGGGATCCTTGTTTCTCCCTCTTTCATTAACATAAGCTCACTCCTTAATAAGTACTGAAAAAAACCGGATCCGGCAGAAGATCCGCCGGACGCCGCGATATTCGGCGCAGCGCTGAGCCGGTTTGATCATACGTTATATCCGCGGTGGAATGTGCTGAAGTGAAATTTCTGCCATCGTCAAGTTGCAGATACTTCACTGCCGCGGCAACGCTGCCTGCGGCTTTGTTCTCCGGCACAATTCGTTTTGTCCGCTTGAATTTACGTTCATATTATATCACCATATCGCTGGTTTGTCAAGAGGTTTTTGCAAGTTTCTTTCCGGCAATCTTTCATTTTATTATATATTAGATTCCATTATTGCTTTATATTTCCGATTAGTTTAGACTATCTATTGCGTTTAGCTCCGCTGTACGGTGCGTTTTGAAGCCTGGAATGTTATTTTTGCAAGAATAGGAGATTCCATATTTCAAAATTTCTGGTGAATATGCCAAAATGCAAAAATTCAACGATTTCCTGCACAATTTTTAAATAACACTTGAAAAATCTGCTGAAATGGAGTATAATAGTACAGTATTATTAATTATAGTATCATCTTCATAAAGAAAGGAACGCTATATCATGGCAGTAGAACTCAAGACGATCCAGCACCTGTGCGAGCTGTCCAAGCTCAACTACGACGAATCCGGACTTGAAAAGGTCATGGGCGAGATGGGCGACATCATCGACCTGATGGATACTATCAAGACCTTCGACCTCACCTACGACGATACCAAGGACAACAACAGCATTTCTCTGAGCGAGGTAAGAGAGGACGTACCGCAGCCCTCGTTCCCGACGGAGAAGCTGCTCTCCAACGCAGAAAACCGCGATAACTGCTACGTCGTACCCAAGGTAGTTGAATAAACAGGAGGTAATTATGGATATCACCCGCGCAAAGATACGCGATCTCCGCAAGGCGCTGGATTCAAAGCAGATCAGCGCCGCAGAGCTCTGCGGAGAATATTTCAGAAATATAGAAGCCGGCGACGGCAAGGTACAGTCCTTCATCACCGTTACCAAGGAAAAGGCGCTTGAGATGGCTGAAAACGCACAGAAGCGCATTGATTCCGGCGATGTGAGCCCGCTGACCGGTATCCCGCTCGCCATCAAGGACAACATCTGCACCGACGGTATCAAGACCACCTGTGCAAGTAAGATGCTTGAGAATTTCATACCGCCGTACAATGCGACTGTTATTGAGAAGCTCAACGCAGAGGGCTACGTGCTCCTCGGCAAGACCAGCATGGACGAATTCGCGATGGGCGGCTCCACTCAGACCTCCGCGTTTGCAAAGACCAAGAACCCCTACGACCTTGAGAGGGTTCCCGGCGGTTCCTCCGGCGGAAGCGCTGCGGCTGTGTCCGCTTCCTTCGCTCCCGCTGCGCTCGGAAGCGACACCGGCGGTTCCATCAGACAGCCCGCGTCCTTCTGCGGCGTGACCGGAATCAAGCCCACCTACGGCAGAGTTTCCCGCTACGGTCTGGTGGCATTCGCAAGCTCCCTCGACCAGATAGGCCCCATCTGCTCCGACGCCCGCGACTGCGCAGTTATGCTCAACGCCATCTGCGCGCACGACCCGCACGACGCGACAAGCTCCCGCCAGCCGGTTCCGGATTTCACCGAGAAGCTCGGTCAGACCGTCAGTGGAATGAAGATCGCAATGCCCAAGGAGTTCTACTCCGACGACATCGACGACGAAGTAAAGACCCACGTAATGAACGCCGCAAAGACGCTCGAAGCCCAGGGCGCAAAGCTCGTTGAATGCTCCATTCCCGGGCTGAAGTACGCTATCCCGGCGTACTACCTCATCGCCTGCGCCGAGGCTGCCTCCAACCTGTCGAGATTCGACGGTATAAAGTACGGCTTCCGCGGCGAGGGCCGCACCTTCGAGGAACTTATCCGCGACAGCCGCAGCAAGGGCTTCGGCGAGGAAGTAAAGCGCCGTATCCTGCTCGGAAACTACGCGCTTTCCTCCGGCTACTACGACGCTTACTACAAGAAAGCGCTCGCCCTCAAGCAGCAGATAATCAAGGAATACAACGCGGTATTCGACCTTGCCGACGTTATCCTCACCCCGACCGCTCCGACTCCGGCGTACAAGATAGGCGCGCAGGACAACGATCCGGTCAGGATGTACCTCGCGGATATCTGCACCGTTACCGTCAATATCGCTTCTCTGCCGGGTATCTCCACGACCTGCGGCTACACCGCCGAGGGTCTCCCCGTGGGCATGTCCGTCATCGGCAGACGTTTCGACGAGCAGACTATTCTTCAGTGCGCCGACGCATTCGAGCAGACCTTCGCTCCGACTGCGCCCGCCAAGCTTTAAGGAGGTACAGGAATGAGCGCATATTTTCCTACGATAGGACTTGAGACACACGCAGAGCTTTCCACAAATTCAAAGGTATTCTGCACCTGCTCCGCTGAATTCGGCGGAACTCCGAACTCCCGATGCTGCCCCGTGTGCAGCGGACTTCCCGGAACCCTCCCGGTGCTGAACAGGAAAGCCGTTGAATACATCATCAAGGCTGGCTACGTGATGAACTGCGACATTTCGCGCTTCACCAAGTGGGACAGAAAGAACTACTTCTACCCCGATCTGCCGAAGGCTTACCAGATCTCCCAGATGCCGCGCCCGGTGTGCCTCGCAGGCAAGGTAAAGATAAACGTCAAGGGCGAAGAGAAGGAGATACGCATTAATCGTATCCATCTTGAGGAGGACGCGGGCAAACTCGTCCACGACGATGTTAACCGCATTTCCCTCGCGGACTACAACCGCTGCGGCGTTCCGCTCATCGAGATAGTCACCGAGCCGGATTTCCACTCCGCTGACGAGGTCGTGGCTTACCTGGAGAAGATCATGCTGCTGTTACAGTACGCGGGTATCTGCGACTGCAAGATGGAGCAGGGCTCTATACGCTGCGATGTAAACATCTCCGTCGCGCCGAAGGGCAGCAATGAGCTCGGCACCAGAACGGAGCTGAAGAACCTGAACTCCCTCAAGGCTATCGCGAAGGCGATAGAAGTTGAGATCGAGCGCCAGGAGGAGCTTCTCGACAACGGCGAGCGCGTAATTCAGCAGACTCGCCGCTTTAACGAGGCTCTGGGCGAGACCACCGCGATGAGAAGCAAGGAGGACGCCCACGACTACCGCTACTTCCCAGACCCGGATATCCCTCCGATAATCCTCACCGAGGAGGAGCTTGACGAGATACGCAGTTCCATTCCGGAGCTTCCCGAGCAGCGCGTTGCACGCTACGTTGAGCAGTGCGGCATCAAGAAGCAGGACGCGGATCTCATCGTATCCGACAAGAAGATCTGCGATTTCTACGAGGAAGCAATCCAGGCGTACGACAATCCGAAGGCGGTCGCAAACTACGTGACCGGCGAGCTGCTCCGCAGAAAGAACCTCGGGGAAGTCGACATGGACGACCTGAAGTTCAGCGGCAGGGAGTTCGCACAGCTTGTTGAGTTCCTCCAGACGGACAAGATCTCACAGTCCAACGCGAAGGCTATTCTTGGCGAGATGATCGAAAACGGCGGCACTCCGAAGGATATCGCGGACGCGCAGGATCTGTGGATAAAGGAGGACAGCGACCTCCTCGCAAAGACCGTCGACGAGATAATCGCGAACAACCCGAAAGCAGCCGAGCAGTACCGCAGCGGCGACCAGAAGGTATTCGGGTTCTTCATGGGTCAGGCGAACAAGGCGCTAAAAGGTCTTGCATCACCGAAGGCTATTCAGGAATATATCAAGAAGAAGCTGTCCGAATAATTTCAAAACAAAAATCACCCGGCTCCTGCCGGGTGATTTGCAATTTAAAACCGCCCACAAAAATGGGCGGTCGTTTTTTATTCAGCGATCTCAGCGGACGAAGATGCTGGAAGCTCCACCGGCTCGGTCTGCTCGGTGGGAATCAGGTCGTCGCTTGACGCCGGTGAATCTGCGGAAGGCGCCGTAGTCTCAGCCGGCTTGGTATCCTGCGTTGCTGCCTCTACCGGAGTTTCCTCTACTGGTATTTCCTTGGTGGTTGAAGACTTCGTGGTTTTATCGGGCTTAGCAGGCTTGGTCGGTTTGGTCGGCTTAGTTGTCTTTGCCGGTTTGGAAGTCTTGGCGGTCGTTTCGGCTGTCGTGTAAACCGGCGGGATCTCGTCAGCGGGCTGGAAATTCTCCGCCTCAAACGTGCCTGTCGCAGAATCGCCGTCCCACAGACCCGCTTCGGTCAGGGCGCGGTGCATTTCCCACAGGGCAATGCGGTAGGCGTACGGACCAAGGTGTACGCCGTCGCCGGAGTGTAGGCACTCGCGAAGCTCGTTCTTCTCATTCTTGAGGTATCGCCCGAAGTCGAAGTAGTGCACGCGCTCCGGGAAATTCTCCTCGAGATACTTTTTCATGGTATTGTTGAAGCTATCGATAACGCTGTTTCCGCAGAACTTGCTGCATACAGGAGTTATCGCCGCAACGAAAACGTCGGCGCGGCTTCCTTCGAGCGTGGCTTCGATGACCTTGCGGTAATTCTTGCAGTATGTAGCTTCGTCCACCATGTTGACGTCGTTCATGCCCATCGAGAGGAACACGTACCGCGGATTAGCGGACTTCAGCACCTGATCGTAGGTTCTGCCCTCCCAGCCTCGGTACTTGAACGTATAGTCAAAAAAGCTGCGGGAACCGAGGTTCCCTTTTGCGGCAACATGCTCGTGCGGAACTATCCCATACTCGGAAAAGCCGCTGCAAATGCTGTCGCCTACGAACAGCGAGTAATCAACGAAGCTCAGCTCCTCGCCGGTAAGCTCGAACTTATCGTGAACCGCCTCGTAGAACATATCAAAGTCGTTGTTCATGTCCCGGACCTCGGCGGTTTCCTCCGTGGAGCCGCTTACGGCGATCTCGGGCAGCGAGCCCGACGGTATCTCCGGAGCCTGCGCGCCTTCCGGAACGTCCGTGGCTGTCTTATCATTCTGTTCCGTCTGGGAAGTCACCGAGGAATTCCCGCCGGAAACGAGGTCAGCCATCAGATCAAGGCTGTTCGGGTCGCTGGGGTTGTGGGGGTCGTTCTGTATATCAGTCGAAGCGCAGCCGCTCAGCAGCATTATAGCCGCGAGAGCCGCGCAGGAAAATCTGTATCTCATCTATATTCAAATCCTTCCGGATACGATTCGTCAGTACCGCGTATTCCGCAAAATTCGGCAATTGAATGGTATATTCGCGGTAAAAAACACAAACAGACGCCCGAGAGTAACACACGGGCGCCTGGATAATTCAACAATAAATTACTTGCCGTGCTTCTTGCTGCCGGTGTGCTTTTTAGCAGCAGGCTTTGCAGCAGGTGCCGGAGCCTTGGTCTCAGCGGGCTTAACGGCGGGTGCGGCAGCCTTGGTCTCGGCGGGCTTAGCAGCAGCGGGAGAGGGCTTGGTCTCAGCCTTCTTCTCTGCGGGCGCAGCGGGCTTTGCAGCAGGAGCGGCCTTCTTCTCTGCAACGGGCTTCTCAGCCTTCTTAGCGGGAACAAGAGCCTCAAGAGCCTTGAACTTTGCAACATCGCCATCGACCTTTACAAGACCGTCGGTGAGCGCACCGTCAAAGGAAACATCGCCGCTGAACAGCTTCTCGATGTTCTCAGCAGCGCCGGTAACGTTAGCCTGGAGGTCATCGTAATGAAAAGGAGCAACGTCAAGAACGCCCTCTCTTACTGCAACATAGAAGTCGTCCATATCGTCGATGAATGTAAAGTTTACAGCAACGGAATCCTCGTACTTCTTAGCCTTTGCCTTGCTTCCCTTCAGATAACCCTTGATCTTTTCAGCAAACTCGATATTAGTCATAACAAATTCCTCCTGTGGTATGCTTCAGACGGAGCGCCCGAAGCCAGGTAAAATTACCTGCCGATTTATTCCAAACAGCGAACCTGCCGCCGTTTTATTCATCTATTGTAGTATACCATAACTCCGCCTTTAATTCAATAGTCATTTTCTATAAATTTACAAGAAAAACAACTTGATTTTCAGATGAAAATATAAATATCAACAATCAGATGAACGATCAGACTCTTCTCTGGGGTATCTCCCTGCCATTTTTATCAATGAAAAGGCGCGGGTGCTCCTTGATTTCCTGAACCGGGGGCCTGTATGTCAGCATATCAAGGCGGACTCTGTCGCGGTACTCGGGCTTAACAAGATAATATACGTAGCTTTCGATTACATTAGGCTTTGAGAGTACGCGACCCTCTATCTTGAAATTATTAAAGCCCATGTCAAGGTATCTTCCGTAGACATCGTTGTTGGAAACAAACGTGCTGTAATGTGTTATCTGATAGAAATTGTATCTGGTATTGGGGCAGTTGAAATTATTTGCGTCCTCCATCGGATCTTTAACGCTCCTTACTGCTCCAAGCTGCTCATACATAGTCTGCTTGCTGCACTTGCGCTGGCTCTCGCCGAGCACCTCGTAGTGCTGCTTTCTGCGCTTGCAGTGAGGAGTGCAGTACGGATTTATAAGGATCTCGACTCTTGAGCGAAGTTCCCGCGGGATCTTGTCCAGCTTCTCGAAATCATTGTTCCAGTTGTAGTCAAGAACAACCAGCTTGTAATCCTTCTTGAACTCCTCCATAAGCTGATCGTAATCTTCGATCTGCTTTACCGTCGAAGAAATCAGCGGGAACTTGGGGTAATTCCTGCGCACATAATCTTCAAGGAAGGGCTTGTTCACGATGAGCTCATTAAAGCCGTTCTCGGCAATGGCGCAGAGGTGATTGCAGAACTTGTCCTTCAGATCCTTCTCGGTAAGAGTCGGGTTCGTGAATGTATATCTTATAGGAACATTTCTATCATTGAACGCCTTTATCGTGCTTGTGATCTGCGTCTCAAGCGCCAGACCGCCAAGGGCGCGTCCGCCGTTCCAGAGTGCAGATGGGAAGCAGCCGTAGCAGGAAGCAATTTCTATATCGTCATAAAAAAATTCCGGGTGCTCCTTGATCATATCAATGAGATACAGATTCAGATCCTTATGTACCCATATATCAGGAATGTGAAACTTTGCTTTCATTTTAAATGCTCCTTGTTTATTATTTATTGTGGAATACTTCTTTAATTATAACTCAATGTTCCCCTATTGTCAACACATTTCAGCAAATTCTAATGAATAAAACCGGGATAAGGCGGCAAAATATCAACATCAACCGAAAGGAGATAAAAAATGGCAGTAGTACTGATCAGAGCCACCATATTGTACATTATAATCACCTTCTCACTGAGACTAATGGGAAAACGCCAGTTAGGCGAGCTCCAGCCGTCGGAACTGGTAGTGACTATACTCATATCCAACATCGCGGCAATACCCGTGGAGGATTCCTCGGTGCCGATGATACTGGGGATAGTTCCGATATTCACGCTGGTCTGCCTTGACGTGATCGTATCGGCGGTAATGCTGAAGTTCCCGAAGTTCCGCAAGCTGATGATAGGCAGCCCGCGGGTGATAATGTCCGAGGGAGTCATCATGCAGAAGGAAATGAAGCGCCTGCGCTACACCGTCGACGACCTCGTCGAGGCAATGCGCGAGGAGCAGATATTCGACATAACCGAGATATGGTACGCCATCGTAGAGACAACCGGAAAGATACACTTCCTGAAAAAGAAGGACTGCCAGAACGCGGAAAAGGCGGACGTAAACTGCGGCGGCTCCTCAAGCGACCCGCCCGCGGTGATAATCCGCGACGGCAGGGAGGACGAGGAACAGCTCCAAAGCATGGGGCTGGGAATGGGCTGGCTGAAAGAGCAGCTCCGGGAACGGAAGCTCTCGGTAAAGGACGTGTTCCTGATGACCGCGGACAGGAACGGTCAGCACACGATAATCGAACGTCAGAGGGGGCTTTGAATGAACCGTCTTGTTGTAAGCATACTGCTGCTGGCGGTGATGTCGGCGGGGTGTTTCTGGTCGGTGTTCATCACCATTGATAAAACCAACGAGCTTTCCGGCTACATTGACCAGGTGGAGCAGGCGCACTCCGAAGGGGACAGCGAAGCCGCCGTGAAATACGCCAAGCAGCTTCACGACGTGTGGGATTCGGTGCTGCACTACAGCATTCTCGTCAACGACCTCGGGCACGCGATGGAGATAACGTCCTGCATAGCCGAAATATCCTCCTTCGCCGAGGAGGGCGATGATGAGCTGTACGCCGCATGCGACCGTGCGCAGGCGCAGCTTGAGCTTTTCCGCGAAATGCAGACTCCCACGCTCTGGAAAATACTCTGACAGTTTCGGAGCGCATTCGGCGGATAAAATTGCTGGCTGGCTGTGAGCCAGCCAGCATGACTAAAAAGTCTGCACGAAAAAAGCGTTGGCGGAACACTCGCCTTTAAATTATAGTTCCCCTGTATAATTTCTTCTTGAATCTTGTTGGAGAAACCTCCTTAACATCATAATCACAAAAAAATAATAAAAAATTGTTGCAAATTGTTTAGGTTTGTGTTATACTAACTTTGACTGCATAAAGTCAGAGTGCAGCAACTTTATTTTATCGAAAGGTCGTGATGTTAGGGTTGGAGAAAAAGGCAGAAGCAGTTCCTGGCGGCGGCAGCTCCAGACTGGCTTTATATGGCTTTAACAACCTCACAAAAACACTTAGCTTCAACATTTATGATGTGTGCTATGCAAAAAGTGAGAGGGAGCAGAAGGATTATATCGCGTACATAGACGAACAGTATAACTCCGAAAGGCTCACAAAAATTCTCTGCGACGTCACCGAGAAGATCGGCGCGACCGTCCTGAATATCTCAAAGCAGGACTATGATCCGCAGGGTGCCTCTGTCAATGTCCTCTTCGCCGAGGGTTACATTGACCCCGACCACGTAGACGAGTCCTGCAACAAGGGCGCCGGCTACTTCAACAGGAGCGGTATCCAGCCGAATACCGTTCACGCACATCTTGACAAAAGTCATATCACGGTGCACACTTTCCCGGAATATCACCCGGATAAGGCTATTTCTACCTTCCGCGTGGATATCGACGTCGCCACCTGCGGCGAGATCTCCCCGCTGAACACGCTGGATTACCTCATAGGCAGCTTCGACTCGGATATCATCACGATTGATTACCGCGTCCGCGGCTTCACTAGGGACGTCTCCGGCAAGAAATGTTTCATGGATCATAAAATGACCTCCATTCAGGACTTCATCGATCCCCAGACTCTGACGAAGTACGACGCTATAGACGTCAATGTGTACCAGTCGAATATATTCCATACAAAAATGCTGATCAAGGAGATAGAGCTTCAGAACTATCTCTTCAATTCCGATGTCTACGAGATCCACCCCCAGCAGCGCCTTGAGATCACCAACAACCTGCGCCGCGAGATGATCGAGATATTCAGCGGAATGAACATCTATTGAGGTGAGCGTAATGCAGCTTGATCACACCCGTGCGCCTCTTTACGAGGCAATGAAGGAATATCAGCTTGACCGCGTTGTCAAGTTTGATGTCCCCGGGCACAAGGGAGGCCGCGGCAACAAGGCGCTGAGGGACTTCCTGGGCGAGGCGTGCATGAGGAACGACGTGAACTCCATGAAGCCCCTCGACAACCTCTGCCACCCAGTTTCCGTCATAAAGGAGGCTCAGCAGTACGCTGCGGACGCCTTCGGAGCGGAAAACTCCATCTTCATCGTCAACGGAGCCACCGGAGCAGTTCAGGCGATGGTGATGTCGGTATGCAAGGCGGGGGATAAGATAATCCTCCCGCGAAACGTCCACCGGAGCGCAATCAACGCGCTGGTGGTCTGCGGAGCGATACCGGTCTACGTGAACCCCGGCGTCAACAACGACCTCGGCATACCGCTCGGAATGACCCCGGAGGAAGTCGAGGCGGCTATCCTCGCAAATCCTGACGCGAAAGCCGTGCTGGTCAACAACCCGACCTACTACGGCATATGCTCCGACCTGCGGAAGATCGTCGAGATAGTACACAGGCACGGCATGAAGGTGCTGGTTGACGAAGCGCACGGAACGCACTTCTATTTTGGCGATGGACTTCCGCCCAGCGCCATGAGCTGCGGCGCGGACATGGCTTCGGTATCTGTGCACAAAACCGGAGGAAGCCTCACCCAGAGCGCGATACTGCTCCTGGGGAAGGGAATAGACCCGAACTACGTACGGCAGATAATCAATCTCACACAGACCACCAGCGCAAGCTACCTGCTGATGGTTTCCCTCGACCTGGCGCGGCAGAACCTCGCGCTCCACGGCAGGGAGTTCTACGCGAAAACGGTGGAGTTCGCGGATTACGCGCGTAAGGAGATAAACGCCATCGGCGGTTACTACGCCTTCGGCGAGGAGCTTTGCGACGGCAAGGCGTTCTACGCGTTCGACAAGACCAAGCTTTCGGTGCATACCAGGGCGATGGGTCTTGCGGGCATAGAGGTCTACGACCTGCTCCGGGACGAGTACGACATACAGATAGAGTTCGGCGACATCGGCAATATCCTGGCGATAATCACCGGCGGCGACCGCGCGCTCGAAATAGAGCGGCTCCTCGGCGCGCTGAACCTTATCAAGAAGTTCCACGGGAAGTCCCCCGCCGGGCTTTACGACCACGAGTACATCGACCCTATCCTTGAGATGTCCCCGCAGGCGGCATTCTACGCCGAACAGGAGACCCTACCGATAGAAAAGACCGCCGGAAGGGTGTGTAGCGAGTTTGTCATGTGCTACCCGCCGGGGATACCGATCCTGGCTCCGGGCGAGCGTATCACCCAGGATATCCTGGATTATATCGCGTTCGCGAAGGAAAAGGGCTGCTCCCTCACCGGCTGCCGGGATATGAACGTTGAGTATTTGCAGACCGTCAAGTTCAGCGCCGGGAACGACCGGCGCTGAACATCCGGTTTTTCTTTGATTTTCCGGAGTGGAAAATCAATTTCGCCTTCGGCGAAACCGAAAAACCTCGGATTTGTTGGTCAGCTTAAAATGTTCAGAGCCGGGAACGATCGGCGCTGAACGTTAGAAAGGAAATCCTATGGAATTATGGTTTACAGAGAACCATACGGACAACATACGGTTCTCCATAAAGATAAAACAGCACGTCTACAGCGAGAAGAGCCGCTATCAGCAGATAGATATTCTCGACAGCTACGAGCTTGGCAGGATACTGGTGCTTGACGGATTCATCATGCTGACGGAAAAGGACGAGTACATCTATCACGAGATGATAACCCACGTTCCGATGGCGACGAATCCCGATATAAAACGCGTTCTTGTAATAGGCGCGGGCGACGGCGGAACTATCCGTGAACTTACCCGCTTCAAAAACATCGAGCACATCGACATGGTGGAGATAGATCAGCGCGTCGTTGAGGTCTGCAAGGAGTATCTCCCACAGACCGCGTGCAGGCTGGACGATCCCCGCGTGCATATCTTCTACGAGGACGGTCTGAAATACGTCCGCGGTAAAGATAACGAATACGACCTGATAATCGTGGATTCCACCGACCCGTTCGGACCCGGCGAGGGGCTGTTTACAAAGGAGTTCTACGGCAACTGCTACAAGGCGCTCAATGAGAACGGCATACTTGTGAACCAGCACGAAAGCACGTTCTACGACGAGTACGCCGAGATAATGAAGCGCGCCCACAGCCGCATTAAGAGCTTCTTCCCGATATCGCTGGTTTATCAGGCGCATATCCCGACCTACCCCTCCGGGCACTGGCTGTTCGGATTCGCGAGCAAGCGGTTCCACCCGGTCGCGGACCAGCACGCGGAATGGTGGCTGGCTCAGGGGCTGAAAACCAAGTATTACAATCAGTACGTCCACAGCGGGTGCTTCGCGCTGCCGAACAACGTCCGGGACGTACTCCGGGAAACAAAGCCCGCAACATGACGGAGGTATAATATGCTGATAGATTTTTCCGACATCGAAGAAAAGCCGCTGGAGCATTTCAAGGGCGGCGAGGGTACGTTCTTCGCGAGAATGTTCACCGACCCCAAAGTCAAGATAATGCGCGGCAGGCTGGAGCACGGCGCTTCCATCGGACTGCACACCCACGAGGGCAACAGCGAGATAGTGTTCATTCTTGAGGGAAAGGGCAAAATGCTGTGCGACGGCAGATACGAGGAGCTTTCTGCGGGAAGCTGCACCTACTGCCCGGAGGGTCATGAGCACAGCCTTATCAACGACAGCAAGGGCGACCTGATTTTCTACGCGGTCGTACCCGAGCACCACAATTAAATTCGGAATTCGTAATTCGCAATTGAATGTGTCCGGCTTCGCCGGACGATATCTGAATACAGGAGGAATAAACTAATGAGCAGAGCAATGATAATCGGCGCGGGCGGCGTCGCAGGTGTGGTTATAAACAAGTGCTGCCAGAACAGCGATGTTTTCACGGAAATCATGATAGCAAGCCGCACCAAGGCTAAGTGCGACGCATTCAAGGAGAAGCTCCAGCCTACCACAAAGACGGTCATCACAACCGCCCAGGTGGACGCGGACAACGTTGAGGATCTGACCGCGCTCATCAAGAGCTACAACCCGGAAATCGTAATTAACGTAGCGCTTCCGTACCAGGATCTTCACATCATGGACGCGTGCCTTGCGGCGGGCGTGAACTACCTCGACACCGCAAACTACGAGCCGGAGGACACCGCGAAGTTTGAGTATAGCTGGCAGTGGGCTTACCGCGAGCGCTTCGAGAAGGCGGGGCTGACCGCTATCCTCGGCTGCGGCTTCGACCCGGGCGTTACCGGAGTTTTCTCTGCGTACGCCATGAAGCACCAGTTTGATGAAATAAACTACATCGATATTCTGGACTGCAACGGCGGCGACCACGGCTATCCCTTCGCCACCAACTTCAACCCGGAGATCAACATTCGCGAGGTGTCCGCAAACGGCAGCTACATCGAGGACGGAAAGTGGGTCGAGACCAAGCCGATGGAGATAAAGCGCGTCTACAACTTCAAGGGCGTAGGCGAAAAGGATATGTATCTGCTCCATCATGAGGAGCTGGAGTCCCTCGCGCTGAACATCAAGGGCATCAAGAGAATCCGCTTCTTCATGACATTTGGTCAGAGCTATCTTACGCACCTCAAGTGCCTCGAGGACGTCGGAATGACATCTATCAAGCCCATCATGTATGAGGGCAAGGAGATAGTTCCGCTCCAGTTCCTGAAGGCTGTTCTGCCCGACCCGGCTTCCCTCGGCCCGAGAACAGTCGGCAAGACGAACATCGGCTGTATCTTCATCGGCAAGAAGGACGGCAAGGAGAAGCACTACTACCTCTACAACATCTGCGACCATCAGGAGTGCTACAAGGAGGTAGGCTCCCAGGCTATCAGCTACACCACCGGCGTTCCGGCGATGATAGGCGCGGCTATGGTGCTGACAGGCAAGTGGAAGAAGCCCGGCGTTTACAACGTTGAGGAGATGGATCCGGATCCTTTCATGGAGAACCTCAACAAGTGGGGACTTCCGTGGGAGGAGGACTTCGACCCTGTGCTGGTTGACTGATTTCTGATTTACACAGGCAGGCGGGTGTTTGCCCGCCTGCGTTTTTTTCGGAGCGGCGTGTAAAAATGCTGGAAGCACTTGATAAATCGGAATTTAACGCACATCTAAAAAACGAGAATTCACAAAAACGTAGCCATAAAACGGTGATGAAAGGACGTATAACTTATGAGTAAAAAAGTATTTGTTTTGGTACACGATTACTGGCATCACGATGATTCCATCAAGCCTATGATGGACTATCTGTTTAACGCAGATTATGAAGTAACATTCACAAAGAACCCAAATGATTATTTCAACGGGCAGTTTGATTTGTTTTTGTCTTTCAAAGATCCTATTGAAAATGATCAGATTCCTACTCCAATCTGGTGTGATGAAAAATGGACGGAGAAATTTCTGAATGATGTTCAGAATGGTATGGGAACGATTATGCTTCACGCATCACTTACTGATTACACAGAAAATCACGCAATCCTTACAAATGTTATAAGAAGTAACTTTATCACTCATCCCGAACAATGTCCGCTTACTGTAAAACCGATAGCAGAACATCCGATTATTGAAGGCATTGGCAAATTCACATTCCCTGATTTTGACGAACATTATGTAATGGAAATGATTCCGAATGCTGATACAACGATTCTTGCAGAAACCGTTTCAAAGAACGGCGTTCAGCCTGCTGTATGGATTCACACCTATGGCAAGGGAAAAATCTGCTGTATCGTTCCTGCACACACTACCCAAAATCTGACCTGTGAACCATTTGTCAAACTTGTAAAGAATGCTATTGATTGGGTTTAATAGCATTAATAGAGTGTCAAATTACAGTTTATCGTTCAGATAATTTTTCAACGCACACAAGAAAGGAACACCATGGACTGGAAATACAAAGTAGAAACACCCTGCTACGTCATTGACGAGGGCACTCTGAAAAGAAACCTCGAACTGCTGAAATTAGTCCGCGAGAAAGCAGGCTGTAAGATACTGCTGGCGCAGAAAGCGTTCTCGGCGTTCGCGGTCTACCCGCTGATAGCAAAGTACCTCGACGGCGTGACCGCCAGCGGCATATTCGAAGCAAAGCTCGGCTATGAGGAGATGGCGAAGCCGTTCGGGCGCGAGAATCACGTGTTCTCCCCGGCGTACCCCGAGCAGGACTTCGACGAACTGCTGAAAATCTGCGACCACATGGTGTTCAACTCCCCGCGGCAGTGGGCGAAGTTCCGCGACAGAGTGCGCGCAAACGAACGTTACATACAGGCGGGGATACGCGCGAATCCGGAGTACAGCGAGATAGAAACGGACATCTACAATCCCTGCTTCACCGGTTCGCGGCTCGGCTGCACGCTTGAGGAGTTCCGGAAAGACCCCGCGCTGTACGAGGGGATAGACGGACTGCATTTCCACACCATGTGCGAACAGGGCGCGGATACTCTTGAGCGTACGCTACCGCATGTCGAGGAGAAATTCGGCTTCATGTTCGATAAAATCAAGTGGCTGAACTTCGGCGGCGGACACCACATCACAAAGCCCGGCTACAACGTGGCAAAGCTGATAGAGTGCGTGAAGCGTATCCGCGAGACCTACGGTCTGGAGGTCTACCTTGAGCCGGGCGAAGCCATAGCACTGAACGCCGGCTGGCTGGTGACGACTGTGCTTGACACCTTCGCGAACGGCTGTAATATCGCGATAACGGACGCATCTGCGGCGTGCCACATGCCGGACGTCCTGGAAATGCCCTACCGTCCGGAGATAACCGGGGCGGGGAAGCCCGGCGAGAAGCCGTACACCTACCGCCTCGGCGGCAACACCTGCCTTGCCGGAGACGTCATCGGGGACTACTCGTTCGATGAACCGCTGAATGGCGGCGAGCGGCTGGTATTCGGCGATATGGCGATATATTCGATGTGCAAGAACAACACATTTAACGGAATGCCCCTGCCGGCTATCTACCTGCTGAAAGAATCCGGGGAGGTAGAGCTGATAAAGAAATTCGGCTACGAGGATTTCAAGGGACGTTTATCTTGAAATAGTCCCGCGAAGCGGGACACCATAATTCCGAATTCCGAATTCTTAATTCCGAATTTCAATTGTTGGGGGCGATGTGATGCCGGGACTTGGCACTATAGTAAACGCCGCTGCGATAGTCGCGGGCGGACTTTTCGGCTTGCTGTGCGGAAAGCTCATGAAGCCGCGCATACAGGAATCCCTCACGATGGCGTGCGGCGTGTGCGTTATATTTCTCGGGATAGCCGGAGCAATGGAGAAAATGCTCAGCGCCGCCGCTGATGGAACTCTCTCAAGCGGGGGCACGATGACGCTCATAGCAAGTCTTGTGCTCGGAGCGCTCATCGGCGAGATCATCAATATTGAAGCGGCTATGGAGCGCTTCGGGACGTGGCTCAGAAAGATCTCCCGCAGCGAGGGTGACGGCGGTTTCGTCGGGGGATTCGTCAACGCTTCGCTGACCGTGTGCGTCGGCGCGATGGCGGTCGTCGGGTCGATCCAGGACGGGATCCTCGGAGATCACTCAACGCTGTTCGCAAAGGCGGTGCTCGACCTCATCATCGTTATGGTCATGACAGCGGCAGGCGGTAAGGGCTGCATTTTCTCCGCGATCCCCGTTGCAATTTTCCAGGGGACGATAACCGCTCTCTCAAAGCTGTTGGAGCCTGTAATGACTCAGCCTGCACTCGATAATCTGTCGCTGGTGGGGTCCGTGATGATCTTCTGCGTGGGCGTAAATCTCGTTTGGGGGAAGAAATTCCGCGTCGCAAATATGCTCCCCGGACTTGTTCTGGCGGTTGTCTGCGCGTTCCTTCCGTGGTTCTGAGTTTTCAACGTTTTCCGGATCGTTGAAAATTCACGGCGAAATAAACAGATAAAAAGTACTCTGCCGATTGCCGCCGTTTTTTCAACCGTTTCACAAGATATAGTTGAAACTTTGTTGAATCTTTCCGATATATAGTGCTTTTTCAACGAAAAATATCTTTCGAGTCTTCATTTCGAAGGCTCTTTTTTGTTGAAAGTGCACAAAAATATGAACAAAATTTTTTTTAGTTTTTTGGCGATTTATTCGGGCTAACACTTGCAAAAATGTTGAATTCGTTGTATACTATTGGTGGGGGAAAAGGGTGAAGTTTTCACTAAAGTGGGTTAAATATCATAAATAATCACTAGATTTCCACATTTTCAACTTCGCCGACCCGATTTTTTATTACTGGGAAAATATATTTCATCTACGGAAAAGCCGTCTGAGGAAGGCGGCAGGACACTTTCACAGGGGACTACAGCTTTGGAAAGGGGGAACAGGAATGTACGGCGAGTTCGAGCACACCATAGACTCAAAAGGGCGCATGAACTTTCCGGCGAAGCTCCGCGAGGAGCTGGGAGAACATTTCTATATTTCCAAGACTATAGGTGAGAGCTGTCTGACGGTACACACAGAGCAGAGCTGGAACGACCTCAGGGAGAGCCTGAGGGGAAAGCCGACAAAGGTAAGGCTCCCGCTGGAGCGCTTTTTGTTCGGCGGAGCATGCGAGGCCGAGCCGGACAAGCAGGGCAGAATCGCCATTGCGCCGGCGCTGAGAGCTTACGCGGGACTCACCTCCGAGGTGGTAGTCGTCGGAATGGACGACCACGCGGAGATCTGGGACAAGGCGGCTTACATAGCTTATACAGAGAGCGTATCCGCCGAGGATATCGCCGCGCTTGCTGAGGAGATCGGTATTTAATGGAGTTTTCACATGTTTCAGTGCTGCTGAAAGAAACGGTGGACGGCGCGTTCACAGACCCGAAGGGCGTTTACGCGGATCTCACCACCGGGGGTGGCGGTCACAGCCTTGAGCTTGCAAAGCGGCTGGACGGCGGTCGTCTGATATGCTTCGACCAGGACAAGGAGGCGCTGGAGGCTGCTGGGGAGCGGCTGAAGGGACTTCCTGTTACTCTTGTCCGGAGCAATTTCTGCGAAATGAAGTCGGTGCTGGCTGACCTCGGGATAAAAGAACTGGACGGCATAATTGCTGATCTGGGCGTGTCCTCTCATCAGCTTGATACTGCGGAGCGGGGGTTCTCGTTCCACAACGACGCACCGCTTGATATGCGCATGAGCGGGGAGGGTCTTTCCGCCCGCGACGTGGTGAACGAATACGACGAGGGGGAACTCGCCAAGATTCTGTTCGACTACGGCGAAGAAAAATTCGGGAACCGGATAGCAAGAGGCATAGTAAACGCCAGGCTCACCGCCCCGATCGAGACCACCGGGCAGCTTGCTGAGATAATCAAATCAAGCGTTCCGGCGGCATACCGCAGGGAAAAGAACCCCTGCCGCAAGAGCTTCCAGGCGATAAGGATAGAGGTCAACCATGAGCTGGACGTGCTTGAAACGGCGCTGACAGACGGTTTCGACGTGCTCAAGGTCGGCGGGAGAATGTCCGTTATCACGTTTCACTCCCTTGAGGACAGGATCGTTAAGAACCGCTTCAAGGAGTTCTGCACGGGCTGCACATGCCCGCCGGAGTTCCCGGTGTGCGTATGCGGAAGGAAGCCGATGGGCAGACTTGTGGACAAGAAGCCGATAACAGCTTCGCCGGAGGAACTGGAAAGAAATCCGCGCAGCAGAAGCGCAAAGCTCAGAATTATAGAGAAGATCCGCAGAAGCCCTCTTGAGGACTGACGGATAACAGAAACGCAAAACAGCCCGGCATGACCGGCGCAGCAAAAGAAGGAGGGTGAGCCTATGCTTCCCGAAACTGACAGATCAAACCTTGCATACGACCTTTCCATGTACGACAATGCGGCGCGCCGCGAACAGGAGCGCGAGCAGGAAAGGGAAAGAGAACGCAGGGCAAGGCAGATCAAAATGAATACGCATTCGGTTTCGCGCAGCGGTTCGAAGCTCAAGCTCTTTGCCGTGACCGCGGTGGCGCTGGGAGCTTTGTGGGCGGTGAACGTCCAGTTCACGAAGGTAGACGATATCGCGAGAAAGGTCGAGGATCAGAGGGCTCTGCTTGCAGAGGCGCAGGAGGAGAATTCGCTGCTCCAGAGCAGGCTCGACAGCAAGGCGAACATCAGCTATATCGAGGAATACGCCGCAAACGAGCTTGGCATGGCAAAGGTCACTAACTCACAGATCAACTACCTTGATGTGAACACGGAAAACCTTATCGAGGTCACTCCGGAGAACAACGGAAGCATTTTCAGCGCCGTTGCCGACTGGTTCGGTGATCTTCTGGAATACATTGGTTTCTGAAGGCATAATATAGAGGTGACAGGACATCGGGACACGCTGTCCGTTCTCTATACTCTGCCGGCAACGGACTTTAACGGCAAGGTCGGCTTGTTATGCGCTGTGCGGCGGGACTGCACAGCCACGCAGCCCGGCTTTGCTTTTTGTTTTATTGGCACGTACTTTTCTGACTGGAGGTCAACAGCTTCATGAAAATCAAAAATGCAGCAAAAAAAATCGGCAGCGCTATCTACGAGATGGAGCAGAAAAGCGCTGAGAAGCCGCGTATACTTGGCTCCAGCCAGAAGCAGATAATCTTTCTGGTGCTGATAATCATTTTCTCGTTCTGGGTGGGCTACAAGCTGCTGAGCTACTCTATCCTGGACGGCGACAAGTGGCGCATGATGGCTACCGACCAGCAGCTTTCATCGGTGGTCATAAAGGCGAACCGCGGCTCCATCTACGACGCCAACGGAACCACCCTCGCGCAGAGCTCCACCGTGTGGGACGTCACCATCTCCCCGCACAATATCGATCTTTCCAACACGAAAGCCAAGGAGCAGTACGACATCAAGGCTAAGGCGCTCATTGAAAAGGGCGAAACTCCCGAGCCGTACATTGACCGCGCGGAGCTGATATCCCAAAAGCTATCCGAGCTGCTTGGCGTTGACTATTCCAAGATCAAGACCGCGTGCGCCGATACCACCAAGCAGTACTACATGGTGAAGCGCAAGGTCGAGAAGCCCGAGGCGAACGAGATAACCGCGTTCATGAACGAGAATGGTCTGAACTCCGACGATATCTACCTCTGGCCGACCTCCAAGAGATACTACCCCAACGATTCGCTGGCATCGAACATAATCGGCTTCACGAACTTTGACGGCGACGGCGTTTACGGTCTCGAGGCGTACTACGACGACTACCTCAGCGGCACTGACGGCAAGGCGGTCTACGCGGTAGCCGCCGACGGCAGGAAGCTCCAGAATTCCAGCGACGCGTACTACTCAGCCGTGGACGGCTACAGCCTGGTGCTCACGCTGGACGAGGTGCTCCAGCACTACCTTGAAAAGAACCTGGAGCTGTGCGTTTCCCAGCACCAGGTAATAAACCGCGCCTGTGGTATCATAATGAACTGCAATACCGGAGCCGTCCTCGCGATGGCGACCGCTCCCAGCTTCGACCTGAACAACCCGTCTGAGCTTAAATCCAGCTTCGATCTCCAGACCCTTGCCGAGATGAAGGAATCCGGCGCCACCGAGGAGGAGCTCGACGCCAAAGAGGCGTCTCTCCGTGAGCAGCAGTGGAAGAACAAGGCTATAACCGAGCTGTACTACCCCGGTTCCGTTTTCAAGACCGTCACATGCGCCAGCGCCCTCGAGGAGGAGGTCGTTTCGCTGAATTCCACGTTCCACTGCGCGGCTTACGAGATGGTCGCGGGAACCAAGATCAAGTGCTGGTCGAGCTACGGCCACGGTACGCTCACGCTCCAGCAGGCGGTAACAAAGTCCTGCAACCCTAGCTTTATCCAGATAGGTCAGCTTCTCGGAAAGGATAAATTCTGCGACTACTTCGAGGCGTTCGGCTTTACAGAGCCCACCGGCATTGACCTCCCGGGCGAATCCGGAAGCCTTTATGTTTCAAGGGAGAACATGGGTCTTGTCGAACTTGCTTCCTCAAGCTTCGGTCAGACCAACAAGGTGACTCCGCTCCAGATGACCACCGCGCTGTGCGCCATCGTCAACGGCGGCTACCTGGTGACTCCGTACGTAGTGGACAAAATGCTCGATTCCGACGGAAACGTCGTAAAGACCACCGAGACCCGCATAAAGCGCCAGGTCATCTCCGAGGAGACCTCCGCGCAGATGCGCCAGATACTCGAGACTGTAGTTAACGAGAACGGCGGCAGCAACGCGTACATAAACGGCTACCGTATAGGCGGCAAGTCCGGTACAACTGAGAAAATCGACGAATACAACAAGCTCAAGGCCGAGACCGGCGTGGATCATATGACATATGTTCCGTCCTTCGCGGCATTCGCCCCGGCTGACGATCCCCAGATAGTAATGCTGGTAATGGCGGACACCCCGACCGGCACGCAGTACTACGGAAGCGCGGTCGCTGCCCCGGTAGTTTCGGCGGTGTTCAAGGAGGGTCTGCCCCACCTTGGAATTTACCCGACCTACACTGCGGAGGAGCTTGCCAAGATGGACGCTGCGGTGCCGTACGTAATGGGCATGGAGGCTCAGCGTGCGGAGGCAAAGCTCAATGCGGATGGCTTCGAGGTGCGCTATGTCGGCGACCCGGCAAGCGGCGCCACCGTTTCCACGCAGATACCCGCTTCGGGAAGCAGTATCCCGAAGGGCTCGACTGTGGTGCTGTACCTCGGCAATGAATACGACCTGGAATCCGCGGTCATTCCGGACGTTACCGACATGACGGTCTCCCAGGCGAACGAGGCGATAACCAACGCGGGATTCAACATCAAGATATCCGGCGGAGCTGCGGAGAACGCCAACGCTGTGGCTTCCGCGCAGTACCCTGTGGGCGGTACCGACGGCTACAAGGGAAATGTCGTGGAAGTAACGTTCCAGGTCAACGGATATTCAGACTGACGGAGGCGAGGTCATGACTTTAGGACAGCTTTTCAGCGGTATCACGGATATACCGCAGGAATTAACGGAGCGCGTCGTATCAGGCGTGACCTCCGACAACCGCGAGGTGGAGCCGGGGTTCCTGTTCGTGTGCGTAAAGGGCAGGAGCTTCGACGGCCACAGCGTGGCGGCGTCAATGCTCGAAAAGGGCGCGTGCGCCGTCGTGACGGAGCGCCCGCTGGGGCTTTCGGCGGAGATATGCGTGAATGAGAGCCGCAGATTATATCCGGAGCTGCTCTCGGCGTTCTACGGCAGACCCACTCAGAAGCTCTGCCTGGGCGCGGTCACCGGCACCAACGGCAAGACCACCACGGTGAACCTATGCGCGCAGATAACAAGGGCGCTGGGTCATCAGACCGGAGTTATCGGCACGGTTGGCTGCGACACCGGAAAGGGACTTCAGTACTCCCACGACGGCCCACCAACCACTCCGGAGCCGCGGAAGCTGTACCAGCTGTTCCGCGAGATGGCGGATATCGGCACGGAGTACTGCTTCCTGGAGGCAAGCTCCATGGCGCTGGCGCAGCACCGCTTCGCCGCTGAGAGCTTTGCGGTGGGGGCGTTCACGAATTTAACGCAGGATCACCTCGACTACCACGGCACGATGGAGGAGTACTACCTCGCAAAGCGAATGCTCGCGGATATGTCGAGGACCATGGTGATCAATATCGACGACGAGTACGGAAGGCGCACCGCAGATTACTGCCGCATGAGCGGGATACAGGCGGTGACAACGAGCGTGAATACGTCCGGAGCCGATTACTTCGCGGAGTTCATCAGACTGCACCCGCACGGCGCGGAATTCCTGCTGACCTGCCCGGAGAAGCAGAAAAGCTGGGTTGCGAAGATACCGCTGACCGGGCTTTACAACGTCAGCAACGCGGTGCAGGCGGCGGTGATGTGCCGCATGATGGGCTTCCCGATGGAGGACGTGCTGGCGGCGCTGGAGAAGTCACCGGGAGTGTCTGGGCGGCTTGAGACGATTTACCAGGGGAAGTTCACGGTTATCCGGGACTACGCCCATACCGGGGACGGTCTGGAGAAGCTGCTGTCTACCCTCCGACCGCTGACGAAGCGGCTCACTGCGGTATTCGGTGCGGCGGGAGAGCGCGACTCCAGTAAGCGTCCCGAAATGGGAAGGATAGCGGCGAAGTACGCCGACAGGCTCATAATAACCACGGACAACCCGCGTCACGAACCCCAGCAGCAGACCATCGACGACGTGCGCCGAGGAGTCCCCGCGGACAAGGAGTGCGAGGAGTTCGTCGACCGTAAGGCTGCGATATACCGCGCGCTTGAAACGGCTCAGCCCGGGGAGCTTATAGCGCTCTGTGGCAAGGGGCACGAGGATTACCAGGCGATAGGGGACGAGAACGTCCCGTTCAACGAGCGTGAAATAGTTCTGGACTGGCTGAAAAGCCGCGGAATAATATAAGGCGGTGCGAAATGTTTACAACAGTTGAAATTGCAGAGGTCACCGGGGGAAAGCTCCTCGGCGGCAGCGTTACGGTTACGGGAGTTTCCACGGACACCCGCACGATAGCTCCGGGAATGCTCTTTGTTGCGATAAGGGGCGAGAGCTTCGACGGCAACGACTACGTCGGCGCGGCGGCTGAAAAGGGCGCGGCTGCGGCGATATCCGACCGGAGCTCCGGCGCGGACGGGTATTCCATTCCGGTGATACTGGTGGAGGACAGCCGCGCGGCTCAGCTTGCGCTTGCCCGCTACCACCGCGAACGTTTTCCGCTGAAGCTGGTCGGCGTGACCGGAAGCGTGGGAAAGACCTCCACGAAGGATATGGTGTACGCGGTGCTTTCCGCGAAGTACACCACGCTCAAGACCGAGGGAAACTTCAATAACGACATCGGGCTTCCGCGTACGCTTTTCCGGCTCAACGAGAGCTATGGTGCGGCGGTCATCGAAATGGGAATGTCCGGTCTGGGGGAGATAAGCGTGCTTTCGAAGGCGGCGGCTCCCGACATCTGCATTATAACGAATATCGGCTGGTGCCACATCGAAAACTTAAAGACACGCGAAAATATCCTGAAGGCAAAGCTCGAGATACTCGACGGCGCTTCTGCGGAGGCTCCGCTGATACTCAACGGCGACGACGAGTTTCTGAAAACCGTGGATATCCCGGGCAGGAAGATAGTCCGGTACGGCAGGGGAGATAACTGCGACGTCCGGGCGGAGGATATCATCCAGACCGCAGACGGTCAGGAATTCACGCTGGTTTACGGCGGCAAGAGGTATACCGCGAAGCTCCCGGTGGTCGGAGAGCACCATGTTATGAACGCGCTCGCGGCGTTCGCTGCGGGGATAGAGGCGGGCATGACGGCTGAGGAGATAATTCCGGCGTTCCTGCGCTACGAGGCTTCCGGAATGCGCCAGCGGATCGAAAAGCGCGGCGATATCACCGTGATACTGGACTGCTACAACGCAAGCCCGACCTCGATGGAAAGCTCGCTTTCCGTGCTGGGCGGCATGGAGTGCTCCGGCAGGAAGTGCGCTGTGCTCGGCGATATGCTGGAGCTTGGCGAGATGTCCGCGCAGCTCCACGCCGGGGTGGCTGAATACATCACGAAAAATGCCGACTGCGCGTTCCTTTACGGCGCGGAGATGGCGAACTGCCGCGAGGCGCTGGAACGCTCCGGCTTTGAGGTACATCATTCCACGGATAAGGCGGCGCTCACGGCGGAGCTGCTGAGCTGGCTGCGTCCGGGTGACATCGCGCTGTTCAAAGGAAGCCGCGGCATGCGCATGGAGGAGATCGCCGAAAAGGTGAAATAAAAACAAAGGGGAAGAGTTATGGTTATCTGGATCAGCGTTATCGCTGCGGTTCTGGCGTTCGGGCTGACTTGGCTGGCGGGGGTGTGGTTCATTCCGTTCCTGCACAAGCTGAAATACGGTCAGACGATACTTGATATAGGTCCCAAGTGGCACAAGGCAAAGAAGCAGGGAACTCCCACGATGGGCGGTATCATGTTCATCATCGCTGTGAGCGTGTGCTTCGCCTGCGCGGTGATACTGTTCGGCCCGCTCGGCGGGAAGAATTTCGCCGGCGAGGACAGGCAGGAGCTTGTGCGCGCGGTCTCCGGGCTGATAATGGCTGTGATGTTCGGCTTTATGGGATTCCTCGACGACTTCATCAAGGTCAAGAAGAAGCACAACGAGGGTCTCACCGTAATGCAGAAGATCGTCATTCAGGTGCTTATAATCGCGGCATATTTCGCGACGCTCTACCTCAGCGGAATGACCCGCACAGCGATACTGTTCCCCTGGGGCTGGACCTGGGAGCTTGGGTGGCTCTACTACCCGATAATGGGCGTTGTTATCCTCTACCTCGTCAACGCAGTGAACCTCACCGACGGCATCGACGGGCTGTGCTCCTGCGTTACCGTGGTTTACATGGCGGCGTTCGCCTGCATTTCCGGTATCCTCGGAATGTACTGTGAGACGCTTCTCGCGCTGCTGACCGCCGGAGGCTGCATAGGCTTCCTGATGTGGAATTTCCCGCCGGCTAAGGTGTTCATGGGCGATACCGGCTCGATGTTCCTGGGCGGCGTTGTGTGCGCGCTGGGCGTGGGCTGCGGCGCGGAGTTCCTCATGCTGATGGCGGCGCTGGTCTACATCTGCGAGGCGCTTTCGGTGGTTATTCAGGTGACTGTGTTCAAGATAACAAAAAAGATTTACCACACCAAAGAGGGCAAGCGGCTGTTCAAGATGACGCCTATCCATCATCATTTTGAACTCAGCGGCTGGAGCGAACTCAAGATAGACGTCGTATTCTCTCTTACCGCAGCGGTACTAGGCGCAGGCGCCGTACTGCTTGCGATGAACATGTTTGCAAGATGACAGGAGGTCACGATGGCAGTAGGTCATAACACCGGGGCAGTCCGGGAGAATCCCGGCATGCCGCGCGAGCGCGGAAAGCGAAGGGAGCGTCCGCCTGAAAAGAAAAAGATCGGCTTCTTTCACGATAAAACAGCAGGCGCGGTAGACATGCCAATGCTGGTCATCACGCTGGTGCTGCTGGTTCTGGGTATAACGATGATGTTCTCCGCCAGCCACGCGCTTTCCTACCGCGACAACGGAGGCGACTCCTACCAGTACGCCACGAGGCAGCTCTTTTTCGCGGGCGCCGGACTGATCGCGATGTTCTTCCTGAGCTTGGTGGATTACCGCATATTTATCCGCGAGTGGCACCCGAAGCTGTTCGGAAAGGTACGCACCATCACGCTCTCGCATGTGGCTCTGGTGGTCTCGCTCGGACTTACAGCCCTTGTAATCCCGTTCGGAATAAGGAACATCGCAGACGGCCCGAAGCGCTGGCTTCCTATCCCGGGAGGCTCTTTCCAGCCCTCGGACGTGCTTAAATTCGGACTGATAATCTGGCTCGCCTGGTACGTTTCGAAGAACTATCAGAAAATGCGGCATTTCGTCACCGGACTGCTGAAACCCGGTCTGGTGCTCGGCGTGATAGTCGTGCTGCTGATGATGCAGCCGCACCTTTCCTGCGTTATCATCATGGGAGTTATCTTCATCGTGATGATACTGGTCGGCGGCGCGAATCTCCGGCAGGTGCTGACCTGCGCCGCGATAGGAATTCCGTGTATACTCCTGCTCATGCAGGTGTCCGGATACAGCTACTTCTGGGAGCGCCTTACCATGGACCCGCTCGCCGACCCATCCGACACGACCTACCAGACCTACCAGGCGATACTGGCGATAGGTTCCGGCGGACTGTGGGGCAAGGGCTTCGACCACTCCACGCAGAAGTACTACTACCTCCCGGAGGCGCAGAACGACTTCGTTTACGCCATCTGCTGCGAGGAGTTCGGCTTTATCGGCGGAGCGCTCATCATTCTGCTGTTCATCATTTTCCTGCTCCGCGGATTCTACATCGGCAGGAAGTCTCAGGACCGCTTCGGGCTTATGCTCGCTACCGGTATCTCGCTTCAGGTCGGTGCGCAGGCTCTGTTCAACATCGGCGTTAACGTGTGCGCGCTCCCGAATACGGGTATATCGCTGCCGTTCTTCAGCTACGGCGGTACGGCGCTGTTCGTGCTCCTGTGCGAGATAGGCGTGCTTCTTTCGATATCAAGACGTGCAAATCTGAATTAATGGGGGAACTGAAATGAAGGCTATATTCGCAGCCGGCGGCACCGCCGGACATATCAACCCGGCGCTTGCCATCGCCGATAAGCTCAAGAGCGTATTTCCCGACGCGGAGATAATGTTCATCGGAACTCCGCAGGGCATGGAAGCCCGCCTAGTGACCAAAGCGGGCTACAACTTCACGCCGGTGGAAATGGCGGGATTCCAGCGCCATATCTCGATACAGAACATCGGGCGCAACGCGAAGGCGGCGTATCTGTACTTCTTCGCGGCAAAGCACGCCGTCCGGAAGATACTCAAGGAATTCCAGCCGGATATCGTTATCGGCACCGGCGGATACGTCACCGGGACGGTGCTCGGTCAGGCGGCGGCTCTCGGGATAAAGACCGTCACCCACGAGAGCAACTCCTACCCGGGCATGGCGACGAAAATGCTCGCGAAGAAGGCCGACAAGGTGCTGCTGGCAACTGCCGACGCCGAGAAGTACCTCAGCAGCACGGAACACTGCGTAGTCACAGGAAACCCGCTGCGCTCCAACATCAAGATAGAGGAGCGCTCCGCCGCCAGGAAGCGGCTGGGTCTGCCGGATCAGTTCACGATACTTTCGTTTGGCGGAAGCCTTGGAGCTAACCGCATAACCGAGGCGGTCGCGGAGCTCATCGCCTGGGAGGAAAAGACCGGCGGCATAAATCACATACATTCCTACGGCGGCAAGGGAAAGGAGCTGTTCTGCTCCGCGCTGGAGCAGAGCGGCGCACATGAGGACAAGTCGAAGCACATCTTCCGGGACTACATCGACAATATGTACACCTGCATGTGCGCGGCTGACTTGATAATCTCCCGCGCCGGAGCAATGACCATCACCGAGCTGATGGCGATAGGCAGGCCGGCAGTACTGGTACCATACCCGAATGCGGCCGAGAATCATCAGTACTACAACGCGCTGACGCTCAGCAACGCGCACGCTGCGATACTTATTGAGGACAAGGATCTCACCAAGGCTAGGCTGGTGGAGGAGGTCTCCGCGCTTTACAACGACCGCGGCAGGCTGGCGCTCATGGAGGAAAACTCCCGCCGCAGCGCAAAGAACGACGCCGCAGACCGTATCCTGAGCGAGATAATCGACCTGCTCGGCAAGGAAAAGTTCGAGAACTAATCACAAAATAACACCTCCCGCATACTATGGAAACACAGTAATGCAGGAGGAGATGATCATATGGCAAACTGCCAGAAGCTCGTCGTTAACGGCGGGCGGCGGCTGGAGGGCGAACTCAGGGTGCACGGAGCAAAGAACAGCGCGCTCCCGCTGCTTGCAGCGTGTGTGCTGGCGCACGGCGAATGCGTTCTGCATAACTGCCCGGAGCTTACCGACGTGGACGCGGCGTGCAGGATACTTTCCTGCCTTGGGTGCAGGTGTACCCGCAGCGGCGACACGGTGTGCGTGGACGCCTCCAACGTCTGCGGCAATGAGATACCAGACAATTTGATGCGGGAAATGCGGTCGTCCATAGTGTTCCTGGGGGCGGTCCTCGGGAGGACGCGCCGCTGTAAGCTGACTTTCCCGGGCGGCTGCGAGCTTGGCGCAAGACCTATCGACCTGCACCTCGCCGCGCTCCGGGACATGGGCGTCACGATAAGCGAGGAACACGGCTGGCTGGAGTGCACGGCGGCTGGAGGTATCCGCGGCGGGAGCGTAACGCTTTCGTTCCCGTCGGTGGGAGCTACGGAGAACATAATGCTCGCGGCGGTCACAGCGTCCGGCCGCACCGAGATACACAACGCCGCCCGGGAGCCTGAGATAATCGACCTGGCGGAGTTCCTGGTTAAATGCGGTGCGAAAATAACCGGCGCCGGCGGCAGCACCATCTGCGTCGAGGGCGTATCACGCCTTTCCCCCGCAGAGCACACGGTGATCCCCGACCGCATAGTTGCGGGGACGTACCTCTGCGCGGCGGCGATGACCCGGGGCGAGCTGATACTTACGCGGTGCGAGCCGTCGCACATGACGGGATTCCTCCCGGTGCTGGAGAGCATGGGGTGCCGTATCTACCCCTACGGCGGCGGGAAGCTGTACGTCAATTGCCCCAGGCGGCTGAACGCTCCGCCGACCATACGCACGATGCCCTATCCCGGATTCCCGACGGATATTCAGGCGCTGTTCACGGCGGTGTGCTCCGCGGCGGAGGGCACCGCTGTGTTCGTGGAGACGATATTTGAGAACCGCTACCGGCACATTCCGGAGCTTATACGGCTCGGGGCGTCGATAAAGGTCGAGGGCAGGGTTGCGGTCGTGCAGGGCGTTGAGCAGCTCTCCGGCGCGAAGCTCTGCGCGGGGGAGCTGCGCGGAGGCGCGGCGCTGGTCACGGCGGCTCTGGCGGCTGAGGGAACCAGCGAGATAACCGGCGTGGGGTACATCGACCGGGGCTACGAAAGCATTGAAAAGGCGCTGCGTTCAGTCGGCGCGGATATTTCCCGGGTAGGGCAGCAAAGCAGAAATTAACGGAGGAGTAAAAGCATGGGCAGTAAAAAACCAGCGGCGCGGGGTGGAAGCGCTCAGCGGAGGAGACCCGCTAAGAGCGCACAAAATGTGCAGAACACACGCATTCAGCACACCCAGAACAGATCAGCACAGGAACGCACCGCCCGTCCGCAGGGAGCTCCGCCGCGAAGCGCCGCCCGCAGACCGGTTCCGCAGCCTGACAGGGCGCAGCGCAGGCGCACTGACCGCGCGATAAACCAGGCGACAGTTCACCGGAGCGTAAAGGGCAGGCGGCGCGGAAGCCGCGGCGGGAACTACATAATGTACTATATCCTGGCGGCAATAATTATCATCATCGTTCTGGCGGTGCTGTCGAATACGGTGCTGTTCAACTGCACCTCCATCGAGGTAGAGGGAAATTCCCGCTACACTGCGGAGCAGATAATAGCTCCGTCGGGGCTTGAGATCGGGCAGAACCTGCTGCACATCGACTCCGGCGACGCTGAGAAGCGTATCTCAGCCGCCCTTACTTATATAGATATGGTAGATGTCAGCAAGGTATTCCCGACGAAGATAAAAATCACCGTCAAGGAGGCGGAAAAGTGGTTCCTGGTGAGCCAGGACGGAGTTACCGCGGCGGTTTCCCGAATGGGCAGAATAGTGGAGCTCGGCTCGGAAAGCGGGCTTCCGACGATCGTCGGCTACGACGCGGTGGAGCTTACTCCGGGAGCGACCCTGACTTCCAGCGAGAACGGAAAGACGCAGCTCCCGCTTCAGATCCTCGAAAAGGCGGAGCACTGCGGGATAACCGGAATAACCCGTGTGGACCTCACCGACAGATTTGACATCAGCGTCGACTGCGGCGATAATATAACGCTCCAGCTCGGCGGTATCGCGGATATCGACAGCAAGTTCGCGGTCGGAGCGGAGGTCCTCCAGTATGAGCAGGCGAACGTCACGATAAATCTGAAGAACCCGAACAAGCCCTCCGCAAAGGATAAGATAGTATCGGTGGCGCTCCCGTCGCTGAACGGCACTGCGGAATCCACTGCGGAAGCGGCAGGCACCTCCGAACCGGCGGAGTGACCCTGCCGGAATAATTCCCGGCGGGTGAATAATTTGTCAAAATATTTTTTAAAAAACAGTTGCAATTATTCTTTGTATCTGTTATAATATTAAGTAGTATTATATTTGCGTATCATGCGTCTAAAAATTTGGAGGGAAAAAGACATGGCATTTGAAATAGATACACACGATGATGAGTTCGTGATGGACGACGATTTCGAGGACCAGACCAAAATAATGGTCATCGGCGTCGGTGGCGGCGGCGGAAACGCAGTCAGCCACATGGTCGAGGGGGATATGACCGGAATTGACTACGTTGTTGCCAACACTGATGTCAAGGCGCTCCGCTCCAAAGACGGAAGCAGAATGCGCCGTATCCAGATCGGCAAGAAGCGCACCAGAGGTCAGGGCGCTGGCAATAACCCTTCTGTTGGTCAGGATTCCGCGGAGGAGAACCGCGACGATCTCAAGAACGTAATGGAGAGCGAGTCCATGGTGTTTATCGCTGCCGGAATGGGCGGCGGCACCGGTACGGGCGCGGCTCCTGTAGTTGCTTCCATCGCGAAGGAAATGGGTAAGCTGACTGTCGGCGTTGTCACCAAGCCGTTTACGTTTGAAGGTCAGGCTAAGATGAACCAGGCTCTCAAGGGCATTGCAGAGATGAGAAAGTACGTTGACTCCCTCATTGTTATCCCTAACGAGAGAGTCAAGGAGATATCCAACGCGAAGCTCAGCATGGCTGACGCGTTCAAGGCGGTAGATAACGTGCTTTACAAGGCGGTAAAGAGCATTTCCGACCTCGTAAAGGGCGTAGGCTTCATCAGCCTTGATTTCGCGGACGTTACCATGGCGCTGAAGGATTCCGGAATCGCGCACATGGCGATAGGTCAGGGCAAGGGCGACAACAAGAACGCCGACGCGCTCGACCAGGTGCTCCACAGCCCGCTGCTTGAGACTTCCATCAGCGGCGCGCGCAGACTGCTTATCAGCATTGGCATTCCGATGACGACCTCCGCAGACGAGGTAGACATCATCGCCACCGAGATAACCAAGAACGCGGCTCCCGACGCGGAGATCAAGATGGGTATGCAGTTCGACGACAACCTTGCCGAGGACGAGGTTTCCATCATCGTTATCGCTACGGACTTCCTCGACGATGAGCACGGCGAGGCTGAGGCTCAGCCCGCTCCGGCATCTCAGCCGGCGGCTTCTTCTGACGCAGTGTTCGGTGCCACAATGCATAAGCCCGTTTACGACGGCACCGACGCAGACATCGACAAGCTCATCAACCTGCTCAACAACAATAATAACTGATCGAAGTCACGAATGCTTCGGCGGTCATAATGCACAGAACAAAATCGAACATTCCGGAAATCCACGTCGGTAAGGCGTGGGTTTCCGTTTGTTTTACAGTTGGAACAACAAAGTCGGGATAAGTGTGCATAAATTTGTGAAACATTATAAAGTTGCTGAAATCCCTTGCATTTTTCCGGGATTTGTTATACAATAGTTATATGTGGCAGTATATATTGCCGCGCGTATAGAGATATAATAGAGATATATTGGAGGACAAAAGATGTTTAGAAAATTCAGAAAAGCTGTTGGGTGTATTATCGCCGCAGCAGTCATGACAGTCGTATCGGTAACGGCCTCGGCTGATTACATATACGACCTTAACAACACTGACCTTCTCGACGAGATAAAGGCGACAGACTACGAGATCTACGGCACGGAGGGCAGATTCACCGCGACCCTCGGCGACAGCACCGAGGAAAAGTATGTTTCCCTGCGCTTCAAGCTGTTCAACGAGTACCTTGACCAGGAATTCTGGGAGTCCGACGACGCGAGAGTTTCCGTTGACGTAAAGCTAGAGACCGCCGGAAAGGACGTTATCGCATGTATCCCCGGCTTCAACAACAAATGGGGCTGGGTGAACCCGTCCGACTACACACCGCTGAAGTCCGGCGAGTGGGTGACTGTAACTGAGAAGGCTTCCCACTTCCACGAGGAATTCGCGAAGGGACAGCCCGCTTACCTGCTGTTCCAGGTAAGGACCAACTGGGGTTCGCCTTCACAGGGCGAGATCACGGTTTCCGTGAGAAACTTCCGCATTATTGACGACAAGTCCGCTCAGACTACCGCCGAAACCACCACGCAGACCACCACGACGACCAAGCCCGAGGAAACATCAGTTCCCGTGGAGACGTCCACAACACCCGAAGAGACTTCAGCTCCCGACGCTGCGACCGCAGAGCCTGCGAACACCCTCGACACCGAGGGCGTTTCCGCTGAGACACCTGCGACTGAGCAGGCAGGCACAAAGGAGCAGACCGAGGAAGCCGCAGTCACCGAGCCGACGGAGCCTTCCGACACCAGCAGCACTCCCGCCGAGACCGCCGCGACAACTATCCGCACTGCAGCGACCGAGGCGACCTCTTCCGCGATAAATTACGGCCAGCTTTACGCTGAGCCCGAATCCCCGGTAATGCTCATTGTTATCATCGTGGGTGCTGCAGTTGTAATAGTCGCTGGTGCTATCATCGGTTACATGATCTACAGAAAGAAGAAGTTCTATTGATAGGCTTCTGAAGCAGGAGGGAATATATGAACTCAAAGGCAGCAAAAAACCGCAGTTTCATGGATACTTTGGTCGCGCTTTTCAAGAATGTCTGGCTCAAGCGGGGCGTAGCTCTGCTCTGCTGGGGGTATACCGGGCTTCTTATCTGGATAGCGTGGCTCAACGGCGCGTTTTTTCTCGAGTATGAGAACCCCACATCGCTTTTCGTGGTGTACGTGTTTGTGAATATCGCCGCCCTGGCTCTGCTCATATATACCCGCCGTCAGGTCATCACGCAGGTAAATGTCATGATACTTCCGCCGGTGGTGTTCGCTACGTTCCTGCTTGCGTTCGGAAACTGGTATATGATACTTCCGCCGCTGGTGGTCCTGGTCGCGATGTTCTTCATCTGCACCGCCAACGAGACGCTCAAGACCGTACTGGGTACGATGTACCTCCTGATGTACGTGATCGGCGCGGCGGCTTACATCACCATCACGCTCCTCATGGGCAAGATAACCCTTGCCGGAGTAGACCTCGACCTGCGCGACCGTAACTATGAGGTGCTTTCCGCCGACGGTCAGTACCGTATCGTGCGCTATGTCGACAAGCCCACCGGAGAGCGCCGCACCGCCAGCTACTACGTCGAGGATATCTCCAAGGACAAGAAGATACCATTCGGCAGCGCGAAGCGTGTGCTCGGAAGCGGCTGGGTAGTCACCGCGAAGTACACCAGCAAGTCAGACTCCCCTGTGTCCTGGGTGACTAAAACAGTGGACGGAAAGAAAGTTGAAATGCTCAGCGTCGATGGCACATTAAAGGAAAACCCCTACCTTGTGGTGGAGGTCTCCGCGACCGAGGAGCTTGAGGAAAGCTCCGTGCCGATAACGCTTTACTATGGAACAGAGGACGCTTCCTCCCAGGGAAGCTCCGCAGAAGCGCAGACCGCAGAATGACAAAGGAGCCTTGAATTGGAAAGAGTTCTCAATTTAGCAGGGAAGAACAGCAGCGAGATATTTCAGCTTCGCTATCCCTATTCGCTGCTGACGTTCTGCGATTACGACCTGTCGTATTTTGCCGAAAACGCCATCGCAGTCTGCGACGAAGCGCTCCGCTCAGGCACGCTCGACGCGGACCGAGCAACGGATCTCCGCAACTCCCTGAAAAACATGCACGTCTGGATAGAGCATAATCTCCGCACGGTGTACGATAAGATCGTGCTGGACTGCTGGATAGACTATGTATGCCGCAGGGACAACATCGGCACCGCCGCGCTGTGGAACCGATTCATAGACTGCAAGACCACGTTTGAAAAGGCGGTTTTCGTAAGGCTCTGCGAGTACCGCTACAACAAAGGTATCAATGAATGGCTGAACCTTGTCAGAGTGCAGGATTACGCAAAGAGCAAGGTTTATTTTCTGTTTTCACGCGAGATTTCCGGCGTAGAAGAGGCAAACGCCCGGAGGAACTATTTTGACCTTATGTTCAGCGTCACGGCGCGGGAGCTTGGCTGCCGCCTCGAGGACCTGGGCGTAACTCAGGTATTTTCCACCGGCAGGGTTCCTTCTGCGCCTTTTATGTATCCTAATATTTCCAAGGACATAATCAAAAACCTGCTTCCCGATTTCGACTACAACGACGATTACTCGGACATCGGCTCGTATGAGTGCCTGTCCGACCAGATAGCGATGGACGCGTTTTCGCACATGAAGGCGGGTCTGGCGCAGGAACTTTCCAGCTACAATATGTCGCGCTCAGCGATGGAGCATACGCCGATGAGGGTGTACATGCCATGCGGTCTGAAAGCGGTGGTAGACCTTGAGATAGACGCGCTCATCGAAAGCGGCGGCTGGCTCACGAGGTGCAAGCGCTGCGGAAGGTACTTCGTGCGCGACGGGGAGCACACTGAGGAATACTGCTCGCTTCCCGTGCCGAACGGCAAAACCTGCCTGGAGCTGTACGAAATGGAGCACCCGCGCAGCCTGGTAACTCCCGAAGCGGAGAAGCTGTGCAGCGAGATAACCGACGAAATGTACGGCCGCGTCGCCTCCGGCTCGATGAGCCTGAAGGAGTACGAAAGCTGGAAGCTGTACCTTGAAGCGATGAAGGGGAAGGTCAACAACGGCGAGATACCGCCGGAGGATCTGACCGCATTCGTAAACTACTCCCGCACGATGGATATTACACGGAGCAATCCGGTGTCCGAGGTGCCGAAGAGGGAGCCGGAGCGCTCGCAGGGTCGCGTAGTCAAGCCGTTCGTGCCGGAGCGCATCAGCCGCAGCGACTTGGAGCGCAAGCCCGAGGAGCCGCAGCCCGAGCCGGTGGAGATCCCAAGACCGCAGCCCCGCCGCGAGGGATTTTTCACCTCGCCGAGCGTTGAAAGGCAGCGCCAGGGTAAGCCGCCGGTGTCGCATATAATCCGCGCCGGGGAGCCCAGGGACTACCAACCCCAGTCCGCGTTTGTTCCGGAGTATCCGCTGGGTGCTCAGGAGCCGGCGTTTGCGCCGGAAACCAGGGAGCCTGCTCGTGCCGAGGCACCGCAGTGGGCTTATCAGCAGCATAATGAGAATGTTCAGAGCGTTCCGAACGTTCCAAGCGCTCCGAATGCTCCCGGGTATACACAGAGCGCACCGAGGCAGTCAAGGGAGCAGGGCTTCACACCGTTTGCAGAACCTCCGCGCAGCGCGGAGCCGGAGATTCACCACATCGTAAGAGCAGCAGAGCCGCAGAGTACGTCGGAGCGCTATGAAGAGCCGAAGTTCGTTTCGTTCGGCGGAACCGAGTTCGGTTCTGATTTCGACGCCCCCGCCGCTGAGCCGGAAATTACGCAGGAGCCGCGCGACGCGTTTGAAGATTTCCAGCCGGAACCAGTTCCCGAGTGGGAAGAACCAGTGGAATCTGCTGAACCTTCCGAACCCCAGGAGGAGCCGTCTCAGCCCGAGCCAGTTCCGGAGCCTGCGCCACGCCCCAAGGTGATAAAGAAGAACGCCGCGGCTATCTCAGCCTACGGAAAGATCGCGGGAACTCCGCTTGCAAGAGCTGACGGCTACGAGGCGGTATCCCGTCCGGAGCCTGTGGAGCCGCTGGAGCCTGCGAAGCCATCTGAGCCTGTGGATTCGCCCGCAAAGACGGAATCCGCCGAAAAGGATCCGTTCTGGGAGATAGGTTCGATATTCGACGTGCTGGAGCAGTCCGAAAACGACATGAGCCGCAGCTCGACAATGACCGCGCTCAGCGAGCCGGATTCCTCCGAGCCGCATGGAACAGCGTCTGCACGGGAATCAGCCCAGCCGTCTGAGCCGACAGAACCGGCTGAACGTCCCGCGCCGGCTGAGAAACCGGCGGCGAAGCGTACCGCGCACAGGAAGCCGCTACACCAGCCGGAGGTAACTTCCGCGCAGGCAGACTCAGGTGAAATGCGCCGCCAGCCCAAGAAGCGCAGTGCCCCGGCTGAGGCTCCGCAACCCGAGACAAAGGCTCCGGAAGCGCACGCAGAGCCGCAGGAGATACCGTCGGGAATATGGACGGAGGAGCGCCACCTTTTCGATCCTGACGATCACGGAATGACTCCGCATGAGGAGCTGAACATGCTCAAGGACAAGAAGCGCGGCAGGTCGAGCAAGACTCAGCGCCTTTTCGACGCGATAATGCGCGAGTCCGACGATAACCCCAATTTCCGCAAAAAGTAATTTAAGTGAATTTGCGCTTTTACTTAGCTAAATAATCGTTTAATACTACTTTACGGAAATTTTATTGTCAGAACTGTGAAAAATCTGTGATGTAATCGTTTGAAATTTGTATGATATTACAGTTGAAAAAAGGTCCGTAATATTATAAAATATATGTATGGACGTGCATGGATAAATATGCCGTTCGAGATTATTATGGAGGATTTTCTATCATGAAGATTACTAAGATTCTTGGTGCTGCTTCTGCAGCAGTAGTAAGCGCAGCCGTTATGGCAGCTTCCGCAGGCGCTTACGAAGCATTCCTGATGTACGCTTCTTCCGACTGGTCTGTACAGTGCATGGAAGCTACATCTGCTAACGCTACTACAGCTGATGTTACCGGCGACGGTACATACACCGTATCAATAAGCGGCTTTGAGTGGGAAGACGAGGAGACCGCTGAGATGGTTCCCGCTACCGCTACAGGCGCTACTGTATTCTGCGTAGATATCGACGGTCTTGCAAACGCACTTGGCTGCGGCAAGGACGCTGAGGGTTACGAAGGTCTCCAGACTGCGGCTGAGAAGATGGCTTTAGCTCAGGCTACCGGTCTGACCATCTCCGACGTAGTTATTACTGCTACAAACTCTGACGGCACTTCCACCGACATCGCTGTTGATGAGAGCAAGCTCTACTACGGCGACATCGAGGGCAACGGCAAGATCAGACTTGAGATCTACAACGCATACGGCGACACCTCTAAGGACGCTCCTATCGACCCTGCTGGCTTCTCCTTCGATGACGCTCTGTCCGTAACCTTCACCGTTTCTGGTACTGGCATGGGCGACGCTGCTGCTGACGACAACGCTGCTGACGCTGCTACCGTTGACGCTGAGGCTCCTGCTGACAACGCTGCAGCTACCGATTCCAAGGGTTCTCCTGACACCGGCGTTGAGGGTATCGCAGTAGTTGCTGGCGTAGCTGCTCTGGCTGCTGGTGCTGTTATCGTATCCAAGAAGAGAGGCTAATTTAAGCGCTCTTAGCTTGATACAAAAGCTCAACATTGAACGGCATCGCTTCGGCGGTGCCGTTTTTGCATATGAGGGTCTTTTCACGTAATGGGCGAGTTTTAGAATTAAAATTGTTGATTCGATGAAAAATACGGAAATGTACAAATTGTCTGAAAAAAGTCCTTGACAAGATCGGTTGTTTGATGTAAAATATAGATAGCGAAGGATCCGTGAGATGAATTGCGGCTTTGCAGAAAGGAATCAAAATGGCAGATAATGATAATGTGATCATCGACGAAAACGGCGAGTCTGTTACCATCAAGGACGATTCTGGGAAGCCCGCAGTTTTCCATTTCTTTGAGGAGACCTACATTCCCCTCGACGATGAGGACGGCGTTACTACAGAATTTGAGTGTATCGCAAGCATGGAGTACGAAGGCGTGATTTATTACGCGCTGCTCCCTAAGCCGGAAAACGAGGACGACGAGCCGGAAGAGTTTGTAGTTCTGAAGGGCGAGGAAGACGGCGACGAGCTTCTGTTCTCCTCGATAGACTCCGAGGAAGAGAACCAGCGCATAGGTGAGCTTTTCCTGAAAGGTCTGTTCTCAATGGAAGAAATGGACGGCGGAGAAGACGATATCTTACAGTAATAATTCAGAGGATTCTGTAGATACTATTAAAGCTGACTTACTGCCTTGTTCGTGCGGATATGTTGTTATGAATCCGAACATGTTTTAATTGGGATCTCGACTCTGGCGGCGGATTGCAGACCTCCCGTACTGCGGAAGATAGGGAGCGTGAAACCATCAGGCGACCTTACCCACCCTGCTGAGTAGCGGGTTTTATTAAGCATATCTACGGCAAGGCGGTTTGACTGAATATCAGGCGGAGGAGCTTAGGTTTCTCCGCTTTTTATTTTCTGTGCCGAGAAGTCGATGAATTACGCCAGCAAGTGGTTTAAACGAGTACTTCAATGCGAATTCAAATAAAAAATGCGCCCTGCTTTCGCAGGACGCATTTCGTATTTTAGGACATCAAACCTTGACCTTAACAGTCTTGGTGTAGTCGCTGTAGACCTTCTTGCCGCCAACAGTGGTATAAGCGCGGACTTTGAAGAAGTAGGTCTTGCCGCTCTTGAGGCCGCTCTTGGTGAAGGAAACTGTAGCGGACTTGGAAATAGTTCCTGCCTTGGTGAACTTTCCGTTCGCGGAGGCAGCCATGTAAACCTCGTAGCCGTTAGCGCCGGTGGACTTGCTCCATGTGATCTTTGCAGCGCCGCTCTTTGCCTTCTTAGCGCTTACCTGAGCCGGAGCCGGAGCCGCAGCCTTAACGGATACAACGGAGCTGTACGCGGAAAGCGCCTGCTTGCCGTCAGAGTTAACGTAGCATGCGACCTTGTAGTAGTAGGTCTTGCCCTTGGAAAGGCCCTTGTCGGTGTAGGAGTTGGTTGTTGCGCTGCCGACCTTCTTGAAGGTGCCGTTCTTGGAGGTGGAACGATAGATGTTGTAGCCGGTAACGTTCGGGATCTCCTTCCATGTCAGCTCTGCCGAGGTAGTGGTCTTTGCTGTTGCAGTAAGGTTCTGGGGCTTATCCGGTGTAACCGAGAAGGTCACGGAAGCGGAAGCGCCGCTTACTGTATAGGCTGTGATGGTAGTGATACCGGTCGCTCTCGCGATAATGGTGCCGTCGTCGGATATGGAAGCAACGTTAGGGTTGGAGCTCTTGAGCACGTAAACGTTGTTGAACTCGCCGCCTGCGGGTGTTGCAGTTACCTTGAGGGTTACTTTCGCGCCGGGAGCAGCTTCGGTGGTACCGGATATTGCAACGCTTGTGGGAGCGCTGTAGCTCTTCATGTTTACAACATCGTAGTGAGACCAGCCGTCAGCATACTTTGAGGGGTAATATGTATATGTACCGGTCACTGCGGTGCTGGAGAGGTCTGTGAAGTTGTAGTAGTCGCCGCCGAATACGATATTCTTTAAAGCGGTGCAGCCGGAGAAGATGTACTTCTTAATAACGGAAACGCTGGAACCGATGTATGCATTCTGTAAGGAAGTGCAGCCGGAGAACGCTTCTTCTGAGATGGTCTTTACCTTGTTGGGAATGAAGATCTCGGTAAGACCTGTGCAGTCCTTGAAAGCCATTTCGCCGATGGTTTTGAGCTCGGTGGAAAGGGAAATGCGCTTGAGGCTTGCGCAGCCGTTGAATGCGTCCTTGGCGATAGTTTTTACTGTATCGGGAATATTGATGGACGCAAGGGAACTACAGCCGGAGAATGCGGCAACTCCGATATCAGTGGTATAGGAGGGAAGCGCAGCTGTAGTCAGCGACTTGCACCCGGTGAATAATCCGTCGGGAATCACGGTAGCCTTGCAGCTGAGGTCTGCGCTGATAAGAGCGATACAGCCGTTGAATGCGTTGGTGCCGATGGTCGTAACGGAGTTCGGGATCGTGATACCAGTCAGGGAAGAGCAGTTGAAGAATGCGTCGCTTCCGATGGTAACAAGAGTGTCAGGAAGAGCAACTCTCTCAAGTGAGATATAACCCTTGCAGACTCCGGTGCCGATCTCTTCAATGCCGTTTGCAAACGACACGGTAGTTACGGAAGCCTTAGTATTGTTGTTGTTAAGGGCTGTGACCTTCTTAACACGCTGACCGTTGACCTTTGAAGGAACCGAGATGGTTCTGCTCGTGCCGATGAATCCGGTGATAGTCACACCGCCGTTTTCAAGCTCGTACTTCCACTCGCCGTCTGTAGCGGCGGAAGCGCTCTTAAAGCAGAAAACTGATGTCAGGGACAGCAGCATTACCAGAGCCAGCAGAAAGCTCCCGGCTTTCTGTGATGTTTTTAAAACCATGATAAAAACCTCCTGTAAGATAGCTTGGGTATTGGCTTTAGATACAATTTATTATAGCATGTTTTCCGGTTATTTTCAAGGGCTTTTCACGGTTTATTCCCTGTGCAGTCACTAATTGTACATATTTCATAATTTGGAAGGGCGATTTTTGGAAGGTGAATTTTCGATATTTTTTTGCAGATGTCAGGAAAAACTCCCCCGGTTTGTGTTATTATTAAAGCGGATACTTCCGCAGGCAGCAGGTCTGCCGGAAAGGTGGGAAATATATGATCAATCTGACTCAGGACACCGTAGGCGGCATGTTCGATAAATACGCGGACATGGTCTACCGTATCGCCCTGAATATCGTGAAAAGCCGCGAGGAGGCTCAGGACATCGTAATGGAGACGTTCCTGGCGCTGATAAAGCAGGAGTATTTCGAGAGCGGGGACCACGTCAAGGCGTGGCTGATACGCACGGCGCAGAACAAGGCGCTGAACGTCATGAAATCCGGCAGGATACGCCGGAACGTCCCGCTGGACGAATTCCTTGAGAATACGCTCAGCGCTCCGGCAAGCGACAGCGAGCACGAGCTGCTCGACCTTGTGATGAGACTCCCGGACAAGCTGAAAACCACAGTCTACATGTTCTATTACGAGGATATGACCGCGGCGCAGATAGCCGGGGCGCTCGGCATAAGCGAGAACACGGTCTACAAGCGCCTGGAGCGCGGGCGCAGCGCACTTAAAATAAGTTTAGAGGAGGACGCGATATGAACAGAAAAGATTTTAAGTCGGCATATGATAAGATCACGCTCTCCGATGAGTGCAGAGCGGAAATGAAGAACAAGCTCATGGCGGCGATGGAGCAGAAGAATTCCTCCGGCGAATTCGAGGACGACGGGCTGCTCCACTCCACGCAGGAAATAAAGCTCGCCCCGAGGAAGCGCAGCGCCGGGAAAACCGCCGCGATAGCAGGTTCGGCGGCGGCAGTCATCGCGGTGTTCGCGGTGGGGGCGGGCGTAATGCTCAGCCGGAACGGCATTCCTAAGCCGCAGCCGGTGACCTCAAACGGCACGCATGAAACCTCCGATATGCAACAGACTGCGGAATCCGTTGAGCCGGAGACGTTCGAAGAACAGGACGACGGGAACAGCATAAAGACCGCATGCGGAACTATGCGTTTCCAGGAGCTTTCCGAAACCAGCGCGGAGCATTCAGAGCCGGGACAGCAGTTCGCGGACAGCGCGGCGGCGGTCACGGAAATGCGCACGAGGTGGTTCAAAAGAACATTCAGCTCCCTCGGCTGGGATCAGATATACGCACAGAACCACGGGCTTGAAATGTGCGATGATACCGACGGCGGCGATGATATCACCGATACGCGCCCACTGGGCGAGGAAGTCCCCTACTCGGACGGCTACTACAGCGACACGGGAATGACCCTCATCTACCGCAGTGAGGACGGCACAAAGCAGGCTAATCTCAGCATTTCCACGGCGGCGAACGAGTTCGTTCCGATAACCCTGCCTGACGGAAGCTACCTGACCGCGCCCGGCGAGCCGGAGAGCCTTTTCTCTCGTGAAAGCTATGCCAACTTCATCGACCCGGCATATGACCTCGAAATGTACGTCGGGACTTACACCGACGGCGCGGACACCTACTACACGGCGTACTATTACATTGATTCGGCAAGTCCCGAGGCGTACGTCCGCATAGACGCGAAGAACATCACCCGAGACCAGTTCATCGGCTGTATCGCGAAGAACACCTATCAGTACCGCATACAGGACCACATGGGACTGTATGACGCTGACGGAACGGCGATATACACCGGGTACGCCAAAACGGACGACGAGGGATTCGAAGTAATTCTCCCTGGTCCGAAAAAGCAGGAGACCGAGTGGGGTACGCTTAATCTCAATCAGCTTACTTTCTATTGTCTGACAGGCGATGCCAACTACTATGGTGGAAACTGCTGGAATGTTGAGTATAACCAGTCGGTGGACGGCGGCGATGTTCCGTACTACACGCTTGAGGAGATACCGGAGCTTACCGGCGTCGACATGATGAACAAGCTGACTATACCGGACGAATTTGCGACCGGAAGCGGCTCGACAACAAAGCTCGTATACCGCGCGGCATACGAGGGGATCTATAATGAGGGCTCGGCGGACTGGGCTAAGGACACGGGGATCAACACCGAAATGCTCCCCGGCGACGACCCGGAGGAATTCGCGGAGGCTCAGAAGTATGTCGGTACCTATATCAACATTGACGACAACGGCGTTGAAACTGAAATTCCCGACCATTACCTCACTGATAAGATCGATTACTTCAAGAACAAGAAGCGCACCAGCTTCTATGCGAACCTGATTTTCAAATGCGGCGAAAGAGAGATTTCCGTTAAGGTGCTGGACGACTGGAGAATGTACGGAAGCCTGGCAACGTTCGGGCGGTACCCCGTCAAGGAAAGCCCCGAGTTCATTACCGGTGCGGAGGGCAACGGCGAGGTCTGCGCAGGCTGGGGCGCAATGAACGGCGACAATGTTTACATCGGCGGCTTCAGGAATGCGGACGGCAGGTACGTGGTAGTTGAAGCGCGCAATGTAGGCTGCCGCGATTTCACAAGGATTCTGGCGCAGCTTTACACAGGGGAGGTCGACCCGCCGGCGGGCGCTATGGTGCGTTACCCTGACTACGCGTTCAATATTGACTATGGATATCAGATAGATTCTCCAATCGGGCGTATCTGGTTCAATCAGCCTGCGCTGATGGACTACGCTCCGGCAGACGATATTGAGTACTTCAAGAGCGCCGATGAAGCGGCGGAAGCGGAGCAGTCGGTTCTCGGCAGGGACTTCATTAAGCTCATGAAGAAGCGCGGCTGGGTGCTCCAGCCCGGCGAGTCCGCGGTTTTACAGACCAACGGCGACGGCGCTCCCGCAGGCGTTTCGCTGTATTTCGACAAGGGTGGAAAGGTCGCGCGCGTGAACTTCGGGCAGTTCGACATCTATTCCGACCTGCGCATAACTCTTCCGGACGGCAGGGTGCTGCGTATGGGCGGCGACGGCTACGAATCATCCATAACCAGCGCCGATGTATTCATGGAGCGTCATTATCTTGATATTTCCGGGGACTGGCAGGCGGGCTTCTGCGGCAGAATAGACTGCGGCGTGCCTTTCTACCGCTTTGCGACAGCGAGTGCTTCAAAGCCGGTGACATGGAGCGTAGAGACATGCGGCGCTGACGAATCCGACCTTATGGATATTATTGCAATGGCTCTGTACGGCGTTTCCGACAGCGATCATTTTTCCCTGGGCAGCAAGGTAGGCGAGGACTTCGACATCAGCGGGTACGAGTATGGCTCGGAGTTTGACACGGAATATGGCTATATCACTCCGAATCCGATGGTGAGGTATGACGATTCCGATATGAGATTTACCTCCGATACCGGCGAGCAGGAAATCTCTGCTGAGAAAGCGGCGGTATTTGCTGCGGCAAATACGCCCGGCGGACCTGTGAACGTACCCTTTGAGGCGGACAGCGTTACGAAGCGCACCGCGGCCGCAGACGGCGGTTACGTTTCCGAGTGCGTGACCTGGAAACAGGGAGATACAAAACTGCTGAAGATTAACTTTATAACCAACGGCGACGCGCTTCCCGGCTACGGCGAGGAGTTCGGCACGGAGAACATACAGCCTACGCGCACATGGCTTGATAAAACCGGAAAGCGGGTAAGGGTAGTTGCAGCGGGCGCGAAGGTGCCAACCGGGGATTACTGGCTGTACGCGATAAACGATTCCGACGACGGAAATTACACCACCGTGACCGCAAAGGGGCTTTCCATTGAGGAATTCGCAAAGATACTCCAGGAGGTATACGTTAATAACTAGTGGTCACCTCTAAAAACCTCATGTGAGCAAAAAATGTGCAGTGCGCGCCATCTACGTCTGTCAACGAGCGAAATTTCTGATGTGACGGCGTCCATGCCGTCACTTGGTTATTTCGCTCTGCAACATCGTGTTGCACCTCCTCGTAAGGCATACAGCCTTACGAGGAGGCTTTCCTAGAATCTGGCACACCCTGCCCATTTTTGCTTTTCGCACCGGTTTTTAGAGGTTCCCATAAAAAACCGAAATTACCCCTTGACAAAGTGGAGGAAGTGTGGTAGAATAACGATGTACATAAAAGCACATAAACCGTTGAGCAGGAGAAGTAGGGTCTGCCGATGCGCTCCAGAGAGCCGTGCAATGGTGCGAGCACGGTGCGTATGCATTCACGAATGGACCTGCGAGGGCAAACTGAAACGGGAGGTCAGGGTTCGTGTTCGGTGCGGTCAGCATGGCTGAAGCATTGAACGGGCTTCGGCAGATCTTACGGAGTAGGGGCGACGTGGCTGCACGTTACAGCAGGAGCGTTTTGCATTAGAGAGTACATAGTGCAGACCGCAGGCGAGAGCGTCCGAAAGGGCGAATTTGGGTGGTATCGCAGGAGAAATCTTGTCCCATTAGAGGGGCAGGATTTTTTTATTTTCCGGGTACTTCCACGAACAAAAGGAGAAACATCATGAGAAAGACACACATCGCAAAGTTCCTGGGCGCTGCAATGGCACTGACTATGGCGTTCACCGGCTGCGCTTCCAACGGAACCAGCAGCACCGCTTCCGACAGCGCGGCTGACGGTTCCGCTGCCGAGGGCGCAAAGAGGATCGGCATTATCCAGTACGCTTCTCACCCCTCCCTTGACAACTGCTACGAGGGCGTTAGACAGGGTCTGGTAGAGGCTTACGGCGAGGACGGCGTTATCATCGACCTCCAGAACGGTCAGGGCGACGGCGCTACCTGCGATTCCATATCCGCAAACTTCGTTTCCAAGGGCTACGACATGATCTACGCCATCGCTACTCCGGCTGCGCTTTCCGCGTACTCCGCAGCTAACAAGTCAGATATCCCGGTAATTTTCTGCGCAGTTTCCGACCCGGTAGCCGCAGGTCTTACCGAGAGTTTGGAGGCAGGCTACAACAACTGCAACGGCACCTCCGATATCCTCGACTTTTCCGCTCAGGTGGATCTCATTCAGTCCATTCAGCCGGACGTAAAGAAGATCGGCGTGCTATACACCACCACTGAGGCTAACTCAATGTCTCAGCTCGAGTCCTTCAAGGCAGTATGCACAGAGAAGGGCATTGAGGTAGTTGACCAGGGCGTTTCCGGCGCGGCTGATATCCCCCAGGCTGCTACAACTCTGGCTTCTCAGGTTGACTGCATCAATAACTTCACCGACAACAACGTTGTAAACAACCTCTCTATCGTTCTTGAGAAGGCAAACGCTGCTAATATCCCGGTTTACGGCTCCGAGATCGAGCAGGTCAAGAACGGCTGCCTCGCTTCCATCAGCATCGACTACATCGCGCTCGGCAAAAAGACCGCTGAGATGGGCGTTGAGGTCCTCAACGGCACCGACCCCAAGACCATGGCTGTAGGCACTATCTCCGACGGCACACCGGTCATCAACTCCGAGGTAATGGAGAAGTTCGGCTTCACGGTTCCTGAGAAGTACGCCGACGCCGAGATGGTGACCACAAACTCCGAGGCAGACGCTGCGTAATAAGCGCGTTATTTCAGATCTGGAAAGGGACAGATAATGACACTGGTAATTAACATTCTGATAGACATTCTCAACGAGGGGCTGATGTATGCGCTCCTTGCAATGGGAATGTACATAACTTACAGTATTCTGGACTTCCCGGATCTGTCTGTAGACGGCACATTCCCGTTGGGCGCGGTGCTAAGCGGCGTGCTGATAATCCAGGGCGTCGACCCCTGGCTGTGCCTGGTGATCTCGTTCGCGGCTGGAATGGCTGCCGGAGTCCTCACGGGACTTATGCATGTGAAGCTCCGCATTACTCCGCTGCTCTGCGGTATCATCATGTACACCGCGATGCTCTCCGTGAACCTCGTCATACTCAAGGCGGGTACTGACGGAAAGGCGGTCGCTTCCTTCTTCACTAAGAACACGATATTCAATTCCGGCATAGCTTCGCTTATCCCCAAGAACATCGGCGAGGGCGGATTCTACATCAGGACCGTGGTGATCGCGCTTATTCTTGTTATCATGTGCAAGCTCCTGCTGGATCTCTACCTCAAGACCAAGCACGGACTGCTCCTGAGAGCCACCGGCGCCAACGATAAGTACACCGTAATGCTCGGCAGGAATCCCGGCTCCATGAAGATTTTCGGTCTTGCCCTCGGCAACGGATTCGCGGCGCTCGCCGGTTCGGTCATCGCGCAGAACAAGGGCTCCGCTGACCAGCAGATGGGTATAGGCATGGTAGTTCTGGGTCTTGCTTCCGTAATTATCGGACTCAGCCTGTTCAGACGCGTGAAGTTCATGAAGGGCACCACAATGGTTATCCTGGGAAGCCTCGTGTACAAGGCGGCTTACCAGATCGTGCTCTCCCTCGGTATCCCGACGGATTTCAACAACCTGATGAAGGCGCTGATATTCCTCGTTGCGCTTGTGCTCGGCGGAAGCGAGCTGAGGAAGCTCATAACCTCCCTCGGCAAAAAGCCCGAGCCGGTGAAGTCTGACAGCAAGCTTGCGCTCAGCAATATCACGAAGGTGTTCAACCGCGGGACCGTCGATGAGAACAAGCTGTTCGACAACTTCACGCTCGACGTCAACGACGGGGACTTTATCTCCGTTGTAGGCTCCAACGGCAGCGGCAAGACCACCATGCTGAATATCGTCTGCGGCGGTATCGAGCCAGATTCCGGCGCGGTTGTGTTCAACGGAGAGAATATCGTGCTCTCGAAGGAGTATGAGCGCGCACGGAAGATAGGCAGAGTGCTCCAGGACCCGAAGATGGGAACCTGCGGCAGCCTTACTATCCTCGAAAACCTTGCGCTTGCGGACAATAAGCTCCACCCGTTCGGACTTTCACCGGCGGTGAACAGAAAGCGCGAGGAGCATTACAAAAAGCTGCTCGAAAGCTGCGGAATGGGTCTTGAGAACCGCATGGGCGTGCTGGCAGGCTCGCTTTCCGGCGGACAGAGGCAGGCTCTTGCGCTGATAATCGCGACGATGGCGGACATCGACCTGCTGATACTAGACGAGCATACGGCGGCGCTTGACCCCAAGTCCTCCGAGACGCTCATGAAGATCACCGAGAAGGTCGTCAAGGAAAAGCACCTCACTACGCTGATGGTCACGCATAACCTGCGCTTCGCGGTGGAGTACGGCTCAAGACTTGTTATGATGCACGGCGGCAGCGCTGTTATGGATATCGACGGCGAGGCTAAGAAGAACCTTGTTGTTGACGATATCCTCGGCAAGTTCAACGAAATAAGCATTGAGTGCGGCAACTAACCGCACAGAACGCAAACTGAATTACGGGGCGGTCAGTCGAAAGCTGCCGCCCTTTGTTTTTGAGAGGCAGACATGGATAAAAACGAGGTTCTGAAACAGTATTTCGGACACAGCGAATTCCGCCCTGGTCAGGGCGATATAATCGACCACATTCTCGCCGGGCAGGACTGTCTCGGCGTAATGCCCACCGGCGCGGGAAAATCGGTCTGCTTCCAGGTTCCGGCGCTGATGTTCAGCGGGACTTCCATCGTTATTTCACCGCTTATCTCGCTGATGAAGGATCAGGTGGAGGGTCTGCGGCAGTCCGGCGTCAACGCGGCGTTTATCAACAGCTCCCTCGACCTGTGGGAGTACCGCCAGGTGCTGGACAACGCTTCCTCAGGACTGTACAAAATACTCTACGTAGCGCCGGAGCGCCTGACTGCGGACGGGTTCCTGGGCATGTGCAGGGGACTGGATATTCCGCTTGTGGCAGTGGACGAGGCGCACTGCGTATCCCACTGGGGGCAGGATTTCCGTCCGAGCTATCTGAAGATCTCCGAGTTTGTGGAGCAGCTCCCGAAGCGCCCGGTTCTGGCTGCGTTCACTGCGACCGCGACTGATATCGTCAAGGACGACATCGTGCGTATTCTGGGATTGCGGCAGCCGTTTTCCGTCACCACCGGATTCGACCGCCCGAACCTATATTTCGAGGTACGCCCCACCGAGCAGCGTAACAAAAACGCGGTGCTCCTGGGAATAATCCACGAAATGCAGGGACGCAGCTCGATAGTGTACTGCTCCACCCGGAAAAACGTGGAGGCGGTGACGGACTTCCTGCGGCTCAACGGCGTTAACGTCCGGAGCTACCACGCCGGAATGCCCGACGACGAGCGCCGCAGCGCCCAGGAGGATTTCACCTACGACCGCTGTAACGTGATAGTCGCCACAAATGCGTTCGGAATGGGCATCGACAAATCCGATGTGGCTCTGGTGGTGCATTATAACATGCCGAAGGATCTCGAGAGCTACTACCAGGAGGCGGGCAGAGCCGGCCGCGATGGAAGTCCGGCGCGGTGCATACTGCTGTACAGCAAAGGGGACGTCCGCACTGCGGAGTTCATCATCGACCACGGCAGGGAGGAGTCCGGGCTGACCCCGGCGGAGCAGGAGAAAATGCGGCTGCGCGACCACGAGCGCCTGAAGCAGATGACGTTCTACTCCACGACCCCGCGGTGTCTGCGGCATTTCATACTGAACTATTTCGGGGAGGATTCCCCGGCGGAGTGCGGAAAGTGCAGCAGCTGCAACGCCGAAATGGACACTCTGGACATCACGGTGGAGGCACAGAAGGTGATATCCTGCGTGTACCGGCTCAAACAGCGGGGGCGTTCCGGCGGGAAGGTGCTGGTAAGCGGGATACTCTGCGGCAGCGAGAGCGAACAGATAAAGGAAGGCGGCTACGATACCCTCTCCACCTACGGCATAATGAAGGACGTCAGACAGACCTATGTCCGGGAGATAATCGACCATCTGGAGCTTCAGGGGCTGCTTTCAGTCAGCGATGATTACCACACGCTGGAGATAACTCCGGAGGGCGACGAGTTTATAAGGTCGCGGCGCACGCTGCTGATGAAGCGCTCCAAGCGCGCCGCGGACATCAGCGCGGTAACGCAGTTCAGCAATTCCGACGGCGTTGAGGATCCCGAGCTGATGAAGCGGCTCAGGGATCTGCGCAAGAAGTTCGCCGACACGCTGGGAGTTCCGGCGTTCGTGGTGTTCTCGGACGCTTCGCTCAGGGATATGTGCGCGAAAAAGCCCGCCACAAAGCAGGAGTTCCTGTGCATCTCAGGAGTGGGCAGCGTCAAGGCGGAACGCTACGGGAAGGACTTCGTCAGAGTGGTGTCCGAGTACCTTAATGAAAAGAATTCGTAAAAAATAACAAAAGCACTTGCAATACCAGGCGATTTATGCTACAATATAATTAAGGTAATATTCAATATAAAAGGGGGCATTGTCATGTCAGAGAATACAGATGGCAAGATTATCCATTCGGAGGTGGAAGTATCGATTGATCCAAACTGCACCACCGCATTTATGACCATATCCGAACCCGCGGGCGGCGGGCTTGACGTGACCCCTGAGAAGGCAATGGCGGCTATCCGCGCTAAGGGGATAGCCTTCGGCGTGATAGAAAGCGCGGTCAGCGAAGCTGTGGAGCAGCGCCGCTATGGCGAGAACGTCTGCGTTGCGCGCTGGAAGCCTCCGGTGAACGGCGTAGACGGCACGATAGAGTATTACTTCAAGAAGGAAAGCACGTTCAAGCCGATCGAGGACGAAAACGGAAACGTGGATTACAAGAACCTGGGATTAGTACGCAACATCTACCATGGAACTCCGATCGCGAAGATAACTCCCCCGACGGAGGGAACTCCGGGAACGGACATCATGGGAAAGCCGGTCGCACAGAAGCATGGCGTCCCGGCTAAATTCAGCGTGGGCAAGGGCACCGAGCTTGTGAACGACGGCACCGAGATAATAGCCTCCGTTGACGGCAATCTTGTGTACACAAACGGTTCGTTCTGCATTGAGGAATCCCTGCTGATACGCGGCGACGTCGACGTATCCAGCGGCAATATCGACTTCATCGGCGACATCATGGTTAAGGGCAACGTAATGGAGGGGTTCTCCGTTACATCCAAGAAGAACGTCACGATATTCGGAACGGTGACGAACGGCACGGTCACAGCCGACGGCAACATTACAATAAAGCTGGGAAGCATAAACTCCAAGCTTCACAGTGAAAAGGGCAGCATAAAGCTGGATTTCTGCCAGAACAGCAGCGTATGGGCGGCGTTCAACGTGGAAGCGTCCTCGTTCATAGGCGGCGACGTCTATGCGGGCAAGAAGCTCATCGCCAGCGGCAAGGGCATACTTGTCGGCGGAAAATACACCGCGCTTGAGGATATCTCCGCGTCGGTGATAGGCTCCGACAACTACACCAAGACGATGATAACCCTCGGCAACAACGCGGTCCTCTCCGAGGAGATGGAGGGTCACAAGCACAAGGTAGCCGAACTTGAAGACAAGCTCGACCAACTGGGGAAGATAGTTACGACCCTGACGGAGATGGCGAAGGTCAGCAAGCTTTCGCCGCAGCGCGAGCAGATGAAGGTCGAAGCTATGCGTTCGCGGTTCCAGATGCAGGGCGAGATAAAGCGGCTCAACAACCGCATCGCGGAGATCGAGACCACCCTCGAGCGCAAGCAGAATCTGTCCATTTCCTGCAAGAAGGCGTTCTACCCCGGCGTTACGCTGAGGATAAATTCCTACGTGTATCCGGTGAACGTGATGACTCCGCACTCCAAGGCGACCATCAGCGACAACGAGATAGTAATGATCCCGCTGTGATTTTATTTGAACATGTACATACCGGAGGTTTTACAGCCTCCGGTATTTTTGTGAAAAAATGATGAAAATTTAATAACGCCTCTTGACTTAGAGTGGACTCTAAGTGCTACAATAATTTCATGAAATAACCGGGCATATCCGGAATAAAATGGAGGAAACAACATGTATCTTGAGAAAATCAATTCCCCGGCGGACGTAAAGAAGCTCAGCTCTGATGAGATGAAGAAGCTCGCGGAGGAAATGCGCACCGCGCTTATAAAGAAGCTGAGCGTACACGGCGGTCACTGCGGTCCGAACCTTGGCATGGTGGAGGCGGTGATCGCGCTCCATTACGTTTTCGACTCCCCGAAGGACAAGCTGGTGTTCGACGTATCGCACCAGACCTACTGCCACAAAATGCTCACAGGCAGAAATTACGCGTTCCTTGACGAATCCAGGTACGACGACGTTACAGGATACTCCAGCCAGCATGAGAGCGAGCACGATCATTTCACGATGGGTCACACATCTACTTCCGTGAGCCTCGCATGCGGACTTGCAAAGGGGCGCGATCTCTGCGGCGGCTCCGAGAACGTAGTTGCGGTTATCGGCGACGGTTCCCTGTCCGGCGGCGAAGCGCTGGAGGGTCTGGATTACGCATACGAGCTTGGCTCCAACCTTATCATCGTTGTAAACGACAACCAGATGTCCATTGCCGAGAACCACGGCGGTCTCTATGAGAACCTGAAGCTCCTGCGCGAAACCGGCGGAAAGGCTGAGTGCAATCTGTTTCGTGCGATGGACCTCGATTACGTATACGTCGGCGAAGGAAACGACGTTGACGCCCTTATAAAGGCGTTCACCGGCGTTAAGGATTCAAAGAAGCCCGTAGTAGTCCACATCGTCACCGAGAAGGGACGCGGATACGCTCCGGCGGTCAAGGACAAGGAGTCCTGGCACTGGCACATGCCGTTCAACATTGAGACCGGCGAGATGACCATGCAGGGCGGCGGCGAGGATTACGGCGACCTCACCGGAAAGTACATGCTTGAAAAGATGAAGCGCGACCCGAAGGTCTGCATGATAACCTCCGGAACCCCCGCTGTCGGCGGATTCTGGAAGAGCCGCCGCGACGAGGCAGGCAGTCAGTTCATCGACGTTGGAATTGCCGAGGAGCACGCAGTCGCACTGGCTTCCGGCATTTCGGCCCGCGGAGGCAAGCCGGTCTACGGAGTTTACAGCACGTTTGTCCAGAGGACCTACGACCAGCTCCAGCAGGACCTCTGCATTAACAACAACCCCATAACTATCCTGACGTTCGCGGCATCCGTCTGGGGAATGAACGATGTTACTCACCTGGGAATTTGCGATATCCCGATGATGTCGAATATTCCGAACCTGGTTTACCTTGCGCCGACCACCTACGAGGAGTACATCGCAATGCTCGACTGGAGCACGGAACAGCGCGAGCATCCGGTTGCCATCAGGGTTCCCGGAGCGGTTATCCACGGCGAGAAGCCCACTAAGGACTACGGAATACTGAATAAGTATGAGACAGTTCAGAAGGGAAGCGGCGCTGCAATTATTGCGCTTGGTACGTTCTTCGGCATGGGTAAGCAGGCTGCGGAGCTCATCGAGAAGAAGACCGGCGTAAAGCCTACGCTCATTGATCCGGTCTACATCACCGGAATCGACGAGGAACTGCTGGAGTCCCTGAAGAAGGATCACAAGGCAGTCATCACGCTTGAGGACGGCATTCTCGACGGCGGCTTCGGCGAGAAGATCGCGAGATTCTACGGAGATTCCGACATGCGCACCGTGAACTTCGGTCTGAAGAAGGAGTTCCTCGACCGCTACGATGCAAACGAGGTTCTGCGCCAGAACGGCATCACTCCCGAGCAGATCGCAGACAGAGCGGCTGAGCTTGTAAAGTAATTCCAGGATAGCGGCAAATTATTACTTTAAAGCATATCCTGCGATAAGAAACAGGTATTTGACATTGCGGGAAAACTTCGTTATAAACGTACCAGAGAATAAATCAAGGAGTGATCTTTATGGTAAAGCAGACAGCAGGTCATGACGCGCTGGGCGAGTTCGCACCGGAGTTCGCGCACCTTAACGACGATATTCTGTTCGGCGAGGTATGGTCGCGGGAGGATAAGCTGAGCCTCAAGCTGCGCTCAGTCGTGACGGTATCCGCGCTTATCGGCAAGGGAATCACCGACAGCTCCCTGACATACCACCTGAGCGAAGCCAGGAAGAACGGCGTAACACGCACCGAGATGGCTGAGATACTCACGCACATTGCGTTTTACGCAGGCTGGCCGAACGCCTGGGCGGCATTCCGTCAGGCGAAGGAGGTCTACGCCGACGACATCACAGAGCAGCACGGCGGATTCTTCGGTCAGGGCGAGCCTAACACAGCCTACGCGAAGTACTTCAAGGGGAATTCCTACCTGAAGCCGCTGACCGACCCGAAGCAGACCGTTTTCATTGCAAACGTGACGTTCGAGCCTGGCTGCCGGAACAACTGGCATACTCACCATGCGGATAAGGGCGGCGGTCAGATACTGGTCTGCGTTGACGGCGAGGGCTGGTACCAGGAGTGGGGCAAGCCCGCACAGAAGCTGATTCCCGGCACTGTAGTGACGATCCCGGCGAATGTCAAGCACTGGCACGGAGCCGCGAAGGGAAGCTGGTTCTCTCACCTTGCGGTGGAGGTTCCGGGGGAGAATTGCTCCAACGAGTGGCAGGAGCCTGTCACCGACGAGCAGTATTACGCAGTTGATTAAGATACCGTACATATTTCATACTTCTTGAGCAGGGCGTTTTGTCCTGCTCCTTTTTATTCTGACGAAACTATTCCACATTGAGCAAATTATAGTTTTCGACAATCCTATCAAAACGTCCCCGCACTTCAATGTAATAATCCGGACATGCCGCGAATAGACTTGTACAAATGAAACGGGGAGGAATGGCACATGATAGCCGCTAAAAATATCAGGACAGTCCCGCTGCGGTTCGCCGCAGGGAAAATATCGCTTCCGCAGGGCAGCATCGCGGAAATACGCCTGCGGACAGGCAGGAGCGCCTGCGCGGTCATGACCGACGGAAGGCTAGTGAAATGCTCCGCGCCGTTCAGCCGTCAGGACATCGGCGAGTGCTTCCTTGAACTTTGCGGGAATTCTGTGCACAGCTTCGCCCGGGAGATCTCCGAGGGCTACATAACTTTGCCGGGAGGCCACCGGGTTGGATTCTGCGGAACCGCCGTCGAACAGGGCGGCAGACTGTCCACGCTCAAGGACATCTCGTCGCTGAATATCCGGTTTGCAAGAGAGGTGCGCGGCTGCGCGGAGGAACTTTGCGCCAGGGCGTTCAGCGGCGGGCTGTGCTCGCTCATAGTTTGCGGGAAGCCTCTTTCCGGAAAAACCACCGTTCTGCGGGATATCGCGCGTATCCTCGGGGATACCCGCCGCGTGGCGGTCGTCGACACCCGTGGCGAGATAGCCGGAGTGTACGGTGGAGTTCCCGCGCTGGATATCGGCGAGAACACCGACGTTCTGAACGGGTACTCCAGGGGCGAGGGAATAATGTGCGCTCTGCGATCCCTCAGCCCGGAGGTCATTATATGCGACGAGATAGGCGGCGACGCGGAGGAGATACGTCAGTGCATGAACTGCGGCGTGAAGCTGATAGTCTCCGCCCACGCCGGGAGCATTCGCGAGCTTATGAGCCGTCCGGCGCTTCAGAAACTGCTCCCGCTGTTTGAAAGGGCGGCTCTGCTGGAGGAGCGCGGAAGGCTCTCAGAGCTGGTGGATATACCGGAGATACGCTCATGAGGGTTGCTGCGGGGCTTCTGATACTGGTGATATGCTCGGCGTGGGGATTCCGCCGGAGCCTTCTGCTGAAACGGCGCTGCGCCCTGCTCCGGGAGCTTCGTCTGCTGGTGGAGCAGTACTCGATCGAGATATCCTGCACCGCTCCCACGCTTGCGGAGCTTGCAGGGAACAGCGGCGGGGAATTCGGGCGGCTTCTGTGCGAGTGCTCCGGCTCGGAGACTGATATACGCCGTGCCTGGAGTAATGCAGTGGACAGGCTCTCCGCAGAGCCGGGCTGCGGCAGCGAGGAGGTCTCCCTGCTGCGGGAACTCGGGCGGGAGCTTGGGACATGCCCGGCGGAAAGCCAGCTTGCGCTGCTGAAGCTGTATTCCGCGCGGTTCGACAAGCTGATATCGGCGGCGGAAAAATCAGCGGAGCAGCAGGGAAGAATGTACCGTTCCGGCGGAGTTCTTGCGGGGCTTGGCGCGGCGGTAATGCTCCTTTAAAAGAAAGGCGTGCAATGGAACTTGACCTGATCTTTAAAATAGCGGCGGTGGGGATAATCGTCGCCGTGCTGAATCAGATCCTGAAAAAGACCGACCACGACGAGCAGGCGATGATGCTTACCGTCGCCGGGCTGGTTATAGTGCTGATGATGCTGATACCGGCTATCGACGAGCTTTTCGGCACGATACGCTCGGTTTTCGGGCTTTGGTGAACTGGTGACGCTATGGATATAACAACGCTTGTGGGGATCGCTGTGCTGTCCGCGGTGCTGTGTATCATAGTCCGGCAGTACAAGCCGGAGATGGCTCTCGGGATAAGCATAGCCTGCGGGGTGCTGATAATGGGCGCGGTTATTGCGATGCTGGCGCCGTCCGTGGAGCTTATCTCGCAGCTTACCGGGGCGGCAGGGCTTGACGGCGGCTATTCCCGTACGCTGTTCAAGGCGCTGGCGGTGTGCTACATAACTCAGCTTGGCTCCGACTGCTGCAGGGACGCGGGGGAATCCGCCATCGCCGGGAAGATAGAATTAGCCGGAAAAGCCGCGGTAGTTGTGATCTCCCTGCCGGTGTTCTCGGCGCTTGCGGAGATAGTCACCGGGCTTCTTGAGTGAAACCGGAACGAGATGAGAAAGGACGAAAAATGCGCAGGATACTGCTGACCCTGGCGAAGCTCCTCGCGGTGATCGCCGCCGCTTTCCTGCTGTGCGGGAGCGCCCGGGCTGAAGGCTCCGGGGAATACGGCGATATAAACAGCGCGCTATCCGACGCAGTTCCGCCGGAGGCCTCCGAGATACTGGAGGGCGGCGGGATAACCCCCGACAACAACGGTGCGGCGGCTCTGTCGTTCGGCGGAGTGCTGGAGTTCCTGCGGGACATGCTGATGGACAGGCTCACCGAGCCGCTGCGGCTGTTCGCGTCGCTGTGCGGCGTGGTGATACTCTGCGCGCTTTCCCGCAGCTCCGCCGACGGCGCGGGAGGGAACATGTCCGGGGTGTTTTCGGCGGTGGGAGTCCTCGCCGGCGCGGGAATGACCACTGCGGCGATATCCGGAGCGCTCCGGGATACGCTGGACGTGCTTTCGGCGGCTTCGGAGTTCATGCTGGTGTTCGTGCCGGTGTTCGCCGGAGTTATTGCGGCGATGGGGAAGGCGGCTGCCGCTTCGGCGGCTAACACGGTCATACTGGCGGCGGCGCAGTTCTTTTCGCAGATCTCGGTGAATTTCCTGACCCCGGTCTGCGGGACGGTGATGGGGCTTTCCGTCACCGGGGCGATCCACCCTGAAATGAGCACGGACAAGCTCGGGGAGCTGATACGCAAGGCGGCGGTGTGGGGACTCTCTCTGCTGATGACGGTGTTCATGAGCGTGCTTTCCGCGCAGACATTCGTGACGAATTCCGCAGACAACGTGCTGATACGCACGGCGAAGTTCGCGGTCTCCAGCGGAGTACCCATCGTCGGCGGAACGATCTCGGACGCGGTGAACACGGTGCATGCAAGCCTTTCGCTGATGCACAGCTCCATTGGGACGTATGGTATAGCCGCCGGGATAGTGATACTGCTGCCATCGCTGATCTCGGTGGTGTGCTATCGGTTCGCACTGACTGCGGCGGAGGCGGTCAGCGAGGTTTTCGGCGTTAAGGAGCTTTCCACGCTTTTCCGGGCGTGCGGGGCGGTCATGTCCATAATAATGGCGGTGATAGTGTGCTTCCTGCTGCTGAACACTATATCCGCAGTGATAATGCTGGCGGCGGGCAGCAGCCAGGCGTAGGGGGACAGGGTATGCAGTTCTTTTCAACGGTTTGCATGGCGGCGATAGCTTCGGCGCTGTTTCGAATGCTGATACCCGAGAACAGATTCGCGAAGCAGATATCGCTGCTGACGGCGGGGCTGTTCATTCTCGCGGGGGTAAACGCGCTCCGGGGCACTGATTTCGACCTGGGCGCAGTCCAGTACAGCTACGAGGACAGCGCGGACTACATCGGGTTTTCCGGCGACGTAAACAGGGAGCTTCAGAAGAAAATATGCTCCGAAATGTCGGACAAGGTGTACGCGCTGCTGAACGAGCAGGGAATTTGTCCTGAAGAAGTCCACATTGCGGTTAATATTTCAGGGCTGTACAGCATATCTATTACACAGGTGGAGCTTGTATTCAGCGGAGATCAGTGCTCGGCGGCAGAGGCTGCGGAGGAGCTTCTCACGGGTCGGCTCCCGGAGGAAATACGGGTAACATCGGTGATAAGGGAGTGATGACATGGAGCGGCTCACGGAACGTTTCGGAGGATTTTTCAGCAGGCTTGGGAACGGCAGGTGGCGCAGGTTCGTCATCATCGCCGGGATAGCCGCGATAGCGCTGCTTTTCCTGAGCACGGTGATACCCGCGGGAGGCGCGCAGCAGCCGCAGGACAGCTCCGCAGAGGACGCCGCCCGCGTCGAGCGGGAGCTTGAGCAGCGCCTGACAGACATCATCTCGCAGATAGACGGCGTGACGTCACCGCAGGTGATGGTGACGCTAGACCGCACCAGCGAGCGGGTTTTCGCCGAGGAGGTGAAGTCCAGCAGCTCGGGGGATTCCCTGAGTTCGGAGAACAGCCCGGCGCTGACCGGCTCCAAGGACGCGCTCGAAAAGAGCGTGATTCTTCCGAAGGTGCGGGGCGTTGCGGTGGTCTGCGGCGGCGCGGAGAACATGCTGGTGCGCGAGAAGGTGGTGAATACCGCGGCGCGGGTGCTGGATATCGGCGTATCACAGGTGTATGTCACGAATTGATAAGAAAGGAAGCAAGGTCATGAAGCGTTTGAATGTTATTTTAGGGAAGAAGCAGCTCGTAGCTGCGGGGCTTACCGTGCTGCTGGGAACTGCGGTAGCCGTGAATTTCATCTATTCCGGCGGGAAGGACAAGAAGCTGACCGAGCCGGCGGCGGAGGTCTCCGGCACCACATACGGCGAGGCTGATCTTGTCAGCGTGGATAAATCCGGGGAAGCCGCAGACAGCTCGGCGTACTTCGCGCAGGCAAGGCTCGACAAACAGAGCAGCCGCGAGGAAGCAGCCGAGGTGCTCCAGAGCATGTACCAGGGCGGCGATCTGACGAAAGACGAGCTTGCGGCTGTCGAGGTGGACGCGATGAAGATGGGCGGCTACATTGAAAGCGAGAACAAGATCGAGAGCATGCTGAAAGCGCAGGGCTTCGAGGACGCGCTGTGCTACCTCAGCGACAGCAGCGCGAACATCATCGTAAAGACCCCGGGACTTGACGCGGCGGGGGCGGCGAAGATAAAGAGCACGCTGCTTTCCGAGGCGGAGTTCACCAACGACCAGATAACTATTGTCGAGGTCAACTGAATAAAAATACCCTCCCGGGCTTCGGGAGGGTATCGTTATATGAGCGTGGAATTACTCCTCGTCCTTCTTCTCTTCCTCAGAGGCGGTCTGCTCGGCGGTAACGTCCTCGGCAGCAACAGGCTCTTCCTCAGCGGGAGCGGGCTTCTCGGGGAGCTTTGCGCCGCACTTCGGGCAGAAACTGTTGTCGCTCTTGGTCTTAGCGCCGCATGCTGTGCAGGTAACTTCCTGACGGAGGTCATCGAGCAGCAGGTTGATCTCTGACAGCTTTTCATAGAGCTTGTCGATCTCCTCGATCTCAGCGTCGAACAGGGCTGCATCGGGGTTCTCAGCCTTCTTCATTTCGTAAGCCATCTGACCCAGCTTCTCAAAGTGCGCCTTGATGTCGCTGGAGGTCTGGGATTCCTTGATCTTCAGTTTGGTGAATCTTACAGCCTCGTCGGTCTTCTTGCCCGCGGTCTGCGCTGCGTTCTTAGTGGTATTGATAACGTCATCGAAAAAACTCATAGTAAAAACTCCTTTCAGAATTTGGGTATCCAGGGTACCTCGCCCTTGAGTTTATTCTACCACAAAGTTTTGGAATTTGCAATAGTTATTCGGTAAAAATTAGGTGAAAATCAATCCTTCGCGGGGCGCTCCTGACCTCTGATAAGTACTCCGATCATTTCGGGACCTGCATTGCAGGAGACTACCACGCCGGTTTTCTCGACCATTGCCGGGCCGTAGCCGAGCTTCTTTGTCATCTTGTCGATGAATTCCTTCTCGCAGTCGGGGCGGGTGGTGGTGACTACGCACCATGGGGTCTCGGGTATCATTCTGGAGGTGATGGTCTCGACTGCGGCGTCGATCACAGCCTTCTCGCCGCGCGCCTTGCGGAGGACTTCTGTCTTCTCAGCCGCGAGGTATATCAGCGGTTTCAGTCCCATGAGTTCGCCCAGGAAGCTTGCGGCTGCGGTTATTCTGCCGGATTTCTTCATGTGCCGGAGGTCGAAGCCCACGATGAACGCCTCGGAGTGGCGCGCCCAGTCTTCGAGGTAGGAAACGACGCTCTCTGCGCTCTGACCTGCTTCCAGCTTCTTGCATGCCTCGATAACGGGGTAGCCGTAGGCGAGAGTGTAGTTCTGGCTGTCAACGACGTAAACGGTGAGATCCTTCAGCTCGTCAGCGACGTTCTGCTTTGCAAGCTGCGCGTTTGAGCAGGTCTGGGAGCCTGCGCCGTTGATAACGTCCACTATGATTGTGCGGACGCCCTGGGCGTACAGCTCGCGGTACTTGTCCTCGAACTGGATAGCGGTTATCTGGGAGTGCTTCGGGATCTCCTGCTGCTCCTTGAGCACCTTGTAGAACTCCTCAGCCTGGATATCCTGCCTGTCGACGTAGCTCTTGCCCTGGATAGTCACCATGAAGGGCATTATCTCGAGCAGACCCTTGTACTTTTCCTCGTTTTCCTTTGAGATATCGCAGCCGCTGTCCGTGATTATTCTGATAGTGTTGTCCATGATTTACTCCTTTACTGCGGGTCAGTCCGCATTGTTCCAGTCAAATTCGCGCAGCCGTCCCTGATTTTGCAGCTCTGGGAAGCCCCACTGCCGCAGCACCTCGTAAACGCCGATCGCGACGCTGTTCGAGAGATTCAGGCTGCGTAGGGTTTCGCGCATAGGAATGCGCACGCAGCTCTCCTTGTTTTCAAAAAGCAGCTTTTCCGGAAGCCCGGCATCCTCCCTGCCGAAAAACAGGAAGCACTTGTCGGGGTAGCTGACGTCGCTGTATGTATTCACCGCTTTTGTGGAGAAGTAGAAATACGCGCCGTCGTTCTTTGAGAAGAATTCGTCCAGACCATCGTAGTAGGTGATGTCCAGATAGTGCCAGTAGTCGAGCCCGGCGCGTTTCAGCTGCTTGTCGTCCGGGGTGAAGCCCATCGGACGTATCAGGTGGAGCCTTGCTCCGGTGACGGCGCAGGTGCGGGCGATATTGCCGGTGTTCTGGGGTATCTGAGGTTCTACCAGTACGATGTTGAGTTCCAAGTGGAGCGCTTCCTTTCGCGGGAAAAATTACTGCCGAAAACAGCACACTGTATATTGTAACATATTCTGCGGCATTTTTCAATAGTTTTTTCGCAGTGCAAAGCGTTTTCAACAAAAAACCGGGGAACTGTTCGGAAAAGTTGTTGTTAGTGCTCATTGACAGCAGTTTTAAACAGTAGTATAATAAAACACGTGTGGTCTGCAATAAAGACAAAAGATAAATGGCAGGCAAAAAGGAAGGAAAATAATGTTCAAAAAATATGTAAGCGACCTGAAAGCCGAATTCAAGGGCTACAACGGAAAAAAGCTCACGCAGGACCTCATGGCGGGTCTGACCGTAGCCGCGGTAGCTTTGCCGCTGGCTCTGGCGTTCGGCGTAAGCTCCGGCGCGGACGCAGCCTCCGGACTTGTCACCGCGATCGTTGCGGGCGTCGTTATCGGAATACTCTCCGGCGCGTCCTACCAGATCTCCGGACCTACCGGCGCGATGGCGGCTATTCTGCTGTCTGTCTCCGCAAAGTACGGCATCACCGGCGTGCTGACCGCAGGATTCATTTCAGGCGCGATACTCATTATCGCGGCGGTTTGCAGGGTCGGTAAGCTCGTAAGCTACCTGCCCGCTCCGGTCATCACCGGATTCACCTCGGGTATCGCTATAATCATCGCGCTGGGTCAGATCGACAATTTCTTCGGGACTCACTCGGTCGGCGAGAACCAGATAGCGAAGATAGGCTCCTATTTCAGCGGCACCGGAAACTTTAATCCCAACTGGTGGGCAGTGATGTTTGGCGGACTGGTCGTGCTGATAATGATAGTCTACCCGAAGAAGTGGAACGCCGTGGTTCCGTCGTCGCTTGTGGGAATAATCGTGGCGCTCATCGTGAACATGGTGTTCTTTGAGCAGGGGACTGTAGCCGAGGTCGGCGCTATCCCGAGCAGCCTCGTCACCGACGACAGCATAATCCGCAAGGGCTTTGACTTCGCGAACATAACCAACCTCATCATGCCTGCGGTGTCAATTGCGGCGCTGGGAATGATCGAGAGCCTACTGTGCGGCGCGAGCGCGGGCAAGATGAAGGGCGAGCGCCTTGACGCAAGCCGCGAGCTGATCGCGCAGGGAATCGGCAACATGGTTATCCCGCTGCTCGGCGGAGTTCCCGCCACTGCGGCCATTGCGAGAACCTCCGTTGCGATAAAGTCCGGCGGACAGACCAGACTTGTAAGCGTTTTCCATTCGGTTGTGCTTATTCTTTCGATGTTCCTGCTCGGCGGCGTTATGAGCCGTATCCCGATGGCTGCGCTTGCGGGCGTGCTGATGGTAACTGCCTTCAGAATGAACGACTGGGCGGCGATCAAGAGCATTTTTAAGAAGAAGTTCAAGTCCTCCATCTTACAGTATGTGCTGACGATGGTTTCCACCGTTGTATTCGACCTGACGGTCGCGATCGTTATCGGCGTTGTTGCGGCGATGATCGTTTTCGTTGTAAAGAGCTCCGAGCTTCGCGTTACTTCAAGCGATATCGACGAGGACAAGCTGAAGGGCAAGGTGCGTTCCGGCCATCACGAGGAATTCAAGGTGGTGTACGTTTCCGGACCGCTGTTCTTCGGAACTCAGGAGAAGCTGATAAATCAGCTTGAGGCGTTGGGCGGCAACCCGCAGGTGATACTCTCAATGCGCGGAGTTCCCACTGCGGACGATATTTCACTTTCAGAGCTTGAGCGGCTCTACAACACGCTCCGTGAGAAGGGCACGCAGATATCCTTCACCGGCGTGCAGACCGCGGTCAGCGAGATGATGGACAGAGCGGGATTCCGCGAGCGTATCGGCGAGGAGCATTTCTACTGGGACGCCGTAGCGGCAATAAAGGCGCTGGAGGTTCGCGAGTACGGCTCGGACTACGCTGATTAAGCTGTGATTCAATACATAAAAATAAAAACGGCAGTAAACTGCAAAAAAACTGTGGGGGAAAACTCTTATGTTTCTCAGACAAACTTCGTTTGTCTCCCCGACCCACACCCCTTTAGCGCTTTTGAAACGTATAGCTGTGTGCCGGCGCGCAGAGTAGCGAGGGCTCTGTTCTGTCGTTAGTTTGGTGCAAAACATAACATCATGCTTATAGCAGGCGGTGATATGTTGTGCCAAACCAGCCCCTCTGGCGCTTTGCGCCACCTCCCCCTGCGGGGGAGACACCTCACACTCCCGCTTCCTTTTGTAGGCAAAAGGAAGCGAAAACCAGTACGCTGCGCGGAAATTATAGACTTTTTCGACAGTCTCAAAGGAAGTGGGAAAACACCAGTTTTCCCACTTTTAAGTTTATTCAGGAATTTGCAAATTCGTCAGACGTTAACCCCGAATGCGCGGCAGAGCGCTTCAAGTCCGCCCTGATAGCCGGCTCCGACAGCGTTGAACTTCCACTCGCCGCCGTGGCGGTACAGCTCGCCGATGACCAGCGCGGTTTCAATCGAGAAGTCCTCGGTGAGGTCGTAGCGGAGAAGCTCCTCGTTAGTATCGGGGTTGTAAATGCGAATGAATGCATTGTTCACCTGACCGAAATTCTGGTTGCGCACCGCAGCGTCGTAAATGGTTACGGCGAACGTAATGCGGGAGATATTCTGCGGAACCTTGCTGAGGTCGATCTTTATTGTTTCATCGTCGCCGTCGCCCACACCGTCGCGGTTGTCGCCGGTATGCTCAACTGAGCCGGAAGCATGCACGGTGTTTCCGTAGAACACGAAGTCGCCGTCGGACGTTACCTTGCCGTTGTCTCCGAGCAGGAACACCTCGGTGTCGAGGTCGAACTGAGAGCCGCTGTCGAACGCGTTGACATCCCAGCCGAGACCCGCGTTTATCTTCGTCAGCCCGGGGTTGCTCTTTGTAAGTTCCACTTTCTGACCCTTGACCAGATTTACCATATTAATTACCTCTCTTTCATTTATGAAACGACCTATGGTATTTATACAGCCGCATTGCGGCTTGCATATTTTTTAATCCATCGCGAAGCGATACCATGGATACCATGATTTACTCCGTTACCGGTTTGCCTTCGCGCGCCAGGCGCTCGCGCTCCGCCTGCGGGAGCCTGAGGTAGCTCGGCATGAGCGCCGCCGGGTCGATCAGCTCTTTGCCCTGCGCTGCGTAGCACACGCCGCTTCCGCGCTGGTAGCGCAGAATATAGGGAGCAAGCTCGTGCTTTTCCCCGGTGGACTTATGCGCAAGCTCTGCGCCGTCGCCTGCGAGTATTATCCTGCCGGACATGCCGGAAAGCTCCTGCGCAAGCTCCTCAAGACGTACCGCACGGTCGGCGCACAGACGTGTGATGATTCCGCCTTCGCTGCGGAATATCGCGTTGTAGACCTGCCCGCAGCGGGCGTCCATGCAGCAGACGATAGTGCCGTCAGTTCCGGTGAAATTGTACGCTATCGCCTCCAGCGAGGAGATACCCACGCACTTTTTCCCTGCGCCGTAGCACATTCCCTTAACGGTGGAAACCCCGATACGAAGTCCCGTGAACGACCCCGGACCCACTGTTACAGCGGCGGCGTCGAGTTCGGAAATTTTTACGCCCGCGCATTTCAGCATGCTTTCCACCATCGGGAGCAGCGTCTGGGAATGCGTGTGCTTTGTATTCAGGAACTGTTCGGCGATTATCCTGCCGTCGCTGTCCATCAGCGCGCAGCCCGCCGATATCGCGGAGCTGTCTATGCCTAATATCATGTAGTCACTCCCTTTCAGCCGCTTAAAGATACTGCTTTCCCTCAAGCTCGTTCCAGTAGGGCTTCAGCCCGCGGCTTTCCATATAGTGCGCGAAAGTTGTGCTGTTGTCGGCGGAAATGCGCGGCTCCGTCCACAGCGCGCCGCAGCCCTCGCAGATACGCACCGTATCCCCGGTCTGCTTCACTGCAGCCCTGGAGATCTCATTGCTTCCGCACAGCGGGCAGACGATATGTCCGCAGACCTTTATGCGGCGCTCGTTCTCACCGGTCTTTTCAATGCGTATCTTCATTATGGTGCGGGAGCTGTCTCCGGCAAGCTCCTGCTCCAGACCTTCGATGTTCTCGCTCCACTCCGCCGCGATGATGCCTCCTCGGTCGAGGTAGTCGAGGAAACCTATAGCGTAGAGGTCGTCGTAGCTGTCGATACGGTACAGATCGAAGTGGAACAGCGGCAGCCGTCCTTCGGTGTATTCGTTGACCAGCGCGAAGGTCGGACTGGTTACGGGGTCGGTGATACCCAGAGCAGCGGCAAGACCCTTTGTGAAGGTGGTCTTTCCCGCGCCCATGTCGCCCTCGTAAAGTATGATGTCTCCCGCCCGGAGCTGCGTGGCTATTTCCGCGGAAATACGCGCGGTGTCCTCCGGGCTGCGGGAGATGTATTCAACGTATTCTTCCATCAGAACAGACCGGTGATCCTTCCGTCTGCGTCAACGTCGATGTTGTCGGCGGCGGGAACCTTCGGAAGTCCCGGCATTGTCATAACGTCACCGGTGTAGACTACCACGAAGCCTGCGCCCGCAGACGCTCTCACGTCGCTGACGCTGATGCTGAAATGCTCCGGCCTGCCGAGCTTTGTCGGGTCGTCGGACAGGGAATACTGCGTCTTTGCAACGCAGACCGGAACTCTGTCAAGACCGAGGCTCTCGATCTCCTTTATTGCCTTGTCGGCCTTTGCGGTGTAGTTAACGCCGTCTGCGCGGTAGATCTCCTTTGCGATGACGTCAAGCTTTTCCTTGATGGACAGCTTCTCATCGTAGAGGGGCTTGTATTCGCTCCTGGTGCTCTCGATGGTCTCAACGACTGCGTTCGCAAGCTCGATTCCGCCGTCGCCGCCCTTGAGGAACACATCTGAGAACGCCACCTTTGCGCCGTGATCCTCGCAGTACTTCTTAACGACTGCGATCTCAGCTTCGGTGTCGGTGTAGAAGTGGTTTATCGCAACTACGACGGGCACGCCGAACTTCTTGAGGTTGTCGATGTGAACGCCGAGGTTCACGATACCCTTTTCGAGTGCTTCAACGTTTTCCTTTGTGAGGTCGGGCTTTGCAACGCCGCCGTTGTACTTCAGCGCGCGGATAGTCGCTACGAGCACGGTGCAGTCAGGCTTTAATCCGGCGCAGCGGCACTTTATGTCGAAGAACTTCTCAGCGCCGAGGTCTGAGCCGAATCCTGCTTCGGTGATGGTGTAGTCAGCGAGCTTGAGCGCAAGCTTGGTGGCTCTTACGGAGTTGCAGCCGTGCGCGATATTCGCGAATGGACCGCCGTGGATAAGCGCAGGGTTGCCCTCGAGAGTCTGCACGAGGTTCGGGTTGATGGCGTCCTTGAGGAGCGCGGTCATGGCGCCGACAGCCTTGAGGTCGCGGGCGTAAACCGGCTCGCCGGAGTAGGTGTAGGCAACTAGGATATTTCCTAGGCGCTTCTTTAGATCTTCAAGGTCGGAAGCGAGGCAGAGGATAGCCATGATCTCGCTTGCAACGGTGATGTGGAAGTGATCCTCACGCGGGATACCGTTGACCTTGCCGCCCATGCCGATAACGATGTTGCGGAGGGCTCTGTCGTTCATGTCGAGGCAGCGCTTGAAAAGTATCCTGCGGACGTCGATACCCAGCGCATTGCCCTGCTGGATATGGTTATCCATAAGAGCCGCGAGGAGGTTGTTAGCCGCTGTGATGGCGTGCATATCTCCGGTGAAGTGCAGGTTGATGTCCTCCATGGGAACTACCTGAGCGTATCCGCCGCCTGCGGCGCCGCCTTTGATTCCGAACACCGGACCGAGGGACGGCTCACGCAGAGCCAGGATAGCCTTTCTGCCGGTCTTGTTCATGGCTTCGCAGAGACCTACCGAAGTGGTGGTCTTGCCCTCGCCCGCCGGAGTAGGATTGATCGCAGTAACGAGTATCAGCTTGCCGTCGGGCTTGTCTGCGAGGCGGTTGAACAGGTTCTGGTTCAGCTTTGCCTTGTAGTGGCCGTACTGCTCTACTTCGTCCTCCTCAATGCCGAGGTTCGCGGCTATCTCGCCGATCTTCTTCATCTTCGCCTGCTGAGCGATCTCAATATCTGTAAGCATTTTATGTCCTCCTATTATGGGCAGCTCTAAAAACCGGGACACGAGCAGATTTCGTACATGATTTATATCAGATGCTAGGCGTCAAACCGCAGCAATACTATCTGTATTTCAAGGTTTGACAACGACGCAGATGATATAAATCATAGAAATCTGCCGTGAAGGAGGTTTTTAGAGGTGCCCCTTACATCAGCGTGAGCTGAGTTATGTCCTCGTCAGTAGCCGTTCCCGCAGAGGGTATCGACTTTATGCGCAGCGACTCGATGTCCTTAATGCCGCTCTGTTCCGCGGGATAAGCCCCAGCAAGCTCCGCCTTTGTAAGGCGCATTACCTGCACGCCCTGGGTGTCGCGCGCTGCCTTCGGAAGCACCAGCGCGGTATTGAACGCCAGCGCCTTTCCGGCGGTGGAGCGCAGAACGAAATCCGAATCCTGCTTTATCAGGAACATTCCGACAAGCTCCGAAAGGTCGGAGTACGCGCCGGAGAGCTTGCGGCGCTTGGTCTTGGTCTCGTAGCTTGACAGCGGTACCTTCGCGCACTTGCCGTTCCTGTAGAACGTTACGAGCGTTTCGCTGTAGTCCTCCGTCACCGCCATGAAGATTATGCTCTCGCCGTCGTCAAATCCGAGCTTCGCGGGGATATAGTCGCCCATTACGCTCGCCTTGGTCTCGTCGAAATCGGTGCAGCGGGTCTTGTAGACCTGGTGCCTGTCGGTGAAGAACAGCAGCTCCGCGCCGCCGTTGACCTCGCCGGACCAGATTATCTCGTCGTTTTCCTTGAGCTTGTGCTGATTGCTCATCCTCAGGGACTGCGGCGTTATCTTCTTGAAGTACCCCTCCCGGGTCAGGAAGATGTTCACCGGACCGAGCTTCACCGGCTCCTCCGCAATGTCCGCGGATTCCTCCACGTCGTAGAGGAACATCGTGCGGCGGGGCTGACCGTATTTCTTGGAGATCTCCCGCAGCTCGTCGATTATCAGCTTGTTGACGCGGTTTTCATTGCCGAGGATATCCTCCATGTCGGCAATCTCCTTTTCAAGGTCGGCGGTCTCCTGGGTGCGCTTGAGGATATACTCGCGGTTGATGTGGCGCAGCTTGATTTCAGCAACGTACTCCGCCTGCACCTCGTCGATGCCGAACCCTATCATCAGGTTGGGAACTACCTCGGATTCCTCGTCGGTCTCGCGGATAAGCTTTATCGCATAGTCGATGTCGAGCAGTATCTTCTTGAGACCGTTGAGCAGGTGGAGCTTTTCCTTCTTCTTTTTCAGGTCGAAGGCTACGCGGCGCTTTACGCAGTTCCGGCGGAATACCGTCCACTCGTTCAGTATCTCGTAAACGCCCATTACGCGGGGAGTTCCGTTTATCAGCACGTTGAAGTTGCAGTTGAAGTTATCCTGTAACGGAGTCAGCCTGAACAGCTTGTTCATAACCGCGTCGGGGTCCTGACCCTTCTTGAGGTCGAATGCCAGCCGCAGACCGGAAAGGTCGGTTTCGTCGCGGACATCGGAAATTTCCTTCAGCTTGCCTTCCTTAACGAGGTCGACCACCTTGTCGATTATAGCCTCGATGGTGGTCGAGGGCGGTATCTGAGTGACCTCGATACAGCGCGCGTCCGGGTCGTAGCTGTACACGGCGCGTACTTTCACCGCGCCAAGTCCGGTGTGGTATATCTTGTTCATCTCCGCCTCGTCGTAGACGATATAGCCGCCGCCCGGGAAATCCGGGCCTTTCAGCGTGGAAAGGGCGTCGTGCTCCGGGTCCTTCATGAGGGATATAGTGGTTTCGCAAATCTCGCTGAGATTGAACGAGCAGATGTTGCTCGCCATTGATACGGCAAGTCCGAAGTTGCTGTTGACCAGCACCGCGGGGTATCTCACCGGGAAAAGGCTCGGCTCCAGCATGGTGTTGTCGTAGTTCGGCGCCATATCTACGGCTTCCTTGTCTATCTCGGCGAAAAGCTCGGCGCTTATCGGTTCGAGCTTCGCTTCGGTGTATCGCGAAGCCGCATACGCCATATCGCGGGAGTACGCCTTGCCGAAGTTGCCCTTGCTGTCAACATATGGGTGGAGCAGCGCTTCGTTTCCGCGCGCGAGTCTTACCATTGTTTCGTAGATGGCGGCGTCGCCGTGGGGATTGAGCCGCATGGTCTGACCGACTATGTTCGCGGACTTGGTGCGGTTTCCGGTCAGCAGACCCATCTTGTACATCGTATAGAGCAGCTTGCGGTGAGATGGCTTGAAGCCGTCTATCTCCGGCAGCGCACGGCTGACGATAACGCTCATCGCATAGGGCATGTAGTTCTCCTCAAGGGTGCTCACGATGTCCTTCTGCTCGACTATTCCGCTGCCCTCGATGTAAGCCCCGGCTATGGGGGAGCTTAACTTCCTGGGCTGCTTCTTTGGAGTGTTTTTCTTCAAATCTATCTTCCTTTATCGTGGAATTAACTGATATCAGCGGCGGCAAGGTACCTGCTGCCGTTTTCCTTGATGAACCGCTTGCGCCCTTCAAGGTCGTTGCCGAGGAGCACGTCGAACATCTCGCGGGTAGCCTCCAAATCGGTGGGGTTGACCTTTATAAGGCGGCGGGTGTCGGGGTTCATGGTGGTGAGGCTCATCATGTCGGGGTCGTTCTCACCAAGACCTTTGCTTCGCTGTATGGTGTACTTCGCGTCGCCTATCATGCCGAGTATCTTGGTTTTTTCCGGCTCGGTGTAGGCAAAGTAGGTGCGGTCCTTCGTGTTTATCTCGTACAGCGGGGATTCCGCGATGTAGACGTAGCCCTTCTCGATAAGTGTGGGACAAAGCTCCTGTATCATCGTGAGTATCAGCGTGCGTATCTGGAATCCGTCCTCGTCGGCATCGGTGCATATCACGATTTTGTTCCAGCGCAGGTTGTCGAGGTTAAACGTGGATATCTGCTTGTTCGCCTTGGTCTTGACCTCCACACCGCAGCCCAGAACCTTTATCAGATTTGTTATTATCTCGCTCTTGAATATCTTGTCGTAGCTTGCCTTGAGGCAGTTCAGTATCTTACCGCGAACCGGTATCACCGCCTGGAACTCTGCGTCCCTGGCGAGCTTTACCGAGCCCAGCGCCGAATCACCCTCCACGATGTAGACCTCGCGGCGGGAAACGTCCTTGCTGCGGCAGTCCACGAACTTGTCGATACGGTTGGTGAGGTCGAGCGTGCCGGTGAGCTTCTGCAGCGTGCTCTGACGCACTTTGTCGGCGTTCTCGCGGGAGCGCTTGTTTATCAGCACCTGGGTGCCTATCTTTACGGCTTCGTCCGGGTTCTCAAGGAAGTATACCTCGAGCTGATGCTTGAGCCATTCGGTCATGGCTTCGGTTATGAACTCGTTGGTGACGGCTTTCTTGGTCTGGTTTTCGTAGCTCGCCTGGGTCGAGAAGTTGTTCGAGATGAACACCAGGCAGTCCTCGATGTCCTCCCACTTTATGCTCTTTTCGCCCTTGTTGTACTTGTTTCCGTTTTTGAGGTACCCGTCTATCTGCGACAGGAACGCCTTCTGGAGCGCCTTCTGCGGGCTTCCGCCGTGCTCCAGCCAGCTTGAGTTGTGGTAGTGCTCGATGAACTGCACTTCCTTGCTGAACGTGAACGCGACGTTCAGTTTCAGCTTGTATTCGTCCTTGTCCTCGCGGTCGCGGCCCTGGCGCTCGGCGGTCCAGTGCTGCGGAGTTGTCATCGACTTGTCGCCGACCAGCTCAAGCAGGTAGTCGCTGATTCCGTTTTCGTAGCAGAATATCTGCTCGGTGAAGGTGCCGTCCTCGTGCTCGTTTTTCAGCACGAGTTCCACGCCGTCGTTGACTACAGCCTGCCTGCGGAGGATATCCGCGAGGTAGTCCGCGCCGATGTCGATATCTGTGAATACTTCAAGGTCGGGCTTCCAGTGTATCTTTGTGCCGGTGGTGCCGTCGCCGCGGGACTTCTTGAATCCGCGCTCGTCCTGGGTCACGTTGAAGCCTTTTTCGAACCGCAGCGAGTAGTTCCACTGACCGCGGCGACTCTCGACCTCCATGTATTCGCTGGAGAACTGCGTAGCGCACAGACCCAGACCGTTCAGACCCAGCGCGAAGGAGTAGTTTCCGCCGGAGTTGTTGTTGTACTTGCTTCCCGCGTACAGCGTGCAGAATGCAAGCTCCCAGTTGTATTTATCCTCTGACTTGTTGAAATCTATCGGGATACCTCTTCCGAAGTCCTCGACAGTTATAGACTTATCCTCGTGAAGCGTGATTATAATGCGCTTTCCGTAGCCCTCACGCGCTTCGTCGATGGAGTTCGAAATAATCTCGAACACCGAGTGGCGGCAGCCGTCGACGCTGTCCGAGCCGAAAATTACGCCCGGGCGCAGACGCACCTGGTCAGGTCCCTTCAGCGCTACGAGGTCGTTGTAGTTGTTTTCCTTTGGCATTTATGCATCTCCTGTTTACCGCGGTTAACCACAGACGGGCAAAAAACCGCATTATCATTTTTAGTATATCACAGTTTGAAAAAAAATGCAAGTACCAAAGCAAAACGTTGACAAATCTCCGGCAAGCAATTATAATAGTACTATAAAAATCAAAGGAGAACCAACATGAAAAAAGCAATTATCTTCGACCTCGACGGAACTCTCTGGGACAGCTCCGCGAGCGTCTGCGAATCCTGGAACATCGTTTTCAGCAGATACCCTGAAATAACCCGCCGCCTGACCCCGGCGGACGTCCAGGGCTTCATGGGAAAGACCCTCGACCAGATATTCCCCATCGCGCTGCCGGATACTCCGGACGAACTCCGCCGGAAGGTGCTGAACGAGTGCGTTCATTACGAGCTGGAATACATCGCGGAGCACGGCGGGCGGCTCTATCCCAAGCTCCGGGAGACCCTCGTGGAACTGCGCAGGAGCTACGCGCTCATCATCGTCAGCAACTGCCAGGACGGCTATATACAGGACTTCCTCGACTTTGCGGATATGCGCGGGCTGTTCGGCGATTTCGAGAGCGCGGGCGGCACGGGGCTTTCCAAGGGCGAGAACATCAAGCTGGTGATAGAGCGGAATTCAATTGATAGGGCGGTGTATGTCGGCGATACCCAGGGCGACCTGGATTCCGCTGATTTCGCGGGGATCCCGTTTATCCGCGCGGCTTACGGGTTCGGTCAGATGAACCGCCCGGTGCCGGAAATACGCGAGTTCTGCGAGCTTCCCGAAAAAGCCGCCGAAATTATCTGATTTACGCAAATTATCAAGACAAATGCTCCTCGGAACGCTATAATATAAGTGTAAGCTTACATTTAAGGCAATACCGCACAAAGACCATTTATTAGATTTTGTACGTGTCTTGCTTGCATCTTTTCCGTCATCTTGCACAATTCGTCCTTGCAAGGCGTGGTCTCCCCCGGTGGGGGAGGTGTCAACGCAAGTTGACAGAGGGGTTGACCGACAGACCAGCCTTGCGTCGCTAGTTGTTGACTTGAAAACGCTATCGCTTCCGTCAACAACTCCTCATTGTACAATCTGACGAAAAATCAAGATCAGCCAATCAGCGAAGCGTATTATTGGCTGATCTAGCTGCGCAATACACGCACAATCTTTGTGCGGTATTGCCTTAACGAAAGGGGAATGACATGGAAGCCGACAAGCTGACCGCCCTCGCCGCCGCGCTTGAATACGTCGAGCAGAACCTGACCTCGGATTTTTCCCAGGAAAAGTGCGCGAGATACGCCTGCTGCTCCCTGTCGGGACTGCAAAAGCTGTTCCGCAGCGTGTTCCGCAGGAGCGTTGGGGATTACGTCGCCCGCAGGCGGCTCACCGCGGCTGCCAGGGAGCTTCAGCAGACCGACCGCACCGCGCTGGACATCGCGGTGGAATTCGGCTGGGGAAGCGCGGAGGCTTTCACCAGGGCGTTTTCCCGGGTGTGGGGCGTAACTCCGTCGGAGTACCGCAGGAGCTGGCACTTTTCCGGTCTCTGTCCGCGCCTGGATTTCCCCCGGCACTTTATGCGTGAAGGAGAGCTTATCATGACAAGTAAATACGATATTTCCGAGCTTTACGACTACATCAGGTCCAGGCAGGGGACATACGCCGTCACATTCGACGCCTCGCATCTCATGGAGATAAACGATACGCTGGGCCGCGAAGCCGGCGACAAGGTGATACTTGAGTGTATCCGCCGCATAGACCGCGAGTGCTCCGACGGAATGATGATGTTCCGCATAGGCGGCGACGAATTCGTGATGATGACGGGGCTTTCGGACAGGGCGGAGGTCGCCGCCCTCGCCGGGAAGATACTGGCGCACAACGGCGAGAGCGTATCCCACGGCGGCACGGATATTCCGGTCAGCATGCGCGCCGGCGCGGTAATGCTCCGACCCGGGAAGCTCAGCTACAGCGAGCTTTTCACCGAGCTGGTAAGCGCCCCGGCGGAGATCCCCGGGGAAGTGCGTTTCTGAATCCGGTAGGCCGCGGCGTTTCACATGCGTAAATCACTTTGAGGACAGCACGCGCTGTCCTCTTTTTTGTGAAATTATTTCAAAAACTATATTGACCTTATGGGAGATTTGTGATAAAATAATAATATATTCTTTTGAAAAGAGGTATCTGTATGATCGCTATAGGTTCCGACCATGCCGGTTACGCGCTTAAATGCGAAATGATAAAGCACCTTGAGGAAAAGGGCGTTGAGTTCATCGACTGCGGCTGCAATGGCGAGAGCGCCGACTACCCCGATATCGCGGAGAAAACCTGCGAAAAGGTAACTTCCGGGGAGGCCGACAAGGCAATACTCATCTGCGGCACAGGCGTGGGTATTTCGATTTCTGCGAACAAGATAAAGGGAATACGCGCTGCGCTCTGCGGCGACTGGTATTCCGCGAAGTACACCCGCCTGCACAACGACGCGAACGTGCTGTGCATGGGCGGCAGAGTTATCGGTGCAGGTCTTGCGGCTGAGATCGTGGACGTGTTCCTTGATACCGAATTTGAGGGCGGACGTCATGCGCGCCGCGTTGAAAAGATCATGAAGCTGGAGGAAAAGTAATATGAGTAACGTTATCGTTTGCGACCACCCGCTGGTTCAGCACAAGATATCCCTGCTGAGGGACAAGAACACCGGTTCCAAGGAGTTCCGCGAGTTGGTTCAGGAGATCGCGATGTTCATGTGCTACGAGGCTACCCGCGACCTTCCGCTGAAGGAAGTTCAGATCGAAACTCCCCTCGCGCTTGCCAACGCCAAGATCATCAGCGGCAGAAAGGTCGCTTTCGTACCGATCATGAGAGCCGGTCTCGGCATGATGGAGGGCGCTCTCGCGCTGGTTCCCGCCGCTAAGGTAGGTCACATCGGTCTGTACCGCGACGAATCCAACGGAAGCACCACGCACGAGTATTACTGCAAGCTGCCGTTCGATATCGCAAACCGCGAGGTTATCATTCTCGACCCGATGCTCGCTACAGGCGGCTCCGCTGTGAAGGCTATCAACATCGTGAAGAAGGCAGGAGCAAAGCAGATAAAGTTCATGTGCATCGTCACCTGTCCGCAGGGTCTGAAGGCAGTGCAGGACGCTCATCCTGACGTTGACATCATCACCGGCGCTATCGACGAGGGACTCAACGAGAACCTCTATATAGTTCCCGGCATCGGCGACTGCGGCGACAGACTTTTCGGCACAAAGTAATTACAGATATAGAAGAAATTATTACGTCCTGAATGGGGAAAACAGCCTTGCCGGAGGTTCAAAGCTCCGGCGGGATCTTTATGCCGCATTCAGGACGTTTCGTTTTGCACCCGGTTTTCGTGTAACCGGAGTTTCATGCATTGCAGCGCGGTTTATTGCTGTCAAGGGTAAATTTATACGAATTCTTTGGATTTAATTCTACATATTCTATATTTGCATATCGCATTTTATATGTTGACTTATACAAGAAAAAGTGCTATTATAGATATACTGCTACTAGATATAGAACATGTGTATCCAGAATGATACAAATATTGAAAATTCGAAAGGACTGTCGGCTCAATGATCAGGGTAATAAAAAAGGACAATACAAAGGAAGAATTCAATGTCCAGAAGGTGGTGAACGCGGTAAATAAGTCCGCCACCCGCGTGATGTACGAGTTTACCCCCACTGAGATCGAATATATCTGCAGCTACGTCACCGAGAAGGCAGAGGCGTTCCACACGGACGAAATCACCATCGCCCAGATGCACAACATAGTTGAGGGCGCTCTGGAGGCCACAAATCCGGACGTTGCAAAGAGCTACAAGGACTACCGCAACTACAAGCAGGACTTTGTAAGCATGCTGGACGAGGTGTACAAGAAGAGCCAGTCCATCATGTACATCGGCGACAAGGAGAACTCCAACACAGATTCTGCGCTTGTTTCCACCAAGCGGAGCCTTATTTTCAACGAACTGAACAAGGAACTCTACCAGAAGTTCTTCATGACCACCGAGGAGCTACAGGCGTGCCGTGACGGCTACATTTACGTCCACGACATGAGCGCCCGCCGCGACACGATGAACTGCTGTCTGTTCGACGTCAAGAGCGTGCTTGAGGGCGGCTTCGAGATGGGCAACCTCTGGTACAACGAGCCTAAGACCCTCGCCGTTGCCTTCGACGTTATCGGCGATATCACGCTGTCCGCTGCGAGCCAGCAGTACGGAGGGTTCACAGTTCCGAGCGTTGACCTGCTGCTCGAACCGTACGCGGAGAAATCCTACAAGAAGCAGTACGACCGCTACAAGAGCCTGGGGCTGTCCGACGAGGCAGCCGAGCGCGAGGCGATGGCGGACGTAAAGGTGGATTTCGAGCAGGGATTCCAGGGTTGGGAGTACAAGTTCAACTCCGTAAGCTCCAGCCGCGGAGACTATCCGTTCATCACCATGACTGCCGGCACAGGTACCGGAAGATTCGCGAAGATGGCAAGCATAACCATGCTGGACGTCCGCCGCAAGGGTCAGGGAAAGAAGAACTGCAAGAAGCCGGTTCTGTTCCCGAAGATCGTGTTCCTTTACGACGAGAACCTCCACGGTCCCGGAAAGCCACTTGAGGACGTGTTCAGGGCTGGCGTTGAGTGCAGCTCCAAGGCTATGTACCCCGACTGGCTCAGCCTAACCGGAGACGGCTATGTTGCCTCCATCTACAAGAAATACGGCAGGATAATCAGCCCGATGGGCTGCCGCGCATTCCTTTCCCCGTGGTTCGAGCGCGGCGGAATGGAGCCTGCGGACGAGAACGACAAGCCGGTGTTCGTCGGCAGATTCAATATCGGCGCGGTTTCGCTCAACCTTCCGATGATATACGCGAAGGCTCAGCAGGAGAGCAGGGACTTTTTCGAGGTGCTTGACTACTACCTGAATCTTATCAGAAAAATACACATTCGCACCTATGATTACCTCGGCGAGATGAAGGCGAGCACAAATCCGCTGGCTTACTGCGAGGGCGGATTCCTGGGAGGTCATCTCGGCATTCACGACAAGATAAAGCCGCTGCTGAAGTCGGCTACAGCTTCGTTCGGCATCACCGCGCTCAACGAGCTTGAGCAGCTTGCGGACAAGAAGTCACTTGCGGAGGACGGAAGCTTCGCGCTGAAGGTCATGGAGTACATCAATAAGCGCGTTTCTGAGTTCAAGAAGGAGGACGGACACCTCTACGCCATCTACGGAACTCCCGCGGAGAACCTCTGCGGATTACAGATAAAGCAGTTCCGCAAGAAGTACGGCATTATCGAGAACGTATCCGACCGCGAGTACGTAAGCAACAGCTTCCACTGCCACGTTACCGAGGACATCACCCCGATACAGAAGCAGGACCGCGAGGAGCGCTTCTGGAATCTGTTTAACGGCGGAAAGATACAGTACGTCCGCTACCCGATCGACTACAACAAGGGCGCTGTTGAAACGCTGGTGCGCCGCGCGATGAACAAGGGCTTCTACGAGGGCGTGAACCTCTCGCTGGCGTATTGCGACGACTGCGGCTATCAGCAGCTTGAGATGGACGTCTGCCCGAAATGCGGCAGCACGAACCTCACGAAAATCGACCGCATGAACGGCTACCTCAGTTATTCGAGGGTAAAGGGCGATACGCGCCTTAACGCGGCGAAAATGGCGGAAATAGCCGACCGCAAGAGCATGTAAAAAAACGAAAGTGAACTTAAACAATGCGTTACCATAACATAACTACCGACGATATGCTGAACGGCGACGGACTTCGCACCGTGCTGTGGGTGGCGGGGTGCGAGCACCGCTGCCGGGGCTGTCACAATCCCATTACGTGGGACGTCGATGGCGGCGTACCGTTTGACGAAGCCGCGGAGCAGGAGCTTTTCGAGAAGCTCTCCGCGGATTACATAAGCGGAATAACGTTCAGCGGCGGCGACCCGCTCCACAAGCGCAACCGCGACGAGATAACCAGGCTTGCGAAGAAAGTTCGCGAGACTCTGCCTGGGAAAACCATCTGGCTCTACACCGGCTATAGCTGGGAGGATATCAGTGACCTTGAGATAATCCCGCTGCTTGACGTGCTGGTTGACGGAAAATATGTCGAGGCGGTCCGCGACCCGAAGCTGCACTGGAAGGGAAGCTCCAACCAGCGCGTTATCGACGTCCAGGAAACGCTGAGGCTTGGCAAAGTGGTACTATTTGACTGAAAGGTGATGACTATGAAAAGAATAGCAAAGTTTGAAAAGGTAAGCTTGACTCAGTTCAAGGCAGGCTGCACGCGCGAGGACGCAGAGAAGGTCTACGAGGGCATAAAGCTCCCGAAGCGCGCAACGGCGGGCTCCGCAGGGTACGACTTCTATGCTCCGTTCGATATTGAGCTGAAGCCCGGTGAGACCGCAAATATCCCGACGGGTATCCGGGTGCTTATCGAGGACGGCTGGGTGCTGAAAATCTACCCGCGCAGTGGTCTGGGATTCAAGTACCGCCTACAGCTCAACAACACGGTCGGGATCATCGACAGCGACTATTCAAGATCGGATAACGAGGGTCACATTTTTATTAAGGTTACAAATGATTCCAACGAGGGCAAAACGCTGAGCATTCCGGCGGGAACCGGCTTCGCACAGGGGATCTTCGTTGAGTATGGGATCACGGTGGACGACGACGCGTCGGGAGTACGCAACGGCGGTTTCGGCTCGACAACTAAATAATATAAAAGGCAGGAATCAAAGTTCCTGCCTTTTGTTTATTTGCTGTTTTTCTGCTTGTCGTAAGCTGTAACGTATTTATCGGCGATGTTTGCGATCTTTTCGTAGCCCGGGTCGCTGTTAGCGAGCACCGCCTTGAAGAACGCGTACACGTCCTTGCTGGTGACGCGGGAAATACGGTTCGCGATGTACTCGTGCGTTGCGTACAGCTCAGGATTGTCGAGTATCGCGAGGGAGAACTCCACGAATTTCTTCGGGTTGGTGAATTGCAGGTAGTTGCATGCGGTCACAATACTTGCGTAGAAGTTCGGCGAAATAATTATCTCGTCATTGTACTCCACCTCGCCGGCAAGCAGCGCGTTTAACTGTCCTTGAGTGAGCTTGTCAACGGTGAATACCGACTCCATCATTTCGCAGTCAGGCATTTGCTCGCACTGGTCAAGCACGGGGCGGGGAATTACCTTGTTGCTGTAGGATTTTTTCCGAACCAGTCCCAGCTTGCGGGTCAGAGCACGGTACTGTTCCGGCTTATACTCAAACCTGGTTTCAAGCAGTATCTTCAGCATTTCCCGCGGGAACAGCTCCAGCGGTATCTTCACTGACGCGCTGCGGAATCCGGTAATTCCTTCCTGCTTTGGAGTTTCCGGCGCGGGCTTCGGCTGTTCAGCAGGAGCTGCCTCGGCTTCGGGAGCCGCTTCCTCTGCCGCGGCATTTTCCGTAGGAGCCTCCGTATCATCAGCCGGAGCGGTAGCTTCCGCGGGCGCAGGAGCAGTCACTGGCTTTACAGGTTCGTCTGTATATGGCTCGTTTATCTTTTCAATTACTGCGCACTTGTATGGTATCTTCGCGTCAACGCAGGATACCGCGCCATGGTGTCCCTTCAGAAGCACGGAGTGCAGCCCGGACAGGTGGTACACGATTCCCTGGCAAACCCTCGACTTCGCAGCTTCGTTAGTCATGGGGAGCAGCTTTGAGTCGTAGGTGTCCAGCGGTGTGCCGGGTATCAGGAAGCAGGGGCGGAATGTCTTGCTCCTGCCGATGGTGCGGTTGTGCTCGGCGGTTCCGTGTATCTCGTGGGCGAGATTGTAGGCTCCCCAGAAGAACGTACCGGCTCCGTCGGTTGGGTAGTAGTCGGAATAGTAGATCGTGTAAACCCCGTCGGGGAGCAGCGCAAGCACGTCGTGCAGCCCCGCCGCGAGGGAATCCCCCTTGTTCAGCCGCGTGAAGCTTTCGGTGAGCGTGTCGTGTATCTCATCGTCCATCGCGGAGTAGCCGGTGCACAGTGAAATGAGCTTATCGGAGCTTTTGCTGCCGTGATTCGGGCAGAGTATCTCGGCAACCGGGTCGTTGCCTATGTAGAAAAGGCGGGTCTGCGCCGAGGTATCGCCGCGCTTGGCTCCGTAGCCTGCCGAGCAGGTACCTATTACCGCCTTGCCGCCGCGCACGGAGGCAAGCACAACATTGCTGCCTCCGATGTCGATATGTTCGCTTTTTATCTCAACTCCCACTTGCCGTTACCTCCATTTAACGCTGTTCAAGACGAAGTGAAATTATATCCGCGATACCGCCGATACACTTCTTGTCGAATGCCTTCTTGGGCACGAAAACCGATGTGCTGCCGTCCTTATAGAAAACGAACATCTTGTCTGATTCTATAAAGTAGTCCAGGGACGACCACGGTATCAGCTCCTGATTGTCGGCGACGCAGCTTTCGCAGGCTGAAAAGCCGTATGGGCTGATTATGAACGATATCGGCTCGTTTGAAGCAGGGTCGCAGCTTGAAACTGCGGTGTACTTCCTGCGTGCGACCGCGTGGCATATCATGTAGACGATCAGGGTCAGGATCGCGCCGCCGATCATCGAGATGGGTATGAAGTACAGAACGTTGCTGCGGGTTATCCCCACGAAAATGTGGAGCGCCAGCAGGATAACGAGCATGAGCATTACCGCGAGCAGCCACAGAACCTTCATCAGCCGGAAATTCATCAGCATGATGAACGTCGCCGCCGCGTCGTTTTCGTCTATCTCGCAGGAGCCGTAGTAGGATTCCTTGCCGGGGTCAGTCTCGATGTACTCGCTTTTCAGCGGTAAAATGCGCCGCTGGTGTACATACTCAAATCCGCCGGATTTCTGCGCGCATTCGATTATCGCGATGGCGCGGAAGTAATCCGACTGGTCGCCGAAATCCTTCTTGGGGATAATGAAATCGCAGTTTTCGGTATGTATCGTAATGGCGCGCTTGTCCTCCGTAACCGTCTGCACAAGATCCCAGCTATAAACAAGTGGCTGAGGTCCGTTCGCGTAGACTGCAAATACCTCGCCAATAATATATGTCACTCCTGCGCCCTCGTTGTATATCTTGACAGGGCGTAAGTCACAGAATGCCATTTCCTCACCTTCCAAACATAATTCTCATGGTAGTATGATACTATATACTATTATTTATTATATCATATAATCACGAATAAATAAAGGGGTTTTGGAGAAAAAATACATTTTTTTTGCAAAAAAAACGGACGAAAAGTGCAGAAACCTTCCGTCCGTGTTATGTCAGAATGTGAATTCGAGCGCCTTGCCCTTTTCGGTATCAAGCGACATGTGACGCACCTCGCTGTTTACAGGAACGTCAATTTCACATTTGCCGCCAAGTTTGGGCATTATGCGGAGCTTCCGTACCGAGCCCTTTTCCCAAGAAGCGTCGATGACGAAACCGCCCCGGGCGCACAGTCCGGTGAATTTACCAGTGTTCCAGTCGGCAGGGCATGCCGGGAGCAGCCTGATAGATTCCTCGTGGCTTTGCAGCAGCATTTCTGCGATACCTGCGGAGGCTCCGAAGTTTCCGTCGATCTGGAAAGGCGGGTGAAAGTCCCACAGATTCTGGAATGTGCAGCTCTCAAGAAGCCCGCGCAGCAGCTTGTAAGTACGCTCGCCGTCGCCGGTGCGTGCCCACAGGTTGATTTTGTACGCTCTCGCCCAGCCGGTGGACTCGTCGCCGCGGTCGTTCATCGTGGCGATCGCCGCCTTCATCAGCTCCGGTCTGGAGTGGTTTATCTGCTTGCCTGGGTAAAGTCCCATCAGGTGGGAGATGTGGCGGTGATTCTTCTGAACCCTGCTGCGGTCGAAGTCCGGCTCGTCCTCCTCGAACCACTCCTTGAGCAGTCCGGTCCTGCCGATGTGGTAGGGCTTCAGCTTCGGGAGTATATCCTTGACTTTTCCTGCAAGCTCCGGGTCGGTGTTAAGCTCCTTGGAGGCCTTGAGGAAGTCGATGAAAAGCTGCTCGATAAGGCTCTGCTCGTAGGTGTTTCCGATGGTCGCGGGACCGTGCTCCGGTGAGTATGTCGGCGAGGACACCATTCTGTCCTGCTTCTCATCGTAGATGAGCCACTGAACGTAGAACCGCACGCTCTCGCGCATTATCGGGTAGATTTTGTCACGGAGGTAGTCCTTGTTGCCGGTGAATTCGTAGTGCTCCCAGATGTTCTGCATGAGCCATGCGACCGCGGCGGTCGACCAGCCCCAGTAGAACTCCCAGCCGGGAGCCGTCCAGCCGAAGGGTGAGCACTGCGTATGCGCAGTCCAGCCGTTTTCGGGGTTCTCGGGAGTGCTCTCTATGCCGTAGTATTCCTTCGCGGTGACGCGCCCCGGCTCCCGCAGGGAATCGAGGAAATCCGTCAGCGGAGGGACTGTTTCCGCGAGGTTCGTGTTATATGCGCCCCAGTAGTTCATCTGGAGATTTACGTTTATATGATAGTCGCAGCACCATGGCGGAGTGTTGCTCTCGTTCCACACGCCCTGGAGGTTAGCCGGAAGTGAGCCTTCCCTTGACGAGGAGATCAGCAGGTATCTTCCATAGCTGAAATACAGCGTTTCGAGGCGTCTCATGGCTGACTTGTCGCCAGCGCGGTAGGCTTCCAGGAGCTTGTCCGCGGGAAGCTCCCTTTCCTCGCCGAGGTCGAGGGAAACGCGGCTGAACATGCTGGAATAATCCGTGTAGTGCTCCTCGTAGAGTGCGTCCCAGCCGAGGCGCTCCGCGGTGTGGAGCAGAGGCTTTGTGACTGCGGAAGGCTCCGTTTCGGTGCGGTATTTCGGGAACTTCATGTCGTAGTCGGTGGCTGCGCAGAAGAACACCGCAGCTTCGGAAGCGCCGGAGATCTCAAGCGCCTTCCCGGCGGAGGTGATGCTTCCGTCGCAGAAAACGCGGAATCTCGCGTCGAAGCGCATGCCGTTATCCTCGGCGGCGCCGGAGTATATGAGTGTGTTGTTTTCAGCGGTTATCGACGCTGCGTGTGTCTTGTCGAGGGAGAGCTTGAAATTGAGCGCGCCCTTTTCAGAAGCGGTGAACCTGAACGCGATGACCCTTGCGGGATAGCTTGCGAACGCCTCGTGGGTGAAGCGCACTCCGCCCTTGGTGAATCCGCAGGAGTACAGCGACTTGTCCAGATCAAGGCAGCGGCGGTAGGAGCTTACCTCCCCATCGGGGAGCGTGAAGTCGAGCACCGCGTCGCAGAGGAGCAGGTAGCTGCCGAAATCCCCGTCGCCGGTGAGCATCGGGAGAAGTTCCTCGGCGCGTGCATTCTCGCCGGCGGCGAGGAGCTTCTGCACCTGCTTTACATATGTATATCTGCCGCGGTGGTTTCCGCCGTAGTAGTCTGGGCGCGCCGCACAGGGACCGCCCGCCCAGAACGTCTTTTCGTTGAGGACGACGCGCTCCTGTTCGATACCGCCGAACATGCTGGCGCCCATGTATCCGTTGCCTATCGGAAGGCAGGTCTGTTCCCACAGCCCGAAGTCGCCGGGGTGGTCAAAATAGATCTGGTTGGTTCTGCTCATATCTTTATATCCTTCTAAAATGCGCTTTTTGCGGTTACAGACCGGAAAAGCACCGGCTGTAATCGTTCACAGCGTAATTATACCACACTTATCGCTAATTGTCAATAAAATTCAGCAATTGTCATTCGTCAGCGGGCTTCAGCTCGGTAATTATGTGATCGGTCAGGCGCGCGATGGTCTCAAGGTCCTCGCTGTCCGGGACTTCCTTCCCGGCGGACGTCGCTATCGTATGGAACGTTCCCTGGATTATAAAGGAAAGAACGATGTCGTTGCGGCGGCTCTTCAGGTTCGGGAATTCCGCGTAGAGGCGCGCTTTTATGCGTTCCTCGATCTTCTCCGCGAACCCGGAATACCTCGAGCCGGAGAACACGCTGTTCAGCGTGGAGAGATTGTTCAGCAGCGCACGGCGCATTTCTGCGGTGTACTTGCGAGGATCGTCGAAAAATTTGTTCAGACCCTGTATTTCGGAAAGAATATCGTCGATCACCTCGTCCTCCATCTCGTCGGCGAGGGAGTAGATGTCCGAGTAATGAAGATAGAACGTCGCCTTGTTGATCTCGGCGAGCTTCGCCAGTTCGGTCACTGTGATCTTTTCTATCGGTTTTTTCCTGCGAAGCTCCAGAAAAGCGGATTTGATCGCAGCACGGGTTTTCTGAATTCTTAGATCCATGTGGGTCCTCCAAAATAGACAAATATGTACAAACGTCGCGTATTAGACTTCGGTATGATTTTGTTGCTTGAACAGTTTAGCAATATATATTATAATTATTTTGTACATATTTAATTATAACGTAAAATGCGAGGATTGTCAACCTATTTTTTACAATTTGGAGGTAATATTTTGAATTTACGTGATTTCATCTCCGGCGACTGTTTTGACGCCTACAAATGGCTCGGTGCGCAGTTCGACGGCTTCGGCACTACGTTCAGAGTTTATGCGCCCAATGCGGAAGGCGTGTCGGTCATCGGCGACTTCAACGGCTGGCAGGACTGGTACCTAAACCGTACCGGCGACGGCAAATTCTGGGAGATACGCATAACCGACGCAAGACCGGGGCAGATGTATAAATACAAGATTTACCACGGCGGGAACTGCGTTGAGCACTGCGACCCGGTGGGATTCGGCATGGAGCTGCGTCCGAAATTCGCTTCCATAATACGCGACATGCGCTTCGACTTTGACGACCTCGACTGGATGGAGAAGCGCCACACCTGGCACGGCGACGCGCTGAACATCTACGAGGTCCACCTCGGAAGCTGGCGCACAGATCCCGGCGACCCCAACGGCTGGTACAAATACGAGGACATCGCGCCGCAGCTCGTGAAGTACTGCAAGGAGCACGGCTACAACTGCGTTGAGCTTATGCCGCTGAACGAGTACCCCTGCGACGAAAGCTGGGGCTATCAGGCGACCGGATTCTTCTCGCCGACCGCCCGCTATGGAACCGCCGAGGGTCTGAAAAGGCTGGTGAACACCTGCCACAAGAACGGCATTGCAGTGCTGATGGACTACGTTCCGGTGCATTTTGCGGTGGACGGCTACGCGCTGGCTCAGTTCGACGGCACTCCGTCCTACGAGTCGCAGTTCAGGGACATCGCGTTCAGCGAGTGGGGAAGCTGCAACTTCGACTTCACGAAGGGACCGGTATGCAGCTTCCTGAAGTCTGCGGCGAACTACTGGCTGACGGAATACCACTTCGACGGGCTTCGCATGGACGCTATCAGCCGCGTTATCTACTACATGGGCGACCCGTCCCGCGGCGAGAACGTGTGCGGCGTGAAGTTCCTGAAATCGCTGAACCGCGGGCTGAAGTGGATCCATCCGTCCGCGATACTCTGCGCGGAGGATTCCACAGATTACCCGATGGTAACAAAGTCGGTGGACGAAGGCGGTCTCGGCTTCGACTACAAGTGGGACATGGGCTGGATGAACGACACGCTCAACTACTTCCGCACCCCGCCGGACGAGCGCGTGAACCACTACCACAAGCTGACATTCTCGATGATGTACTACTACAGCGAGAAGTACATACTCCCGCTTTCCCACGACGAGAACGTACACGGCAAGGCTACCGTCATTCAGAAGATGTACGGCGATTACGACGATAAGTTCCCGCAGGCGAGGGCGCTTTATATGTACATGTACGCGCACCCTGGCAAGAAGCTGAATTTCATGGGAAGCGAGCTTGCGCAGTTCCGCGAGTGGGACGAAAAGCGCGAGCAGGACTGGGATATCCTGAAGTACCCCATGCACGACGGATTCATGCATTTCATGAAGAAGCTGTGCAATATGTACCTTGAGATACCGTCGCTCTCCCGCTGGGACGACGCTCCGGAGGGCTTCCGCTGGCTGGACTGCGACAGTGCGCTCAAGCGCTGCTACACCATGCTCAGAAGCTGCGACGGGGGCGCTCCGGTGGCTGCGGTGTTCAATCTCTCCGACCGCGTGCAGGACGGCTACGTACTGAACATCGGGCAGGGCAAGCGGCTGAAGCTGCTGCTTGATTCCACCGAGGACAGGTACGGCGGCTGCGCTCCGCACTATACCGGAAGTATGACCGCCGATCAGAACGGAAACGTGAAGCTGAGCGTCCCGAGGTACTCCGCGGCGTATTACGAGGTAGCCGACTCTGTCCCGAAGGGAAACGCAGGCGGTCCGGCGAATCAGAGCCGTCACGGTCAGCAGCGCCGCCGCTCCAGAAAGAAAAAGCATTGAATTATCCGCCGCGCCGATGGAGGAAACTCTGCGGTGCGGCATTTTATTCGGGTTTCCGAAATTTTCGAAAAAAATCGAAAAAAATTTGAAAAAACGCTTGACAAATCCGGAATGATGTGCTATAATATACAAGTCGAAACGAGACAGGGGCTCGACAGAAAACAAAGCTCCGATATATTCAGAAATGGACAGGTGGCTGAGCTGGTCTAAGGCGCACGATTGGAAATCGTGTAACGATTAAACCCGTTCGAGGGTTCGAATCCCTCCCTGTCCGCCATATTTAGCCGCGATTTCAACGCGGCTAAAATTATTTTACAGGCTGTCTTTTATATGCGGTCATTTTAGTATCCGGAATACATATGTTCCGAACCTGAAAAGGAGAATACTATGAGGTACGAATTCACAAAGGATCTTGAAACAGGAAACCGAATCATTGATAATGAGCACCGTGAACTCCTGAACGCCGTCAACGCGCTGCTTGACGCATGCAGCGCCGGCAAGGGACGCACCCAGATGAGCAGCACCGTAAAGTTCCTGAACGACTACGTTGACCGCCATTTCGCGCATGAGGAGCAGCTTCAGAAGCAGAGCGGCTACCCGGGATATGAAGCGCACCATGCGTTCCACGAGAAGTACAAGCAGACCCTGCGTGAAATAACCGCCGGAATGTCCGATAATTGCAGCATTGCGGACCTCGCGAAGCTCAACGGGCATGTGAGCCTGCTGGTAAGCCATATCCGCACCGAGGACAAGAGGCTCGGGGCGTTCCTGAACAAATAATACGCTCATAACGCTGACAGCACGGCGCGTTTCTCCGGAGACGCGCCGTTTTGCTATAGACGAGCTCTATTGCATGACCACCTGCATATAATAATTCTTGACAACCCGCGCTGAATGTGCTATAATCGCAGCATAAACACATTCACAGGAGAAACACTATGACATTGCAGCAGATGAAGTACGCGCTGACAATAGCGGAGCAGGGCTCGATGAACAAGGCGGCGGAGCAGCTTTTTATCTCGCAGCCGTCGCTTACAAGCGCGGTCAGGGAGCTTGAAAAGGAAATAGGGATACAGGTTTTCGTCAGGAGCAGCCGGGGAGTTTCCATCACCGCTGAGGGCGCGGATTTCCTGATGTACGTGCGTCAGGTCTACCAGCAGTACGAGCTGCTGCACCAGAAGTACGGCGGGAGCGGCGGCGCAAAGCGGAAATTCGGAGTTTCCACGCAGCATTATTCCTTTGCGGTAAAGGCGTTCGTTGAGATGGTTAAGAATTTCGGCACGCTGAATTTCGAGTTCGCCATACGTGAGACCCGCACGATGGACGTACTGCACGACGTGGGAGGATTTCGCAGCGAGGTCGGGATAATCTACCAGTGCGACTACAACCGGCGGATAATCGGGAAAATGCTCCACGAGCTGGAGCTGGAGTTCGTTCCGCTTATCGACTGCCGCGCGTACGTCTACCTGTGGAAGGATCACCCGCTTGCGAACGAGAAGTCAATCGGGCTGGAGCAGCTCGCGGATTACCCCTGTCTGGTGTTCGAGCAGGGCGACGGCGCGAGCGGATTCCTTGCTGAGGAGATACTCACCGACAACGACTATCCGCGTATCATCAGGAGCACCGACCGCGCTACTCAGCTTAATCTCATGGTGGGTCTCAACGGTTACACGCTGTGCTCCGGCATAATCTGCGAGGAGCTAAACGGAAACGAGTACCGCGCGGTGCCGTTCCGCGAGGACGAGAACAACCGCAACACCGTCATGGAGATAGGCTATGTGATGAAAAAGCACAGCATACTCAGCGATATCGGGGAGGTCTACATCAGCGAGGTAAGGCGGTACCTCAGCGGCTGCGAGGGATACAAGGAGGAGAACAAATGAGCTATACTTTTCAATACGCCGAGGTCCTGGAGCTGAAAAAGGCGTGCGCAGAGCATTTCCCGGATCATGTACACTTTCATGACGGCTGCGGAGGTCAGTATTTCTCGCTCGACGAGGAGAATGACGCGCTGTGCGGGTTCATCGCCGGGTACTTTGCGGAGCGCGGCTTAACGGCGGAATTCACGGGCGGCGGAACGGTTTTCACCGTCTCGAAGAATTGACAAAGAGGCTCCCGCATGCGGCGGGGGCTTTTTCTATGGAAATTTTGCCCAAAGTGCTGTAAAAGTTTGCTTTTTCTATTGACTTAAAGAGGGAAATATTATATAATATAGAGTGTATAATTATGCATTATAGTCCGGCTCACGGCAGCCTGGCATTCTATAATATCCCGGAGGTATTTGTATGAAGCTCAGAAAAAGGATCGCGGCAGCGTTTACAGCGCTGGCACTAATGTTCACGTTGACTGACCCGGCGGCGCTCGGCGGTCTGATTGGTTCTTCAAGCGTTGCGTCGGCGTTTACGGTCAAGTCGCTTCTTGTAAATACAACGTCGACTGGTATTCCCGTGCCAGAGGTCGGTATCAGTCTGTCCAGCATAAAGTCAAACTTTTCATCGAATATAACCGCAGGCACACTCAGCAACGTGAATGTGTCTTGGTACGAAGGCTCGCCCAGCTACGGCTCTAACGGCAGAGTAATTCTTCCGGCAAATTCTGTTACCGAGTTTGGTTATAACAGGCATTACTACGCCGTTGCGGAGTATGTCCTTGCAGCGGGAAATACCGCCGATGCCGGCGGAGTTGATATAGCATATTATGTCAACGACCCGATAAACCCCACTTCCAGCGATATCACCGCAAAGTCGTGGATAGGCGACACAGGCTCCATCTTTGCAGTATTCGACTTCTCGACTTACCAGGCTACAAAGAAAGCCAAGGCGACCGGAGCGCGCTTCGTGCCGTCCGGCGACCCCAAGTACGGTTTCAGCGCCGATTACACAACGGTGTTCTTTACCATACCCTCCCACTCCAAGACCGACGTTATCGAAGGTCTGCTGCCGGGCACTGTAACTATTGACACCGAGGACAAAGAGGGCAGCGGTCTTTCCTTCGCGAATGTTCCGGTGACCTGGAAATCCGGAAGCAGCTTCACATACGAGGGCACCGGCTACGACCAGACAAACGTAACTGGAATGACCTTTACCATAGTCGGAACTGCCACCGTACCCACTAACAGGCTCAACGATATAGATTCGACAAGCGCCGGTGCAAAGACAAAGTTCACGCTAAAAGCGACCATTACAGTTGACCCTGCGGATAAGGTGCAGAAGCCGTCTTTCTCAAGCGAGAACCCCGACGGCTCCACATTTGACAAGACCACCTACATAAAGCTCGACCTCCCGAAGGAGGATAACGTAACCTATTATTACCTCGTTGCCTCCAGCGAGGACGAGCTGAACTCTCTGCCGTTTATTTATGACAACGATCACACCTACTACTCCAGCCGCGGAATTATGATAACAGGCGTGGTAAACAAGAGAGTTCAGAGCTGGATAAAGGTTATTGGTAAGCACAACGAAAAGCAGGACAGCGACGTGCTGACCGGCTCGTTTACTGTTGCAATGCGCTCCAGCACCGGCTCCAATATCCCTGAGATACACATTATCGTCGACCAGCCGGTAGGCGGGCAGGCGCTTGATATCTCCGCAGAGCTTGACCCCTCGGCTCCCGACTACGAGACCGAGACGTTCGAAATATCCGATTTCGGCGCAGTTCAGTGGAAGGGCGGCTCCGGAAGCAGCGCCCTGGCTGAGTACAACACGGAGTACACCATGCTGGTGGAGGTTATCCCTAACAGCCCGAACTACGTGTTCCTGCGTACTCCCGACGTTTACGTGAATGGAGTGAGATGCTCCGGCTCCACTAACGACACTGGTACGTTCACGATCGTTTACACCTTCGAAAAGACCGGAAAGCTCACCGACTACAGAGCTGTATCCCCCGGAAAGGTCGCCAACGTGTCCAGCGGAACCACCGTTACGCAGATGGACAGCAGCTACCTCCCCAAGACGGTAACAGTTGTCGGCACAAAGGATAACCGTATTTCCGAGACATGCAGCGTTACATGGGATCTCACCACCGCGATAACCGACAAGGGAACTCCCTACAACCCCAAGATAGGCACTGCCCAGACAGTCACATTTACCGGTAAGGTAAGAGTCCCCGATTACATGGAGGAGGACTCCGCGAAGATGACCGTAACGGCGCAGATCTATGTTGAGGAAGCGTCGAAGGTTCCTGCGCCCTGGTCATACCCTCCCGATACCGTGGAAGGTCAAGGGACCACCGTGTTCAATTCCCCGCAGGATATCTCGCTTGAATCCGCGGTAAACAGCGCGACCATCTACTATAACATCGAAGCGTACGAGAACATCAGCGATATCTCCAAGCTCGCCGACCCCACCGAGACCGGCGGCACGAAGTACATCGAGCCGATCACGCTTTCCGGCGTGCCCGGGCAGTCGCTGTATTACTGCATAAAGGCGATAGCCACAGCCCCCGGCATGAAGCAGAGCGACGTATCCACATTTGTATACAAGGTAGTTATCGAGAAGAAAAAGACCCAGACCCCGAAGCCCACTCCGGAGCCGGGAAACTACGCCAGCTCGCTGACGATCACGCTCAATACCGAAACTCCCGGCGCGAAGATATACTATACCCTCGACCCGAACGCAACAAAGTCCAGCGGTTTCATCGAGTACACAGGTCCGTTTGACCTGAAGGTTGCTGCGAACAGCACAAAGACATTCGCGCTGCGCACCTATGCGAAGGCTCCGAATGACAACTGGAAGGATTCCGACATCAGCGAGGATCTTATCTACAAAATAACCGTGCCCAAGGAAAAGGCGGCGGTACCGGTGCCGAGCGTTCTTGACACCGCCAGCGAAACCGCGATCACGCTCACGCTCTCCTGCGCGACAGCCAAGGCTGATATCTACTATTCCATCGGCACTCCGATAACCTCCACCTATAATGGAATTCTGTACAAGTCGGGAACCAAGATAACCCTCAAGCGCGTGGATAATCAGGTCGTGACATACAAGCTGTATACATATGCGAAGTCCAACGACCCAAGCATTGACGACAGCCTTGTAAAGACGTACACCTACACCGTCGGCAAGGACTACGGCGTTAAGAGTATCGAGATAGTCAAGCGGCCTGCAAAGTATTCCTACTACATGGGCGAGAAGCTGAATGTCGTAGGCGGCCTTATCAAGGTAACGTACATCGATGAGACCAAGGCTCCGGAAACAGTTTACATGACCGAGAGCATGATCCAGGATTTCGATAGCTGGGTACTGGGTCAGCAGACTCTTACAGTTTATTATCAGGGCTGCACGGCTGCGTTCAATATCGTGGTGCGCAGACGTTCGTCAAGCAGTTCTGATTCTGACAATAAGCCGAGCGATTCCGGCAAGGACGATGGCAAGAAGGACGATACTACCACCGACCCGGGTACTTCCGACACCGACAAAGACAACACTACCGATGGGACGGTATCCGACCCGACAATGGTGGGAAGCCAGGTGAAGGGCTGGACGCAGCTCCAGAAGAAGATAGCGGCGGCCGCGAAGAATTCCCGCGTTGTTATCAATCTGAACGGAAACACATCCGTACCTGCTGATATCATCAACACTGCGATGAAGAAGAAGATCACGCTGGAGTTCGTGGTAAACGACATGCTGAGCTGGGTAGTCGACACCGGCGCGCTGAAAAAGACGGTGGCTTCCCTCAGCGTGGGATTAAAGACCAGCGACGTTTATATCCCGACGGTGCTTATCGACAGCTCCGGAGACAGCGAGATAGTCAGAGTTCACACCTACGGCAAGAATAAGATAGGCGCGGTGCTTTACGTCAAGACTGGCAAGAAGGTGAACAACCGCTTTGCAAATCTGTTCAGGTATAACGAGGATTCGCACCAGCTTGATTTTGTTGATACTTCGAAGATAATTTCGAGCACCGGCGTTGCCCAGGTAGTTCCGGCGAACGGCGGCGATTACGTCCTCATGCTGGACACCAGGACGAGGCTTCCCGGCGACGCTGACAACAGTACGACGATAGACGCCCGGGACGCTTCCGCGATACTCAAGATGTGCGTAGGCACGATGGAGCTTGACGACACATGCGACTACAACGGCGACGGATTTGTCAATGCAATTGATTCGGCTGCGATACTCCGTTCAGTCGTAGGACTCAAAAAGTAAACCAGACAGCAGGGAGCTCCGGTTTCCTGCTGTTTTTTCCGGACGTAAAAGGAGAAAACATGCGTATTGAAACGGAGCGGCTGTATCTGCGTGAGATGACAGCCGCAGATTACGAGGCGCTGTACGCCGTGCTGGCGGATTCGGACATCATGCAGCATTACCCATACACGTTTGACGAGGCGAGGGTGCGCGGCTGGATAGACCGCAATATTGAGCGCTAAAGTGTATTCGGGTTCGGACTGTGGGCGGTGTGCCTCCATGAAAACGGCGAGATGATAGGCGACTGCGGGCTGACTATGCAGCTAATAAACGGTCAGATAAAGCCGGAGATAGGCTGCCATATCCGCAGGGACATGCAGCGGCGCGGGTACGCAAAGGAATCCGCTTCGGCGGTCAGGGACTGGGCTTTCTGCAATACGCCGTTCAATGCGGTCTATTCATACATGAAAGCGGCGAACCTGCCGTCATGCCGTACTGCGGAAAGCTGGGGCTGTACCCAGGTAGACGAGTTCGCCGACGCGGAGAACGAGCTTACAAAGGTGTACGCCATCACACGTAATGAATGGCAGATGCTCACCGGGAATAACAGCAAATAAACTGAATCGAAAATTGCGCAGATAAGTGTTGATGAATCACCGGAAATATGCTAATATATAGATATAGGCAGGAAATTCCGATGATCAGGAGGTAATTATGGGCAGGCAGGAAAACATAGAAATATTCGAAAACACGATGTCGATGTGCAGGACCGATCCGTTTCTGAGATCGGCGATAAAGGAATCAAGTGGCGCGCAGTCTCTGATACCGGAGGGTGACTGGGTGGAGCTTCCTATGATACAGAAGGGCGCCGCCGCGAAGGTCGTGGTGAGCCGCAAACGCACACTGGAAGCCGCCGCCGGCTACGCCAGGGCAGGGAAGCGCGTGTGCGTGCTGAATTTCGCTTCGGCGTCCAACCCAGGCGGCGGAGTTAAGAACGGCTCCTCAGCGCAGGAGGAGGCGATATGCCGCTGTTCGACGCTGTATATGAACCTAATTCAGCCGGATATGTGGAGCGGGTTCTATACTCCGCACCGTGCGGCACCGGATCCGCTCCACAGCGACGACTGCATATACACTCCCGGAGTTGTGGTGTTCAAGACGGACAGCGCGCTTCCGGAGGTAATGCCGCAGGAAGAATGGTACAGCGTGGACGTTATCACCTGCGCGGCTCCGAACCTGCGGGAAAAGCCGAGCAACTCGATGAATTACGACGGACACAGCGCAGTCAGCATTTCGGACGGCGACCTTCGGAAGCTCCACGAGAAGCGCATGGAGCGCATACTCAGCATAGCCGCACAGCATGGGTGCGATGTAGTTATACTCGGCGCGTTCGGCTGCGGTGCGTTTATGAATCCGCCGGAGGTAGTCGCGGCGGGGATAAGATCCGCGCTTGAGGGCTTCATGGAGCGCTTTGAAACCGTGGAGTTCGCCGTGTACTGCTCCCAGCGTGACGACACGAATTTCCGCGTGTTCGACAGGGAGTTCGGCTCACGGAAGTGACTCAGGCTGAAATCTGAAAATCAAAACCGGCGGAGAGCAATGCTCCCTGCCGGTAGTTTTATTCAGTTCTGAGGGACATCGAAACCACGCACTCAACGTGCCGCGTAAACGGGAACATATCGAACGGCTGAATGCACTCGACATTGTAGTTTTTCGTCAGCGTGCGGAGGTCTCGCGCGAGTGTGACCGGGTTGCAGGAGATATACACGATACGTTCCGGTCTGATGACGGACAGTGCACGCAGGAACTGCTTGTCAGCGCCGGCGCGGGCGGGATCCATTATCACCGCGTCGAAGCGGACTCCCTTTTTTGCACGTTCCCGGAGGTACTCTCCGGCGTCGCCGCGGTTGAACGCCGCGTTCCTGGTGATCCCGTTCAGCTTGCAGTTCTGCACTGCGTCCCTGACAGCCGCGGAGTTGTACTCGATACCCTGAACCGCCTTAACACGGTCGGAAGCGATGATTCCGATGGTGCCGGTACCGCTGTATGCGTCGAGGAGCGTGTCGTTTTTCGTCAGCTTTGCCGCGTTTATCGCGAAGTTGTACAGTTTCTCCGCCTGCACCGGATTTACCTGGTAGAACGACTGCGGCGATATACGGAATTTCTTCCCGCATATCTCGTCGATGATGTAGCCTTCGCCGAAAAGTACCTCCGCGTGGTCGCCAAGGGTCAGAAAATCGGGGCTGCGGTTTACAGAGAAGGTCACGGTCTTTATCGCAGGGAATCTCTTGACCAGCGCGGTAACGAAGTCGCGCTTCTTCGGGAACATCGACGTCCCCCCGACGATCGTCACCAGGATCTCCCCGGTGTTCCTGCCAATGCGCACAAGCACGTGCTTTATGAATCCACGGTCGGTGCCGGGATCCCACGGGCGTATTTTAAAAGAGCGCATAAGTTCCCGGATACCGACGATGATCTCATCGGCACGCGGGTCGTTAACCACGCATCGGTCAATACCGACGATACCGTTTCTGGACGACTGATACACGCCGGAAATTATCCTGCCGCTGCGGTCGCTGCGGAATACCGCCTGCACCTTGCAGCGGTATCCGCAGGGCGGCTCCATCGGAATTATCGGGGAAACCTCGCCGTAGCTTCCGAGCAGCCCGGCGACGTCCTTCTGCTTCCATGCGAGCTGCTGCTCGTAGGACAGGTTTGATAACTGGCAGCCGCTGCACTTCTTGGCAACGGGACATTTTGTGTTTTCCATTATACTTTGAATCCCTCTGTCATTTTTTTCGGCTTTGATGACTGTTCGTCAAGCTCCACAGCCGCACCGGCGCTTTGCTGTGCGTTTGCCGCCGAGGTGATGACATATTTTGAAATCAGACCGGTCTTTTCGGATATTTCAGCCATGCGGCGGCTCTGCTCCCCAGCGGAGCTGATTATCGCGGTTATCGATCTGTCGACCTCCGCCATCTTCTCAGTTACGCTGCGAAGGGTCTCGGCGGTGTCGTCTGCGAGCTGCTGACCGTTTCTTACAGCGGAGGCAGCTTCGCTGATAAGCGCGGTCGTCCTGCCGCAAGCCCAGAGCTTTCAGAGATCATGCTGTTGGCCGCCGAAACGCAGCCTGAAATTTCTTCGACTACAGCGGTCTGCCGTGACGCGCTTTCTGCAAGCTCGTTAGCGCCCTGGTAGACATTGTTGGCGCCGCTGTAGACTGCTCCCGCCGCTTCGGAAATCTCGCTGAACACTCCGCTGAGGAAAGTGCGTATATCACTGAGAGAGTCTTTTATCGGCGCGAGAGGTCTGAAGCACCGTTTGATCACCAGAACACAGATGAACGCTCCAAGCGCGATGATCACGGGAATAATGACCACGAAAATAATGATGATGTTGCGGGCGTCCTTGTAAAGCTCGGAACTGTCCATGGCGTAGCTCAGTGTCCAGCCAGCGGAGGGTATTACCTCGGAAATCACAAATCTTGAGGTACCGTCGTAGTCCTTCAGCGTGCGGGAGGTAACGCCGTCCTCGGTTTTTTCGCCGGAAACCGCGCTGATTGTATCGGAGTAGCTGGTGTAGTGTTCGCTGCCGGAGCCGTCGACATAGGGCATGAGTTCCTCGCTGCGGTGGATAATAATGCTGCCGGAAGCGTCGGTCAGGACAGGGTAGCCGGTGTCGGAGAAGCTGTATCCGGAAATAATACTGCTGACCTCGGTCAGGAACATGTCAGCGGCGGTAACGCAGGCGACGTTCCCGCCGCGCTTGTACGCTTTCGCAATAGTGATCACCATCTCGCCGGTGAGCGCGTCAATGTACGGTTCGGTTATGACTGCGGAATCGGATGCCGCTGCATCCCGATACCACTGGCGCTCGGTTATTTTATAGTCGTCGTCGGGTACCCAGCCATCGGAGAAAACCGTAAAATATTATAACATATTTACGGCGATTTGTAAATAGGCGACAAGAACTATTTACCACAATGATCTGAAAACAGGAATAAAAAAGGAGGACATTTCTGTCCTCCTATCTATAATTCTGATTTCAGCTAAAGGAATGATCAGTTCTTTCTTGCTTCTCTGAGCTTGAATCTGGAAACAAGTGACTTCATGGCAGTGGCCTGAGCGGAGAGCTCCTCGGAAGCTGCCGCGCTCTCCTCTGCTGTTGCGGAGTTGGTCTGAACAACGTTGGAGATCTGTTCGATACCGGTTGTAACCTGAGTGATGGACTGCGCCTGCTCCTCGCTTACGGAAGAGATGCGGTCGATGGTTACTACGATATCCTCAATCTGCTTTACAACGTCGCTGAGAGCCTCTGCGGTATCGTCTGCGATGTGAGAGCCGTTCTCAACCGCCCTGATGGAGCGCTGAATAAGTTCTGCGGTGTTCTGGGAAGCAGCTGCGGACTTGGAAGCAAGGTTTCTTACCTCGTCTGCAACTACCGCGAAGCCCTTACCTGCCTCGCCGGCTCTTGCAGCCTCGACAGCCGCGTTGAGCGCCAGAATGTTGGTCTGGAATGCGATATCCTCGATAGTATTGATTATATCGCTGATCTGTGCGGAGGTATCGCTGATCTCCTGCATAGCGCCGAGCATTTCCTTCATGCGGTCGTTGGAGAGTTCAGCCTGCTTGCCGACCTCTGCCATGCTGTTGCTTGCAGTCTTGGAGTCGTCAGCATTCTTGGTGATCTTATCGGATATCTCTTCAATGGTAGCTGCCAGCTCCTCAACTGAACCAGCCTGCTCAGTTGCACCCTGTGCATTAGCCTGCGCGCCTGCGGAAACCTGCTCGGAACCAGAGTCGACCTGGTCAGCTGACTGGAATATCTGAGCCATGGTGTCGCTGAGACCGTATGCGAGTACTCTCAGGTTGTCAAGCAGCGGAGCGAACTCTCCCTTATAAACTTCGCGCGCGTTCGAGTGTACATTAAAGTTGCCATTTGCAAGCTCGCCATACATGTATGAGCTGTCCTTGATGAGCTTGCTGAGGCTGTCGTTGGTAGCGCGCATTGCATCTGCCATCTCGCCGAACTCATCGCGGCTTACATAGGTGATCTGGCTGTCAAGTTCGCCCTTTGCGATCTTGTTGAGCGCGTTCTTGATCTCTGCGATGGGCCTTGTGATAAGATTGGTCAGGTTGATGATACCACCTACGCCCAGCGCAAGGGCAAATATGCCTACGATAATTGCAACGTTAGTTACGGCGTTTGTTTCCGATGTTGTTGCAGATCTTGTGCCACTGCACGCTGCAGTCAGGGCTGTGTCGGCGTCATCGCCGATAGAAAGGCACTGGACGATCTTTGGGGACAGCTTATCGTTGTACGCTGCCAGCCCTTCCTCTTTGGTGCCGTCGTTTACTATTGCGATCACCTCGGGAAGTATCGTGTTGATCTCATTGCATACGGACTTGAACTCATCGATCCTTGCGTCAGTGCCGGTATATGTAATGAGGTCGAGCTTTTCCATCATGGTCGCGGCAGCGGCTGTCGCTTCATTGATATACTGTGTTTCGACATTGTTGTCATCCTCAAGCACACCCGCGCGAACGGTTCTGCCGATGGTCTCTACCTGTATCTCTACATCCTTGACTCTGAGGAGGCTTATGATCTCTGTATCGATCATGAGATCTACGTTACCATGCACGCTCTTCAGTCCGATGACCGATACAAGAGAGCATGCGATGGTCATGATTATGACCAGTCCGAATGAAATGATAAGTTTGGTCGCTACTTTTAGATTCTTCATACTATGACTCCTTCTAAAAATTCCACGGCATGCGCCGAAATCTCTACACGAGTATAAGCCGCGGTGCTGCCACCCCGGCATCTCAATGACCTGCGTCGAAAAAGTCTTTATTTACTTTGCTTAAATATTATTTTAGCACTAATCATAAAAAAAGTCAACACAAATATGTATATTTTGGCCAAAAGTCGTGAAAAAGTTACATTTCGTTAAAAAGGCAAAAAAGTGCTGTATTATGTCGTGTTAATCGTTGTGAAATCTGACCAACTTTGATATAATAATAGTGACCTCTAAAAACCGGGACACGAGCAGATTTCGTACATGACTTATATCAGATGCCAGGCGTTATACTAATTCCAAATACACATAATATGCACAACTGAAATGTGGTTCTGGAATTAGTATCAACCGCAGCGTTTTCCGCCGTAGGCGGATAATGCGTTTACTGTATGTATTTCAAGGTTTGACAACGAAGCAGATGATGAATAAGGAGCGAAGCGACGTTTCTTGGTAAGTCATAGAAATCTGCCGTGAAGGAGGTTTTTAGAGGTTACCAATAGTTACAAACCCGACCGCTTCAACACGGGTTTTTTGAAACAATAATGTGAGGTGCATAATTATGGCAAATCCATACTTACCAAACTGGGAATATATACCAGACGGAGAACCGAGAGTATTCGGCGACAGAATTTACGTCTACGGCTCGCATGACCGCAAGGATTCCATCGACTTCTGCGACTACAAGCTGAAAGTGTGGTCTGCGCCGGTGAGCGACCCCACGAAGTGGGTGTGCCACGGCGACATTTTCCGCAGCCGCGACGGTCACGACTCCCCATCGGACGTGGACTGGACAGACGAACTGCTGTTCGCCCCGGACGTTGTGGAGCGCGGCGGCAAATACTATCTATACGCGTACATCGTGAATGCAAAGGGCTGTGTTGCAGTCGCCGACCGCCCGGAGGGTCCGTTCAGGCTGCTGTCCCGGTATGAGTACGACATTCCGAACCACTATGACAACGGCACTTTCATCGACCCCGGCGTGCTGGTCGACGATGACGGCAGGGTGTACATCTACTGCGGCTATCAGGGAAGCTACATGTGCGAGCTGAAGGACAACATGTACGAAGCAGTCCCCGGGAGCTACAAGCTGGACATAATCCCGACTGCGGAGCCGCACCGCTTCTTCGAGGCGTGCTCCCCGCGCAAGATAAACGGGACGTACTATCTTATATACTCGCCCCAGCGCGGAAGCTGCCTTGACTACGCGACTTCCGATTCCCCGACGGGTCCATTCGCATACCGCGGAACTATCATCGATAACGGAATCGATTTTCCCGGCGGAAACGATCACGGCTCGGTCTGCTGCGTGAACGGCCAGTGGTACATTTTTTATCATCGCATGACAAACGGCACGATCATGTCCAGAAGGGGCTGCGTTGAGCGTATCGAAATACTTCCGGACGGTACGATACCACAGGTGGAGATGACCTCCCTCGGCTTTGAGGAGTCGCTGAACCCCTATGATTTTACACAGGCAGACACCGCCTGCGTACTCAAGGGCGGCTGCTACATCACGGAAACAAGCGTGTTCGAACGTCCGATCGTGAACGTCACCGACGGCTGCGTGATGGGCTGGAAGTACTTCGATTTCGGCGAGGACTTCGCGTCAAAAACCATGCAGATACGGCTGAAGCTGCGCGGTACAGGCTCCCGCGGGCGCGTGCACGTACGGCTTGATTCCGAGGACGGCGAGGAGCTCGGCACGGTTGATTTCGCGGAGGACAGCGGAACAGCGGGAGCCAGAATAAAGGCGGCGACCGGACGCCACGCGGTGTTCCTGGTTGCGGAGAGCGGCTACGAAGGATGGTTCGCGGGCGAGATGAAGGGCAGGCAGCTCTTTATGCTTGACGGATTCGTGATCATGAAGTAGAACCAAAAGGACGGAATACCGCGACCCATTTCAGTTGATTAAGAAAGGCTCTTTCTCGGAAACAACAAGCTCCCCGGAATCCGGGGAGCTTGTTGTTTGTCAGGATTTTATCTCAGTTCCGGGAGGAAGCATGTCGTATCTCGCAAACTCAGAAGTGAATTCACCCAGACCCTGCGTGATCTGGCGGAGCGTCAGCGCGAAATCTCCGAGTTCGGCTTCGGGGGCCTCCGCGTGGAGCTCGGTCATGCCGCCGCCGACGGAGTTCATGCCGAGAACGGAGCCGCGGCGCTTTGAGAGCACGCTCATGACGTCGCCCTGCTTGTCGTCGGGGAGGAGTATCTTCAGACTGTCTACAGGCTCAAGCAGGTATGGCTGGGCCTCCTTCATGCAGTCCTTGAACGCCATCGAGGCTGCGGTCTTGAACGCCATTTCGGAGCTGTCGACCGGGTGGTAGCTTCCGTCTATGAGGGTCGCCTTCAGGCGCACTACCGGGAATCCTCCGATGGAGCCGTGCTCTGCGGCCTCCTGGAGTCCCTTCTCGACTGCGGGGAAGAAGTTCTTCGGAACCGCGCCGCCGAACACTTTCTCGCAGAACATCAGCTCGTCGCCGTCGTAGGGCTCGAACTCTATCTTTACGTGTCCGTACTGACCGTGTCCGCCGGACTGCTTCTTGTATTTGCTCTCGATGGTCACCGGCTTGCGGATAGCTTCGCGGTACGCGATCTTCGGCTCGGACATCTTGACCTCCATGCCGAACTTGGATTTCAGCTTTGCCGCCGCTACGTCAAGGTGCTGGTCGCCCAGACCGCCTATCATGCGCTGGTGGGTCTCGTGGTTGTGGACGTATTTCAGCGTGGGGTCCTCCTCCAGAAGTCTGCGGATAGCGCCGGAGAGCTTGCCCTCGTCGCCGCCTCCCGCGAGGTTAACGGCGCGGAAGTAGCATGCCTGCGGGAACTCCGTAGGCGCAAGCGCTGCGACTGCTTCGGGAGCGCACAGGGTGTCGTTTGTGGATGCTTCCAGTTTGGTGACGGCGGCGATGTCTCCGGCGAGCGCCTCGGAGATCTCCTCCTGCTTCTTGCCGGTGAGCTTCAGCAGCTTGCCGATGCGGACGGTCTCGCCGGTGGTGGCGTTCACGGCGGAAACGCCCGCGGTGAGCTTGCCCTGAACTATCTTGAGCATGCTTATCTTGCCTACGAACGGGTCGGCTACGGTCTTGAACACGAACGCCTTGAGCGGCTTGTTCTCGTCGTAATCGAGGGTCACGCCGTCGAGCGACTCGAGTTTTCTCTCGTTGGGGGAGGGGAGCATGGAAACCACCGCGTCGAGCAGCATATCAACGCCGGAGAGCGTGTCGTTGGCGCAGCATACGAGCGGAGTTATAGCGCCGCTTGCAACGCCGTCGTGGATACCCTTCACGAGTTCGTCGTGGGTGAAGTCCTCGCCGCTGAAGAATTTCTCCATGAATTCCTCGTTGGTCTCAGCGACTGCCTCAGCCATTGAAGCGCGCAGACCTGCGATACGGTTCTCGGAAGCAGGCATGGGAACTTCGGTCGGAACTCCCTTGCTGTCGTACTTGTACGCCTTCATGGTTAGCAGATTTATGTATGCTTCAACGGGGCCGTTCTTGTCGTACGGAACAACTATCGGGCATACCGACGGGCCGAAAACGGTCTTGAGCTGCGTATGCACCTTATAAAAATCGGAGTTCTCGACTTCCATGCAGGTTACGGCGAGCATTCTTGCCTTGTTCTGACCTGCGGCGAGATTGTACGCCTTGATGGTGCCGGGGCATACTCCGTCCTTGCCGTTTACTGTGATTACCACCGATTCAGCGGCGCGGATACCTTCGTACATTCCGCCGATGAAGTCGAACTGACCCGGTGCGTCGATGATATTTATGCGGGTGTCCTGCCATACCGTCGCGGCGAGTGAAGTGTTTATCGAGATCTTGCGGCGTATCTCCTCCGGGTCGAAGTCGCTTACGGTGCTGCCCTCGTTGGTGCTGCCCATTCTCTCAGTTGCTCCTGATTTGAACAGCATAGCTTCTGCTAATGCGGTCTTTCCGCTTCCGCCGTGGCCGGCAAGTAATATGTTTCTGATTTTGTCAGCAGTGAATGTCATAGGTAGACCTCCGAATTAATAATTTGCAGCCCGTTTGTTTTCGAACTCCATGCTTCTATTATATAGTAAAGCTGTACAAAATTCAACCGGTTTTGTGAAGTTTTTTATTGCTCGATATACAAATTCCATATTCTGTTTTGTGCAAATCTCACAATTTGAGCTAAAAAACAACGCTTGATTATGTTACTCTGATAGTATATAATATTAATAATTCGGAATTCAGAATGCGGAATTCGGAATTTCGGTGTCCCGCTGCGCGGGACGAATTTAAAAGCGAACCAAATTGAGATCTGTCCGGCAAAGCCGGACACATTAATTCCGAATTTCAACAATTTCAACTTTCCGGAGGAATTATCTATGACAAACGCTCTCCCCCTGACCTGCCCGGTATGCGGCGAAAAGACGAACCGTCCGCCGCGGCTGATCCCGGACGGCAAGACTCTGCGCTGCCCGAAGGGTCACAGCTTCGACGTATCCGCGAAGGGGTACGTCAACCTGCTGCTGACCCAGCACAAGAACGTAAAGGATCCCGGCGACAGCAAGGAAATGGCGGCGGCTCGCAGGCTGTTCCTTGACAGCGGAGCCTACTCCGGGCTGCGGGACGCCCTGTGCGGGTGCGTCGCGAAATACGCCGCAGAGTTCCCGAAGCCGGTCACGATGGTGGACTGCGGTTGCGGCGAGGGCTACTACACGGTAGGAATGTACGACGCGGTGCCAGGAATGCAGATCATCGGCGTGGATATCTCGAAAAACGTGCTTGCGGCGGCGCATTCCCGGATAAACTCGAACGGAATGAAGCGGGACATATTCTGCGCGGCGGCGAGCGTGTTCCGGCTCCCTCTGGAGGACGCCTGCGCGGATATGGCGGCGGTGATCTTCGCGCCGTTCCAGCGGGAGGAGCTTCTGCGGGTAGTGAAGCCCGGCGGCGTTATCCTGACGGCGATCCCAGGGGAGCGCCACCTCTACGGGCTGAAATCCGTGCTTTACGACGAGCCGAGGCTCAACGAAGTGAAGCCATACGAGATAGAGGGCATGGAGTTCCTGGAAAAGCGGGAGGTCAGCTCCACGCTGCGGCTCACCAGCCAGGAGCTGCTGAACGCGCTGTTCACCATGACCCCGTATTACTACAAGACCTCCCAGCACGACAGCAGCCGGCTTTATAGCTGGTTCGGGACCCACGACAGCTTCGAGACTGAAACGGAATTCCAGGTGCTGTGCTACCGAGTAAAATAAAAACAGGGCGGAACAACTCCGCCTTGTTTTATTACTGCTTTTTGCGTGTATATACCGGCTCGTTTCGCCGGTTTACCGGAGTTTTTTTATGCTTCAGAGCCTGGGCTGCGCGTTTCTCGGCATCTATGCGTTCCCGCTCTGCGCGTATCTCCTCAAGGCGCTGCTTACTCTTTTCCGCCATGTCGAGAAGCATGAGCTTGTTGTTGAAGCTCGGCTTGTCGAGCACCATGTCGAACAGCGCGTTGATAAGCTGTTCGGCTTCCTGCTCGTTTGTTACCAGGCGGCGCTCCATAAGCTCGCGCTGCGTTATCGCCAGCTGGCGGATATTGTAGCACTCGCCGGTGTCCAGTATCTCGCGCAGCGCTGCCGCGGCAGCCCTCAGCCGCTGGACGTCAGGTGTTTCCGTATCGAGCTTTTTCGCGCGGGAATCCGCAATTTCGCATTGTATCAGCTTTCGTAGATCCTCCGCGCCGAGCGCGTCAAGAAGCCGCTTCAGATCCGCGCGGCTCTCCGGGATCTCCTTGTCGTGGTAGAACACCAGCCAGCTTATTTCCTCAGAAAGCGCCGCCGGGAACTCCAGCCGCCGCATGATACGCTCCGCGATGAGCCGTCCGCGCTCGCCGTGCCCCTTGAAATGCCCGCGTCCCCTGGAATCTATCGCGCAGCAGTCCGGCTTGCCGAGGTCATGGAACAGCATTGCGAACCGCACGGGAAGCTCCGGCACCGCGTATCCCACCGACTTGCAGATGTGCGTCCATACGTCAAAATCGTGGTGGACGCTGTGCTGATCAAAGCCTATGCAGGGCTCTATCTCGGGTAACAGGAACTTCAGTATGTCGGAGTACTGCTCCAGCACCCGTGCGGCGTATTTTCCCATCACTATGCGGGATAGTTCGCTGAACAGCTTGCCTTTTTCGGCGTATTCGAAGCAGCTCACGTTAGCGCGGATAGCGTCCCGGGTCTTGTCCTCGATGACGTACTCGCCCTCGGAGCAGTAGCGTATCGCCTGGAGTATCCTGGACGGGTCGGAGGTGAAGCAGCGCGACATGTCGTACCAGGTCTCTGTGACGGTTTTGCCGTTTTCCTTGACGCTGCGGGTCTGGTTCTCGCCGATGGCTATTACCCGGGCGGGGAGCCGCGTGACCCCCTTGCGGCGGGTCAGCTCGTCAGGGTCCTCCGGAACCTTCAGTTCGGCGATCTCCTCTTTTTCTTCCTCCTCGATGGCCTCCGGAGAGGGGCGCAGCGAGGCTCTGCCTCCGAACGGGTCGATAAGCCCGGAGCGCGGACTGTACGCCATAGCGTTCATCGTGAATCCGCGGCGGAAAAGATCGGTCTCGAGATCCTCCGCGTAGATAACGCGGTTGCCTACCACCTCGCGGCGGTAGGGCGAGATCTGGATTATCATGCCGACAACGGTGACAAGTATCTCACCGCGTTTCATTCCCTCGTCAGAAATACGGTAATCCCTGAACGCGAAAAGGATATCGTTTATCCCCGCGTTGGTGACTATATCGTAATCCTGCGGGTCGCTGCCGAGGAGCAGCTCCCGCACGCACTCGCCTACTATATATGCGTCATATCCCGATTTTTCCAGGACGTCTATCGCTTTAGTGACCTGTTCCGGCAAAATGATCATCGTCATCACTCCAATTTATTGCTTTATACTATTATACAACAATATATGCAAAAAATCAAGAGAGGGGACGATTTATCCGAGCAGTGCGCTGACGGTCAGCCCGCAGACTATCCAGGCGGTGCAGTCGGCGGCGAGGGCGGCTGGGATAGCGTAGCGGGTGTTTTTCACCCTGACCGCCGCGAAGTATACCGCGACCGTATAGAACGTAGTTTCCGAGGAGCCGAGCAGCACTGCGGCTACTCTTCCGGGGAAGCTGTCCGCGCCGTACTGTGCGGCGATGCCGTCGTAGACCGCGATGGCTCCGCTGCCGGAGAACGGCCGCAGCAGCACCATCTGCATGCACTCCGGCGGGAATCCCACAAGATTGCAGAGCGGCTCCAGAAGCCCGGTAAGAAGCTCCACCGCCCCGGAAGCGCGGAGCATTCCGACGCTGACGAGCAGCAGCACCAGAGCCGGGAGTATATCCACGGTGGTTTTAAGGCCGCCTGCGGCTCCTTCGCAGAACACAGGGAACACGTCCACTCTGCGCACGGCGCCGAAGATCATGACCCCTGCGAACAGCAGTGGGACTACAAAATCAGTTATCTGCACGCCGCACCTTCTTCCTGGAAAAATGCCCGAACAGCTTTGCCGCGCCCACCGAAGCCGCCAGGGAATACGCCGATACGATCCACACGCAGGGGAGTATTTCCATCGGTCGGGCGGCTCCGTGGGCGGTCATGAGTGCCGCGGCGGTCGCCGGAATGAGCTGAAGGCTCGCTGTGTTCAGGACGGTCAGCATTATCATGTTGTCGCTGGCGGAGCCGTCGGAGACACCGGAGCCGCCCTCCTCTTCCTGTATCGCTTCCATCGCGCGGATACCAAGCGGTGTGGTCGCGTTTCCAAGTCCGAGGATATTCGCCGAGAGATTCATGCAGATGAGCTGCGCGGCGCGTCCGCCCTTTTCCAGTCCCCGGAACAGCCACACTACTGCCGGAGAAAGCACAGCCGACAGCAGCTTCACCGCCCCGGCCGCCTCCGCGACCTTCATCAGACCGCTCCAGAGAGCCATGGCTCCGCACAGAGTCAGCGCCAGTGTGACCGCACCGGAGGCGCTCTCCAGAACCGCCGCCGAGACCTCCGGCAGCCGTCCGGTGAATATCCCGCAGACTATCGCTGCGGCGGGCAGTATCATCAGAATATATTTCATATCTTACCAGCTCCTTGTGTAATATGGGTTTTGTATCATCGGATTTAAAATAATTTTCCAAATTTCCATACTGGATTCTATATCACTAATTTATTTCCAGTTGACTATGTGATATTGTATAAGTTGAAATTCTGCATAACAAACGTATTTATGATGATATACACCATTTGATATATTACTAAACTGACACTTTTGTAAATCAAAATATGTAGTAAAATGGTCAAAAAATGACAAAATTATGCATTTTTCAAATTGACATCTCAAACAAAACATGGTATAATGTGCAAGAAATCAGCAATATGCTGGAAAAAACGGTGAATAAGGACAAAAATTCCTGCCTGCGCATACCAGAATTTGGCGCGGCAGACAATTTCAGGAGGAAAAAATCATGGTAAAGTCTACAGGTATTGTAAGAAAAGTCGATGAGCTGGGAAGAATCGTAATTCCGATAGAGCTGAGAAGAACTCTCGACATCGGCATCAAGGACAGCCTTGAGATCTACGTTGAGGACGATCAGATCATTCTCAAGAAGTACATGCCGGCATGCGCTTTCTGCTCCAATGCAAGCGGCATCACAGTATTCAAGGGCAAGAACATCTGCTCCGAGTGCCTCTCAGAGCTCAACAAACTCAACTGATCTACATAATCACAGCCTTAAAGCCTCGGCGCAATAGTGCCGGGGTTTTTCATTTACATGGATATGCCGCCGGCCGGGGCAATATTCCGGAAAAAATCGCGTAAAACACTTGTAATTCCTGCCGGAATATGCTATACTAATATTGTATGTGTTTCAAACAACTAAACTAAAAGGAGAATAGAATTGATAACAGTATCTGATGTAAGCGTCAGCTTCGGCGGACAGCTTCTTTTCAAGGACGTAGACCTGAAATTCACCGCCGGCAACTGCTACGGCGTGATCGGCGCAAACGGAGCCGGAAAATCCACATTCCTGAAGGTCCTCTGCGGTGACCTCGAGCCTACAAAGGGCAGCGTATCCAAGCCCGCGGAGCTACGCATGTCGGTGCTGCGCCAGGATCACTACGCGTTCGACGACTACACCGTGCAGGACACCGTTATCCTCGGCAACAAGCGCCTGTACGACATCATGCAGGAGAAGGACGCGCTCTACGCCAAGGAGGATTTCTCAGAGGAGGACGGCACCCGCGCTTCCGAGCTGGAGGCCGAGTTCGCAGAGCTGAACGGCTGGGAGGCTGAGTCCGACGCTTCCAAGCTTATCCAGGGTCTGGGTCTGCCGGAGGAGATTCTCTACCAGAAGATGGATTCCCTGACCGGTAACGAGAAGGTCAAGGTTCTGCTTGCGCAGTGCCTGTTCGGAAACCCCGACATAATCCTCATGGACGAGCCGACCAACCACCTCGACGTTGAGGCGGTATCCTGGCTGGAGGACTTCCTCGCGGAGTACTTCGGCACGGTCATCGTTGTATCCCACGACCGTCACTTCCTTAATAATGTGTGCACCCACATCGTGGATATCGACTACGGAAAGATCAAGATGTACGTCGGCAACTACGAGTTCTGGTACGAATCCTCACAGCTTATTCAGCGTATGATAAAGCAGCAGAACAAGCGCGCCGAGGAGAAGATAAAGGAACTCCAGAACTTCATCGCGCGGTTCTCCGCGAACAAGTCGAAGTCCAAGCAGGCGACCTCCCGCCGCAAGCTCATCGACAAGCTGACCGTCGAGGAGCTTCCCGCTTCCTCCAGAAAGTACCCATACATCGCGTTCGATATGGAGCGCGAGGTCGGCAAGGATATACTTCAAGTCACAGGGCTTTCCAAGACCGTCGACGGCGTGAAGGTGCTCAATAACGTAAGCTTCACAGTAGGCAAGGGCGACAAGATCGCGTTCGTGGGCAACAACGAAATCGCGGTAACTACGCTGTTCAAGATCCTTATGGAGGAGATGGAGCCGGACGAGGGCACATTCAAGTGGGGCTCGACCACTTCGGTGAGCTACTTCCCGAACGACAACAGCGCGTTCTTTGATAACTGCCAGCTTTCCATAATCGACTGGATGCGCCAGTACTCCAAGGACGAGACCGAGAGCTACCTGCGCGGCTTCCTCGGACGCATGCTGTTCAGCGGCGACGATGTTTTCAAGCAGGTGAACGTGCTTTCCGGCGGCGAGAAGGTACGCTGCATGTTCTCAAGAATGATGCTGTTCCAGAGCAATGTGCTTATCCTCGACCGTCCGACCAACCACCTCGACCTCGAGAGCATCACCGCGGTAAACAACGGCCTGTCCGAGTTCAAGGGCAACCTGCTGTTCGCTTCCCACGACCACGAGATACTCGAGACCGCGGCTAACCGCATAATCGAGATAACCGAAAACGGCTGCCTCGACCGCCAGGGCACGTACGACGACTTCGTTGCATGGCGCCATGAGAACGTCGGCGGAAAGCTCATGCTTTAAGGGAGCGCGTGAATGTACTATATCATACTTGACATGGAGTGGAACCAGGCTCTCGACCGCGCTCATACGGTGGAAAAGCCGGTGCTGCTCCGGGGCGAGATAATCCAGATAGGCGCGGTGAAGTGCGATGAGGATTTTAACCTTGTCGACCGCCTGAAAATCAACGTAGCGCCGAAGTACTACAAAAAAATGAATCGCCACGTTGAAAAGATCACCGGGATAACAAACGCCATGCTCGCAAAGGGCGAGAAATTTCCGGAGGCTTTCGCGAAGCTGCGTGAATGGTGTACGCCGGAGTTCCGGTTCATAACCTGGGGATTCGACGATATCGCCATGCTCGCCGACAACCTCGAGCTGCACGGGTTCGACCCGCAGTACGGCAGCGATTACGTCAATCTACAGCTTATATACAAGAATCAGGTTGACGGCGAGCACGTTCAGTGCTCGCTCTCCGACGCGGTGGAGAAGCTCGGCATTCCGATGGACGCGCAGGCTCACGACGCAATGAACGACGCATGGTTCACCTATGAGGTCTGCCGCAGGCTCGACATGAAGAAGGGACTCGCGGAGTACGCAAATATGTCGCCGGGTCAGCGGCCGGTCATCGCGCGGGAGATGTTCCGCGATATCAGCGATATCCGCCGTGTGACCTCCGACGGGAAGATAACTTCCGTTCCCTGCCCGGAGTGCGGCAGGACGCTCTCAAACGGCGAGTGGCTCTCGCTGGGTGCGGTGCGCAAGAATAACATCTGCACCTGCCCGGAGCACGGAGAGTACCTCGTGAAGGTGGTCTGCAAGCGAGCCGCTGCGGACCGCTGGACTGTGGTGCGCTCGGTGTACCGTTCAGACGACGAGGCGAAGGAGAACTACATCAAGAAGATAGAAAAGCAGCATGCTGCTATAGAGCGCCGCAAGGCGGCTGAAAAGTCCGCAAAGGAGAACGCACATGATAACAACGGTACTGTTTGACCTTGATGGCACCCTGCTCCCGTTCGAGCAGGACGATTTCGTGAAGATATATTTCAGCGAGCTTTGCAGGAAGCTGGCTCCGATGGGATACGAGCCGCAGCACACTGTGAAATCAGTGTGGGGCGGAACTAAGGCGATGGTTATGAACGACGGTAGCCGTCTCAATTCCGAGGCGTTCTGGGAGACATTCAACGCGATGAATCCCGGGCTTCCGGACGCACGTCCCGCCTGCGACGAGTTCTACACGCACGAGTTCGAAAAGGCAAAGGCGAGCCTTAAATACATACCCGACCACAGACCGATGATAGAGCGCCTGAAATCCGCAGGGCTGCGGGTAGTCCTCGCCACGAACCCCATATTTCCGCTGGACGGCGTGCGCACCCGCATGGCGTGGGTGAACCTCGCTCCGGAGGATTTCGGGCTTGTGACATGGTACGACAACAGCACGTTCTGCAAGCCGAATCCGAAGTACTATCAGGAGATACTTGGCAAGATAGGAGCGGCTCCGGAGGAGTGCATAATGGTCGGCAACAGCGTTTCCGAGGACATGTCAGCCGGAACGCTCGGTATGGACGTGTTCCTTGCAAACGAGTTCGTTGAGAATCCCGACAGCCGGGACTACAGCGGATACCGCCAGGGCAGCCTTGACGACGCGGAACGATACATTCTGGAGAACAGGTAAATTACCCCGGAAAGACCTTCCCGCAGTGCCAGAATCTTTGCATTGAAATATACCGCCTGATGGGGTATAATTTTAATATCCCCCGAGGGGAAATTCATCAGGAGGTAAAAATCATGTTCAATTTCTTTAAGGCATGCAGCTTTGGCCAGCTCTGCGAGATGCTCAGAGCAATCTGCGGCGGCTACGGCTGCTAATGGGGGAGCTTTCTCCATGACAGTTTAGTTCTGACGTAATTCAGCCGGTACATAGGCTGGAGGCCCGGGGGTAAAACTCCGGGTCTTTTTATTTATGGTAAGGGGGATCGTATGGAACGCCTGCTGAAATTCCTGCATAAGCTGTGGAACCGCGCTCAGCCCGGACTGAAGCGGGCGTTTTTGCTGCCCCCGAAGGTGATAGCGGTGCTGGTTCCTACGACGATGGTGCTGTGCATCGCGGCGCTGAATACCCAGGGAAAGCACCCGGTGCTTGAAATGCTCATCTACCTTGCCTCGGCGTACGCGCTGGCGGTGCTGGTGGCGGGTCTCGGGAGCATTACCGAGGCAGTGGCGCGGCTGCTCCATGGGAGCCGGGTCTACCGCTGGGCGCAGAGCAACACGATTGCCCGGCTGTTCATCAGCGACTTCCGGTTTCGCGGGGAGCTTTCGCTGTATCAGGGACTTGTGGTCAGCACGCTGTTCGCGGTTTTCAAGGGAATCACTGCGGTGCTGTACCGCTCGGCGTGGCTCGGAGCGGTGGCGGTGTATTACATAAGCTTCGGAGTTACCAGGCTGCTGCTTGTCCGGAGCTGGCGCGCCTCTCAGAAGCTGGAGAGCGAGGACGGCCGCCGCGCCCGGGAGCTTCGCGGAAGCAGGCAGTGCGGCTGTCTCATGCTGGCGGTGCATTCCGGAATGATGGGAATGGCGGTTCAGCTTATTACCGAGGAGCATATCATCGTCTACCCAGGCTCGGTAATTTACATTACGGCGGCGTACTCGTTCTACCTACTGACCCTTTCGATCGTGAATCTGGTGAAGTTCCGGCGGCTGAACAGCCCGGTGCTTTCCGCTTCAAAGGCGCTGAATTTCGCGGGGGCGCTGATGTCGGTTTTCAACCTTGAAAACGCGATGACCTCCCGATTCAGCACGGACGTGGAGTTCCGCCGTATCATGAACACTGCGGTGGGGCTTACGGTGTGCCTCCTAGAGCTGGCAACGGCGGTTTTCATTATAGTGCGTTCTCAGCTCAGCCTGAAAAAGATGGAGGAAAAGCACTCCTGCACTTGACAAATGCGGCGTTTTGTGGTATATTGTAGTTGCAGATATTAAGTCTGCGAAAGGAGGGCTGTTTCATGGAGCTTGATATTGCTGCTCTGTCCATGAATATGGCAGCGGCTAACCTTCAGCAGGGCGTTTCCATCGGCATGATGAAGAAAACGATGGAGTCCACCCAGCAGACCATGGAGACCATCACCGATATGCTGGACAGCATACCTTCACCTGACGGAAAGGGTACTGTGCTCAATGTCAGAGCATGACGGACAGACCTGGGCCGCCCAGAAATGGGCGGTATTTTTTTGACGCACAAAGAGGTAATTATGGACGCAATAACGCAGTTTGACTTGAATATACTCCATGCAATACACGAGGGTATCTCCTGCGGATTCCTCGACGCCGTGTTCCCGAAGCTCACGCTGCTTTGCTACCTGTTTATCGGCGCGGCGGTGGTGTTCCTGTTTTTCAGGAAGTTCCGGCAGGGCGGCGCTGCGATGTGCGGCGCGATACTTCTGTCGCTGCTGGTGGGGAATCTCCTGCTGAAAAACCTCGTCGCCAGGGACCGCCCCTGTTGGATAGACCCGGATTTTTTACAGCTCCTGGTATCGGTGCCTAAGGACTTCTCGTTCCCCTCGGCGCATACCATGATATCGGTTTCCGCCGCGGCGGCGCTGTTCCACTACAGCAAAGCGCTTGGGATACCGGCGCTTGTCATCGCGGCTCTGGTTGGATTTTCGCGGCTGTACCTGTTCGTACATTTTCCGACGGACGTACTTGTGGGCGCGGTCATCGGAGTCCTTCTTGCCGTGGTTTCGTGTATCGTCACGGACAAAATCGCGGCAAGGATAAAGAGCAAAAAGGCAGTCAACTGATTTTACCGAACAGCTTCCGGAAGGAGGCTGTTTTCGCTTTACAGGCGGTTTGAATAGGAACAGCGCACGCTTGATTCGGAATTGTTGTGCTCTGGCTGTTTTCCAATTGTATCAGGTTTAATTCCGGCAGATAAGCCGCAAAATCGGACTTTAAAAATCTCAAACAAAATATTCCTTTCCTATTGACAAAACCCTCCTGCGGTGGTATAATCAAATCAAGATATCAAAATGATATCATTTCGAGCACGCTGTAACGGGAGGTATTGACATGAAAGAGAAAACAACGAACTACGAGGAAAAGGAGCTGCGCGCCCCGAGCGGCTGGGCGGTGCTGTTCCTGACGATAATTCTGTACTTGGCGGCGATCGGTTTGCTTATATTCTGCGCAGTAAACATTGACGAGTACAGCTTTTCCGGGTACGACGCCGGAATGATCGTCTGCATAATCTGGCTGTGCATAGGCTGGGTCCCGTTCATCGGACTGCGCGTTATAAAGCCCAATGAAGCGCTGGTGCTGACCCTGTTCGGAAAGTACATCGGCACGCTCAAGCGCGAGGGATTCTATTTCGTGAACATTTTCAGCGTTCCTGCGGTTCCTAAGGTGCAGGAAGGCGGCAAGCCGGGAGTTCCGCACACGAAAATTTCCCTCAAGACCATGACCCACGACAACCGCAGGCAGAAGATAAACGACCAGCTCGGAAACCCGATAGAAGTCGGGATAGTGGTGGTATGGCGCGTTGTGAACACCGCGAAGGCTCTGTTCAACGTGGACGACTACGAGGGCTTCATGTCGATACAGGCGGATTCCACACTGCGCGACGTGGTGAGATGCTATCCGTATGACTCCACCGATTCGGACGAGAAGTCGCTGCGCGGTTCTTCACAGGAGGTCTGCGAGCAGCTCAAGGCGACCCTCCAGGAGCGCGTCGAGCACGCCGGTCTTGAGATAATCGAGGCGCGGATTACTCACCTTGCATACGCGCCCGAGATAGCCGCCGCAATGCTCCAGCGCCAGCAGGCGACCGCAATAATCGAAGCGCGCCAGAAGATAGTAGACGGCGCGGTCGGAATGGTGGAGATGGCTCTGAACAAGCTGAGCGAGAGCAACGTATGCGAGCTTGACGAGGAGCGCAAGGCGCAGATGGTGAGCAACCTGCTTGTAGTGCTCTGCGGAAACAAGGACGCTCAGCCTATAGTGAACAGCGGCTCCATATATTAAGGAGGACGTATGACGGATATCGTTTTTTCAGCGGAAAGCATTGCGTCGCTTGTGATAATGGCGGCGCTCGGGATAGGTATCCCGGTGGCGGCGGCTCTGGTGTGGAGGTTCGCACTGCACAAAGGTACGATGAAAGCCACTTTCATCGGCGCGGGAATGTTCTTCCTGTTTGCGATCATACTTGAGCGGCTGCTCCATATGGTGATGGTGCCGGTGGTATCCGGAAATGTCGTGCTGTACGTTGTCTACGGGGCAGTCGCTGCGGGAGTGTTCGAGGAAACAGCGCGTTTCCTGAGCTTCAGGTTCCTGATGAAGAACAGCCGCAGCGCTGAAAACGCGGTGTCCTACGGGCTGGGTCACGGCGGCTTTGAGGCGCTGTACCTTCTCGGGCTGACCGCGTTGAGCGCGCTGATGATGGCGGCTTCCGTGAATTCGATGGGAGTCAGCGAGTTTATAAACAGCGCTTCCGGCGGCAGCGACGCTGTAGCGCAGCAACTCATGGCGCAGCTTGCGGGCTTTGCTCAGTCTAGCTATTCCGGAGCCGCGCTGGCGGTTTTCGAGCGAATAGCCGCGATGGCGCTGCACGTTTCGCTTTCCGTTCTGGTGATGGAGGCGGTCATGGTGAAGGGCAGAATGTGGCTCTATCCCGCGGCGATAGTTATTCACGCGCTGATGGACGTTCCCGCAGTGCTGTACCAGTGCGGTGCGATCAATATTGTCGTGTGCGAGGTAATTATGGCGGTGTTCACGGCGGTGTGGGCAGTTGTCGCGGTGAAGAGATACAAGTACCTCAGAACAAAGTAACAGGGCAGGGAGGTGAGCCGCATGGCTGACGGCGAAAAGAAGGAAAAGAAGCAGATACCTCTGCGGCTCTCCGCGACGCTTTACAACGAGCTTATGCAGTGGGCAGAGGACGATTTCCGCTCGGTGAACGGGCAGATAGAGTACCTGCTGACCGAGTGCGTGAAGTACCGCAAGAAGCACTCAAAGCCTGAAAAGGAGGACGAATGAACGACGGTGTTGTGTATCTTCTGAGCTACCTTATATTGCCGGTTCTGCTGATTATTGTGGGACTTGTCATGTGGAGGTTCCCGCCGGGGTACGGCGGCAGCGTGGGCTACAGGACGAAGCGTTCCCGCAGCAGCCGGCAGGCGTGGGATTTCGCGCAGGTGTACTGGGGAAGGCTGATTCTGGTGATGAGCATTCCTATGCTGGCTGTTTCCGTGGGCGCTGGAGTGTTTCAGATAGTAAAGCCGCTGAGCGAGGAGGCAGGTCTGCTGGTGTTCTGCGTTATTATGACGCTTCAGCTTGTTCCGATGTTTGTGAGCATAGGGGTCACGGAATCGGCTTTGAAAAGGCGCTTTTAATAGAAAAAACAGGGCAAGCCGCTATGGCTTGCCCTGTTGAAATATGTCGTCTGAAACGGTTCAGAAATCCGCGTTAATCGTCGCGTTCCTCACATTCGCCTTCGATAACGTCGGGACGCTGGTTCTTGATTATCTTGATAGCGGTGATAGCAGTGATGAGATTCAGAATGCCTTCTGAAAGTATCGAGATACCGAGAAGTATCATAAGAAGGTTACTGCCCGCGCCGGGCCTCAGCATGAGCGCCAGACCTAGTAAACCGGTAATGACCGCCATCGCGAAAATCAGCCACCATCTGCCGAGCCCGAATTTCTTGGCTTCGAATGCGGTCTGGATTTTCAGAACGCCGTCTAGCAGGAAGAACAGACCCATGGCGCTGCATACGAATATCATCAGGCTTGCGGGGTTTATCAGAACGATGACGCCAAGCGCGATAAGGATAATTCCCGAGGTGAGGTCGTGCTGGAACGCCAGCCGGTAGAGATCCTTAGAAAAATACCCCGCCATTCTGACGGCTCCGAAAACTATCAAGATGATTCCGATGAGAACGCCGATAAGCCCTGAGAAAACCTCAGGCAGGCAGATGAGCAGAATACCCAGCACGCACAGCGCTGCGGACATCACGATATAGCCGATCTTTGCGGCTCTCATAGGTAAAACAGATCGCATACAAATCCCTCCAGTAGGTATTTAAGCCGCACCGGAAACCGATGTGCCTTTATTCTTACTGATATTATATCACAAGTTTACGGGCATTAAAACGGTCAATTTTTCCTGAATGGGGGGAAAACGCGCGGCTCCGGGGTCAGGTAAGCCCGCAGAGGGTTTCGGTCTCGTCGAAACCGTCGTAGGACACCACGCACACCCGGAACTTCTCCTGGAGCAGCGGGATAACCTCGCCGAAGTTCGTTTTCCAGTAGCAGCACGTTCCCGGGAGCAGCATTATTGCCGGTTTTGTTTCATCGCCAAATTCGTATACTGTCATTTCCGGATCTCCTTTTAACCTTATAATATGTTAGATAAAGCTAACCACATTTTATAATCATTCACAGCATGATTATATCACACAATTTTCATTTTTGCAACCCTTTTAATTGTGAAAACCACATGAAATGTTAAGTGCCTTCAAACCGCATAGCAATGCGATTTTCCGCGCTGTTATGCGGTTATGGTTTTGTAAACAAATTAACATGGTTAAATTTGCTGAAAACGGCTTGAAAAATGGGCTAAAATATGTCAGAATAGCGGGTTTACATTAAAAAAAATATGTACTATAATAATAAGGCAACTAATCAATGCGAATGGCATGACAGACAACAACACAAGGAGGAATAAAAGCATGTTAAAAACACTTGCGGCGCAGATAAAGCAATATAAGCGATCGACGCTGCTTACCCCCCTATTTACAGTGCTGGAAGTCGTGATGGAGGTACTTATCCCGTTCGTCACGGCGGCTATAATCGACAAAGGCATTAACGCCGGAGATATATCCAAGGTGTACATTTACGGCGGCATTATGCTCGTCATGGCGTTCATGAGCCTTACATTCGGCGTACTCGCCGGCAAGTTCGCTGCGAACGCTTCCGCGGGATTCGCATGTAATCTCCGTGACGCAATGTTCACCAATATCCAGCAGTTCTCGTTCTCAAACATAGATAAGTTCAGCACCGCCGGTCTCGTTACACGTATGACCACCGACGTCACCAATCTCCAGAACGCGTTCCAGATGATAATACGCATTGCTGTAAGAGCTCCTATCATGCTCGTAAGCAGCATTGTAATGTGTATGTTCATTAACGTGCGCGTCAGCCTGATATTCCTCGGCGCGATGGTGGTTCTGGGAACCGTTCTTGCTATCATCGTTTCCAAGGCTACCAAGGTGTTCGACAAGGTTTTCCCGAGGTACGACGACCTCAATGCCAGCGTTCAGGAGAATATTTCCGGTATCCGCGTTGTAAAGGGCTTCGTGCGCGAACAGCACGAGAACGAAAAGTTCGTGAATGCTTCCGGAAGTCTCTACAGGATGTTCATTAAGGCGGAGAAGATCATATCCTGGAACAATCCGGTTATGATGTTCGTTATTTACGCGTGCATTCTGCTGATATCCTGGTTCGGCGCGCAGTTCATCGTAGGCGGCACCCTCACCACCGGCGAGCTGACCTCACTGTTCAGCTACATCATGAGCGCGCTGATGGCTCTGATGATGCTTTCGATGATCTTCGTTATGATCACCATGTCGGTGGCGAGCGCACGCCGTATCTGCGAGGTGCTCAACGAAAAGTCCGACATCACCAACCCGGAGAACCCCGTTATGGAGATCACAGACGGTTCCATCGACTTCGACCACGTCAACTTCACATACAAGCACAAGTCGGATCAGCTCAAGGCGAAGAAATCCGACCTTGACGGCGGCGAGGAGATACTCAGCGACATCGACCTGCATATACATTCCGGCGAGACCATCGGAATCATAGGCGGCACGGGCTGCGGCAAGTCCACATTTGCGAGCCTCATCAGCCGTCTGTACGACGTAGACAGCGGCTCTGTCAGAGTAGGCGGCGTAGACGTTCGCAAGTACGACCTCGAGCTGCTCCGCGACAAGGTAGCCGTAGTGCTCCAGAAGAACGTGCTGTTCTCCGGAACGATACTCGACAACCTCCGCTGGGGCAACGAGAACGCCACCGAAGCGGAGTGCGAGGAAGCATGCAGACTTGCCTGCGCAGATGAGTTCATCGAGAGAATGCCCGACCGCTACAGCACGATGATAGAGCAGGGCGGCGCGAACGTATCCGGCGGTCAGAAGCAGAGACTCTGTATCGCAAGAGCGCTGCTGAAGAGCCCGAAGATACTTATACTCGACGATTCCACCAGCGCGGTCGACACCGCGACCGACGCGAAGATACGCCAGGCGTTCGCCGAGAAGATCCCCGGAACAACTAAGATCATCATTGCGCAGCGAATCTCCAGCGTTAAGGACGCGGACCGCATAATCGTAATGGACGACGGCAGTATCTGCGGATTTGCTCCGCACGACGAGCTGTTAAAGACCAACGAGATCTACCGCGAGATCTACACGCTCCAGACCCAGTCCGGCGGCGATTTCGACAAACCTAATGAATAAGGAGGCGGAAACAGATGGCAATGGGAAACAGGCGTCAGCCTGCTGCGATAAATCGCAAGAATATGGATTTCAAAGTGCTGGGCAGAGTGCTCGGCTATATGATGAAGCGCTATAAGTTCCGCTTTATACTGGTTCTCGTATGCATACTCATCACGGCTGTATCCACCCTGGTGGGAATGCTGTTCATGCAGAGCCTCATCGACGATTACATCACGCCGATGCTGAATGTGGTAAACGCCGGCGGCACCGCGGATTTCGCTCCGCTGCTCGGGGCGTTGGTGCGCATCGCGCTGATATACGTTGTGGGCATTATAAGCTCCTTCACTTATAACAGACTGATGATCTACATTACCCAGGGTACTATGCGCGACCTCAGAAACGACATTTTTACGCACATGGAATCCCTTCCGATAAAGTACTTCGACACAAACGCTCACGGCGACATCATGTCCATCTACACCAACGACGTGGACACCCTCCGCCAGCTTATCAGCCAGAGCATTCCGCAGATGGTGAACTCGCTCGTAACGCTGATAATCACATTTGTCAGCATGATAGTGCTGAGCATTCCGCTGACCGTTCTCACCGTTGTTATGGTGCTGGTAATGATGTTTGCAGCAAGCAAGATAGGCGGCAAGTCCGCAAAGTACTTCGGCGCACAGCAGAAGGACCTCGGTATCGTAAACGGCTACATCGAGGAAATGATGGAAGGTCAGAAGGTAGTCAAGGTATTCAACCACGAGGAGAAGAACATGGAGAGCTTCAGACAGCTCAACGATCAGCTCCGCGTTTCCGCAGACAATGCGAACAAGTTCGCGAATATCCTCATGCCTGTCAGCGCGAACCTCGGAAATATCAGCTACGTGCTCTGCGTTGCAGTAGGCGCGGTGCTTTCTCTGGTGCTCGGCTCGGACGTGACCGGACTTACCCTCGGTTCGCTGGTCGCGTTCCTTACGCTGAACAAGAGCTTCTCTCAGCCGGTGATACAGGTCAGCCAGCAGCTCAACGCAGTGGTTATGGCTATGGCGGGCGCGAAGCGTGTATTTAAGCTGCTTGATGAAAAGCCCGAGACCGACGATGGCTACGTTGAGCTTGTAAACGCAAACATCGCCGAGGACGGCACCATCACTGAGTCCGAAAAACGCACCGGCGTATGGGCGTGGAAGCACCCGCACACCGCCGACGGCACCGTGTCCTACCGCAGGCTGGAGGGCAGCGTTGTATTCGACGGAGTAGACTTCGGCTATAACGAGGACAAGATGGTGCTCCATGACATCAAGCTCCACGCGGAGCCCGGACAGAAGATAGCGTTCGTAGGCTCCACCGGCGCGGGCAAGACCACCATCACGAACCTCATCAACCGTTTCTACGACATTCAGGACGGCAAGATACGCTACGACGACATCAACATCAACAAGATAAAGAAGGCGGATCTTCGCCGTTCACTGGGACTGGTTCTCCAGGATACACACCTGTTCACCGGCACGGTAATGGACAATATCCGCTACGGACGTCTTGACGCCACCGACGAGGAGTGCATCGCGGCCGCAAAGCTCGCGAATGCTCACAGCTTCGTTAAGCGCCTTCCGGACGGCTACGGCACCATGCTGACCGGCGACGGCGCGAACCTCTCGCAGGGTCAGCGCCAGCTTCTTGCGATAGCGAGAGCGGCAGTCGCAGACCCGCCCGTGCTGATACTAGACGAGGCTACGTCCTCCATCGACACAAGAACCGAGCGCCTTGTGCAGGACGGCATGGATAAGCTCATGAGCGGCAGAACAACGTTCGTTATCGCGCACAGACTGTCCACGGTACGCAATTCCGACTGCATAATGGTACTCGAGCAGGGCAGGATAATCGAGCGCGGAAGCCACGACAAGCTCATCAAGGAGCAAGGACGCTACTATCAGCTCTACACCGGCAAGCCGGCTAAGAAAGCGGCTGAGTAAGTCAGCAGAATAACACAGCGGCAGGTCAACTTATCGACCTGCCGTTTTGCATTATTTTTGAAGTGCCTTGTAGTACCAGTCCGGAGTATCGCCGAAATCCTCCGCAAGCTTGTCGCCGTATTCGTCGCGGATTTTCGCGCAGAGCAGTGCGAATTCCCGGAGGATAGGCTGCGACTCGCCTTCCTTTTCCATTTCGTAATCCTGCTCGGCAAGTGTGTTGATATCAAAGTTGCAGCCGCTTATATCCAACCACACGCGGAACCTGTACCCATCGGAAAGTTTCTGAATATACGCGCGGTATGTGTATCCGTGGCTGTCGCGGCAGTCATATTCGCCGAGCCAGCCGGGATTCCCCTTTTGGTGCGTGAATCCCGTTCCGGCGAACGCTTTTTTCATCACCGGGATATCCGCAAGATGAGGGATCGGCTTCTTGTCGCTGTTGTATGTATAACGCTTTGGCACGGGAAGCATTTTTTTCATAAATCCTTCAAGATACTTGAAGTGATTTGCTTTAAGCTCTGTGAATCTATTGTTTTCTTCCCTGGAGAAAACGCATTTCGTTTCGGCTTCGACAGGATTTCCGAGATAGGGTATCAGCTTTTGGATAACAATGGAGGAATCACGCGGTTCGGGGTCGGCTGTGACCTCAATACATACCGAAATCATAACGCGTTTCAAACCGTCGTCATAGCATCGTTCCTGTGCAATATAGTTCGAGAAAAAGTGAACGTTTGTGAGTTTGGAAATATCAGCATTTTCCCATAATAAGTCGGGGGCGGGCGCGTAGATTTCTTCACCGAGCCAGTTCACGCCGCTGAGTAGGACGTGCCCGAACGGAATATTAAAAGGGCGCGGTATTTTTGAAAACACTGCGAAGATATCGTCATAGTCCGATTTATCGGCGAAGATCTCCCCAGATGACCAGTCTTCCGTGTAGCTGCATATCATCGGTTCATCTTCTGCTGATTTGAAGTACTTTTTAAGTTTCGGTAACTTTTCAAGCACATTTGATATAGTCCTGTCCCCGGACACGGTACTTGCTGCAAATGCAAGGTCAGACCAGCCAAGCCCAAGCTCCGAAAGCATATTCTGAATATATGACTGAGCGTCCTTGAACTTTACTTTATCCGCGATGTTGAACCTGTATATGTTGAAAACTCTCATGCTTACCTCTCAAACCGCTTGATTTTGTTTGTGATGATATCAGTATAGCATAAGAAGCGGAAAATGTCAATGGAAAAAGGGAGAACCTTTCGATTCTCCCTTAGTGCTATTCTGAAAATCACATCTGCTTGCGAACCTTGATGTGAACCTCGCGGAGCTGCTGCTCTGTAACCTCGGTAGGCGCGCCGAGGAGCAGATCCTGCGCGTTGGAGTTCAGCGGGAACGCGATGACCTCGCGGATACTCTCCTCGCCGGTGAGCAGCATGATCATGCGGTCAACGCCGGGAGCCATACCAGCATGAGGCGGAGCGCCGAACTTGAACGCGTTGTAGAGCGCGCCGAACTTGCTTGCAACGTCCTCTTCGGTGTAGCCTGCGATCTCGAAAGCCTTTATCATGATGTCGAGGTCGTGGTTGCGGACAGCGCCGGAGGAAAGCTCAACGCCGTTGCATACGATGTCGTACTGATAAGCGAGTATATCCAGCGGATCCTTGTTCAGCAGTGCGTCCAGACCGCCCTGCGGCATGGAGAACGGGTTGTGCGTGAAGATTATCTTACCGGTCTCCTCGTCCAGCTCGTACATCGGGAAGTCAACGATGAAGCACAGTTCGAAGCGGCTCTCGTCGATGAGGTTCATGCGCTTTGCGACCTCGGTGCGGATCTGTCCGGCGAACTTCGGAGCGTTCTTCTTGGTGTCGGCGATGAAGTAAAGTACGTCGCCTTCCTGGAGCTCGCAGCGTGTCGCCAGCTCCTTGCGCTGGTCGTCGTTGAGGAACTTGTCGATCGGGCCGTTGTACTTGAACATGCCGTTCTCACCCGGCTCAACCTTGAAGTAGCCCAGACCCTTCATGCCGACTTCCTGTACTGCGAAGTCCTCCATGCTCTTGAAGAAGGTCTTGGACTGCTTAGCCATTCCGGGAACGCGGATACCGCGTACGGTCTTGTTGCTGAATGGCTTGAAGTCGCTGTCAACGAACAGGTCGGAAAGCTCCTTGATCACCAGCGGGTTGCGCAGGTCGGGCTTGTCTGAACCGTAGGTGAGCATTGCTTCCTTGTAGGTTATGCGTCTGAACGGAGCAGGGGACACCTGCTTGTCGGAGAATTCGGAGAAGGTCGCGGAAAGGACTTCCTCAGCAACTGCGAAAACGTCCTCCTGGGTAGCGAAGCTCATCTCAAAGTCGAGCTGATAGAACTCTCCGGGGGAGCGGTCGGCTCTTGCGTCCTCATCGCGGAAGCAGGGAGCGATCTGGAAGTACTTGTCGAAGCCGGAAACCATGTAGATCTGCTTGAAGATCTGCGGAGCCTGTGGCAGAGCGTAGAACTTGCCGTGGTGCTTACGGCTGGGGATCAGGTAGTCTCTTGCGCCCTCAGGGGAGGAGGTGGACAGGATAGGAGTCTGAAGCTCCAGGAAGCCCATGCTGCTCATCTTGTTGCGCAGGAAGCTGATTATCTTGGAACGGAGCACGATATTGTCGTGCATTTTCTTGTTTCTGAGGTCGAGGTAGCGGTACTTCAGGCGGACATCCTCGCGGGTCTCGCGGGAGGTAGCCACTTCAAACGGAAGCTGCTCCGTCACCTTGCCGAGGATACGTACTTCCTCAGCCTCGATCTCGACTGTACCGGTTTCGATCTTGTCGTTGTAGGTGCTTTCGTCGCGCTTTAAAACGGTGCCTGCGATGGAAACCGCGCACTCCTTGTGAATGCCCTCAAGCAGCTTCTCATTGTGGAACACTACCTGAACAACGCCGTAGTGGTCGCGCAGGTCGACGAACATGATACCGCCGTGGTCGCGGATATTCTCTACCCAGCCGGCAGCCCTTACCTTTTTGCCTATATCGTTTTCAGTCACCGCGTTGCAGTACTGCGTGCGGTATTCGTTTTCTCTGAACAATTCCTTCAATCCTTTCAATATATAAATTGTCGCCGCCTGACAGGCGGAAAAGTCCTCAGCTACGGTCACAGCGATTATGACCGGCATTGTTATGCCGCATTATATCACAGCCTTTCGGCAGGGAGTTCCCCCTCGCCACATAATTCAACAATTTATTATATCACTAAAATGCGGAATTGTCAATAATTTATGCAGATATCCCCCGCAATTTTTGCTGAACTGCGGGGGATAGTTCCATTCATGCGCGGGAAACGTACATCCCGAACTTATCTTTGATGGTGAACACATCATAGTCCATGCTGTACTTGATGTCATATTTCGTGCCGTCCTTCATGACCAGCACGCCGTCTGCCACGCCGCCTTTCCATACCGGGGTGTCGGCTTCGTAGTTCAGCCCGGCGCCCGTGACTGGTATCACTCTGCCGTTTATTTCAACGCGTTCCATCCAGGCTGTCGGAACTATGTTGCACAGCATGAATGTCAGCGCCGCGCCGAGTATCGCCAGTATCGCGCCGCATACAATTACGGTTGCTTTGAATCCTGTTTTGTTCATATAATTACCCCTTTCCGCCGTCTTCCGCTCTGCGGAAGTTCCCCCGGCGATGATCCTGCGCGGTATGCGCTCCGACGCGGTTCCGGAACGCGCCGCGCGTATTGCCCCAGCTTGCTCAATGAATTCAAGTGAGCCGTCTTAATCCGGGAGTGATTATCTGGCTGCTGGGAATAAGCGAGTAGTCGTACATCACCTTTGAATGGTTATCCAGCACCAGTTCCCGGCGGATTATCCGGCGTTCTCGGTCTAGTGTGACGCGGTATACCCGGCTGACCCGGAAAAACTCGCCGTCCTCCTCAATGTAACCCTGATCCTCCTCTGTTATGCGGTATATGTATGGGAACGGCTCCTGCGCGCGGAGCTCGCCGTACAGCGCGCTCTCGTCCAGCCAGACCAGAAGTTGCACCGGACGGTCGCTCGTGTTTTTGAAACGGTAGTCCACGTTTTTGTAGAAAACGCTGGTGCCGGTTCCGAACGGCACCCGTCTGCCGGAATCAGGAAAGAGCGCGTCAGAATGGTGCACCAGTTCGGTCACGGTGAGCGGGCTGTTCAGCACCAGCCAGTGTATCAGATTTGCGAGCTGGCACAGTCCGCCGCCTACTCCGCGCCCGAGTTTCCCGGCGCTTATCACAAGTCCGTCAAGGTATCCGCGCTTTGCGGAGGGTTCGCCGACGAGCTTCCAGAACGAGAAAGTTTCCCCGGGCTGAACGACTAACCCGTTTATCTGCGCCGAGGCAAGCCGGAGGTTCACCAGCTTATTTCGCTGGAGCTCCATATCGACCCCCTCCAGACGGCGCAGCGCGTTGGAAGAGTGGCTCTTCACAACAGCGCTGAACGGAACTGTGTTGCGGGTACGGGCGAATGTTTCTCCGCTGAATCTGTCGTGGATATCCCTGAGCAGATATTCTTTCCGGAGCGAAATGTGATAGCAGGCGGGCGACAGTTCGCAGAACAATTTTCGTTTTTTTATGGCTGACACCTCCGTTTCGCGACATTCCCTATATTTATTATAGCAGATTTTTGCAGGAAGTCAATTACAGTTATATTACGATTTGGTTACAAAACGGTTACAAATGTTGTGTATCATCAGAATCAAAAACCGGACAGCCTGCAAAGCTGTCCGGTGAGCGGTGTTCAGTTCTGGAAATAAACGTCCTCCTGCTGGAGCATGGGGTATCTTATCAGCTCCCGGCTGTCAAGGTCGGCGCGGTGCATGTCCACGGCGCTGATTCGGCGGTTGAGGTAGGTCGTGTAGTAGTAAACTCCGGTCTGGGCGTTCCAGCAGGAGGTGTAGATCGTGATCTCGAACTTTCCGGGCGCGACCTCGCAGCAGCCGCGGGTCTGCTCAACGGAGCCGAGAATATGGAAAAACTGCCCTACGCTCTCCGCCTCGGAGCTTCCGGAGCGGGAGTTGTTCCGCGTGAATGCCACCCGTGCGAACCTAGAAGCGGACGAAAGGTCGCCTGGAAGCCCGACCGCGCCCATTCCGCGGCTGTAGCGGGTGAGCTCCAGACCTTCCGCGAAGGTATTCTGCGGATCCCTCGGGGAAAGCCCCATGTAGTTGTTGAGCATTGCCATCTGCTGCTCAAACGGGGGATTGTTCGTCAGCACTCCCGCCTTGTTTTCGTGTATCTGAAGCCCTTTTTCGGTGGACTCCACCACGATACAGCCGGATCTGTCCGCGATTATCCAGTGGAGCTGAGCGGCTGGGAGCTGTTCGCTGAACGGAGTTCCGGTGAGATTCATGCCGGAGATAAGCTCCCGAGCCTGGGAAAGCTCCGCGCACTGGGAAAGTATCCAGGGGATAAATTCGAACTGCGCGACGTTCCGCATGCCTTCACGCGGCTGGGCGTACTTCGCGTTGCCCACGAAGTTCAGCCCCGCCATGCCGAGTCCCTTCTCGTTCACGGCGTCGTAGTAGAGCGGGTAGCCGCCCGCAGCGTGAGCCATTCCGATGATCGCGTAGTGATTGGAGAGCGTTCCTCCATGCCGGAATTCAAACGGGAATTCCCGCGGAGTTATCGTGATCTCCTCGCCGTATGAAAATTCGTAATCCAGGGTCCTTCCCATGTAGAAGCATTCCGTCTGGTAGGTCGCCGCAGTACACATTTTATGTTCCTCGCTTTCATGTTGTTGGAGATATTATGCCCATTCGTGCAAAAAGTATTATAGCACTTTTGCAGCCGGCGGTCAACAGCTATGGACGATAAATCATCAAATTATCACAGTTTTTCCTGAAAATATTTGTATGCAGTTACAATTATACATCACTTGACAATTTACGCGCAAGGTACTATAATATAATAGTTAAGCTGTGTCCGATGAAACAGCATTTTTTACGTTAAAAAGTTAAAAATAAAATTTCCATCAGGGGGAAAACGATATGAAAATAACCGTAGCGGGAACAGGATACGTCGGGCTTTCTATGGCAGTTCTTCTGTCGCAGAACAACGACGTCACCGCAGTAGACATAGTTCCGGAAAAGGTGGAGCTTCTGAATTCCAGAAAGTCGCCCATCGCTGATAAATACATCGAGGAGTACCTCGCAGAAAAGCCGCTGAGCCTCGCCGCCACCACCGACTGGCGTCCGGCGTACGCCTCGGCTGACATCGTGGTCATCGCCACCCCGACTAACTACGACGCGGAGAAGAACTATTTCGACACCTCGTCGGTGGAAAGCGTTATCGAGCAGGTGTTCTCCGTGAACGATCACTGCACCGTGGTTGTGAAGTCCACCGTGCCGGTCGGATTCACTGCGGGACTGCACAAGAAGTACCCGGAAAACGCGCACCGCATTATCTTCTCGCCGGAGTTCCTCCGCGAGGGTCAGGCGCTGTACGACAACCTGTATCCCTCCCGCATTATCGTGGGAGCGCCGCAGGAGTGGGCGGATTCCGTGGAGCGCGCGAACGTATTCGCGGAACTTCTCCAGCAGGGTGCGATAAAGCAGGATATCCCGACGCTGCACCTGAATCCCACCGAGGCCGAGGCGGTCAAGCTGTTCAGCAATACCTACCTCGCGCTGCGCGTGGCTTACTTCAACGAGCTGGACACCTACGCTGAGATGAAGGGACTCAACGCCCGTGAGATAATCGACGGCGTAGGTCTCGACCCGCGCATCGGACCGCACTATAATAACCCGAGCTTCGGCTACGGCGGATACTGCCTGCCGAAGGACACCAAGCAGCTCCTCGCGAATTACGCGGACGTCCCAAACGACATCATCACTGCGATAGTTAACGCCAACAAGACCCGCAAGGACTACATCGCGGATCACATCGCGTCGATGGAGCCGCAGACCGTCGGAGTTTACAGGCTGACTATGAAGTCCAACTCTGACAACTTCCGCCAGAGCGCTATACAGGGTATCATGAAGCGCCTTGAAAAGCGCGGAATAAAGGTGATAATCTTCGAGCCGACCCTGAAGGAAGGGCAGAGCTTCTATAACTACGAGGTGTGCAGGGATTTCGACGAATTCAAGCGCCGCTCAGACGTTATACTTGCGAACCGCATGAGCGCCGAGCTTAACGACGTAAGCGATAAGGTTTACACCAGAGACCTTTACAGCAGAGACTAAGGCAGCACCGCACAAAGACCATTTATTGGATTTTGCACGTGTCTTGCTTGCATCTTTTCCGTCATCTTGCACAATTCGTCCTAGCAAGGCGTCAGCCTTGCGTCGTCCTCATTGTACAATCTGACGAAAAATCTGACTGCGCAATACACGCACAATCTTTGTGCGGTATTGCCCTAAAAAATTACAGATGGGGGTGATTCCCGATGGATTCGATTATTTCAGGAACATTCAGAATGATTATCCGCAGGGGTTTCCCCCATCAGCTCTATTTCGACGAGGATTTCATGCGGATAATCGGCGCGGAGGACAACTCCGACCCCGAGAAAAACTACCGCCTGTGGGAGGAGTGCGTCCACCCGGACGACATGCCGCTGATAAAAGAGGCGATAGAGAGCACTCAGCACAATATCCGCGCCGAGGTGAAGTACCGCTGGCGCCACAAGACCCGCGGACTTTACACCGCCTACAGCACCGGAATGCTTGCAGGCAAGGAGGACGGCTGCGTCACCATCTACGGTTTTTTTAAGGGCGTACCCGCCGACCGCACGCAGCTCTACGGCTACGACCCGGATCTTCAGCTCCTGACCAGGCTTCTCGCGGAGAAAATGCTGGACAGCTTCGCGTTCTGCGCGCTGGTAGACCTACAGCAGAACAAGCTGATGCTGCTCAACGATTACTTCAACACAGGCTCCTCGGCAGGCTGCGAATGCGGCTACGACGAGTGGCTTGAGGGATTCCAGTTCTGCATTCATCCGGACGACCGGGATTGTCTGACGGAACTGCTTACCCGTGCGAATCTTGCAAATGCGTTTTCAAAGTCCGACGAGGTACACGGCGAGTTCCGCTTTATGCGCCCGGACGGTCCCTGCTGGGTAAACCTGCGGCTGGTGAGAATGAAACAGCGCCTTGCCGGGCGTTATCCTGAGTTCATCGTGTTCCGGCGTATCGACGCAGACCACCGCGCCGTATTCATGGAGGAGCTGCGCAACCGCCTGATAAACGGACTTGCTATCCCTTATATGATCCTCGACCTTATCGACCTTCGCGCGGGCAGCTTCTATTCCTCCAGGGACAATCAGGGGCTTTTCGCGGAGCACTTCAACGAGATAGGAAGCTACAGCGACGCGCTGAACCGCTTCGTGGAAAACAGCGGGTGCAGCTTCGCGGACAGAAACGCGATACTTTTCAATTTCAGCGTGGAGCACATGACTGAGCGTTTCCGGGCAGGGGAAAAGATGATCGAATGCGAGGTCTGCCGCAACCCGGAGGGTCAGCCAGAGTGGCTGCGAATCCAGGCGTTCATGTCCTCCGCCGACGAAAACGGAGAGCCGGCGCTTGCTATACTCAGCGTTCAGCAGGTGACTACCGAGAAGCTGCGGGAGCTTCGCTATCAGCAGCGGCTTGAAAGGGCGCTCCGCACGGAGAGCCAGTACAGGCAGGCTATCCTGTCCAACGCCATCGCGGTGTACACCTATAACATTACCGAGGACACGATATACGACGAGATAATCGAACAGGAGGGCGTTGACCCGCTGCTTCCCAAGATGGGGCTTACTGTGCCGTGCTCCTATAACGAGTACATCAGCAAAAAGTCCGAGCTTATCGTTGACCGCCAGACCGCAGAAAATTTCCGCAGGACATTCTGCACACGTACTCTTGCTGATATGTACAACAGCCACCGCCGCAGCTTTGATACGGAATATGAATTCAAGATCGGCAGCAGGGTCGGGTACTTCCGCGAGGCGGTAATAATAACCCAGGATATGGAGACCGGCGACCTTTGGGGTCTGACCTACGTCCGGGACGTCACCGGCGAACACGACCAGGCAAAGCAGGTGGAGCAGGCTCTGCGCGACGCCTTCGACCAGGCGCAGCACGCGAACTCCGCAAAGACGCTGTTCATGAGCCAGATGAGCCACGATATCCGCACGCCGCTGAACGCGATACTCGGAATGTCCACGATAGCGCAGGAGCACATCAGCGACGCCGCCCGGGTCAACGACTGCCTCGAAAAAATACAGACCTCCGGACATCAGCTCCTGGAGATAATCAACAACGTCCTCGACCTTTCGGCGATAGAGAGCGGAAAAACCACCCTTGCCAGCGAGCCGTTCGACCTGAAGGTGTTCATCGACGACACCGCAGGCACGATACGCACGCTGACCGACAAGAAGCGTCAGCGCTTCGTCGTGGAGATCTCCGAGGGGATAAACTATTCGGTGATAGGCGACCAGACGAAGCTGCGGCAGCTTCTTATGAACATACTCAGCAACGCCGTGAAATACACCCCGGACGGCGGCGAGATACACCTCTCCGTGAAGGAGCTGAACCCCGACCACCACGGCGTGTGCCGCTATCTTTTCACAGTGAAGGATAACGGAATCGGCATGAGCCAGGAATTCCTGCACAAGATATACGACCCGTTCGTACGCGCCGACGACCACCGCATAAGCGGAATACAGGGAACCGGTCTCGGAATGGCGATCGCGATAAACATCGCCCGCATGATGAACGGCGACATCGGAATAAACAGCGAAGTCGGCAAGGGTTCGGTGTTTGAAGTCACCGTCGCGCTGAAAAAGGGCGCGGAGGAGCCTGCGTACATCGGCGGCATTTCCATGGAGGAGCAGCCGCGGCGCGAGCGCATGTCGGACTACGACTTCGGCGGGAAGCGCGTACTGCTTGCGGAGGATCTCGAATTCAACGCGGAGATCGCGTCGGAGTTCCTTGCGGAAGCGGGGCTTGTCACTGAAACCGCGTGCAACGGCGCGGAGGCAGTGGAGAAGTTCGGCAGTTCGCCGGAGGGCTACTACAGCCTTATATTCATGGATATCCAGATGCCTGTTCTGGACGGCTACCAGGCGGCGGACAAAATACGCGCTCTGGACCGTCCCGACGCGAAAACCGTTCCGATAGTCGCGATGACGGCAAACGCTTTCATAGAGGACGTCAAGACCGCAAAGGAACATGGAATGAACGGGCACGTTGCAAAGCCGCTGGAGGTAAGGGAGCTTACCGCGGCGCTGAAAAAGTGGATACCCGGCTATAAAACTAAGAATCAGAGTTGAACAGAATGAAAAGAATAGTTACGATACAGGATTTTTCCTGCGTTGGGAGCTGCTCGCTGACCGCCGCTATACCGGTGCTGTCGGCGGCGGGGGTGGAGTGCTGCGGAATTCCGACGGCGCTCCTTTCGAACCATACCGGATTCCCGACGTTTTACAGCATAGACCTCACGGATGAACTGGCTCCGATAAGCGATCAGCTCAAGCGTGAGCACATTGATTTCGACGGCGTTTACACCGGATATATTGCTTCCATCGACCAGATAGAGCACATTGAGGAGTTCATACGCCGTTTCAGGAAGCCGGGGGATCCGCTGTTCATCGACCCGGTGATGGGCGACAACGGAAAGATGTACGCGGCGCTCACCGACGACTACCCCGAAAGAATGCGGAAGTTCATCGAGGGCGCGGACATCATCACCCCGAACATCACGGAGGCATGCCTGCTGACAGGGCGCAGCTTCAATCCCTGCCCGACGCTCCATGAAACGAAGGAAATGCTCCGGGAGCTGTGCGGATTCGGAGTGAGGTTCGCGGTCATCACCGGATTTTCGGAGAAGGGGCAGCTAGGGGCGGTCGGCTGCTTTGACGGCGCCTTCACCGAGTGCCTCACCCCGAAGAAGGACGTTGCATGCTCCGGCACCGGGGACGTATTTGCCTCGGCGCTGCTTGGAGCGGTGCTGCGCGGCGCGGATTATCCGCAGGCTCTGGAGATAGCTACAAAGTTCACATATGCGGCTGTGGAGTACACCGCGGCGGCATCCGACCGCAGATTCTACGGGATACACTTCCAGCCGGTGCTCGGGGAGTATATCCGAATGCTGGAGCGCGTCGAAAAGGGGCGGTCTGATGGCTGAGCAGAAAAGGAAGGGACTTTCCCGGCTGAATAAGGCGATACTGTTCCTGATAACATCGGCGTTTTTCTTTGCGCTGATGAACATGTTCGTGCGGCTTTCCGGCGATGTCCCGACGATTCAAAAGACGTTCTTCCGGAACTTCTTTGCGCTGTTCATTGCGAGCGGCGCGATGATAAAGAACCGCTGCTCCATAATCCCGCCGAAGGGCGCAAGGTTCGACCTGTTCATGCGCGCGGCGTGCGGCTACGCCGGGGTCGTGCTGAATTTCTACGCGATAGACCGGCTGAGCATTTCGGACGCCTCGCTGCTGAACAAAATGTCGCCGTTTTTCGCGATCATCTTTTCGACATTCCTGCTGAAGGAGCGCGCTAATAAGGTACAGTGGGCGATAATCCTGACTGCGTTTATCGGCGCGCTTTTCGTTATCAAGCCGTCCTTCCAGAATGCGGAGCTGGGAGCCTCCATTGCGGGATTCTGCGGGGGAATGTGCGCGGGCGCGGCGTATACTTTCGTCCGCCGGGCAACGGGGAAGGGCGTCAAGAGTTACTATGTGGTGTTCTTTTTCTCGGCGTTTTCTACGCTTGTGGCGTTCCCGCTGATGCTGCTGGATTTCAAGGCCATGACCCTGGTGCAGACCCTAATGCTGGTAGGCTCGGGAGTCAGCGCGGCGATTGCGCAGTTCTGCATAACCACGGCGTATTCCTACGCTCCGGCGAAGGAGGTCTCGATCTACGATTATTCGCAGATAATCTTCGCGGCGCTAATCGGGTTCGTGGTGCTGGATCAGGTCCCGGACGTGCTCAGTTTCGTGGGATACGCGGTGATAATCGCAGCGGCTTTCGTGATGTTCAGATATAACAACCGGAAAACGAAGGAATGAAAAAGAGTGCTGCCGACAAATTATAATTTAGCGGCAAGCGTTCCACTCGTTGCAACCCCTAATAGGGAGTCAAGGGGGACGCGTCCCCCTTGCTAGTCGAGGGCAGCGCCCTCGTCGCCGTTAGGCGAAATACTCCGCACGAAGTGCGGCACTCTGCGCGCTGGCGCGCAGTTACTCCGTGCGGAAGCACGGCTAAACGCCAAAAAGCGCTAAAGGGGTGTGGGTCGGGGAGACAAACGAAGTTTGTCTGAGAAACGTAAGAGTTTTCCCCCACAAGCGACATGTTGTCTTTGTTGAGCCTGACTTCCCAAACAGTCCGGTGGACTGTTTGGGAAGCATATTTCTAGCCGGAATATGCAAACATAAACAATTCAATGGCTGCCCTTAAAAAGAGCAGCCATCTTTGTATTATCCGACCAGCATGAGCAGAGTTCCCGCGACAAGTATCGCAAGACCTGCAGCGGAGCGTTTCGTGAGCTTTTCGTGGAACACTATGTAGGAGAACAGTATCGACACGAGGATACTAAGCTTGTCTATCGGAACAACAACGCTTGCAGGGCCGTCCTGAAGCGCCTTGTAGTAGCAAAGCCAGGAGCCGCCGGTAGCAAGTCCCGAGAGGGCTATGAACAGCATCTCGCGCTTGTCCAGCCCGCGGAGCTTATCCACCTTGCCGGTTACAGGGATCATCAGCCATGCCATCACCAGGACCACCGCAGTGCGTATCGCAGTACCGAGGTCGGAGCTTACGCCGTCGATACCTATTTTACCGAGTATCGAGGTCAGCGCGGCGAATACCGCCGAGAGAATCGCGTAGGGAAGCCACTTCGCGCTGTTTGACCCGGGACTGTCGGTTTTCTTCTTTTCGATCATCAGCAGGGTTCCGGCAAGTATCATCACCATGCATATGCATTTCAGCGGGGAAATGCTCTCGTGCAGGAAGATGAAAGCGAGCGCCATTGTAAGCACCGTGCTGGATTTGTCCACCGGCACGACCTTGTTTACATCGCCTACCTGAAGCGCCCTGAAATAGCACAGCCAGGAACCGCCGGTCGCAAGTCCTGAAAGCACGAGGAACAGCCATGTTTTGCCGCTTATGTTCGTGATGCTGCTCCAGGAGCCGGTTATCATGGTCATGAGTATCGCCATGATAAGCACCGCGATGGTGCGCAGAGCGGTTGCCACAGTAGAATCAGTCTTGCGGATACCGCATTTTGCAAGAATTGAAGTTATTCCGGCAAAGAACGCCGACCCGGCCGCGAACACCAGCCACATAAAACGCACTTCCTTTGAGTGAAGAAAAATCAGACCCACCTGGAGGTTTGCTTATATTATTGTATCACGTATTGATGCGTCTGTCAATGAGATATGCAACATTTGTATGGCTGTTGAATCATAATTCACAACTGGGCTTTTCTAAAAAATAGCTGATAATTTATCTCAGGTCATTGACATGATGACTTTTGATGATGTATAATAAATATGTATATATATTGCATGTATAAGGGGTGGATTATGGAAAACAGAAAATGTATTGCTGTGCTTACTGAGAAACCAAGCCTGGACTATCAGTCCGGGATACTTAAAGGAATATACAGATCGGCATTCAGCCATGACACCAACGTAGCGGTATTCTGCGTAACAAGCACACGCAGCGACGAAGCCTACCAGATCGGTGAAATGGTGATATTTTCACTCCTAGGGGATTACTCCAGGTTTTCGGGCGTGATATACCTTCCGGATACTATCGACTATTCCATGCGCGACACCCTGATCACCGAAAAACTGATTGCGGCTTCCAGAAAAATAAAAATCCCGGTCGTGACCATCGACGGCAATTGTGATGAGTTTCCCTGCTTCCTCTCGGACGACTCTGAGCCGATACAGTTCCTGGTGGATCACCTATCCGCCGGGCATGGCTGTAAGGATATCGCGTTCGTTACCGGAAGAAAGAACCACCCTCACGCTGAACACCGCCTGGAAGCGTTCAGCCGGGCAATGTCGAAAAATAACCTTGAAATACGCGAAAACCGCATGTTTTACGGAGATTTCTGGCGCACCTGCGGCGAAGATATCGTAAGCTCACTGCTGGCGGGGGAAAGCGGGCTTCCGGAAGCGATAATATGCGCGAACAGCTACATGGCGGACGGAATATACGAAGCGCTGTACAAGCGCGGGTTTCGCGCGCCCAGGGATATAAAGCTCGCGTGCTACGGCGAAAATACCGAAACCTCGGAATACATCTCCGCAACGATAAGAGCCACCGATAACCTCGGATTCTCAGCCTGCGAGGGTCTGTTCAGCATGATAAACGGCGGAAGCATTCCCCGCGTCAACCGTATTCCTACCGAGTTCCAGAAACGCCCCGCGATGACCTGCGGCTGCATGTACCCGGACGAATACAACCTGCTGGATTTCCGCGTGAAGGATCCCAACGAGATCAGCGATTTCTTCACCGAGTACAACACCATGAGCGAGAGCCTGATAAGGCGTCCGAATCTCCGCGAGACCCTGTGGACCGCAAACTGGTATACCCACCTGTTCGGGGACTTCACCAGATTCAGCGTGTGCATGTGCGACGATGTAGTGAAGCCCGAGCTGTCGCTTGACGAGAACGATGTCTGCGTAAGCTACACCGATGAAATGCTGATGGTGCTCGACCACAAACGCCTCCCCGATGGGACCTCAGACGCTTTCGTCGGAACGGACAGGCGGTTCCCGGTCAGCGAGGTGTACCCTCCGCTGTTCAGCACCGACGGCGACCCCGCCGCGTATGTTTTCAGGCAGCTACATTTTATCGAAAGGTGTTACGGGTACGCCGTGCTCTCATACGGCAGTAAAATAATTTCACCGCAGGCAAGCTTTGATTTCTGGGTGAACGTCCTGGCAAACGCCGTTGAATCCCAACGCCGCCTGACTATAATGCGGTACCTTTATAAAAAGGTCAACCAGGACGCCGTTACGGACTCAATGACCGGACTTTTCAACAGAAACGGTTTCAACTCCATGCTTCCACAGATGATAACCGAGGCGCGGGAGGCGGGGAAGAACTTCCTGCTGATAATGTCCGACCTGAACGGACTGAAATACGTAAACGACAGCTTCGGTCACAGCGAGGGCGATAATCTGATAAATACCGCCGCCGGACTGCTTTCCTGCACCCGCGTCAGCGGAGCTTCCTGCGAGAAGAATTTCCGTATCGGCGGCGACGAATTCGTGAAGGCTGCCTACGGCGATATCACTCAGCAGGGAATCGACGAATTCCGCCGTGAGATCAGCGAAAAGGTGAACATCACCAACAGCACCTCCTGCAAGCCCTACCCGATCTACATGCCGATAGGTACCTGCCTGCGCAGCCCCGGCGATATCCCGGACTGCGATAAAATGCTCTCCAGCGCTGACGAAGCGATGTACGCCGACAAGATACGCCTGAAATCAGTGACCGGCTTCGATCCCAAAAGAAAATGACCCGGGACCTTCCCGCGCTTCGGCGCAGGAGGGTCTTTGACGTCCCGGGAGGTATTTGCAAAAAGTATCCCGCGGAGCTCCCGCCATGTCTTGACTATTCCTGCGAAAAGATGTATAATGAAAGGTACTCAATTTCAAAGAAAAGGATACTATATAATATGGAAAGAAACTATCCCAAGGCGACCATCACCGAAAAGGGCGAGAGGGCACTCCGCGGCGGACACCCGTGGGTCTATGCTGACGAGGTCACAGAGGTTTCCGGCGAATACGAAAATGGCGGCCTTGCCGACGTTTTCAGCCGCAAGGGGCGCTACCTCGGCACAGGTTACATAAACGACAACTCCAAGATACGCATACGCGTCATTTCACGCAACGCCAACGACAAATTCGACCGGGACTTCTATGCCCGCAGGATACGCTACGCGCTGGACTACCGCCGCACCGTCATGGGCGCGGAGGATTTCCGCTGCTGCCGTCTCATATTCGGCGAGGCTGACAGCTTCCCCGGATTCACCGTCGACAGATTCGGTGACGTCCTTGTTGCGCAGGTGCTGTCCCTCGGCACGGAGCGCGTAAAGGACGCGCTCTACGAGCTGCTTGTGCAGACCCTCGCGGATATGGGCGAGCATATCTCCGCAATATACGAGCGCAACGACGTTAAGATACGCGAGCTTGAGGGCATGGAGGAATACAAGGGCTTCTGGGCTGGCGCGGGGCTTCGCACCGACCTTTCCGGCGTGACCGAAATAACTGAAAACGGCATAAAATACACCGTGGACTACATCAACGGTCAGAAAACCGGATTCTTCCTCGATCAGAAGTACAATCGCCAGGCTATCCGCCGCATTGCGGAGGGACGTACCGTCCTCGACTGCTTCACGCATACCGGCTCGTTCGCGCTGAACGCCGCAGCAGCCGGAGCCAAGTCCGTGACCGCCGTGGATATCTCCGCGGACGCCATCGAGATGACCCGCCGCAACGCTGAGCAGAACGGCTTTACCAATGTGGAGTTCCGGCAGGCTGACGTGTTCGACCTGCTCACCGAGCTTTACCGCGCGGGAGTCCACCCCTATGACTTCATAATCCTCGACCCGCCGGCGTTCACGAAGAGCTCCAGCACCGTAAGGGCGGCGGAGCGCGGCTACAAGGAGATAAACCTCAAGGCAATGAGGCTGCTGCCAAGGGGCGGCTACCTTGCGACCTGCTCATGCTCGCACTTCATGACTGAAACGCTGTTCCGGCATATGCTCCATGACGCAGCAGCCGACGCGGGAGTCTCGCTGCGGCAGATAGAGGCGCGCAGGCAGGCTCCGGATCACCCGATACTCTGGAACGTTCCCGAGACGGATTACCTCAAGTTCTATATTTTCCAGGTGGTGTAACATGCAGCTTACCGAAAAAGACCTGCTTCCGGGAACCGTCGTGCAGCATTTCAAGCGCGGAATGCTCCCGGAAAGCGAGCGCGCGGACAGCGCGATGTACCTTTACGAGATACTCGGAGTTGCCCGCCACACAGAGACCGGAGAAATGCTGGTGGTGTACCGTGCGCTCTACGGCGAGCACAGGATATGCGCCCGCCCGCTTGAGATGTTCCTTTCCGAGACCGACCGTGAAAAATACCCCGAGGCAAGACAGAAATACCGGTTTGAGCCGGTGAAATAGCGAAATTCCAGAAAGAAGCGACCAATGAGATCAGCAAAATACGTTGATATGTGCAGCGGCCCCGTGCTGCGCAAGATGATAGTTTTTACACTTCCGATAATGTTTTCGGGGCTTTTCCAACTGCTTTTCAATGCGACCGATATCATCGTCGTGGGAAGGTTTGCAGGCGATAACGCGCTTGCCGCGGTAGGTTCGAACACCGCGCTCATCAACCTCATGACCAACCTGTTTATCGGTATTTCCATCGGCGCGAACGTCGTGGCGGCGCGCTACTGCGGCGCGAAAAACTACTCCGAGCTTAACAGGACAGTCCACACGGCAATGCTGCTCAGCGTTATCAGCGGATTCCTGCTGATGGCTGCGGGACTGCTTTTCGCGGAGCAGATACTCGGGCTGATGTCCACGCCGGAGAGCATTCTCGGCATGGCTTCGGATTACCTGCGGCTCTACTTCTGCGGAATGCCGTTCATGATGATCTACAATTTCGGAAACGCGCTCCTCCGCGCCGCCGGGGACACCCGCCGCCCGCTGATATACCTCATCTGCGGCGGAGTAGTCAACGTGCTGCTAGATCTGCTGTTCGTCATCGCGCTGGATATGAGCGCCGCCGGAGTAGGTCTCGCTACCGCGATTTCCCAGGGTGTTTCGGCGGCGCTGATGGTTCGCTGCCTCATGCGTGAGAAGGACGAGAACGGTCTGAAGCTGCGGCTGAAAAACCTGCGTATCCACAAAGACAAGCTGCTGATGATACTTAAAATCGGGCTTCCCGCCGGATTCCAGGGAACGGTGTTCTCGCTCTCGAACGTTGTTATCCAAAGCTCCATAAACCTGTTCGGCGAGGCGGTCATTGCGGGTAACTCCGCGGCGGCAAGCATCGAGGGATTCGTCTACATGGCAATGAACTCCTGCTATCAGTCCACGCTGTCGTTCACCAGCGCGAACATTGGCGCAGGGAAATACGAGCGTATCAACAAGATACTTCGCTGCGGACTGCTGTGCGTGGTGGCGGTGTGGGCTATCCTGGGTCTCGGCGTTGCGATGACGTTCAGCCGGCCGCTGCTCAGTATCTACACCTCAGGCGACGAGGCGATAAACGCCGGCGTGCGCCGTATGATGTACGTCTGCGGCACATACTTCCTGTGCGGCATTATGGACGTCATGGTTGGCTCCCTGCGCGGAATGGGCTATTCAGTCACGCCGATGATAGTTTCGCTGCTCGGCGCATGCGGACTCAGGCTTGTGTGGCTCGGGACGGTGTTCCAGATGGAGCAGTTCCATACGCCGGACACTGTGTACCTGTCCTATCCGGTTTCCTGGGTGATAACGGTCGCGGCGCATGTTATCTGCTTCTTCATATGCCGGAGAAGGCTCAAAAAGAAGGTCCAGCTCCGGAAAACGGAAAGCGTTCCGGAGGCGCGGTGAGTTGAATTCCGGCGGCGGTTACGGCAATTATTAAACAACGGGCAGGCAGTTTGTCTGCCCGTGTTTGTTTAGTTGCAAGCGTATGCTTCGGACTATAATTCTGTAATATTTTGGTCACCTCTAAAAACCTTGTTTGAGTGAAAATGTGTATAGCACACCGCCTGCTTCTTCAAACCTCCTCGTAAGGCATACAGCCTTACTTCGTCGGCTTTCATCGCATTCGGCGCACTCTACCCATTTTCCCTTTTCAAACCGGTTTTTAGAGGTTCCCATTTGTTTTTCTGCACAAAAATATTTTAATGTATATTGCATTTTATATAGATTTATGCTATAATCAATATATCAAATGCCAAATGCGGGAAATCCCCGCGAGCCAACTCAGGGAGGGTATACTGCGCATGCTCTCAGACAAAAACAAACTCCGTACGCTCCTTCTGAGCGACGACCTCGACATACGCCACAAACTACAGAATATACTGATTACTATAAGCATGGCGGGCTGCGCCGCGTCAGTGGTGATCTCCTTCGCGACGCAGATGAGTCTCGCGGGGAACCTCGCCTCCTTGCTCTGGCTGCTTACGCTGTTCCTGGCGTTCTATCTCTCGGTTATTCGCAAAAAGAAAGAAGCTGCGTCCTACCTCATCACTATTGCGGTAAATCTGGTGCTGTTCCCGCTGATGTACATGCTGAACGGGGGAGTCTACAGCGGAATGCCCCTCTGGCTCACATTCGGGCTGGCGTTCCCGTGGTTCGCGATGGACGGCGCCAGGTGCTACGTGATGTTCGCGCTTGACCTTATCGCCGCGCTTGGCTGCCTTGCAGTCCAGATGTTCTTCCCGGAACTTATCCTGCTCCCCGAGGGCGACCTCACAAAAATGGCAGTGCTTGACGTAGCTCAGGTGATGGTGACGGTTCCGGTGATGATCGGGCTTACCGTTAAGTACCAGAGCGTAGTTTTCATGCGACAGCAGCGCAAAATGGAACAGCAGGAAAAAAAGCTGCTGGAAGCGATGCGCACCGCCGACCGTGCCAACGAAGCCAAAACATCCTTCCTCGCAAGCATGTCGCACGAGATACGCACGCCCATCAACGCGGTCCTGGGAATGGACGAGATGATACTACGGGAAAGCAGCGACGAGTCTATCCTGAGCTATGCGGCGAATATCCAGTCCGCCGGGCACTCTCTGCTATCGGTGATAAACGATATCCTCGACCTGTCGAAGATCGAATCCGGCAGGCTGGAGCTTCTAACCGCAGAATACAGTACGCAGCAGCTAATGAACGACTGTTACAGCATGATGATAATGCGGGCTGAGAAAAAAGACCTGCTGCTTGAGATAAAGAACGATCCTCAGCTTCCCGCGAAGCTCGCCGGTGATGAAGTGCGGCTGCGGCAGGTCATACTGAACCTGCTGACAAACGCCGTGAAGTACACCTCTGCGGGCGAGGTTACTATGCGCGTTGATTTCAAACATACCGCCGAAAACGAGATCATGCTGAAAATATCCGTCCGCGACACCGGAATGGGTATCTCGCAGGAGAATCAGCAGAACCTGTTCAAGGCGTTCCGCCGGCTGGACGAAATGACCAACCGCCACATCGAAGGCACCGGTCTTGGGCTCAATATAACAAAGCATCTCACTGAAATGATGGGAGGTACCATCGCGGTGCGCAGCACGCTGGGCTCCGGCTCGGAATTCACTGTGGAGATACCGCAGCGCGTGGTGTCATACGAACCGGTCGGGGTGTTCATCGAGAACCGCCGTGCCGCCAGCGGTCAGAAAGAGGAGTATCACGAGCGCTTCCGGGCGCCGGGAGCAAGGATCCTGGTAGTGGACGATGTGAAGCTCAATATAGATGTCATAAAGGGACTGCTCCGTCTGACGCAGATACGGACCGAATCCGCCTACAGCGGGCGCGAGTGCCTCGGGCTGGTTTCGCGTACGCACTACGACCTGATATTCATGGATCACCTTATGCCTGATATGGACGGCATTGAGACCCTGAAACAGCTCCGTGCACAGGATGGCTCTCCCAATGCCGGGACCCCGGTTATCGCGCTGACCGCCAACGTGATGGTCGGGGCGCGTGAGAAGTACGACGCCTGCGGATTTACTGACTACCTCGCAAAGCCGGTGCAGAGCGACCGTCTGGAATCGGTGCTGCTTGAGTACCTGCCGCGGGAGCTGATCCTTCCGATAACTCCCGGCTCGGAAACGCATGAAGCCGCCTCCGGCGCAAGGGAGCTTCCGGAACTGAACGCTGCTGCGGGAATAAATTGCTGCTGCGGCGACGAAAAGCTGTTCCGCAGGATCATTGGAATGGCGGATATGACCTCGCGGGCGGAATCGCTGGAGAAGGCTCTGGATAACTCCGACTGGAAGGAGTACGCGCAGACCTGCACCGAGCTTTGCAGCGCTGCCGCGGCGGTGGGAGCTGAACGTCTGGCTCAGTCCGCACAGTACGCCGCGGATCTTCTTGCAGCCGGGAACATCGCGGAGCTAAGGTCGCATGAGCGGCGGCTGATATCGCATTGCAAAAGCTTTGACGAAGCGGCGGCAGCTTACATACAAAAATATACCGAGAACGGAGAGAAATACTGATGAAAAAGAGAATAATGGTAGTCGACGACGACAAGATAACGCTTAAGATGTGTAAATTTATTCTGGAAAAGCAGGATCACGAGGTGGTGACTGCCGAGTCCGGAAAGCGATGCCTGGAGTTCCTGAGAGAACCCTCCAACCCTCGGATAGACTGCATTCTGCTTGATATCGAAATGCCGCTGCTAAACGGGTTCAACACGCTTTCAAGCATTCGCCAGTCGGAGAAGCTTAAGGATATCCCGGTGATGTTCCTGACCGCCTCCGCCACACAGGAAACTGTCCGCGAGGCGATACGGCTGGGCGTCACATCTTACCTCAGGAAGCCCTTCCTGCCGAAGGAGCTTACCGATAAGGTAGCCGCGCTGCTCGGCTCCGAAGCATGAAATACAACATCTACTTTGAGCTTGCGGCAGCGGCTCTGCTGGTGGTGCTGAACCTGTATGTATATCTGCAATATCCGTCGGATTCGCCAAGCAACCGGCATTTCAAGCGGCTCGCAGGAGTGCTGTTCCTTGCAGTGACCCTGGACGTCGTGACCGCGATAACCATAAGCTATGCCGACAGCGTTCCGATATGGCTCAACACCGCGCTCAATACTATCTACCTGATCTCCGACGTGTTCCTTGAATGTCAGTTCGTGATCTACTGCACCTGCGCCATCTACGGCACGGCGCGGCACCGCCATATTCCGGAGTTCACGCTCGGCGCGGCGGGGGCGATGGTCGTACTGCTCGCCATCAACATCTTCACCGGGTGGATATTCTCATTTGATGAGACGGGATACGTTCACGGTCCGCTTTACCTTTTGATACATGTGATCCCGATAGCTGCGATAATCATTACAAGTATAATGATGATCGTGAATTTCAGAAAATTCAGCAGTGCGCAGCGCATTTCGGTATCCGTGTATATTCTCGTACTGATCTCCGGACCGGTTGTGCAGCTTATTTTCCCGAACGTGCTGTTTACGCTGTTCACGGTATCCATCGGTCTGATGATGCTGATGTTTGCGATGGAGACCCCGGATCTCAAGGTGCTCAAGCGAACCATGAAGGAACTCCGCGACACCCGTGACGAGGCGGAGGAGGCCATGGCGGCGGCACAGAGCGCCAGCCAGGTCAAGACAGAATTCCTGAGCACTGTCTCTCATGAGATACGCACGCCTATCAACGCTGTGCTGGGCTTCAATGAAATGGTGCTGCGAGAGTCCCGGGACGAAGAGATCACGCGGTATTCTGAAAATATCCGCAGCGCCGGCAAGACTCTGCTTGCGATGATAAGCGACATGATGGATTTCACCGAGATGGAGACAGGCAGCTTCCGTATTGAGGAAACGAACTACTCTGCGGCTTCCATGCTTTCTGATATCGCTTCTTTCGCGGGATACCACGCAAACAAAAAAGATATCGAGCTGCGGCTTGATTTCTCCCCGGATATTCCCAGGACGCTCCATGGAGACAGCGTTCGCATAACCAGGATACTGAACGATCTGACATCCAACGCGGTGAAGTACACAGAGCGCGGATGGGTGGAGATACAAGTCGGCTGGGAACCTGACGGCGACAGCGGCTGGCTGTGCGTTAAAGTCAAGGACACGGGCACCGGCATGCGCAGGGAGGACGTCGCGCGGATATCCTCGAGTTTCCTGCGAATGGACAAAAAGCGAAGTCAGAATATTCAGGGGATAGGTCTGGGACTTACCATTGTAACAAGGCTGCTTTCGATGATGGACAGCTTCCTGGAGGTGGAAAGCATCTACGGCAAGGGTACCTGCATGAGCTTCCGGCTGAGGCAGGGCGTTTCGGATCCAAGCCCGGTAGGCGATGCGGCGGCGCTGACGCGTCCCGGAGAGCTTTCGCGCAGCAAGCCGGGATTCACGGCTCCGCAGGCGCGGATACTCATAGCCGACGACAACGAGATGAACCTCGACCTTTACCGCCGCAGCCTTCGCGAGACCCGGGTCACGATAGACGCCGCGGTAAACGGCGTGGAAGCACTTGAGCTTATCGGCAGGAACCGCTACGACCTCATACTCCTAGACCATATGATGCCGGTAATGGACGGCATGGAGACCCTGCGGACGATACAAAAGCAGGAGCTGTGTCCGGGCGTTCCGATAATCGTTGTTACAGCGAACGCGGTTTCAGGAGAGCGCAATATGTACCTCAACGCCGGTTTCGACGATTACCTTGCAAAGCCGGTTTCAAGCCGGCAGCTCTGGGATACTGTTATGAAGTACCTTCCCGCCGAGTATGTCCGCATGGGAGACGGCGAGCCGGCGTCCGGGTTCGCTGCGGCTCCGAAAAAAGGCGTAATGGAGCAGCTCGGGGAGTTTCTGGACGTCTCGTCGGCGCTGCAATATTGCTGCGACAGCGAGGAGCTTTATCTTGATATAGTCGGCACTTATCTTGAGGAGGACAGGTACGGCCTCATTTCGGAATATTTCGCCGCCAAGGATCTGGAGAACTACCGCATACAGGTTCATGCGCTGAAGAGCGGCTCCCGCACCATAGGGGCGAACGCGCTGTACGAGGAGGCTCTCCGGCTTGAGGAGGCGGCCAAGTCCGGCGATACCGGGTATATCACCGAGAACACGCGGCGCGTTCTTGAGCAGTACCGAATGCTTGCCGGGCGTATACGCGGCATACTTGCAGGCGGATCTGAAGCCGGTTCCTGCAATGCGGAGGGCAGGGTGCTGTATATCGAAAACGACCTGATGTTCCGCTGCCTGACCGAGCGTATGCTCCAGGAATACGGCGTGGCGTCGGTAAGCAGCGGCGGGCAGGCGCTGGAGTATCTTGAGGGACATGTTCCAGAGCTGATACTGCTATCCGCAGGCGCGGACGATGTATCTCTGCTGAAGTCGCTGCGCTCTGACGGGCGGCTGAAGGATATACCGACAGTGGTCTACACGGCGGATCGTTCGCCTGCCGCAGAAGTGATGTTCCTGAATGCCGGCGCGGCAGACGTTATCCGCAAGCCTGCTGACGGAAGCGTGCTTTCAGCAAGGATAGGCAGACTGCTGGCGGCTGAAAAATCCTGCTCGGCATAAATTTGACCCGGCTTTGATCTGTGTGGAATATTCCAGTGCGGCAAATATTCCCGGATTTCCCATGAGAAAAGGGCGCCTTTCATTGAAAGGCGCCCTCTGTCACTGCTCAGGAGCGTGTTAAGGTCTGACGCGCCGAGCCGTCATCACTCACCGCTCACTGACGCCGGATCAGGCTATACCCGGGAAACGATCAGCAGCCGCAGTTATTACCGCAGTTGTTGCCGCAGCCGCCGCCGCAGCCATTGTCGCAGCCGTTACCGAAGCCATTGCCGCAGCCGCAGAACAGGATAAGAATAAGAATGATGATCCAGCAGCAGTTGCCGCCGCCAACGTTGAAGCATGACATATTCGTGTCCTCCTAATTACTATAGTAGAAATTTCCGCTTCCCTTTGAAGCTTCCGTTTCATAGTACATAGTATGCAGAGTTTGAAAATCTGTTACAGAAATTTTCCTGATGATGAAATAAATTCCTGATTTCTGCTCATACTATGTGTATCAACGAGGAGGTCAACAACATGAATTCAATAAGCGGATTTTCTGATAGTGCGGTGAAGGCGCTCAATTCGGCGCTGGGAGCCGCTATGGGATATGGTCACACCTATGTCGGCAGCGAGCACATGCTTTACGGGCTGGTAAGCGACGACAGCTTTCCGTCCGCGTCGGTGCTGCGGAGGTACGGCGTAGGTCGCAATGAAGTCCTTCGGCGGCTGGAAACGCTGGTCGGCAAGGGGAGACCTACCCGCCTGAGCATGAACGACCTCACGCCGCGTTCGCGCAGGCTGATGGAAAACGCGCTCTCCTTTGCCGCCGCCGAGGACAAGCGCAAGGCCGGGACGGAGCACCTTCTCCGCGCGGTGGTGCTCGACAGGGAGTGCTGCGCCTGGTCGATACTCGCGGAGCTTGGCGTGAATATGGTGAAGCTCGCGGGGGAGGTCTGCGCGCAGCGTTATGTCGAGCCGGACTTCCAGCAGAGCGAAAAGGAGCGCCGCGCTAAATTCCCGGCGCTCACGAAATACGGCAGGGACCTCACCGAGCTTGCAGCCTCCGGGAAGCTCGACCCGGTGATAGGCAGGGAGCAGGAAACCGACCGCCTTATAAGGGTGCTGCTGCGGCGCTGCAAGAATAACCCCTGCCTCATCGGGGACGCCGGAGTCGGCAAGACCGCCGTGGTGGAGGGATTCGCGCAGCGCATAGCGGCGGGGAGCGTCCCGCAGGGGCTTCTCGGGAAGCGGATATATTCCCTCGACCTGACGGCGATGCTCGCCGGGGCGAAGTACCGCGGCGACTTTGAGGAGCGCCTGAAAAGCGTGATAGAGGAAGCCGCAGGCTGTCAGAATGTGATACTGTTTATAGATGAGCTTCACAGCATTGTCGGCACCGGAGCTGCCGAGGGCGCGATAGATGCGGCAAACATTCTGAAACCCCAGCTGGCCCGTGGCGAGATATGTCTTATAGGAGCCACCACCACCGAGGAATATCGCCGCTTCATCGAGAAGGACAGCGCGCTTGAGCGGAGATTCCAGCCAATAACAGTGGAGCAGCCGACGGAAGCGCAGACTCTGGAGATACTCCGTGGAATGCGGCACAGCTACGAGACCCATCATTGCGTTACGATAACCGACGCGGCGCTTGAGGAGGCGGTAAGGCTGTCGGTGAGGTATATCACCGACCGAAACCTCCCGGACAAAGCTCTTGACCTCGTGGACGAAGCGGCGGCGCGGGTGCGCTCAGGAGCCCCGAATGCTCCGTATGCCCGCAGGCTTTCGGAGGTGCGAAGGGGGCTTGCAGTGGTAAAATCCGCTGCTGAGGCGGAGAAGCTCCACAATGAGGAATACGCGCTGGTGAAGGCGCTGAGCGGCGGCATTGGCGCGTCAGTCGACCGGCAGGACATCGCATGCGCCGCCTCGGCGGTGACTGGTATCCCGGCGCAGAAGCTCTCGCAGGACGAAGCTGCGCGGCTCTCCGGGCTTGAGGAGCAGCTCCGCAGGCGCGTGGTAGGTCAGGATAAGGCGGTAGAGCTGGTCGCGAATGCGGTCCGCCGCGGGAGAACGGGGCTTAAAGAGCCGGAGCGCCCTACCTGCTCTTTTCTGTTCCTCGGGCAGACCGGAGTGGGAAAGACTGAGCTGGCTAAGGCGCTTGCCGAAGCGGTTTTCGGCGATGAGAAGCGCATGATACGCTTTGATATGTCGGAGTTCATGGAAAAGCACTCGGTTTCAAAGCTGATAGGGTCGCCTCCCGGCTACGTGGGATTCGAGGAGGAGGGGCAGCTCATTAAAAGGGTCAGGAGCGCTCCATATTCAGTCGTGCTTTTCGACGAGGTCGAGAAGGCTCACCCGGACGTGCTGAATCTGCTTCTTCAGATACTCGAAGAGGGGACTCTCACCGCCGCTGACGGAAAACGGGCGGATTTCCGGAGCTCCATTGTGATAATGACCGGAAACATCGGCGCGGAGCAGCTCTCTAAAAACACGCTGGGGTTCGGTTCGGGGCAGCAGGACGACGGGGAATCCGAAGTCTTATCGGAGCTGAAAAAGCGGTTCAGCCCGGAGCTTATCAACCGAATAGACAATGTGGTAGTGTTCCGCAAGCTGGGCGAGGAGCAGATGGAATCCATCTGCCGCATACTTCTGCGGAAGCTCACGGCGCGCGCTCAGCTCTGCGGCATAGAGCTGAGCTTCACCAACGACGCCGTGAAGCACCTCTGCCGCGACAGCTCTTCCGGAAGGGAACGCGGCATGGGAGCGCGTCCGCTCCGCCGGACGATCACCGCGGAAATCGAGAATATGCTCTCCGGAATGATGATCTCCGGCGGGCTGAGAAGCGGCTCCAGAGCGGAGGTCTGCGAGCAGTCCGGACTGCTTTCTGTCAGGGTGCTTTCAACTCAATAAATTTTTTCAACTTTTTTTGAAAAAACACTTGACAAATCGCATTCAACATGATATAATAGATGAGTACTCAAGAGAAAACCTCCTGAGTACTGATATCGCGGGATGGAGCAGCTCGGTAGCTCGTCGGGCTCATAACCCGAAGGTCGTCAGTTCGAATCTGGCTCCCGCAACCAACTATGACAAACAGATTGCATGGCTCTTAGCGAGTGGTGTAATCTCTTTGTCATATATAAAGGTATATATTAACGCTGCCGCAGCACTGAGGCTTTTTAGTCACAGAGTGCCGCAGCAACGAGAATATAGCTTTGAGTACTTCCACCTCTACGCACATTCGCAGAACGCAGCCAGGAGTTACCTGCTCGTTCATCTTATCTTTCCATCAGTTCGGACGGCAGCTATCGTTATCAAGCTGGGGGTTTCCTTTGAAAAAAGAAAACACTGACGTTGATGTGATCCCTCTGTTTAGCCGGCTTCACAGCCGTCACACTCGCTCGTTTCATGGCGAAGTCCTAAGGACAAGATAACATTTGCTATTGCATGGTGGCATTCAATTTGTATTAAAACCGTCAAAGGCGGGTTTAAGCAAATTCAGTTGATATAATCAGCTGTTCCGAAAAAAGTAGGAAGGATGGTACTATCGTGGCAAACCACAATGAATACTCCTTTCCAAAGGAGTACCGCCACTATCTCGCAGACCTGTTTTGTAAAAGTGGTATAGCTGATTATACAGAGCAGATCCGCAAGTTAGCAGAGGTGTGCGAATGTTCTGCCGGTCATGCAAGGAGCATTATGGCAGGCAAAAGAGATTTCAGCGGAACAAGGACAGGCAAAGGATTGAACAAGTATGCTGCCCTCGCCCACTGTTTCTCTATCTCCGTGGATGAATTTGTTGCTTTGGACTCAGAATACAGAGCAAACAGAGGTCCTCGGAGAAAATAGTAAAAGCGTCTGAACATAAGTCCAAACGCTCTCACAAAGTATATCTAAGCGCTGACCGTCAAAATCAAGCGCAGAGATGGCACCTGTAAAAGCCGTTTGGATGCTGGTAACATCCTCTCGGTCGTCCGTGTGTGTGTGTACACGCACACACGGATTGCGGGTGTTAATTGAATATTATTAAGGCTTGCATGAAAAATAGATTCATGGGAGCCTTTTGGTGTTTGCTAAATCACCTTATTTATTATACAATATTATCCTCTGTTTGTCAATGTCAATAGGGGCACAAATTATTACAATTTTTTATTGTGCGCTTTGTGCATTATATACATTATGGAACACACAGGTGCCTCATGACGAGGCACCAATTTTTATTCACATCTCCATCTCGTCACCATCCTCTTCCAAATCCAGCTGCTCCTCCTGAGATTTATACTGCTCCAGTTCATGAACAAGCGTCCGGAAATGAAAACGCTGAATATTATATCCGCCAGCGCCGATAGTCTGAATGGTCGCACTGCCGTTTTCTCCGTAAATGATGCCGGCAATCTCGCCGTTCTGAACGTGCAGACCTGAAGCATTGGTTATTCTGCCGACTTTTTCACCTATGCGCTGAGCCAGGTCGAGCATTTTGTTTCTCATCTCGTTATCAATGGTGCGTTCAAGGAATGATCTGCGCTGTTCCGGATCGTTGTACTTGCACATTGCAGAAACGATCTGACCAGCAAAGCTGCTTTTGGCTTCACTGATACTGCGATAATCAAGGCTTTGAGATTTCAGAAAATCCTCCATAGGCTTTCTGGGGAACACATTGTGCAAATCATAATCGCTCATTCTATCCATTCGTTCTGCATACTGAGAATATTCCGGAAGCGTCCTAATTGCTTCTTTACGGGCAGCGAGTTCTTCAGCACGGAGTTTCCGAGTAAAATCCTGATACTGCTCATAGCGATTACTGAAAAAAGAAATGCTGTCCTCTTTCCAGCGCACAAAAAAATCCTTTATTACATCTGGGATCTGATTTTCCATGAATGCCTGCTGTGCTTCAGCTGAACGCAGATCTGCCTGGAGTGACTGTATTCGTTCTTCTGATTCCTGGATTCGTTTTGTTACTGACAGGATATCGTTCATTTTGGATTTTATCGAATAGAAATCCCAGAATGCCTTATCATTCCCACGGAGGGATTCTTCACTGCAAAACTCCGGCTTCAGCTTGTAGGTTTTCTCAAATTCGCGTTCTTTTTTCTCCAGGGTGGCAGTATGCCGGTTAAGGGTGGATATAAGACGCTCACGCTTGCCCTTTGCGTCTGCAAGCCGCTGAGAGATCGTTTCTATGCTTAACATAAGCAGCTCCTTTCAAATTACCGAAAGTATAATAATTCTTTTTTCGGTAAGTATAATCAAATTATTAAAACAGGTTTTAGATTTATAAATCGGGTATTCTTTTTTCGACTACCCCATTTTTTACAAAGAAAAACCGCAGCATTTTTCGTGCTGCGGAGAATAGTCCTGATAAATTGTGCAACTCTTGTATTTCGGAATAAATACCGCATTATCTTTGCAAATTCCGGAGTCGGCTCCTGAGAAAGCGAGCGCTCAGCGGCGCATTTGCTCTCAAAGCTGAGCACACCGGAATTGACGATAATACGGAAAGTTTCCGCACGTCTTGTTTCTCCTCTATGCCGTAGAAGATGAGAGATATAAACTCGATTGTACCCTAAATCTCCCTCTCTGCGAACGTACTGCTGCTTGGCTATGTAGCCTTGCTCCGTAAGTTCCTTGTTGCAGGAAATGATCGTTCCGCGCGCCATTCCGGACAGCTCCTGTATCATTGAAAGGGACAGCAGGCAGCGCCCCTCGGCACTAGCGTGTATGCAGTACAGCATAAACAGCCTAAGACAGCTTTTAGGAAGTTCCACCGCGGATACCGGAACAAGAACATAATTTTTCGGCGCTGAAACGGCTTCTGAAAGAACGTAAGCGTTGCACTTCTGGCGATTGCTCTTAAAGCGCTGAATGCGCTCAGTTACTGCACCTATGGCGTACAGTTCATTGATTATTCTGGTTATATTCGTGAGCTTGGTGCGCTCAGCAATTCTTGTATTGGATATGACAGCAGTATCACTGCCGCCAGCCCGGGCTATTGAAGCAAGCAGAAACAGAACCTTTACAGCGCCGGCTGATAGGTTCTTGTTTATAAAGTCCGAATTCACCCGGACAAACTGTCTGTTCTGTTTCATGGCTTGTTTGCTCCATATCTTTATTTTTCGGCTGATAAATCAGCTTCTTCAGCAGGGCTGTCTGCCCACTCGACAAAATCCTTGTCGAAAATCTCCTCATATCCGGCGGTCAGTGAGAACGGATCCGGCGCATAAGGCAGGCAAATTACATCATTGAGGTTAACGGAGAGCAGCTCACGGTTCTTCTCAACAGATGTTTCGTCGGAAAAGTTGACAGCAACGGTGTAGTTCACCATGTTGAGGTCATCCTGGATATCATATATCATCGGCAGCTCGTTCCACGAAGTACCGCCTATGACATATATCTTGTCGAAGCCGGAAAAGTCCGTTGGCTTCTTGCTGCCAAAGTCATATATCTCAGCGTTGTAGACTTTTGCGGTATCAGTATCAGAACTGCAAATGTCTATGCCGTTTATCGTGTAAATTCCGTCCTGCAGCTTTGCTTCTTCATAGCAGGTTTCCATCATTTCGAGTTGCTCGGCTCCACGCCTGCTGGCGCATACGACCACGCTTTCGCCGTCGCGGCTGCGGAAATACTCTGCCATACGCAGTGCAAAGGAAGTTGTGCCTATCCTGCTCTGCGCTCCCACAACCGCTATATGCAGGCTCGCCTGTGAATAGCGCGGCTTCTCGCTTTCTTTTTCGGCGATAAGAGCAGCTTCACGTGCTTCAGCAAATGCGTCAAATGACTTGTCATACTTACGCCACTTCTGCCTCGATAAGCCGGTGGTAAGGCACTCTTTGAGATCCTCCATCATTTTCGTGATGTTTGTCTTTTCGTCCACATCAGGATAGTTGGCTACTATATTATGTATGCCCTTATGCACCAGCTTGTCCAGGAAATCATCTCCCGGGAAGAAATGATCCGCATATATGATTATGCTGTTGGGATCTTTCTGAAGCGCAATACCCTCACAGAGCGCAACTAAATCATCGCCCTTTTCCAGGAATGCTGAAACATCGAGGACGTAGTGCGACTGGTACATATAGTTTTTGAGGTCGGTCTTGATGAACAGCGCAAGCGACCATTCATCACCCGAAATTTCACGGGGAGTTGCCCCTATTTCCGAGCATATCTTTCTCAGAATGCCGGCATTTTCTTTTCGGGAAATAAGTAACGGATTGGTCATGGTAATGGTTCCTTTCTTCTATTTACAGTTCCCATTCTTCGTCGTAAGATTCGGCAGCTTCGTATGCTATTTCAGAAAGTGAATTTCTGATAAGCTCTGATGAAGTGTCATTTGCGATTATTAATCCTTGCCAAATGGGTCCAATCAAACCTTTGTGGTTTATGTTATTTTTGCATTTTACTGCAACACCACCGTTAGCTACCCATTCTTCAAGGTTTTTGTTATAATCATCCCATAATATATCATCAGACTGAATGCCTCCCGGAATGTACTCGGATTTTGGAATACCGATTTTTGTAAATAGTCGGTGTGCCTGATCTATTTCCGGGCAATACCTGTCAAGCCACTGATTTTTCTCATAACAGCAATAAGGTGGCTCACCGTCTACTGTTGCCGATAGAATGAATAACTCACAGTCTTTCGAATAACGAGCAAGATCATTGATTGCCTGAACTGCCTGCTGAAAAGGTTGTAATCCACTAAAAAAGCCTTTTTCAAACATACGTTCAAGATATCCAACTTCATCATGGAAGCGTGCTAACGTCCCATCCATATCTACAAATATTCTCATAAAACCTCCCTTAATCCGGCTCGACTGCTTTGATAGTTTCAAACAGTTCATCGCTCATGCCGGTGCGGAATGCCTTGAACCAAAGTCGGGGATTGGCAACTACGCCAATATCCTTTGCACTGGGTCCGCCATAGTAATGCGTTCCCTGCGGCGGATCAGGGGCAGCAGCTTCGCCAGACATGAAATAGGTCTTTATTCCGACGTGCGGAATGCATTCATCACGGTTAAGATGGTGACGCCAAAGTCCCTTGTCGTAAGTGTCGCTGTAATACCCGTCATGCGAGTAACCGACAGTCAAATTCTCAAGGTCAACGGAACTGCCAATATCAAGGTCTTCAAATTCCGCTTCGCTCAGACAGGTGAATTCCAGAAAAAGAGTAATCGTGCTTCCGTGGCGTAACCCGTTTATTGTCGGGAAAGGAAAACCGTAATCATCTTCAAACTGGTCGGTATCAATTATGTATGCGATAGTGACTGCACTCTGGTTAAAGACTTTGGAATTGGTATCATTAGCGATATCCTGCTCGTCCATGTTCCACACATCATATATAAATGCGTCCTGTATACAGCTTCCACAGTTTAGCAAATCTGCATGGATCGCTGTTCTGCCTGTCAGCTCAAGCGTAATGCCTCTTTCGGGTACTCCCATATCCTTAGTGCCGTAGGTGTACTGGTGCAGCTCTGACACATCACCGCATTGCGACAGAATACCATTACCGCCCGGTGCAAGGTCTGAGCTGCTGACCGGAAGTTCGAAGAAGCCTTCGAAATAGACGAACAGCGCGAGCTGAACCATGTTGTCCAGGGATATAGTCCATTCTTCCTGTGGTATCTCCGCTTCCGACAGTGCCATTTCTATCGCCATCTGGGACTGCTCAACATACTGTTCAAACTCCTCCTCAATGCCGAAAACCTCTCTCCAGACATCTGAACCTACGGTTTCAAGAGTGATAGACAGCTTGTCAGCCGTTCGCTCCGTTTCAATTTTAATCGCACCACTCATATTAGCATTTTCGATTATCGACTTGAGGTTAGACATCTGAAACAGGCTTAAGTTTATTGCCCCTCTGCCGTCAATCATACTACCCCATGAATTGTTGATGTATTCCTGAGCGTCTTCGGCAGTTTCGGGGATATCTCCAAGAGCCTGTTCCATTTGTGAATCAAGGTCAGGTGCCTGATTCTGAGTCGTTTTGATGAGGTATTCACGCCCCTGCCGCACGTTGTACATTGCCAGGAATTCCGGCAGGTAAACTTCACCGCCGCCTATGCAGGTGTATTCCACGGTTTGTGTGCTGCCGTCAGCAGCTGTGACTACAAGAGTCTGGCGGTCAGCTCTCTTGCCATCGTCTAATTCTATGTTTTCAAATGTGTAGTTATATTTACTCATCTGTTCCATAGCTCGATGATACAGGAACGTCTTCAGCTCATCACTGTACTCGGACAGATTTTCTATTCCAGTGTCATCGGTAAAGCGAATGCTGCTGATATCCGAAAAAGAAAGATCTGTGTCGTAATCAGAAATAAAACTGTCAAAAGCGTCCTGCGTCGTAATGGCGCGCAGCTGACCTGCATAGGTTTCCATGATGGTTTCCGCCCTGCTGATTTCGTCCTCATCGTAAAGTATCAGCGAACTTCCGTCAAAATTATTGGCGATAGTCGCCTTAGATAGATTGACCGAAAAATCCGGCATGAAGTCATACACTTCATCTTTCACATTTGTGTTGACATCTGACTCTATACCATTAAACAGCTCCGAAATGCTTGTTCGATAGTAACTCCAATGGTTTCTCAGATTGTTATTCTGCACGATTGCCAGAAGTCCGCTTATCAACGCTATAAAAGCCGTGAAAATAAACAGAATTATGCCAAGCGAATAGAACAAAACATGAAGGACAACTTCACGGACTTTATGGCTCTTTGCCGCCTGCGCGACCATCATTATTATTTTCGGATTTACTGCCATTGTAACCTCCAAAATAAAAACAGCCGGGAGTTCTCTCGGCTGTAGGTGTATTTGATCAAAGTATTATTCATTATCAGGCTTAATGTCTGGCATCATCTCCTTTGCAATTTCCAGAAGTTTCATCTGACGTTTGTTGCTGTTACTAGATTTAAAAATCAGTCTTTCGAAGAAGTTTTCATCAAAAGTAATAAGCTGTGTATAAAGAACATTATTGGTTTTTAGATCATCTATATTGACTTGCATAGTTTGTCTCAAGCGATCATTTTCGTCAATACACTGCTTAAATTGAGAAAACCTCATCTGAAGGCTTAAAAAGTGATCTTTGTTCTCAAGACGCCCATAATTCACATCATTGCTAGAGGCAAATGAAACATTTGGATGTGTGTTAAGTACATTATATAACGGTGAATTGATTTTGAACTTTTGACCTAACAGATTTTGTTGATGAAGCCCTTTGTAAGCAAAAAGATATGGCAAATTGGAGGTCGTAAGCCACGGAAAACAATACATTTCATTTTCCAGGAACTGTCTGAGAGCATTCTTCCAAAAAGCATCAGAGCCACGAATGCCTAATGTAGTGGAAACGACATAAACTACCCTGTCAAATTGATCACGAAGGAGATTGTACAAATCAACCACATCATTATCTATTATGTTTAAACGTTCATCGTCATTTGGGTGCTTCCTATGGTCTGCGTATGGGCAAAACTGATATTTCCTATAATTGAAATCAGGAAATCCCTTTATTGTTTTTCCCGTATGTTTTCCATAAGGTTCACATTTTGATCCATGAGCTAGTCCAATAATCTGAATTGAATTGAGGCATGGTGGGCATATTGCATATTCCCTAAATTTGCCTTGTTGATTCTTCTGCTGAAAAGGCTGCTTGTTACCTGTTTCACATTCAAAGTTTTCCCTGTTAATGTCAAAATCGGGAGCGCTATACGAGTTGGTTACCTTGAATTTTTTCATAATTCTATTCCTTTTTATGATAATCGTGATAACAAAGATTTTTGTCAATAGAATATTGGGTTCTGTACTGACTATCAATCAAATCAAGCCAAGTATCAGGTAATTTAGGAAGGTCTCCTTTGCGAATTGCAAACATCACGCATTCTAACACAGTGGATAATCCCATTGAAAACTCATGGTAATTATCTTTAAGGAAAAAGATTGTATGCTCGTGGCAATTATCACAAGTGAGGTTCTCCTCGTTTATAACAGACGCACGGTTATTAAAAATGAGTTCATTGTTCATTTGTTTGCCCTTTCTATATTATACCATTGAATTCTATAAAAGTCAATCATTTCTCATCGTCCTCCACCTCTGCCGAACATCTCCAGGCGCTCCTCGCTCAGCTCAAAGCGGACGATAACAGCCTGATTACCCACTTTCATCAGTGCCGTACCACGCTGACCGGAAGATATATAATCGCTCTGAGCGTCGTTCAGGTCAAAGAGTTCCGTCGTTTCTTTCAGCGACTTTCCGTCCATCGAAAACAGCAGCTTGAACGTCGGCAGATCAAGGACGGACTGCCCATAGAACTTAACCTCCGGATCAAGAAAGTCGTTTGTGGACTGGGTTCCTACGATAATGCTGCCTTCGTACTTACGGGCGCGTTTCTCGGCGTTTTTGAGAAATTCCAACGACTGAGGGCAGCGCGGATCAATCATAGTCCAGCATTCGTCAGCCACCAGCATAATGCGTTCCTTGCGGTCGTGGGTAATCTGCTCCCAGCACCATGATAGCACATTGAAATACTGCGCCGCAAGCACCGTTCCCGACATCTGTATCAGCGATTTTGTGTCCAGTACGATAAATCCGCTTTGTGGATTTATCGTAGTGTATCCGTTCCAAAGGAGATGGTCTGCGCCGTTAGCTGCTCCCTCGAGGTAAGTTTTCAGATCTTCATAATATACTGCATTGTTATCTTTGAGTTTTGCTTTTTCGGCAATAAGATTATACAGATCGCTCAGTATCGGAAACTGCTCTGCGGAAAATGAAGAAACATCTGTGTCCCAGGTTATTCCGAATTTATGATACATCTCAACAAGCGCCTGATCCAGCAGCGCTCTCAGCCTGTCGTCCATAGAGGGAATATACAGCCGGAAGAACGTCTGCAATGTCTTGAGATGAACGGCAAGGTCGCCAATGCTCTCATTCTTTTGCAGCTCAGCGGTACTCTCGTCATCTGTGTCCGGGGGTACCGGACGTATCTGAAGCGGATTGATGAGTCCGCCCCTGCCGCCGGCAACATCTATCCATGACCCCTCAAACAGTGGATTCAGACACATATCCTTATATTCACCCTCTGGATCGATTACGATAATTTTTGTTCCACGGGCGTATTCGGAAGCAATTATGTGCTTTATAGCCGTGGACTTTCCCGAACCAGAGCCGCCTACAACGGTAATGTTGCTGTTAGTCCTCGATGAACCACGCTTCCAAAGATCAAGCAGAATAAGTCCGCCACTGCTGTTCTTGCCGAGGTAGAATCCCTTGCCATCGTTGAAGCCGCCGGAGGAAAAAGGAAAACCTCCTACAAACGTACTCACCGGGAAGTACCTTGAGGAGGTTTCCTGTATGCGCTTTATCTGCGGATATGTTGGGGAAATCTGCTGATAGCCCTCGCGCTGAAGATTGGACAGAACGCGTATTTTACAGCCGAGTATACTTGCAACGTTCTTCACCCGGTCGCACCTGGAGTTATAATCCTCTTTGTCACGGGAAAGCACCATTATCGTAGTATTCCACTTCCCCATGACTTCGCCGTTCTGGTCCATCTTAGCCATTATTTTTTCCTGGTCATCAGCAGCTTTCTGGCAGCGCTGACGTTCGCGAGGATCCTTTGTACTGGCAGCCTGTCCACGATACATACGGATTTTCTTAGAGATTTCGTTTACAGCTTCACCATTATCAATGGGTTCGCTGTTTATGGAAACGATTGTGCCGGGGATATTGGTCAGCTTGGATAGCCAGCCATAGTCGCACTCTGAGGGATAGTCCGTGATTGCGAAGATACAGCAGTAGTTTTCGCCGAGCCGGAGCTGGTTCATTTCGAAATCAATTCCGATTGGCGTAATGCTTGCCTGTAACGCAGTATTGACTGATATCTGTACTTCTGATTTTTTGTTGTTCATTCCATGACCTTTCTCAGCAGTATTTTTCCATGATAAAATCTATGGCTTCAACAATATCTTCCTTTGCTGCGCCAAAATCCAGAGCTGTCTGGAGTATTTCATCAAGTTTGGAAGCTATATTTTCCTTAACCGTTTTCGGCTGTTCAATCACAATGCTGCCTTTTGTCGAAAGGTGAATATATCCCTCTCTTTCAAGGGACTGATATGCGGTCTTGATGGGAGAATAGGATACCGCATATTTTTCCGCAAGCGACTTATATGACGGCAGTTTATCCCCAGGCTTATAATCACCAAAACATATTTTATTCCGGTAAAATTCATAAATCTGAGGAGCAAGATCCTTGCCAGGTTTTATGTGTAATTCGCTGTTCATGGTTTATACTCCTTATCCAGCAGAGAGGACAGAAATAACGTCCTCAATATTTGCATTTTCGACGTGGACATACGCAGGATTGTTTACCAGGTTGCAGAGCTGAACTATGCCTTTTCTGTCGAGCAGTTCTGCCTTTATCCCACAGTCGGAATACTTTTTTGCTATGTCCTGTGCTGCCTGGGTCAGAGTACGCTCATCAGAACGCTGAATGGTATCCCATATAGCGATATAATGCTGTCGCTCCAGGGATTCGCCGGTCGCAACCATTTCAGCCAGTGACTCCATGTCGAACTTAAGCAGCTTTTTCCTGCCGCCAGTCGCGGCGTTATACAGCTCCTCATATTCGTTCAGAGGTGCGGAAATATCAACCGGACGGCTTACAGCGTCACTTTTGTAGGGACGTTTGATTGCCGAGAGAGAAGCAGAAAGTTCACGGCATAAGTGCTTCTGCTCCTGTCTGCTGTACAGTTCAAGGCAAAGCCCCTCAATCTTGATATAAGCGAATATGTAACCGTCAATCGTGTAAAGGCAATGCTCACCGAGGTCTTTGGCATTCACGAATTCCTGGGCAGTTTTCTGGGCAAGACGTTCACGCTCGTCTTCCTCCTCTTCAGTGCGGCGAGTACGTTTTTGGTTCTCGCTGCGCTTAAACCAGTAAAGCACCCCTGCACACAGTACAAGGGTGATAATTGCTATTGCTATCTGCATTGTTTTTCCTTTCTGTAATTATTATTGTGTGATGGAGAATAAAAGCATAGAAAAAGAAAAGCACGGATTTGATGCCGTGCTTAATGTTGTATTGCCTTTCGCTCATTATTTCGACAAACTGTCAAGCCATGCTGTATGTATGCTATGAAGCCACTCAGGATATTCTTTTCCATAGAATGAAAAGGTTTGTCCATCCCAGTGTGCAACACGAATGAAAATATCTTCGTTATCGAAATAATCCGCCGAGTCGCACATTTGCATGAGCTTGCAGAATTGCCTGGATATTGTTTCGATTTCTGATATAATGTTCTTATCAGAAATAGCTTGTTGACGCCCTGTCTTTATAAATCGGATAGTTGCGCGCTGCAGACTTTCATTTTCGCTGATACCAATGAAAATAAGCCTGATGTAATACCCGCTATCTTTGGCCGACCGTATTCTTGATTGCGCACTGCCAAAACACATGTTCTCTTCGATTATGCTTTCACCCTTTTTGATCAGGACATCAAATGCATTAGTGTCGGTACTTTTGTCTATGAGCACGGCATTATCTTTGAACATTGTTCCGATAAAAGATGTTTTTCCTGCGCATGGCATTCCGCAAACAACGGTGTAGCATTTTCTGATTTTCGTAAAAGCACCGCCATTGATTCGGCAATACTCTTCGGAATCATGGTCGAGTGAACGGAGAATGCCGTTTTTCCTGCGCGATATCTCATAAAGAATGGCAAGATGTTCAGAAAGGACCGGCGTCAATACCTGCCCGTTATGGCTGTTTATCCAATTTACGCCGTCTGTATCAACGTGTTCGTATAGCTTTGACAAAAGGTATACATTAGCATTTATACTTCCTGAACCATAGAATATTCCCGCACTTATCGAATGGTTGCCCGAAAATACAACAGTGAGATCTATTTCCGCATAATAATTTGCTTTGTGATTTTCATCGGCTATAAATCCTTTTTGATATATTTCGGGCAGAATTCGTGCCAGTCTGCTGTATTCCCATGGAAAAGCAGCGATACCATCTGCTTGGGCAAGTGAAATTATATTGCTTATGGGTTCCTTGGTGAATGTTTCCTTCGTCCCGTCGGCAAGGTAATAACTCGCAGGAAAAAAGGCTGCCACTCTATCTGCAAATTCCTTGCGGAACATAAGCGATTTTGTGTAAGCAGCATAATCCGCACGAATAATAAACATTGCATAGTTATATGCGCGTATCTTTTCCAAAGGACTCTGGGCACAGTCAACAACAAGCTGTATGTTCTGCATTGCGCTTTCGTAATGCAGATTGTCATCGATTCTTTTATGGAATGAAAAAATACGGTCAAGCAATTTCATGAAAAATGATCCTCCGTAATGCACTTCAAGGTCGGGATAAGAATTGCTCTCATTTCACTGCTGCAAAGATCAACATTTACACCAATGTGCCTTAAGCGCGCATAAGCACCTACGTAATCGCCACTGCAAAGTTCGCGATATAACTTCATGATTTGAAGGATGATTTGTTCGTTAAGCTGTCCGCCGTATTTTGTGCGACGAGTTTTTTTCAGTCTAAGTGTGGCAGTCACCAGCATTTTGTGGCATTGATGGTTGTCAGTGCAATGAATGGGCATGGCGCGAAACAGGCGAGTGTTGTTCTTCATGGTAACCTCTAAAAACCCACAAAAATACAGGCCAATAGAGGCATTTAGCATAATCGGTCAAATATTGACCTGCAAGCAATGCTTTGAAAAGGTAACTTTACCT
>ERZ840517.55-NODE-55-length-172998-cov-28.250441_pt1 | contig 172998 bp, 146 predicted proteins | sample MGYA00519876_ERZ840517 | MGnify/ENA primary metagenome ERZ840517 (study PRJEB31850, sample SAMEA3708882) | human gut metagenome | biome: human gut; feature: human-associated habitat; material: faeces | place: China | collected 2014 ... | reverse complement strand
ATGATAGGGGTCTCCAAAACCTTTGGTGGGAGTTCGATTCTCTCATCCCCTGCTATTAGGAATAGCCTTAGAAGTCGCATAAATGCTGGCTTTTAGGCTATTTTTTGTTTTGCGAAAAAAGTTGTTTCACAGTGTTTCAAAGGGCTTGAAATCAAAAAAAAGTGTGGCAAAAGTGTGGTAAATATGTGGCAATTATTGGCATAGATTAAAATAGAGAATAAAGCGTATTGTAAATAAGACTTCCACACGTCACATATTATATAGATCACTTAATAGAGCTGTAGGGCAATTACTCAATACCATAGAAACTGCTAATACAAAAGAAAGTATCTTACTACAATTCCTTTTCATTCTCTTGTTCCTCCTTCTTCAAAAATCACCTTAAACTAAAAATTACTTTTTTTTCACATGACCTTTGATTCCTCCTTTGCTTAGTTTCCCTTATATACAATGAAAAGAGCCAGTTATTTTTACATAACTGACTCTCATAAAGGTTTATATTATTTAGTTATTGCCTATTTACTGTCTTGCACCACAGGTAGTACATTCTGTATATAAATACTCATCCCATGCTTCTTTATCTGTTATTGTTCGATCCTCATAAACAGCATCATGATGTACTGTTTTTGTTACTGGAACAGGGTAAGTATAATATGAAGAACCTCCTTGGCAAGAATCAATATGTATGATAAAATCGTCATCAGATGGGGAATAACCTGCTGCAGTAAGATCCATATCGCATCCTCCACAAAAAATATGTTTTACTGTAGTAGTTACTTCCTCATCCCAAGCATCCTTAATCTTAACACCCTCCTTATGTGTGATAGCATCGTGATGTTTTGTAACCCTTTTCCATGTATGAACATGCTTTTCCGACTTATCGGTATTATCTGGCTTTTCAGAAGTTGCAGGAGCCTGTGTTGTTTCTGGCTTTTTCTCTTCACCACCGTTTCTCTCACTGTCATCCTTCTTAGGTGGCTTTCTTGTGCTTCCATCATCATTATCAGCCTGTCTCTGAGTTGTAGGCTCTTCAGTGCTTCCTGTGTATTCAGTTGTACCTGGTGTCTTTGTATTACTGTCAGTTGATTTCTCTTCTGACGTACTCTCCTTAGTGTTGTGATCTTTCTTGACCTTGACACCACCGGAGATACTACCATTTTTCTTATCCTTCGCACCTGCCTTCTCAGTTGTAACAACCTCTGTAGTCTTATTGACTACTTCGGTTTTAGTCGCTGTATCTTTATTTTTTTCTGTGGTTTTGTAATTGTTATCGTTAGAAATATTTTTTTTGATAAATACACAAGAAATTATTGCTAAAACAATTACTAAACAAATTGATACAATGATACACTTCCTTTTTTTACTATCGTTATTCACATTTTATCCCTCCTGTAAAATATTTATTACATAATAAAATATACTCGGATATTCATACATAGTCAATGTAATTATTTTCTAATAAAATTTAGAAAATAATACCAAGAGGTTAGTTACATTGATCAGCTATGAACCACTTTTTAAAACTATGAAAGAAAAAGGAATAACGTCGTATAAGTTAGAGAAAATGGGATTTTCAAGGGCAACCTATTATTCAATAAGAAAAGGTAATAGTGTATCAACAAATACCATAAATCAGCTATGTAAGTTATTGCATTGCGAAATAAATGAAATAATTCGATATGAAGATGAATAAACCCACATACACCAAAAATCGGTATATGTGGGTATTTTTTTAATTTGATTTTCTATAACGGTCAAGTTCGTTTTCAAGATTTTGGTAATCTTCTAATAAACCTGCCAGACCTTGATATTTACTATTTTGGGATATGTTAGAAAAAATATAATCATGTAACTTTTCATAGTTATATGTACAAATTGGTTTGTAAAATTCACAATTACGGCAGTCTTCATAGGATAATCTTTTTCGTATCCAAGCTACTTTAAAGTAAAATAACATATAATTATTTAGTGATTCCCTAGTCAAAATATTATAAAGACTTTCCATTGTTTCATCTGAAATTATTGCATTCACACTTTCTTCAATAGATGGCTTGGGAAGAGCCATAGCCTTTTCCACTTGTTCCATAGCTGTATTTATATTATCCCAATTTTTAAATGCAACTTTGTTTTCATAATAACAGTATACTGCATCTGATATATCCTTAATTCTTGTTGTGCTTATATTTTGTGTTTCCCGGATTATAAATTCCTCAATTTTATTTGGATATTTAACCAAGCTTTGAAATTTGGATTTGGATTTATTATTATTATTATTTTTGAAATCACTGTAAATTTGGTTAAAAAAATCAACATATAAAACATCTTCCAGTTCTTGTCTTTTTCTATTTGTATTTGATTTTTTCTTTGATGGATTAAGGTGAAGTTCTGGATCAACATAATCTTTTAAGATATTTATAGCTGACCCCAGTTGCCTATAAATAGAGTTTACCCAATAATATTCACGACACACCCATAAAAGAGATTGCCACTGTTCTATAAACTTATGGTTTATATTACTTGTTTCAAAATAATGTTCAATTTTTTGATAATAATTCATAAAAAAGTACCTCCGATATTCTTTTTTATCAGCCTAGCATATAACCTAAAAAAAATACACCTCTGCCTAAATATTTTTAGGGCTGTTTTTAGATTAGGGGAGAGTTAATTTTTATTATCCAATATCGTGTATATTAAAACTATCGAATTCGAAAAACAACAACTTGCAAGTCAAGAAAATAAGGAGGTATACATTGTGAGAAATTCTATAACTAACAATGTTATGGATGCCAATATTTTTTCAATCCCGGCTACAAATATACTATCTCCACTTGCGGTCTTAAAGAGCGTAAAAGCAGTGTATGAGAAGGATAGCGAAGGGCAAAGAACAAATAAAGTACAGGCATACAGATATGAACTTGTTGATATGAAGACCTACTCTAGTTTTACAGTTCGTGTAATGGGAGATTCACCGGTTGTATCACCAGAAGAATTAGAGAAAACAGATGATGGGGATTTATTGATCGTTGAGTTGCCTTTAGATAAGACGATAATAAAGCCTTATGAGATCGCATATGGAAAGGCAAAGGTCAGTATAACAATTCCGTATATTAAATTGCATATTGAATAGGAGGTAAAAGAAAACATGGTAAAGATAGTTTTTATTCTAGTTTCAGTATTATTGATTGCGATAGGTATATATATAGCATCAATCTATTTTGTAAGGACAATTTGTAAAACTTCATTAGAAGATGCAAAGAAGAGCGTTGACAAGTTCCTTGGAGAAATATTATCTTCAACGAATACTGCACCTAATGTTACATATCCTGTTCTGATTGGATCGAATGGTTTTGCGATTCGGGATGAAATTGTAACCTCTCTGTTCTCCAGATTGGATCATATATATGCCACATGGTACTTTGAGCGTGCGGATTATGTTTCTCAAAATGTTGTTACTTATGTTTTTAGAGTATATGATTGTCTGCTTGACATAGACCGGAAAAGAATATTATCACGAGCACGTATAGTGGGTGAAACGGCTTTATCAATGCATTGGCATGAGCTTGGAATATATACGTTACCTGTGGATAATTTTTGTGCGGTGAGAATCATAGGAGATCGACTTTTTGTATTCTATGCTTTAAATGATCTTGGATGTGACGAAGTGCGTGCAATCAGAGAGCAGCCGTAGGTTGTGCGTTCATTTGTTTGGATATTTGAACATTTATAAAAACATCGGCGTGCCGATGTTATGCAATAAATGTTTGAATATCAAAACTAAATGGTAGCACATCAAAATAACAGATAAATACACTATCTCTTGGGGGTGGGCTTGTCTCCCCAAGAGGTAGCTTAGTAGCAAAAAAAGGAGTGATATTTTTGAATGTAAAGAGATGTGAGGTAGTTTCACAGTTAGAAAAAAATAGTGCAACGTTATTCGATCTGGATAAAATGAAACTCGTTCTTGCGTCCAAGAAGTGTATTAAAGAGTTTTCTTATATCGTCCATGATGCTGATGTTTACACTGCTACAGACGAAAATAAGAACCCAGACCATAAGACTGGAACATTAAAACCAGCTCATATACACCTGTTGATAAGATTCCATCAAAACAATCCTCAGAAAACTGAGTTTATTTGTAAGTGGTTTGGAGTTCCTGAAAATTTCATATCAAAAATCAATGGTAAGTGGGAGGATGCCTTGTTATATCAGATCCATGCCAATGCCCCAGAAAAACATCAGTATGATGCTGATCAAGTGACTGCCAACTTTGATTATGAAAAATTGGTAGCTGATTACCTAAATGGTAAAAGCACCAATCCACTTATGGATGCTATTAATGGTATACTCGATGGGAGTATAAGGGAATATAACAAGACTTTAGAGATTGACAATCTTATACTTGTGAAATATGCAAAAGAGATCAATGAAGCATTCAAGGTGCGACAGGCTCATTTAGAATCAACATCTCTGGAAAGAAACACAGAAGTTCTATTTATCACAGGAGTTTCTGGATGTGGTAAAAGCACACTTGCCAGAAAAATAGCTGAATCAAAAGGGCTTGCATATTTTATCAGCTCTGGAAGTAATGATCCTTTAGATGGATATAGACAGCAACCCTGTGTAATCCTAGATGATTTGCGTCCATCATGCATGGGTTTGAGTGATCTGCTGAAAATGTTAGATAATCATTTTTCTTCTTCTGTCAAAAGCCGATATAAGAATAAGTATCTTAACTGTGATTTTCTGATTATAACGACAGTCCTTGATATTAATACTTTCTATTCAAATGTTTTCTCAGAGGAAACTGAACCCATAACTCAGTTAAAAAGACGATGTGGAACGTATATCCGTATGGATAGAGAAACCATAAATGTTTCTGTGTGGGATGACAAAGCCATGCGATACACACAGGAAGTAGAATATAAAAATGATCTACTGGATGATCTTATACCAGATAAGGTAAAAACGGTTGAGGATGTAAAGGAACATGTATCAACTATCATGCCATTTTTAGAATTGGATGATGAGGATGATGAAATATTTCATCTCGTGCCAGTCAAAAAAATAAAAGGGGGTAAATAGGCTATGGAGAAATACGATATAGAACTTACAGGAAATGAACAATTTGTGCGTAAATATGATTACCTACCTTATACCTACAATCGCATAGTTACCATTTTGCGAGAATATTTTGGGGCAGAACTTGTTGATCTATGCACAGGCTATAAGCAGACAAGATATATTCAGAAAAAAAGATACAATGTTGTGAAAATAGATACAAAGGAAGTTATTTGCGAAAATGTTTATCTTGATGATCTGAGGCGTGTTTTTGCAAATAGGCGTATTCCTATGAGAAAGGGTGAATAAAGATGGATAATGTAAATATACTTACACTGACAGATTTGGAGAAAATATTTCCATTTGGGAAAACAAAGTTACTGGCATTATGTAAAGATGGTTTACTACCTGTAGTAAAAGTTGGACGTGACTACATATCATCACCAGAATTAATAAACAGATGGATGCTGGAACATGAAGGAAAGGAAGTTGTGTATTGATTAAAGAAATGATACAATATTACAAAGTCTTATTTATAGTACGCATATAGGAGAGATTGTATGCGTAAGGTAAAAATAAAAGTCAGACAAAAAAGTTCCTGTAGTTATGAGGCAAGTGTCTATATAGATGGGAAAAGGCTATATAGATCTGCAAGAACTGAGAAAGAGGCTAAGTCCAGAATAAAACAAGCGATTCAAGACGCAGAAAAAGGCAAAACAATTTTCAGAACTGGGAAATTGTGTGATGCTATGGAGTATTATCTGGAAAATGTTAAGTATTTCAAAGTTAAGGCAACTACATATGACAGGGCAGAAAGTACGTTTAAGTATCACATAAAAAGTGAGAAAATTGGCAGAATGCAGATTGGACAGATCACATCAGAGGATATACAGTCACACCTTGTATCACAATGCAATCTGGGATTGAGTTTTTCAAGTATCAAGAAGATTTATAATCTATTAGGTGAATTTTTTAGGTATGAGACTACAATAGGAAATATTGCAAGAAATCCCATGCAACTTGTAGAGATGCCACATATGTCTAACCTTGAATATGAGGAAAAAGACATGGAAGTTTTATCTACAGAAGATATGCGGAAAGTGATCGGTATAGCAGAACACAGAAATAAATGTGGAAAAAGTGATTATCGTTATGGTGAAGCCTTAGTACTTTTGATGGTAACTGGAATGCGGTCTGGAGAACTCAGAGGGTTAAATATCAATGACATTTCATTGGAGCATCGTTATATACATGTGCATAGAAATGTTGTGTATGCCAAGGACAGAAAAAATGGTGGAATCAAATATATAATCGGTGATGTGAAAACAAAAAAATCCGATCGGATAATTCCGCTTAATGACAGAGCAGTGTTGGCAATACAAAGATTGATTGATACGACATTAAACCCAAATACAGGGTATCTTTTATGTACAAGCAATGGAAAGATAGTAACTCATTCCCAGCTTTGTAAGTGTTATTCAGCTATATTGAAAAAAGCTGGTATAGAACATATGGGATTGCATTCAACCAGACATTCATTTGCAACAGCTGTACTGAAAGATGCCGAGGACAAGGGGCAGATCAAAGAAGTTTCAGAACTATTGGGACATTCACAGGTGAGTACCACATATGAGTACTATATAAAAGCATCGGATGAAGATAAGCGAGTACTTATAAATCAGCTTGGTAAGTTGGTTTCATAATGTGTGGTAAAAGTGTGGTAAAATATAATATAGCATCAAAAAAGTTAGAATTTATGCGGGGGTGATGGGAATGAAATAAAGGTCTCCAAAACCTTTGGTGGGAGTTCGATTCTCTCATCCCCTGCTAAAAAGCCTTGAAAACTCAGTGTTTCAAGGCTTTATTTATATTAGTGGGAAGGAAAATGGCAAACTATGAAAAAGGAGAATGAACCACATTAATATAGAGGCAGTTCAATATATTTTATAGTGACTTTGGTGGAAAAATATGTAAAATATTATAATATAAAGTAAAGAGAAGAAGGGATTAATATGTATTACAATGATGTGCTTGATCTGATAGGGAATACTCCGCTTATGTGTCTGAAAAAGTCGACAGGATACAATATATTTGCCAAGGCGGAATTCCTTAATCCTGGTGGAAGTATTAAAGACAGGATCGCAAAAAACATGCTGGAGGTTGCAGAGAGTGAGGGAAAACTCAAGCCGGGAATGACTATTATAGAGCCTACGAGCGGTAATACCGGAATAGGGCTTGCACTCTGTGGTGTTCAGAAAGGTTATAAAGTGATAATTGTGATGCCAGAGAATATGAGTGAGGAGCGAAAGAAGGTTATCAGGGCATTTGGTGCTGAGCTGGTACTTACGGATCCGGTTCTAAGCATCGGTGGTGCTGTTGATAAGGCAAATGAGATAGCAGAATCTGATCCAGAGAAGTATTTCATGCCGCAGCAGTTTGTCAATCAGGCAAATCCAGATGCGCATTATCGCACAACAGCAGTTGAGATGTGTGAACAGCTTGGTCAGAAGATAGACATATATGTGTCTGGTGTTGGAAGTGGAGGTACTCTCCAAGGTATAGCTAAATATCTGTTGGAGAAAAATCCAGATACGAAGATTGTTGCCGTTGAGCCTAAGGGAGTGTCAGCGCTACATGGAGATGGCCCGGGAATCCATCAGATACAGGGAATAGGCGATGGATTTATACCGGATGTCCTGGATACATCACTGGTAACAGATGTGGTGGAAGTGGCGGATAAGGATGCCATTGAGATGGCGAGACGACTTGCCAAAGAACAGGGACTTCTTGTAGGTACGTCATCCGGTGCAAATGTATGGGCGGCTATGAAGATGGCAGAAAAATATGGGAAAGATAAAGTTATAGCCACTGTGATGGCGGACAGAGCTGAAAGATATTTCAGTGTAGGTTTATTATAAAATAGGAAATAAATTTATTTAGGGACATTTTCAAGAGATGCTATGTATGGTACAGTGGAAATGTCTCTATTTTATTGATTTAAATGTGTTATTTGAAAGAACGCAAAATATAAACCATGTAAGTATAAAGGAGAAAAAGAGATGGATATAAATGGGAAGATGACGGGAAAAAATGTGGTTAGCGAGGCACTTGCTGCATCGAGGGAATACGAAACTCAGAATGAAATAGATAAGAATGAGCGACCGTTGTTTCATGTGACTCCGCCTGTCGGTTGGATGAATGATCCGAATGGATTTTCTGTGTATAATGGTAAGGTGCATTTGTTTTACCAGTATCATCCGTACAGTACGGAATGGGGACCTATGCATTGGGGGCATCAGGTCAGTGACGATTTGATAAGATGGGAGCAGCTTCCTGTGGCGATTGCACCTGATACGATATATGATGCCGAGGGCTGTTTCTCAGGTACGGCCATTGAAAAAGATGGAGAGCATGTCCTGATATATACCAGTGTTATGAAAAATCCCGACGGTGATGGGGTATTGCAGAACCAGAGCATAGCGGTTGGTGATGGCGTTACATATAAAAAAATACAGAATAACCCGGTGGTGACCGGAGATATGCTGCCGGAGGGATTGAGCAGAGCGGATTTCAGAGATCCGAAGGCATGGCTCGAGGATGGCAGATACTATATGGCTGCAGGCTGTGTGGATCAGGATAATAAGGGGCTTGTGGTATTACTTTCGAGCGCTGATATGGAAAGCTGGACATTTGAGAGTATCCTTGCACGGAATGAAGGTGATCTGGGCGGCATATGGGAATGCCCTGATTTCTTCAAATTAGACGATCATCATGTACTTCTCGTATCGCCTACGGGAATGAAAGCAGAGGGATATGAATTCCACAATGGAAATAATTCTATCTATTTTGTTGGAGAATTTGATAAAGGTGAGAAGAAATTTGACGGTGGAGAGCCATTATCACTTGATTATGGAACAGATTTCTACGCGCCTCAGACTACACTTTTGCCGGATGGCAGAAGGATAATGATAGCGTGGATGCAGTCGTGGCATAATCTGTGGATACCCGGTGGACAGAAGTGGCAGGGAATGATGACGATTCCGAGGGAGATATCTCTGAAAAATGGACGCTTGATACAGAAGCCAGTGAGAGAGATAGAGAAGTATCATGCTAATATGGTCAGGTACTCAGATGAAGTAGTGAGTGGACGGCGTAGTCTGGAAGGTATAAGTGGAAGAAGTCTGGATGTGACATTTGTAATCACTGGAAACAAATACAGCAGATTTACCGTGAATCTGGCAAAGGGAAGCGGATATTATACTCGATTTATATATGACAGAGAAAATAATATAATAGAGATGGACAGGACATTTGCCGGATTTGAGAAAGATGTGGTGTGTATCAGAAGGGCCTGCGTGAAATCAGCAGAATGTTACGGGGATGTCAAGGAAAAGGTTGATGAACAGCAGGAGGCTCAAGATAGTATAAAGCTCAGATTTATACTGGACAGGAATTCGATAGAGCTGTTTGTAAATGATGGAGCTATGACAATGAGCACGGCGATATATACACCTATTGAAGCGGATGGAATAGAGCTGTTATGTGAGGGACAGGCAGTCGTGGATGTGGAGAAGTATGATATCATTTAACAAAAGATGATCTTGCTCAATTGTTTAGTTGTTGCACTGCCAGGCATCAGTCTGGCGGTTCTCCAGGTTTCAGGTGCCTCCGTTCCAACATTGAGATGACAAGGAAAGTTGTCAAAAGTTATTGACAACTTTCCTTGTCATTTGTTATACTCCATTGTAAAAGAAATGACAACTATAGTTGTCATTTGGCATATATAATATATATATAGCTTGAATTTGGAATGGGATTTTAGTGGTAAGAATTAAAATGGAGTTATGAGGATATGAGGAAAAAGCAAGGTGTAAATAAAAAGGACAATCTAAGTGAAAATGGCATGGATAAAGGTAATAAGAAATCTACCTGTGAAACACTACAAGCTATGTTTGAGGGCATGATCGTCTCCCAACCAGTGGACAAATTGAAGACACAGGTCAAGGGATATTCCGTGACACCGATCACAGAAAGAATGTTAAAGAAGCACAAGCTAGGGGATGCTATGGCTGAGGTCTGTGATATAAATGAGCTTGAGAATGAGCTCCGGGAAAGTCTGAAGAAGGGGCTTCCGGTGTATGGATTCTTCAGGAAAAAACAGATGTGGAGCTGCTTTATTTTTGAGAAAGAAGAGATTGCTAGGGATTCGTTGACGCCTGAACCAGAGAGTGGCAAGGATATGCTAAGTATATATAAGCTTAGAAAGTATTATATTCATCCTGATGTGGACAATCTGACGGAAGATATGATGGAGGCTGCACATGGCAATATGTATCAGAAAGTGATAGATGTATTTGGCGATGATAAGAGTGATGGATTTTTATTGAAGGATAAAATATATGTGTGTAAGCGTGATAAATCCACTGGCGCACCGTTTGGAATTCTAATTGGTGTTGCACTTGGTATAGTGTACGGAATGTTGTTTGACAATCTTGCCCTTGGCATATCAATTGGATTCTGCTTTGGAATAAGCTTTTCTATGATATGGGGAACATCCACACACAGGTACGTACAGCATGGAATGGCGGGGGATACGAAATCCAAGGATGCGGATAGTATAACGGACGGAGCAGGATCTGAGGATGCGGATGGTATAACTGATGGATCAAAAACGTCGAGTGGTGACAGTGCTGCAGACAATGAATCTGATAACGATACGGATGAATAAGCTGGAGGTGATATAGATGCCGCTGTACAACAGGCTGAAGGAATATCGGGCGAAGCTGGGAGTAAACCAGCAGGAGATGGGTGCACTGGTGCAGACATCAAGGCAGACGATAAGCCAGATAGAGAGGGGCGACTACAGCCCATCGGTGACACTGGCACTGAAGATCGCGAAGGTATGTGGTGTCAGCGTGGAGGATATATTCCAATACGAGGATGATAAGGAATGATTCCTGACATATGGATAAGGTCGTGTTAATTCATAGAATGAAAAGAGGATATGAGATGAAGGATACTGATAAAAAAGTGAACAAGAAAAGTAATTTGAAGATATATATAATATTTGCGGTCATGATCCTGGCAAGTCTGCTGGGAGGTTTCCTGGCGGGAAGGCTTGCCGCGGTGAATAAGGACACATTGGATGGGATCAACTGGGATCATATATGGCGGATAACAGCTGATATGCTGCCTATAGTATATGGTGTGCTCATGCTGGCGACGTTTGTGGTGTCATTTGTCATGTATGGGAAGATAAAGAGGATGATCAGAGGTTGGGACGGAGAGAACGAGGATGTGATAGTGGATATAGAGAGTCGGATCACGACTGCCTCATATCTCCCGTGTGTCATCGTGTTCGTTGGACTTGTGTTGTTTCCGGTGTGTATATACGCTGTGGACAGGACGTACAGGGATGGGCGTGGCACATTCCTGACAGTGCTGTCTGAGCTCGTATTTCTGATATCTATGACACTGTATTGTGTGGTTGAAAAGCTTGTCATCGATGAAGAGAAGAAGCTTAACCCGGAGAAAAGCGGAAATATATTCGATATGCATTTTCGCCGTGACTGGGAGAACACATCGGACGAGGCTGAGCTTATCATGATAGCCAAATCCTCCAAGAAGGGATTTATGACTGGAATTAAGGCAGGATTTGTCATGTGGATACTTACGTTTATGAGTATGTTTGCATTTGACACAGGAGTGATGCCAATAGTGGCTGTTGGACTTGTGTTGATTGTAATGTATGTGGCTTATTGCAGAGAGTTTGTGAGACTACAGAAATAAAATAAATATATGTGATATAATGGCGGATGGCTGTATGACAATTGCAGGGCATTCGCCTTTTATTGTATGACACGGTCCTGAGATTTTTCATTGCCATACATATATATAAATGACCAGAAGGCAGAAAAATATAAAAAAATAGAGATGTAGGAATAGAGCTGTACTATTTTGGACAATAATATCTATGCGATGGGATGAATTTTAATCGAAAGGAGTATTGCTATGATATTAAAGGAAAAAGAGAAAACAGTTATCCAGGATCTTCAGACACAGGAGAAGTCCTGTGTGGAGAAATATGGAAGATATGCGGAGCAGGCGAAGGATCCTGAGCTTAAGAATCTGTTCCAGACTATACAGAAGGAAGAGCAGAAGCACTATGATTCACTTACCCAGGTGCTTGACGGACAGGTTCCACAGTGTGACTGCAATGACAGCGATGGAAAAGATTATGAGCCAAAGCAGACATACAAGATGATGGACGATTCCGAGGATAAGAAGAATGATGAGTTCCTTGCAACAGACTGTATTGGAACAGAGAAGCTTGTGTCAGGCGAGTACAATGGAGAGATATTTGCATTTGGCGAGAGCGCGGTGAGAAAGCTTCTGGCGGATATACAGATCGAGGAGCAGAATCATGCGGAGATGCTCTACAAGTATAAGGTCGCAAATGGAATGGTGTAGGGAAAAGCTTACACAAGGGAGCATAAATTGTAAGGAGGATATGTATCACATGTGGTATATATCCTCTTTTTTGTTGCAATGATTCGTTAAAGCAGCTAGTGAAAACTCTTTGTTTTGAATTGAGGTTTTATGCGGGGATGTATTCACAAAACGGATGACAAAATGTAGAATGTTATTATACATTTTGGAAAAAGATAGCTAAATTTTAATAGGATGTATATAGGCAGGGATAACATTTTCAGAGAGGAGAATGTGACGTGAAAAGAAAATTTTACAGTGTACTGTATGTAGCAATATTTGCATTGCTGATGTCCGGGTGCAGTATGTCAGGAATTGCGGATGGCAGCAGGTCCGCGGTAAAGGGATATGAGAAGGAGACTGTAGAAGATACCTCAGAATCAGAGAATACCACAGTTGCGGAGAAAAAAGATAACACCGGCAACACGTCACCTGAAAGCAGTGCGGCAGCATCTGAGAATATTGCAGATCAGCAGGCTTCGAGCATGGGGATTGCTGATATTCCCATATATTCGGGAGAGGCATATTGTGAGATAAATGGCAATGTGCCTTATTTCAGTGAGGATGAGATGGTGACGGAGGCATTTGAGAATTACAGCGACCTGGACTTTCTTGGAAGATGTGGAGTTGCCTATGCCAATATCTGTAAGGAGATTATGCCAACGGAGGAGCGCGGCGAGATAGGTATGATAAAGCCTTCAGGGTGGCATACAGTTAAATACAATGATCGTATAGACGGCAATTATCTGTATAATCGCTGCCATCTGATCGGATACCAGCTTGCCGGGGAGAATGCAAATGAAAAGAATCTGATAACTGGAACCAGATATCTGAATGTCACTGGCATGCTGCCATTTGAAAATGAGGTAGCTGATTATGTGGAAAGTACTGGAAATCATGTGCTTTACAGGGTTACACCTGTATACGATGGAGACAATCTGGTTGCGTCCGGAGTGCAGATGGAGGCGGAGTCCGTGGAGGATAAAGGCGCAGGAGTAAGTTTCAATGTGTATGTGTACAATGTACAGCCAGGCGTGATTATCGACTATGCTACAGGGGACAGCGAAGCGGATCCGGATTATGTGGTGCCGGGAGAGAATGCCAGCACTAAAGTATCAGAGGGAAAAGGAGATGATGACCAGACAGCAGAAGCTGGAATGATCGGAGAAACTCAGGATACGGAGTCAGATATTGGCAGTGATACATCGGAGATCCAGAAGGAGTCTGCGGATGAGGATACATACATAGTCAACACCAACACCGGTAAGTTTCATAAGCCATCATGCAGGAGTGTGAAACAGATGAAGGAAGCGAATAAATCTGAGAGAACGACCACAAGGGACGAGCTTATATCTGAGGGATATGAACCTTGTAAGAACTGCAATCCGTAGTTGAATTTGGCGGTGAATTCTGTTATACCCAAACCAAATTAGGAATAGGCGAGATCGCATCAGTCACGGCAAATACCATGGAGAATCTGGGAGATGTGGCTACGAGAGTAGTCATGCTTACGACTCAGGGACTTCTCGAGACATCCATGATCATACTCATGATCCTGCTCTGCGACTGGAGGATCGCGCTGGTATCACTTGCAGGAGTTGCCATATTCCTTGTGATAAATACTGTGATGCAGAATGCCGGCAAGCAGACGAAGAGACTCAATGCGGCAAATGAAGCCTGCGTCAGGGCAAATGTAGTGCTCGGACTTGACACAATGGATATAGATGGAAAGGAACTCAATCCTGAAAATCACGATATAGAGGTTAAGAATATAGAGTTCTCTTACGACAAGAGAAAGATAATAGACGGAATCTCACTCACCATACCGGAGAAGACAACGACGGCGATCGTCGGACCATCTGGCGGTGGAAAGACAACCCTGTGCAATCTGATCGCTAGATTCTGGGATGTGGATTTGGGTGAGATAACCCATGAAGAGGTTGTGGAGGCTGCAAATGTTGACCCTGAGAACGAGAAGGAGCTTACTCTTGCAGTGGATGCCCTGACAAAGGAGAAGACGATCATCATGATCGCCCACAGACTCAAGACAGTAAGACATGCGGATCAGATAGTAGTGGTGGATCAGGGAAGAATAGCCCAGAAGGGAACCCACGAAGAACTCATGAAGCAGGACGGAATCTACAGAAGATTTGTGGATTCGAGAGAACTGGCAGTTAGCTGGAAGATATAAGTGAAATGTATCCTGTGAAACACAGAAGACAGGTGTCAGATAATCGACACCTGTCTTTTGCTTTGGGATATTAGTTATCAGTTCGCAGCCTACTCAAAATCGTCCTCATCATAATCGCAGTCGCAGTTACAGCCGCCATCGCTGCAGTTGCCGTTGTATGAGCCAAATGTCTGGCTCTTTCTAGGAGAGCAGAGCATTCCGAGCACAAGCCCTGTGAGGAATGTGCAGATAGCGAAAAGCACGGCCTCTCTTGTTGAGTAGTCTTTATCCTTTACGACAACAGTGAATTTGTTCCATCCGTCTTTGATAGTTTTCATTGGTTTCATTGAAATCCCTCCTGATCATATTATATTGATAAATCCTGAATCAGGGAAAATCCCCCATCTGTAATGAATTTCCCTGAACAGTTAATTACATGATACATCAACATCACACATCAGTCCACCCCTGGGCAGGAGACTTAAGAACAAAATGAGATTTGTGGAAGTCGATCAGCCCATCAGTCTTCATCCTGCCAAGTTCAGTAGACAGTCCACTGCGGTCCACGGACAGAAAGTCAGCGAGCTGCTGTCTGGAAAATGGTATATCAAATTCGTTGCTGCCATGTCTGTGCATCTCCGATGACAGGTAGGAGAGCAACTTATCCCTGGTTGTTTTCTGGCTCATGTGCTTTGATTTTTCGCCGAGCTTCAGGTTCTTGCCGGCGAGATCGCACAGGAGATTTCTTATCATCTGATTATGTCTGCCACATGTTACCGGGCAGGTGGTGAGCATTTTTTGAACATTCAGAAACAATACAGAACTTGCAGCTTCAGCATATACGTTGACGTCGAGTACGGAGCCAGGGGTACAGGCATATGATTCCGCAAACGTGTGTCCGGGCAGGATGGCAGACATGACGCTTCGACCACCCCAGTAATCCTCCTGGATGACTATCGCTTTGCCTGTAAGCAGCAATCCTATATATTCTGTTGTGTTGCCAGCCATGAGAATACACTCATTTTTTTGGTATTTTTTGATGATTGCACCCAGACAGTCCAGTACGGAGTCAACGTCATCAGCGGTGATACTGGAAAAAAGACTGGATTTCAATAATGTGTCCATGTATTTGTTCATATTACCTCTTAGTGGGGACGCTTCTTTTGTCACAAGGATTGTCCCTGAAAAGTATAACATTTTTATGTTGAAAATTCAACATACACAAATGTTCTGACTGAATATAATGACGTTAAAAGCAGGAAAAAGATTGGAGGAAATATATATGATAAGAAGAGTTATACAGATAGACGAGGACAAGTGTAATGGATGTGGAGCCTGTGCAAATGCGTGCCATGAGGGTGCTATAGGCATGGTAAACGGCAAAGCAAAGCTGCTCAGAGACGATTATTGTGATGGACTTGGCGACTGCCTGCCGTCGTGTCCTACAGGAGCCATAACATTTGTGGAGAGAGAGGCGGCTGCGTATGATGAGGCGGCAGTCGTGGCAAACAAACAGGCAAGACTCGATGCAGAAAAATCCAGAAATATGGTTGGCTCAGGAGTGATGCATGAAAAAAGTCCGGCACACTCCGGTTGCCCTGGTTCCATGGCGAGAAGCATATTCAGGAGACCGGCAGCAGCTTCAGGTGAAGCAGTACAGGCAAGCTCATATGAACAGGCAGCAGTAGAATGCGTACAGAATACAACTGATAAAACAGTCAATCAGCAGGCGGGTGACATATATAATTATGAGCGCCCGAGCCAGCTCACACAGTGGCCGGTGCAGATCAAACTTGCCCCGGTAAATGCGCCATACTTTGATGGTGCAAAGTTGCTTATAGCGGCGGACTGTACAGCCTATGCCTATGCATCGTTCCACGAGAAATTCATAAAGGGACATGTGACTCTGATCGGCTGTCCGAAACTTGACAGTGTCGATTATTCAGAGAAACTTACAGAGATTATCAGGCGAAATGACATACAAAGTGTTACAATAGTCCGTATGGAGGTTCCTTGTTGTGGAGGACTGGAGATGGCTGCGAAGAAGGCACTTCAGGACAGCGGCAAGTTTATCCCATGGCAGGTTGCAACAATATCAATAGATGGAAGAATTCTTGACTGACATTCTCTTCACAGCACCATGAAAGGTAAAGACAATGGAAGATAAAATAAGAATTACAACTGAGACAGGCAGTCGTCTGGTCGGTGCTCTGATAGGGCTGGTGAGAGCCACTGATGGGATGATGCATGTGACTGATGATACAAATAACATAATAATAGAAGGTTTGCACATGTCTGATATTGCTCTTGGCATCTCTGATGCAGACATGAAGGCGATGATCGCAAGGGTGCATGCTGATAAGCATACAATTGTCCCTGACTGCAGTGTATGCGGTGCACCATGTGGCAGGACTGCAGATTATGACTGGGAGAGCGTGTACAGAGAAGAACGGACAGAGCACGAGGAAGGCAATAGAGATGGCAATGTGGCAGAGCCTTCTGTCATATCGGACGTGCGGATAGACATACTTTCCACACTTCAGAAGATATCCCACAGAGTGATCTCCGGGGAGATCAACGCAGATGGCGAGGTGAACTTCAGTGTGTGCAGGGCAGTATTTGCACTGGGGGAGAACTGGAGTGACGGCGAGCTTGAGAGAGTAGAGCGTGAGCTTGAAGATTTGTCAACCAACAACAGTATGTAACAATGGCACACAAAAATATAATACTTGAAAATAACAAGGCTTGGCGCATCACAGATGGAATAAAAGTGGTGCGCCTGTTAAAATTAATAAGAAAATACTTCATACTACAGGTATAAAGCCATTGCAAATACAATTATTCGGGAGTACAATAATCGGACGCATCAAATTAAATGATGAAAGAGATAATAACAGGAAAAGGTAACAAAAATGGGAAGTGCTGCTACGGGCTTTGTAAAAAATAATAAAAAGGTGACATGGAAAGAATTTGCCAGAATGCTGGCTGTGCTTGCTGTGCCTATTGCGATGCAGAATCTGCTGGCGACCACCGCTAGTATGGTTGATACCATCATGATAGGAAGTGAGGGCGAGATCGCCGTTGCGGCGGTTGGCGTGTGTGCACAGATAGGATCACTTTTGTTTTCAACATATTGGGGATTTGTCAGCTGCTCCCTTCTGTTCATGTCTCAATACTGGGGTGCCAAGGATCCAGAGGGAATGAACAAGGCATTTGGTCTGGCGATCATATGTGCGGGAATATTTGGAATAGCATTTGCGGTGGTGACTGTGGTTGCACCGGGGTGGATACTTGGAATATATACAGATAAAGTAGAGATCATAGCACTTGCGAAGCCATATATGAGAATAGTTGGATGGTCTTATCCGCTTCAGGTATTTGCCGCAATAATTACAGCACTCCTTAAGTCAACGGAGAGGGTGAAGGTGCCACTGGTATGCTCGGTCATCTCACTTTTACTCAACTTTTGTATAAATTTTGTGTTGATCTATGGTAAATTTGGTGCTCCCAAGATGGGAGTTGCTGGTGCGGCTATAGGTACACTGGTGTCTGGTATCGTGAACATAGCGCTGCTCATTCTGTATCTTGCAAAGAGCAGGCATGAGATAAAGTTCAGTGCGCGAAAGGCATTTGATATTGATATGGGATTTGTGAAGTCCTATGCGTCCAAGGCATTCCCGATCGTATGCAACGAGATCCTCTATGGCGTGGGCCAGATGATAATCAACGTTGTCATGGGACATCAGAGTGATTCCGCCATAGCCGCCATGGCTGCATTCCGTGTATGTGAAGGGTTTGTATATGCATTCTTTGGTGGTCTGGCAAATGCGTCCAGCGTTGCCGTGGGAAATGAAGTTGGCGCGGGTAATCTGGACAGGGGACTTTCCTATGCCAAGAGAGCTGCACTGGTATGTCCTGCCATCACATTCACAATTGTGCTCATCACGATGCTGCTGCACAATCCGCTGTTTGGATTGTTTGGACTCGGGGCTGAGGCGATGATGTACACAAAGTATATGCTTATAATATATCTGTTCTTCGGAGCAGTCAGAACATGCTGCTATATACAGAACGAGTGCTTCCGTGCAGGCGGTGAGGCCATCGTTGGAACAGTTATGGAGATCAGTGGACTGATGTTGTTTTCGGTCCCGGCTACATGGGTAGCAGGAATGGTGCTCAAGCTGCCATTCCTCGCAGTGTTCTCATTTGTTTACACGGATGAACTTCTGAGATTTGTCATACTGACACCGTACTTGTTAAAAGGAAGGTGGATCAAACCTATGACGGGACCTGGTCGCGCGGCACTTGATGAGTTCAGGGGCAGGATGAAGCGAAATAAGCATAGAGCGCGATAATCTATGGGGACGGAGAGGTCAGGTACCTCCGTCCCCTGTTTTGAAAAAGGAGAAAATAATATGCTGCAAATAAAAAATCTCACAAAGAGATATGGAGATAAGTTGGCGGTGGACAATCTAAGCCTACATATAATGCCGGGGGAGATATATGGTTTCATCGGACACAACGGGGCAGGTAAGACAACCACTATAAAAGCGTGTACAGGGATCCTGAATTTTGAGGAGGGAGATATCCTTATAGATGGTGTGTCCATAAAGGAAAAACCGCTGGAATGCAAGAAACAGATGGCATATATTCCTGACAATCCAGATATGTATGATTTTATGACCGGAATCGGATATTTGAATTTTATAGCAGATATATTTGACGTGCCGGAGGAAGTCAGGGACGAGCTCATAGACAAATATGCTGACGCATTTGAGATAAAAGACAACCTAGGACAGCTGATATCCGAGTATTCCCATGGTATGAAGCAGAAACTGGCAATCATATCAGCATGGATACATGAGCCGAAACTTGTCATCATGGATGAACCGTTTGTCGGACTCGATCCAAAGGCTTCCCATATACTCAAGCAGATGATGAGAAAAATGTGCGATGACGGAGGGGCGATATTCTTCTCCACACATGTATTGGAAGTCGCAGAAAAGCTGTGCGATAAAGTGGCGATCATAAAAGGCGGACGACTGGTGAAGGCGGGCATAATGGAGCAGGTGAAGGGAGACGAGTCACTTGAATCCGTGTTCCTTGATCTGGAGGGTGAGTCATGATAAGGATATTGATGAAGAAACAGCTTAAGATGCTGTTCAGTGGATTTTTCGTTGACCGGAAGACTGGAAAGTCCAGATCCAAAGGTGCTGTAGTTCTGGGTATCATCAGTTATGTGGCAGTGCTGCAGGGCTGTATGGGAGCCATGTTCGGAATGGAGGCATATTCGGTGTGTGAGCCGCTTTGTTCTGCGGGGCTTGATTGGATGTACATGGCGATGATGTCTATGATGGCGTTGACCATCGGTATATTAGGAAGTGTGTTCAATACATATGCGAGCTTGTATCAGGCAAAAGACAATGACCTGATGCTGTCACTGCCCATCCCGGTCAGGGCTATATTATTTGCAAGACTGTCAGGAGTGTACATCATGGGTGCGATGTTCGCCGTGACCGCCATGGTTCCCGGTATCATAGTATATGGAATAGTAGCCCATCCCGGTGTGTGGCCGGTCGTGTCATCTATTATAGTACTGGTTCTTCTGACATTTGTCATACTGGTGCTCTCATGTATACTTGGCTGGGTAGTGGGGAAGATAGGCAATAAGACCAGAAATAAGAGCTTTGTGACAGTTGTATTGTCACTGGCATTTATAGCCGCATATTATGCTGTATACATGAATGCAAATAAGCTGCTCTCAAAGATCCTGGCAAACAGCGGAGAATACAGTGCAAAGATAAAAGGTGCTGCATATCCGCTCTATTCAATTGGTCGTGCGGCTACAGGAGATGGATTGCAGCTGGCGTTTGTGGCAACAGGCACATTGATCATCTCTCTTGCAGTGTGGCTGGTACTTGAGAGAACATTCATCGGAATCGTGACGACAAAAGCCGGACATACAAAAAGGAAGAATATAATAAAAGCTGCAAAGGCGCAGAGCCAGGATGCAGCACTTCTTCAGAAAGAGTTCAAAAGACTGGCAGCATCTGCCGTATATATGCTCAACTGTTCCCTGGGGACATTGATAATGATCGCTATGGCAGTGGTTTGTCTTGTTAAAGGACAGTATGTAGTAGATATGATTACGAAAACTCCCGGACTACCGGATGGTGTACTTATAATTGGGGCGTGTATAGCCGTATGTGCCGCCGCGTCGATGAATGATCTGACTGCACCATCGATATCTCTGGAGGGAAAGAATCTTTGGATCGTGCGTTCGCTTCCAGTCACATCGTGGCAGATACTTAGGGCAAAACTGAGGATGCATGTGATACTTACCCTGATTCCGGCGCTGATCCTTGATATAGTGATGCTTGTTTTTGTGACACCATCACTTGTAGATGGCGTGATGATGTTACTGATACCATGTCTTTATGTGTGCCTGACTGCATACATAGGGCTTGCAGTCAATCTCAAGATGCCAAAGCTTGACTGGACGTCGGAAGCATCGGTCGTGAAGCAGAGCATGGGTGTACTTGTTGCTATTTTATCGAATTTTGTATATATTATTGTACTTGTGGTGGGATATTTGTTATTCGGAGGTTTTACCGGAGCGACAATGTATCTAGCAATAAGCACTGCATTGACGGCAGCCGCTGCAGTTTTGTTTAGGATATGGCTGAAGAGACGCGGGGTGCAGGTGTTTGAGGCACTTTAGCGGTCTGCGATGATGATCCCAGGGCTGTACTCTGCACGGGAGCTGGAGACTGCGGTTGTAAGACAGTGTAGATTATAGATAGCAGTATAAATTATAGATAGAAAGAAGTTCAAAATTAAAATATGGCACAAATCAAGAATTCAGACATGAGCAGTCAGCAGAAAGCTGAACTGGACAAAGAGAAAAGCAAAGAAGAGAAGAAAGCCTCAAAAAGAGCAAAAAAGCAGCACTACAGGGAATTGAATGAGCCGCCAAAGCTCACCGTTCTCGAGGAGGTGGGAAATGCTGTTACCCACGGAATAGGAGCAGGGCTTGCCATAGCCGGCTTTGTCCTTCTTCTCCTGAAGTCAGACACAGGACTCAAAGTGATGGCATCGTGTTTTTATGGAATATCACTGATATTGATGTTTCTCATGAGCTGTCTGTATCACTCATACAAATCCGGTCTGGCAGTCAAGCGGCTCTGGAGAAGATTTGACTATTCCTCGATATATCTGCTGATAGGCGGAACATTTGCTCCACTGTACCTTGTGTACTGGGGAAATGTGCTTGGAATAGTGTTGTTCTGTGTGCAGTGGGCACTTATCATAGCGGGGATCACCATCATATGTGTGTTCGGACCGGGCAGGTTCAGACCGATACACTATACGCTGTACTTCGTTATCGGATGGAGTGCTATCATGTTCATTCCGGGCTGGTTCAGAAATGACAAGCCGCTTCTGGGATGGATCGTGGGCGGTGGTATTGTCTATACGCTTGGCATGATTCCATTTGTGAAGGACACCAAGGGGGCGCACTTTATCTGGCATATCTTTGTGATGCTGGGGGCCGCGCTGCATTGGTTTGGGATGTACCTTTATGTGTATTGAGGACGGACGAAAAACTGCTCTCCAGACATAATAAGCCGTGTGCCTGTATTCTGAATCACACTAATCTTCCGTCACTTCAGCTTGCTTATATTTGCACTGCGCTCTGCGCACGATAAGGGCGTTTGTGCGCGCCGCTCCGGCAATAAGCGCTGAAGTTCAGTCGATTACGCTATCGATTCAGAATACAGGCACGCGGCTTATTATAATGTCTGGAGAGCAGTTTTTCTGTTACCGATAGAAGTTTATTGCTTATATTGGATTCGATTTACGAGTAATTATATTTGCGGTTGATTGCAGCCATAAAGAATGGTATCTTTTAGTCAGTTATAAACATGACGAGTAAACATTATAAATACGAGGAGAAAATTCTATGGATAGAGTAGAGAAAATGTTTGGTAGAATGAAAGCTGGCAAGTTATATAAATGTGTGGACTGGGATCCGGAGGGGAAGGCGAAGGATCTGGTTGATAAGTTCAACGGTGCTCCGAGGTCTGAGACAATGACAAGAACCGGAGAGTATCTTGGAAAATTATTCGCACACATGGGAAAGGAGTGTTACATAGAGCCGCCATTTTACTGCGACTATGGAACAAATATACATGTGGGAGACTATTTCTATGCAAATACAGGGCTGATAGTTCTGGATCAGTGTGACGTCATCATTGGAGATCATGCATTTCTGGGACCAAGGGTCAATATATACTGCGCAAGTCATCCGATAGATGCGATGATCAGAAATGCCGGTGTGGAGCTTGGCAAGCCGGTCACAATAGGCGATAATGTATGGATCGGCGGCAATACGGTCATCAATCCGGGTGTGACCATAGGTTCAAATGTTGTCATAGGCTCAGGGTCGGTTGTCACGAAGGATATTCCGGATGGTGTGATAGCTGCTGGAAATCCATGTAAAGTCATAAGACCGATAACAGAAAAAGATAAGCAATATTGGCTTGAACAGGTAAAGGAATTTGAGACAGACACAGGCGAGCAGGTCCCTGGAGAGGACATATGGTAAATTACAGATTTACTTTCAGCTATGATGGTACACGTTATCACGGCTGGGAGAGCAAGACAAATGCGGATACAGTGGAGGGGCGAATAGAGGCGGTCCTAACCAGGATGGTCGATGCAAAGGTCGATATCCATGGTGCAGGCAGGACTGATGCGGGAGTACATGCCAGAGCCATGGTGGCGAACGGAAGGCTAGAAACAGATAAGACTCCGGAAGAGATAAAAGATTATCTGAACAGATATCTGCCTGCGGATATCTGCGCGCTTGATGTTGCTGTGGCCGGGGACAGGTTTCATGCAAGGCTGAATGCAACCGGTAAAGTCTACGAATACACGTTGTATGTAGGTGCTGAGAAACCTGTATTTGACAGAAATTATGTGTGGTGTGTGCCGCAGGGCAGTGCACTTGATGTGGATGTGATGAAAAAGGCTGCATCGTATCTTGTCGGAAAGCATGATTTCAGATCTTTTTGTAGCAACAATAAGATGAAGAAATCCACGGTCAGAACAATATACGATGTGGATATAGTCAAGGAGGGAGACTACGTCCGCATGAGATTCCATGGAAATGGCTTTTTGCAGAACATGGTGAGGATACTGACCGGAACACTGGTAGAGGTTGGATATGGGAATATGAGTGCGGAGCATATTCCTGAGATCATAGCCGGGATGGACAGGCAGCTGGCGGGGCCTACGGCGCCTCCACATGGACTTTGCCTGATGAAAGTGGAATATGACTGAGTACAATTAAGAAAATGGGGTTAAAATAGATGATAAAGAAGCTTGGAACAAAGTACAGGATAAAATGTATTATTGGAGCAGTGATATTTGCAGCAATCGGAATCTCCGGTGTTGCTGCAGCAATGGGGGTAGATGAAGGATCGATATGGATAGGGCTTGGATCTGCGATGTTCCTCGCATTTGCGGCATGGTTTGTATCCCTGGCAATAAGGCAGAGCAACATAAGAGACGTGCTGGATTACTGTAAGAAGAAGCCGAATCCTGAGTATGAGATGGAGAGGATAGAGCAGTTTTACAGATCAGGTGCTGCAGTGAATGGTCTCAGATTAAATAACGAGTTCTTCATGTATATCAAGGGTGACACGGTGAATTTTGCCGAGACCAGGGAGCTTATGTGGGTATATAAGCTCATAACCCAGAACAAAGTGTACGGAATCAAGGCGGGTAAGTCTTACCAGATCGAGGTCAGGCTGAATGATGGCAGCGGAATGGCGCTTCCGATGAGGAAGGAGAAGGACTGTGATGACACCCTTGCATACATAGAAAGCATGGTTCCATACATAATAATAGGATACAACGATGAGATAAATAAGATATATAACCACAATCAGAAGGAACTGGAGAAAATGGTGGATGAGAGAAGACACCAGTATTTCCAGCAGGTTCCAATGAGATAGATAATGGCATGCGGTATATCTGTACAAAAAGGATGGTGGCATATGGGTATGGCGGATATTGACAGGCACAGCGGGCCGCAGAAGCTGCGGGATATGCCTCAGGAAAGTCCGGAGGATGTGAAAATGCTCGGCCTGTTCATGGATGTGGGAGCCATGATGATCCGGAATGGCTCGGAGGTGAAGAGAGTGGAGGATACACTCAGACGAATGGGAGCTGCTTATGGAGCAGAGCGTATGGACGTATTTGCTATTACATCCACTCTGGTATGTACCATGAACATGCCGGATGGATCGGTGTGCTCCATGACCAGAGGAACCAGGGATGGGACAAAGACGGACTTCTGGAAGCTGGAGCAGATAAATGCCCTGAGCAGAGAGTATTGCAGACAGCCACTAGCCACTGAGGGCCTGAAAGAACGAATTGAAGAGATAGAGCAGGCATCAGCGCCGAGACTCCGGGTGTGCGTGGGAAGCGTGCTGGCGGCGGGAGCGCTTGCGGTATTCTTCGGCGGAACCATACTTGATGGAGCTATGGCGGCGGCATTTGCTGTGGGGATATGGCTGATGCAGATGTATTTTGTCCCGATATGCACCAACAACATACTATTTAATTTCCTGAGTTCATTTGCCACGGGTGTATTGATAGGACTGGCGGGGCACGTGCTTCCAATACATGAGGACAAGGTCATGATAGGAGATATAATGCTGCTGATCCCGGGACTTGCGCTGACAAATGCGGTGAAGGACATGTTTGTCGGTGATACGATAACTGGAAGCCTGAGACTGGTTGAGTCAGTGCTGTGGGCGGCAGGCATAGCCTGCGGATTTGCATTGGCGGTATTTATCTGCAGATAACAACAGGAGGAATGGCAAATGGCGGTACAGATAATCACTGCGCTTCTGGGATCACTGGGATTTGCGCTTATGTTCAATCTTGGCAGGCGGAATGTGATACCGGCGGCGGTCAATGGAATGTGCACATGGATAGTATACATTCTGGTCAGAAATATCATAGATGACGTATTTATTCCATCTCTTGCGGCAAGCCTGTGGGCTGCCATATATGCTGAGATAGCGGCAAGGGTCATGAAAGCACCGGCAAATCAGTATCTTATAGTCGGACTCATTCCGCTTCTGCCGGGGGCTCCGCTCTATTACACACTGAGCGCGGCATTTGATTCAGACTGGAAGGCCGCAAGCGCATATGGCAATTCCACAATGCTGTTCGTGCTGGGGATTGCGGTGGGAATAAGCGCAGTCTGTGGATGTGATGACATAATAAGGAGGCTTAAGAACAAAAAGTCGGAAAGCTTGAGTAAACACATATAAGGTGTTATGATACAGGTTAAGTGTTATATTAAGGAGATCGAGGGTTATGCTTGAGAAGTATGGAAAAAAGCTGTTTATATTGCTTGGATGTGATGTAGTATATTTTATATTGTGGGTTATACCGGCCATAAGGATACCTGCTTCATCTGCGATTTTTACCGGACTTGGGCTTATGACCATGACGGCACTCAGCTTTGTTGAGGTTGAGGATGATACATTTGACAGGGTGACAGGTGATGAGAAGTGGTTTAAGATAGCCTTTCTGGTGGGAGCGGCACTCACGCTTGTGGGAATCATACTCCTGCTGATGTTTTTCAAATTCTAAATATAATGTGGATTATAGATCCCTTCCGTATGATTAGGTACATCATACGGAAGGGATTTTTTCGTCTTAAGAATATCTTAAAGTTCCCGGCAATTGTTTCTTAATGTACACCCATTTTACAATACATTATGAGCAGAGACATTTCTGAAGTTTAATGTGAAGGGAGGCAGAAAATGTCAGGAAATTTGTGGCGGAAAACTGCGCTGGTCATGTCTGTACTTGCCGTATGTGGCATGTGTGGCTGTGAGAACAGGTCGAGCGGTGATGAGGACAGGACAGATTACATATATGGTGATTCCATTGAGGAGAATCATGGCGGAGGACCACTCGGTATAAGGCTTGGCGTTCCTGATAGCTGTGATCTAACATTTGATACCGGTCATTCAAAGCTTTCGGAGATAAGTCTTTTGGATGATGACATACAGGTTGCAAATGTGGACAGGGCGTATACTGTAAGCTTTGACAGGATGAGGATGGATACGTCGAGGATACAGGACATGGTGGAGAGTGTATTTGACAAAGACCAGGGAATATATTGCCGTGATGACGGCGACGAGAATATGACGAAGGAGGAGATACAGAAGGAGATAGACCTCATAGAGGTGTACAGGCAGCAGGCTCTGGAAGAAGGGCAGCAGGATGTTGCGGAGATATATGAGAGTGACATAGCAGAGACGAAGAGGCGGATGAAGGAAGCCCCCGATTCGTATACGCCGGTCAGAGAATATACGACAAATAAGATATACATAGGCCAGCATGACGGTGAACAGTACAGCCTGTGGATATCCGGGGATGACACAGCAGATGCATCTGGCAGGGTAAGCATAGTATATGAGCCGGCGGGTGATCAGGAGCAGAAATATCTTGCAGATGTGGAAGATGCAGTGATGACGGAGACCGCCGGGCAAAACTATTTTGGCGGCGATATTGAAGACCAGGAAAATAAATGTGGGATAGATGAAAATACAGCAGAGCATGAAGCTCAGGCATTTCTGGATAGGATGGGAATATCCGGAATGGCAAAATGCGGAAGTCAGGCTGTGGTGAGGTCGTGGCTGGACAGCGGATTTGAAATTATAAAAGCTGAAAAGAATGGGTACATGTTCGAATTTGGAATACAGATCGGCGGAGTGGATACTGCCTATATAGACCCGACAGGAGTGGATAACCTGAAGAATAAAAATGGTTACGTCATGTACGAAGGTGACAGGATATCCGTATGTGTGGATGACAGCGGAGTGTTTAATGTGAGAGCAATCTTAAGTACGGATACGGATTCATTTGTCAGGGAAAAGGTGGATCTCCTAAGCTGGGAAGATATGGTGAATAAGGCTGACGATAACATAGCGGAATATTATGAAAAATATCCTACAGACTATTCAGAGGTGCGGTTTAACAATGTGAAATTTATGTATGTTCCCTGTATACAGGATGGAGAAAATCTTGTGTACATACCGGCATGGGTACTGACCCAGTCTGAAAATAATGACATCTCAGAGGAGCATGGCACATACGATAATATAGTGCAGCTTGTGTACATAAACGCAGTGGATGGAAGCTGTGTAGATATAATTGAGACTGCAAAATGTCTTGAGACATGGTACGGAACAGACCCGGAGACTGGGGCAGGAACAAAAACCATATCAAAATAAATGTGCTGATATGGTCAGGTGAAATGTCTAATATATGAATATTTGCGAAATGACAAGGAGGAAGATAATCATGGGAAAGAGAGCGACAAGAATAGCGGCATGTGTGCTGGCAGGAGTGATGGCGATGCAGATGACAGGATGTGGAAATAAAAAGGTTGATTATACATTGGATGGAGAGTCGGGTTCGGCAAGTGGATACAGTGATGATGGCAGTAACGATGCGGGTGGCAGCCTTGCAAAGAGTCTGGGAATCCCGGAGAAGTGTGATGAGACATTTGATGTGGGCAATTCGGGCTTGTCAGAGATAAGCTGTTCCGGTTCGATAGATATTCCTGATACGGATTCCATGAAGAGGGTATATTACAGCACTATGAAGCTTGATGCTGCACAGATACAGAGCATTGTCGAGGGACTCCTGGACAAGTCCCAGGGCATATATATCCGCAAGGATGGAGTGCAGACCAAGGATGAGCTGAAGAGTATGATAGAGAGTACAGAGAAGTTCAAGAAGGAGGCTCAGGGTCAGGGGGATGATTCGTCGGATGCCTGGTATGATACCCAGATAGAGACATACAAGAAGCAGATGGCAGATGCACCGGATTCACTTCCTTTGCTGGAGAATTATGATGACCCGTATTCATCGTATACAGGCAAATATGGAGACAAGGAATATACGGTGAGTATATCACAGTATGGCGGTGAGGATGACAATACAGACGCAGGTGTGTATATATCATTTTACAAATCCGAGAGTGAGGAGAACAAGCTTTTGGATGGTGTGAGCGGCGCAACATACACCTATGTGACGGGCATCAGCAATGCCACAGACATAGATCTGACCAATGTCACAAATGAGAGCAAACTCACGGAGAACGATGCCATATCCCAAGCGATGAATTTCCTCTCAAAGATGGGGATAGACGGTATGGAGAGTACAAAGACAGAGCCGCTTGCCAGAATATGGTCGGATGACAATGGCGAGGTAAAGCAGACCAAGGTGAGTGGATACTCGGTAACGCTCAGCAGGTCTATATACGGAGCAAAGGAGAGAGAGGGCGAATTATATAACGTTGACAATCTCCAGACACAGAATGGCTATATGTTTGAGCCTGGTGACAGTGTAACATTAAATATTGATGATGATGGAGTTGTAGATATGTTTGCCCAGCTTTACACAGATCCTTCATCCCTGCAGGCGGAGGATGTGGAACTCATGAGCTGGAACGACATGATCGCAAAGGCAAATGAGGGCATTGCAACATATTATGAGAAATACCAGACCAGATATGGCAAGGTTCAGTTCAACAACGTGGCACTCAGATACATGGCGACAGCAGATGACGATGGAAAGCTCTGCTACATTCCTGCATGGATATTTACACAGAGCGAGGAGCTCCGGGGACAGGACACGGTAGGGGAGATATCCCAGATTATATGTATAAATGCAATTGACGGAAGCTGCATTGACATAGTGGATAATGCCAAGAATATGAAGTTGTGGGAGACGTATTAAATGGATTATTACATCTAAATCTATCAAAAATTACATTTGCATTAATTATCACAAATTAGGGTATATAATATGTTTTGGTGTTAGCTTGTGTAATTTATGTGCAGATGATATTATGAATGATAGGAGAAGTTGTGAGATTTGTTTATAATACATTTATCTTGGATAGGGCAGAATATGCAAAAATCTGCAGAGAAATAAATACGAATTATAGTAAATACGAAGGAAAAACATACGCAGTACATATTTCGTATGGAATAGATAATAAACCATATTGGTATTATTTTGAGAATCATGGATATGATAACTATAATATATATATGAGAATAGAAATGTAAGGGGGCGTAGTTATGGAAGAATTAAGAAAACTGCTCAACAATATAGATGATTCTTATTTTGAGTTTGTCTCGGCTATGGAGCATTATGCTCAGAAGAATGCAGAAAGATTAGAAATGCTCACTGCTTATATCAAAAGAAATCCAGGCGTAAAATCCGCAGATGTTATAAAGTTTGTTTCGGATCAGCCGGATTTTGCAGATGATGCCGCTTACATGAGGGTATGCTAGATATTGTAGTTATAAGAAAGTAATAAAAATACAGACAGTCAATTGTTTTTTGAGGTCACTTCATTCACAATTGTGCTGTCTGTATTTTTATTTGAAAGTATCAGTTTTAAGCTGACTAATTCTACAGGTGAAGGACTCTGTCCTTGATCTCCTGTGTACGTCCCTGATTCCAGAACTGGGTTCCGATATAACCGCAGGTACGTCTTGCAACGAAGAGAGTGTTCTGGTCGCGGTTGCCGCAGTTAGGGCACTCCCACACCAACTTGCCATAATCGTCTGTCACGATCTTAATCTCGCCGTCATAGCCACATTTCTCACAGTAGTCGCTCTTGGTGTTGAGCTCTGCATAGAGAATGTTGTCGTATATGAACTTCATGACTTCAAGGACTGCGTCTATGTTATTCTGGAGGTTTGGAACCTCAACATAGCTGATGGCGCCGCCCGGTGACAGCTTCTGGAATTCTGACTCAAACTTCAGCTTGCTGAAGGCGTCTATGTGCTCGGTTACATGTACGTGATAGCTGTTGGTTATGTAATTCTTGTCTGTTACGCCCGGGATGATGCCGAAACGCTTCTGCAGATTCTTGGCAAATTTATAAGTAGTGGACTCCATAGGTGTTCCGTATACGGAATAGCTGATATTCTCAGCGGCCTTCCACTCAGCACATTTGTCGTTGAGCTTCTGCATTACAGCGAGCGCAAATTTCTTGCCTTCCTCGGATGTATGTGTTTTGCCGATCATACGGACACACATTTCGCAGAGACCGGCATAGCCAAGGGAAATAGTTGAGTAGCCGCCGAAGAGCAGCTTGTCAATCTTCTCGCCTTTCTTAAGTCTTGCCAGCGCACCGTGCTGCCACAGTATAGGAGCGACATCTGATATGGTTCCGAGCAGTCTTTCATGTCTGCATCTGAGTGCCTTGTGACAAAGCTCAAGACGCTCGTCCAGGATCTTCCAGAACTTGTCCATGTCGCCGTATGATGAACATGCCACATCAACAAGATTGATGGTCACGACACCCTGGTTAAAACGTCCGTAATATTTGCGGGATCCATCAGGATTCCTGATGCCGTCCTCCTTTGTAGGAAATGATCTGCAGCCCATGCATGGATATACGTCGCCGTCCTTCATCTCTCTCATGACTTTGGCGGAGATGTAGTCAGGAACCATACGTTTTGCGGTGCATTTGGCGGCAAGCTCAGTCAGATACCAGTATTTGGAATCTGTGGTGATGTTGTCCTCGTCCAGAACATATATGAGCTTAGGAAATGCCGGAGTGATCCAGATTCCCTTCTCGTTCTTAACTCCTTTGATCCTCTGATTCAGGACCTCCTCTATGATGAGTGCCAGGTCATCCCTTGTCTGTCCCTCAGGAACCTCATCCAGGTACATGAACATGGTGACAAATGGTGCCTGTCCGTTACATGTCATCAGGGTGATGAGCTGGTACTGTATAGTCTGTATTCCACTTTTGACCTCGTTCAGAAGTCTCTTCTCTGTTATCTTGTCGATAATGGCATCATCAAGGGATTCGCCACAGTCCTTGCGCTCCTCGATGACCTGTGCACGGAGCTTCTTCCTGCTAACATCCACAAATGGTGCCAGATGAGACAAGGTAAATGTCTGCCCGCCGTACTGGTTGCTGGCAACCTGTGCCACGATCTGCGTGGTGACGTTGCATGCCGTGAAGAAGCTGTGCGGCTTCTCGATCATGGTCTCACTTATCACTGTTCCGTTCTGCAACATATCCTCAAGGTTGATGAGGTCACAGTTGTGCTCCTTCTGAGCGTAGTAGTCAGAATCATGGAAATGTATGATTCCGGCCTCATGTGCCTCAACTATATCCTCAGGCAGAAGCATTCTCTTGGTCAGATCTTTGGATACCTCACCGGCCATGTAGTCACGCTGTGTCGAGTTGATCACCGGATTCTTGTTGGAGTTTTCCTGATTGACTTCCTCGTTCATATGGTCTATGAGCGCAAGGATTCCGTTGTCCGTGGTGTTGGACTTACGTGCGAGCTCTCTCTTGTAACGGTAACGCACATATTTCTGTGCAACCTCATATCCTCTCATCTCCATGATACCGGTCTCGACCATATCCTGAATGTCCTCCACGTGAACTGCGTGGGACATTGATTCTATCTGTTTCTCCAGGTTGTCCGCGATGGCGTGAACCTGATATTCGTTGAGCTGGTGGAGTTTGTCAACCTCATTGTTGGCAGCTTTGATGGCATTCTCGATCTTTGACAGGTCAAATGTCACCTCTTCTCCATTCCTTTTGATTACGTGTACGTGTGTTTTAGCTTCCTCTGACACAGCAATAGCCTCCCTCTTCCAATTCAATGGTAAATTTAATCGTAATATTCCAATCATTCAAGTTAACTGAAATCAGGCCAATCAGGTCTGGTTCGACGTAATATAGTAGATGCGGCTGCCTGTGCCGCATGGAATTATTTATAAAGAAAAAATATGTAAACACAATATATTTGGTGGAAATAATGTGAAGCACCCACTAGATATTGTGCTCTGTTATTATAGTCATCACAAATGATATTGTAAAGATGAAAAATGTGCTTTTACACAATAAAAATCCCGTGAGGCGCATAAACCTTGACAAATTTTGAGAAAAAATTTTTGAGGGCTGTCAAAGCCTTGACAAGCAACCATAAAAAGTGATACACACTTATATGAATACAATTTCTAACAGGTATTAATACAAATATCAAGGAGATAAAAAAATGCAGGAATTAAAGCCAATCAAAGAAGGTAAGGTACGTGAGATTTATGACAATGGAGACAGCCTGATCATGGTAGCTACAGACCGTATAAGCTGCTTCGATGTCATCCTCGACAATGTAATTTCCAAGAAGGGAACAGTTCTGACACAGATGTCAAAGTTCTGGTTTGACATGACACAGGACATTCTTCCTAACCACATGATCTCAGTTGATGTAAAGGATATGCCTGAGTTCTTCCAGCAGGAGAAGTTCGACGGCAACAGCATGATGTGCAGAAAGCTTGAGATGCTTCCAATCGAGTGTATCGTTCGTGGATACATCACAGGAAGCGGCTGGGCAAGCTACAAGGAGAACGGCACAGTATGTGGAATCAAGCTCCCAGAGGGATTAAAGGAGTCTGATAAGCTTCCTGAGCCTATCTACACACCATCAACAAAGGCCGAGATTGGCGATCACGATGAGAATATATCATATGAGCAGAGCATTGCTCACCTTGAGAAGTACTTCCCTGGCAAGGGCGAGGAGTACGCTTCAAAGCTCAAGGAGTACACCATCACACTTTACAAGAAGTGTGCAGAGTACGCACTTACAAGAGGAATCATCATTGCAGATACAAAGTTTGAGTTTGGTCTCGATGAGAATGGCAATATCGTTCTCGGCGATGAGATGCTTACACCTGACAGCTCAAGATTCTGGCCAGCAGATGTATATGAGCCAGGTCATGGCCAGCCATCATTTGACAAGCAGTTCGCACGTGACTGGCTGAAGGCTAATCCTGACAAGGGCTGGAAGCTTCCAGAGGATGTCGCTCAGAAGACCATCGACATCTACCTTGAGGGATATGAGAAGCTCACAGGCAAGCCACTTGGAAAGTAATCAGTACATTATAATATATAGATGCAGTGTTGAGTGATGGCGGATAAAACGTATGTCACTGGATGTCTGCATGGCAGAAAAAAGACTCCCGGCGCAATGATATGTCCGGGAGCCTTTTTTTAAAGCATTTTCGCCAAAAGATAAAAAACACAAAGTTATCTGACACCCGGCGGACAAGCCCTGAACTGGGAAATGACCGAAAATAGAGACTCATCAAGTTGTGAACTTCGTTGAAATAAATGTCTCCGGGTGGTAAAGTGTAAATGTTATGAAAAGGCAAAATCAAATGAGATTTTACAAGGAGGTAACAATGAAGAATATGCTGCGTGTGGCGGCCGTTACACCGAAGGTCCACATCGGAAGTGTCAGCGGTAATGTCAGAGAGATAATGGATATATATGAAGAGTATAAGGATGCCGCGGATGTCATAGTGACGCCGGAACTGTCCATCACGGGATATACCTGTGCGGATCTGTTTGAGAACAGAAAGCTCATAGATGGTGCGAGAAGAGGACTTCTTCAGCTTGCCATGGCTACATGTACTGGTCAGTCGGCACTGGTGGTCGGTCTGCCATTTGAGGTGGACGGAGAGCTGTTCAACTGTGCGGCGTTCCTGCAGGGCGGAAGAGTCGTGGCCATCGTGCCGAAGACTTACCTTCCAAACTACGGTGAGTTCTACGAGAAGAGATGGTTCTCAGCCAGAAAGTATGATGCGGTGATGGTCAATCTCATGGACCCGGAAGATGATGGAGATGAGCTTGAATACAATGCCGGTTCAAAGAAAGCCGGGGACAGGGCTGTTGGCAGTGAAGTGCTGTTTGGCAACAATGTGATGATAGAGATGGGCAGCGGAGATCAGAGAGTCAAGCTTGGCATAGAGATATGTGAGGATGCCTGGACTCCGGTTTCGCCGGGAAGACTTCTTGCCATGGCGGGAGCAGAGGTGATACTCAACCTTTCCGCGTCAAATGAGGTCATCGGAAAGGCTGCATACAGGCACAAGCTGATAGGAAGTGTGTCGTCGGACTGCCTGTGCGGATATGTGTATGTGTCGGCTGGAATGTACGAGTCCACATCGGATCTGGTATTTTCAGGACACAATCTGATGTACGAGAACGGCAAACTCCTCGGCGAGGTAAAGCCATTTGAGGACGGAGTATTGATCAGGGATATAAGTCTTACCAAGATAAGACACGACAGGATAGCAAACAAATCATTTGCCGACTGCAAGCGTGATTTCGCATTCAGAAAGTATGAGACGGTGGTGTGCGATACCCCACTCATGGACAAAGGAAATGTGCTCATGAAGGTGAAGATGACACCATTTGTCCCATCGGGAAATAAGCTTGAGAGGTGCATGGCGATATTCAAGATGCAGGTTGCCGGACTTCAGAGAAGGATAGAGGCCACCCATTGCAAATGTGTGGTCGTGGGAGTGTCAGGTGGACTTGATTCCACACTGGCTTTGCTGGTTTCAGCACAGGCGGTGAAGAATGCGGGACTTCCATCCACAACTGTCGTGGGAATCACCATGCCGGGATTTGGAACGACAAACAGGACGAAGAACAACTCCACGGAACTCATGAGACTGCTCGGTTGTGACAGCAGAGAGATAAGCATAGCTGCATCGGTGAGACAGCATTTTGCCGATATTGGACAGGACGAGAGCGTGCATGACGTCACTTATGAGAACTGTCAGGCGAGGGAGAGAACACAGATACTCATGGATGTCGCCAACAAGGAGGGCGGATTCGTGGTTGGAACCGGAGATCTCTCGGAGCTGGCACTTGGCTGGTGCACCTACAACGGCGACCATATGAGCATGTATGCGGTGAATACAAGTATACCAAAGACGCTGGTGCGCTCACTTGTGAACGAAGTCGGACACTTCATGGAGGTTGACGGATTTGCGGGCATCGCGCCGATCATAGACGATATTATAGACACACCGGTCAGCCCGGAGCTGTTGCCACCGAACCCGGACGGAACCATCGCGCAGAAGACGGAGGACACCGTGGGATCATACATCCTGCACGATTTCTTCTTATATTATACACTGCGATATGGAATGTCACCTGAGGAGGTAAATGAGCTGTGCAAGGAGGCTGTAAGACAGAGTGACGAGTACAATTTCTCAGACAGCGAGATCGATAAATGGCAGAAGGTATTCTACACGAGATTCTTCCGCCAGCAGTTCAAGAGGAACTGTATGCCGGACGGTGTGAAAGTTGGAACCGTGTCGGTCAGCCCGAGAGGAGATCTGAGACTGCCGTCTGAGATTGAATTTGAGGACTTTTTGTAGACATTTGCCTGGGATAGTTATTAACGTGGCAGAATCATAATAGCATACCAATCAGGGGTCGCTCCCGCTTAACTCAGCCTGCAACGGTACTAAGGTGCCGCCTGTTGCGCCACCTAAGGACCGGCGGCATCGTATTCCCCTGATTTGGTAGTGCTATTATGATTTTGCCACAATATAGCATACAAAGACAAATGTCTACAAAAGTCGTGCATATATTTTATATGAATAATATAATTTAGGAGGACAAAGAAATGCCATTTATAGATTCAAAGGTTACAGTGAAGATGAGCGATGACCAGAAGGAGACTCTCAAGAGCAGTCTCGGTCAGGCGATAACAACGATGAACAAGACGGAGAGCTACCTTATGGTCGGCATCAACGATGGATACGACCTGTTCATGGGCGGAAAGAAACTTGATAAGGGTGCATATGTGGAAGTCAGCGTATTCGGTGATGTGACTCCTAAGGCATGTGATGCCATGACAGGAAAGATCTGCGATATATTTGCAGATGTACTTGGAATCCCGGGAAATGCGGTGTACGTGACTTACCACGGCGTACATGACTGGGGCTGGAACGGCGGTAATTTCTGATGTGGGAGATAGAAGTCCTTGACGCTCTCCAGAATATACATACCCCATGGCTTGACAAGATCATGGTGGCGATCACATCCCTTGGAAATGCGGGAATACTGTGGATAGTGCTGGCGGCTGTGCTGCTGATCATTCCAAAGACGAGGAAGGCAGGGCTGTGCATGGCCATCGCACTTATCCTTGATCTTCTCATAACCAACTGCCTGTTAAAGAATCTTGTCGCCAGGACAAGACCATATGATGTGGCGAATTTTACAGATCTGATAGTGAAGAAACCAAAGGATTACTCCTTCCCATCGGGACACACGGCGGCATCATTTGCAGCTGTCACGGCGTTGTTCATGAGCAGAAAGAAACTGCTGGGCGCAATATCCTGCGTGATAGCGATCCTTATAGCGTTCTCAAGAATGTATCTGTATGTGCATTTCCCGACAGATATCATTGGCGGAATAGTGGTAGGCGTGGCAGCCGGAGTGGCAGCAGGATTTATACTTAGAGCGATTGATAAATGATTTGGCGGATCGTTGGTTTGGAGGGATACGATCATGAGTGAATATACCATACTGCCGTTGATCAATGCAGCATTTCAGCCGGGTGAAGCGAAAAAGATGGTAGACAGTTTTGAAGACAGGGATTTTCAGGAGATAGCACGTGCTGAATACTATTATTTTACCGGGCAGGCGGAGGAGTGCAATCATATAGCAGAACGTTATCTGATGAGCCATAATATAAAATTGAAGATGTCATCCTGCCTGTTATATGTATATTCTAATCTGACACTTGGCAGAGAAGCTGCATCAAGAAAAGGACTGATGGAGATTCAGGAATGTCTTGAAAAAGAGACGAAAAATCCTTCATCCGCTGAGGACAGGGCTGTCAGTGTATTTGCGGGATATATGTCCTCTGTGCTTTTGCATCTTTCGGTGGATGAACTTCCGGATGTGGAGCTTTATGCAGTAACATTGCCGCCCGGAATTAAGCTGTTTTCTGCCTATGTAATAGCTCACATGGCATATTTAAAAGGCGAGTATGGCAGGGCACTTGGAATTTGCGAGGCAGCATTGATGTTCAGGGATGATATATATCCTATTAGTATGATCTATCTGTATTGTATGATTGCAATGTGTCAGATGAATCTGAAAAATCAGCAGAAAGCAAAAGATGCATTGATGCTGGCGTGGAACGTGGCGAAAGAAGACGAATTTTTGGAACCCTTTATTGAACATCATGGTTTGCTGCAGGGACTTCTGGAGTCATGTATCCGCAAGGAGGATTCAAAACTATATAACAAATTATCTGATAAAGTCATTGCCTTTAGCAGGGGATGGATGTCAATCCACAATCCTATGTCAGGAAATTCAGTGACGGATGCATTATCCACAGTGGAATTCTCGATTGCAATGCTGGCAAGCCGAGATTGGAATAATCAGGAAATTGCAGATTATCTGGGATTTTCACCCAATACGATTAAAACTTATCTGAGCAGAATTTATGAAAAAATGAATATAAATAAGAGGGATGAGCTGAAAAATTATATGCTGAAATAGGAAAATATACATTTTCGTATCGAAACGGAGATTACATGGAAGAAGTCAAAATGATAAAATCTTTATATACAGAAATCACTAACCAAACTCAGATTTATTTTTAAGGGAGGGAACTATATGAAGAGAAGAATTTTGACCACCCTGCTCACTATGTGCATGGTGCTGATGCTGCTGCGGATACCGGCATATGCGGGCAGAGCCTATTGCGACATCTGTGGTAAATGGGTAAGTACAACCGGAACTTATGAATACAAAGACGCTGGATATCATTGGCATCACGTTTATTGCACAGAATGTGGCACTAATATCACCAATCCACGTTCTGCGCATGTGTGGAGTGGAACGGCAACCTGCACAAGCGGACAGACTTGCACGATCTGCGGAGGAACATCCACCCCTCTCGGACATGATTGGAACTCAAACTGGATTTCGGATGAAAACAATCATTGGCATGAGTGTAATGTCTGCGCAGAAAAGGGCGATGTTGGAGTACATATTTGGGATAATGGCACTATAACTATTTCTCCAACCTGCACAACAGAGGGGGAGAGAAAGTATACTTGCATTGGATGCGGCAGAATAAAAACAGAGACGATCCAAGCTACGGGTCACGACCTCGTACATCACGATGCACAGGCGGCGAATTGTACCGCAAACGGTTGGGAAGCTTACGATACCTGCAGTAACTGTGATTACACCACCTATACGGAGATTCCGGCAACAGGTCATAGTTATGGAGAAGTAAAATACACATGGAGCACAGACGATCAACACTGTACAGCAGAAAGAAAATGTACAGCATGTGATGGCGTAGAAAGTGAGACAGCAGATACAACAGCAACAGTAATACAGGAAAAGAACTGCGTATTGCCAGAATTAACTACATACAGTGTAACATTTGAAAATTCTGCTTTTGAAACTCAAACAAAGGAAAATGTACGGACAGCAGAAAACGCCGGCCACGATATGGAAAAAGTAGAAAAGCAAGCTGCTACTGCTGCAAAAGAAGGAAACATTACATATTGGTTCTGTGATAAATGTAATAAGTATTTTAGTGATGAAGAAGCAGAAAATGAAATTAAAAAGGAAGACACAGTGCTTGCGAAACTTGCCCCTGTTATTATCAAGGGAGATGGAGCAACAGTAACAGCAGGTGCGAAGAATGCACTATCATTCACATCTGATGCTGCATACAGGGATTTTATTCGTGTTGAGGTTGACGGAAAGACCATAGATGAGAGTAATTATACGGTGGAATCTGGAAGTATAATCGTAACATTGAAAGAGGATTATGTTGCCGGCTTTTCGAAGGGTGAGCATATACTTGGCATTGTCTCTGAAAGTGGAACAGCGACAGCTCATTTTACAGTAAACGAGAAGACAACGGGGACACAGGAGCCTTCGGAAGACACAACCGGTACAACACAGGAGCCTTCGGAAGACACAACCAGTACAACACAGGAGCCTTCGGAAGACACAACCAATAAAACACAGGAGACAAGTACAACGGATAAAACAACACAATCATCTCCAAAAACTGGTGACAGTACAGACTTGCAGTTGTATGTGATTCTTATGTTTGTTTCAATAGTGGGGGTTGCAGGAATTTGTGTTAAGAAAAGGTTCAAGACCCATTGATGGCTTTGAATGAAATGGCTGTTAGAGCGGAAATTAAATATTAGATCTCTATAAAATGAGGCATATGGACTAAGAAGCTGTTCATATGCCTCATTTTTAATATGACATTAAATACTTTAAATACACAGAAATTTCACAAATAAAACGCCTCTGTATACTATTGACATTAAAAAATAGAAGTATTAATATTTATGCAACTTGCGTCAAATCACACATAGCTGACGATCAGATATCGCATATCATAAATCAAATTCCTGATTTTGTGCATCTGAGGATTCTGTCAGCATTTCAAACTGAAACAAGGAGGAAATAGGATGATCAAAACATTGCTTGGTCAGGTGGGCGAGTACAAGAAGGACTCGATACTTACACCTGTTTTTACGGCGGCAGAGGTCTTTATGGAGATCCTCATTCCATTTGTGACCGCCAAAATAATTGACGAAGGAATCAACGGACAGGACATGAGCAAGGTGTATATGTATGGCGGACTCATGCTTGTACTGGCTTTCCTAAGCCTTTTCTTTGGAGTGATGGCGGGCAAATTTGCTGCCAATGCCTCGACGGGATTTGCATGCAATCTGAGGGAGGGCATGTACAGGAACGTACAGGAATTTTCATTTACAAATATCGACAAGTTCAGCACCGCCAGTCTTATAACACGTATGACGACGGATGTGACAAATGTACAGAACGCTTACCAGATGCTCATACGAATCGCAGTCCGTGCGCCACTCATGCTCATTTGCAGTATGATAATGTGCTTTACAATCAACGTGGAGCTGTCACTTGTATTTGTGGCAGCACTTGTGGTTCTTGCATTTGGATTGTTCTTCATCATATTCAAGGTAACCCCTATATTTGACGAGGTATTCAGGAACTATGACAACCTGAATGCCAGTGTTCAGGAAAATGTATCTGCGATAAGAGTCGTAAAGGCATTTGTCAGGGAAGAATATGAGGATAAGAAGTTTGGGAAGGCAGCAGAGGTTCTTGCGGAACTGTCCATAAAGGCTGAGAGTCTGCTGGCTTTCAACAATCCTATCATGATGTTCGTCATCTTCACATGCATGATGCTCCTCTCATGGATCGGAGCGCATTTCATAGTCAGCGGAAGTATGACGACAGGTAATCTCACCTCACTTTTCAGCTATGTCATGAGTATGATGATGTCACTGATGATGCTGTCCATGGTATTTGTCATGATCTCCATGAGCATGGCGAGTATGAGACGTATATCTGAGGTCCTTGAGGAGCCCCCGACCATGACTAATCCTGATGAGCCTATCATGGAGGTGCCTGATGGAAGAATAGATTTCAACCATGTGGATTTCGTGTATAAGGCTGGCAGTGCCGAGGATACACTGAAGGATATCGACATTCACATAAAGTCTGGAGAGACAGTTGGTGTGATAGGTGGAACCGGCTGTGGTAAGTCCACATTTGTCAATCTGATAAGCAGACTTTACGATGTGAAACCGGACGGTGGTTCGGTCTGTGTCGGAGGACATGACGTGCGTGATTACGATATGGAGGTCATCCGAAATGAAGTGGCGGTTGTGCTCCAGAAGAATGTGCTGTTTTCGGGTACGATACTTGATAACCTGAGATGGGGCAAGGCGGATGCCACGGAGAATGAGTGCCGTGAGGTGTGCGAGCTTGCCTGTGCGGATGAGTTCATAGACAGGATGCCGGATGGATATAACACCTGGATCGAGCAGGGCGGAAGCAATGTGTCTGGTGGTCAGAAGCAGAGACTCTGTATTGCCAGAGCGCTGCTCAAGAGCCCGAAGGTACTCATTCTCGATGATTCCACAAGCGCAGTTGACACCGCTACGGATGCGAAGATCAGGCAGGCATTTGCAACCAAGATACCGAACACCACCAAGATCATCATATCCCAGAGAATATCAAGTGTGCAGGATGCTGACAGGATCATAGTTCTGGATAACGGAATGGTCAGCGGCTTCGACACACATGAGAATCTGTTAAAGAACAACACGATATATAAGGAGATCTACGACGTACAGATGTCTGGCGGCGGTGATTTCGATGAGAAGATGAATTAATTATGAAGGAAAGGAGGCAGTGTAATGACAGGAAATACAGAGAAATACAGTGAAAATAAGATGGATGATAAAGTGGATGCAGGGCTGAAGAGACCTGGAAAGGATCAGGGCAAAAATCCCATGAAGGCACTTGGAAGATTGCTCAGATATGTCCTCAAGGAATACAAGCTGGCATGTATTACGGTTGTGGTCAGCATACTTATATCGGCGCTTGCGATACTGAGTATATCGATGTTCATGCAGAAACTTATCGATGTATATATTGAACCGATGATGAAACAGAGCTCACCTGATTATGGTCCCCTGGCCCACAGGATGCTGGGGCTTGGACTTATACTTGTGCTGGGAATAATCTGCGCATACGCATACAACAGGATCATGGTAAATGTGACTCAGGGAACCATGAAGAGGCTCAGAGTTCAGCTCTTTGAGAGAATGGAATCCCTTCCGATATCTTTCTTTGACACACATGCACACGGAGATATCATGTCGGTGTACACCAATGATGTTGACACACTCCGTCAGGTCATAAGCCAGAGTATGCCGCAGCTTATAAACTCAAGCATCACATTTATCTCAACACTCATTGCGATGATAGTTCTTGATATACCGCTCACGGTGCTGTCAGTCGTCATGGTGCTTATCATGATAAAGGCGACGTCGAGCTTGGGTGCGAAGTCGGGAAGATACTTCATGAAGCAGCAGCAGGATCTTGGAAAGGTCAACGGCTATATAGAGGAAATGATGAGCGGCCAGAAGGTTGTCAAGGTGTTCTGCCACGAAGAAAAGGCATATGACGATTTCTGCAAATTGAATAGATCTCTTCAGGACAGCGCCTACAAGGCAAATATGATAGCCAACATTACCATGCCGGTGAATGCGAACCTTGGAAACATAAGCTATGTTCTCTGCGCTGTACTTGGAGGTGTACTTGCAGTAAATGGATGGTCAGGTCTTACCATAGGAACGCTTGTGGCATTCCTGACGCTTAACAAGAGTTTTACGATGCCGGTTACACAGATAAGTCAGCAGATCAACGCCATAGTCATGGCGGCTGCCGGAGCTGACAGGGTATTTACCATGACGGATGAGAAGCCAGAGGAGGACGAGGGCTATGTTGAGCTGGTAAATGCAAAGAAGGATGCAGATGGCAATCTCACGGAGACCGAGGAGAGAACCGGACTCTGGGCATGGAGACATAGGCATGAGACTGGCGAGGTCACATACAGGGAGCTTACAGGCGAGGTTGAATTTGAGAATGTGGACTTCGGTTACAATCCGGATAAGATAGTTCTGCACGACATAAATATGTATGCAAAGCCTGGTCAGAAGATAGCATTTGTCGGAAGTACAGGCGCGGGCAAGACGACCATAACCAATCTGATAAACAGGTTTTATGATATACAGGACGGCAAGATAAGGTATGACAATATCAACATAGGCAAGATCAGAAAGCCGGATCTCAGACGAAGCCTTGGAATAGTGCTTCAGGATACACATCTGTTCACAGGAACAGTCATGGACAACATAAGATATGGCAAGCTGGATGCCACGGATGAGGAGTGCATCAAGGCTGCAAAGCTTGCAAATGCTCACGATTTCATAAAGCGACTTCCTGACGGTTATAACACAATCCTTACTGGCGATGGTTCAAACCTCAGTCAGGGACAGAGACAGCTTCTTGCGATTGCAAGGGCAGCGGTTGCGGATCCACCGGCATTGATCCTTGATGAGGCTACATCATCCATCGATACGAGAACTGAGGCCATGGTATCAAGGGGAATGGATGCCCTCATGGAGGGAAGAACGTCATTTGTCATAGCCCACAGACTTTCCACGGTCAAGGATGCGGACTGTATCATGGTCATGGAGCAGGGACGCATCATAGAGAGAGGCACCCACGACCAGCTCATAGATATGAAGGGCAGATATTATCAGCTGTACACTGGCAAGAAGGCCGTAGCTGGGCAGGCGTAAGCCAAATTGTTTATAAAAAACAGAAAATTACTTGCAATTTAAAAATATTTGTGCTACCATAGGGGCAATTAATGGTAGTCGCAGTTAAGCTCAACGAGATGAAAGTTTCGTTGGGCTTTTTATTTTCGTAAGGAGGAAATTATTATGCCACAAAACAAATTACAGGAATTCGTATTCACAACGATCATGGCCATGTTCATGGTCTATGGAATGATCTGCTACAATGTAGCATTAAGCACAGGAGGTTTCACCAATCAGACATTTGTCATGGCACTTCATGAGATGCCGATCATGTGGCCGATAGCTATTGTGCTTGAGCTTTTCGTGGTTGGAAAGCTTGCACCAATGCTTGCGTTCAAGATCGTGAGACCGACTGACAGACCACAGGTGATAACCTTCATGATATCATTCTACATCTGCATAATTATGTGTCCAATCATGAGCCTTATAGCAACTGTTTTGTTCAAGGATTCACCAAGTGTTGGTACATTTATCCAGACATGGGGAATGAATCTCCCTGTTGCACTGCTCTGGCAGCTCTGCTATTGCGGACCACTTGTGAGATTGATATTTAGAACTATATTTAAGAGACAGCTTGCGGGTTCTGGCTGTGTAGAGCCATCCAAAGAACCTCAGCCAGAGTCATAATTCTCCGTTTTGGAGAGTTTTGCCTAAAGTATAGACAAAGGCTGGGCGAGGTGTTACAATCCGTTCAAAGCATAGGTTTCAAGTCGAAGGTTTCTATGAGTCCGAACGTAAGAAACGGACCATTCCAACGTATCTATAATTTGCGAATTTCTCATGCTTTTATATCACATTTTTCATAAGAGCAGGAATAATATTCTGGCTGATTTTTTGAAGAAGAATAAGGCGGAGATTTTGCGTATGAATATATTTGAATATGATCAGGAAAAGCATATGAGGCAGACATATGAAGAAACGAGGGGCTGTGTATGAGTGAGGAATACATAACGCTGGATGGATTGTGTCAGCAGCTTTCAATATCGAGGGCAACGGGGCGGAACTGGCTCAGACTTGGGAAAATTGAATCACAGGGCATAGATCCGGCCGGTCAGATGTATTTCACAGAGGAGTACGTAAGTAATCTGAAACAGTCACTGGAAACTGGCGAACGAAGGTCGCTCAGAAGCCGGCGGAATAAGCGGTATGTGTCCGGCAAAGGATTGTATGACAGATATGTGTCAGACATTTGCGAGAGTACAGACACAGTAAAAAGTCTGGTGGATAAGCTGGAGAGGCAGAATATATGTGTGACTGAGATGGTCATGAGAACTCTGCTGGCGGATTGTGCACTCAAGCTGCTGGTAAGCAGTGGTGAGATTACTGTTGACAGAGAAATATTCCCTGCATATATAGATGGAAGCTTGACAATTGGTGTATGGAGTGCGCTGATCGATGATATAATTCAGGACAAAAAAGCAGCATTATCATGGGCAAATAATAACAAAAATCTTATGGACACCAATTACTATTATCAAAAGGGGGAGGACGTACTTGGACTTCTCTATATGTCTATAAGAGATGCAGGCAGCCGGAAGGCGGCTGGTTCATATTATACGCCGACAAAGGTAGTAAGAACGCTGATAAGTGATGTGACCGGTGATATGGGAAGCAGAATATCTGAGGGTGGTAAGCGATTATTCGATCCATGTTGCGGAACCGGTAATTTCCTTATACAGCTTCCGGATGATATAGAACTAAATAATATATATGCGTGCGATATAGATGAACTCAGTGTACAGCTTGCGAGGTTCAATCTGGCACTTGGGAGATTGTCCGGAAGAAGACATGTCAATGTGGACGAAGCGATCCGGACAATATATGAGCACATAGAGCGCAGAGACTTCATTTCAGAATACAGGAATGATTCAGAATGTGGTGGGGATGATAAGAAGCTTTTGGCTGATCCGGGATATGACATCATCATCGGTAACCCGCCGTGGGGATATACATTTGACAGGGAGACACGGACATTACTCAGGAAAGCATACAGAACTGCAGCCGGAAGGGGCGTGGAGTCGTCTGATGTGTTCGTGGAGTGTGCGCTGAAGCTGTTGACAGATGAAGGAGTTCTTGCATTTGTGCTGCCGGAGGCATTGTTAGATGTACATAATCATAAGACGATCAGGGAGATCATAGCCGAATCGGCAAATGTGAGCCGGGTGAGTTTCCTTGGCGATGCATTCTATGGTGTGCAATGTCCATCGTTGGTGCTGCAGCTTGAAAAGAGTTTTGATCCTGGACATAGCAAAGGTGCGGTGATCGAGAGAGACGGCAGGGAGTTTGTTGTAGGAACGGACAGGCCGCTTGGCAGTGAGAATTTTATGCTTAGGCTCACTGATGATGAGTACAGGCTGCTTTGCAGAATAGAAAATACAGATAACTGTGAATTTCTGCGTGGACAGGCAGATTTTGCACTGGGAATAGTGACCGGGGATAATGCGAAATATGTGTCTACAGAATGCGGAGAGGGAATGGAGGCAGTGATAACCGGAGCAGATGTATACAGATACAGATACAGATGCGGAAAAACGGAAAAATATATGTATCCGGAACTTACCCTGTATCAGCAGGCGGCGCCGCTGGAGCTTTACCGGGCTCCGGAGAAACTGATCTACAGGTTTATCAACAGACAGCTTGTATTTGCATATGACGACAGGCAGAGGCTTACGTTGAACAGTTGCAATGTGGTCATTCCACATATACCGGGACTTGATATGAGATATATCATGGCGATACTCAATTCAAGGGTGGCGCAGTACATATATGAGAAGCGGTACAACGCAGTGAAGGTTCTGAGATCCCATATAGAGAATATTCCTGTTCCAGTCGCAGACGAGGAGACACAGAGACGCATAATCTCAAAGGCAGAAGAGCTTATGGCAGAAGAACTTATCACAGAAAGTTCTGTGAATTCAGAAATGCAGACGTACAAGACAGGTAAAGACCATTTGCAGCGATACAGATTGTATGAAGAGATAGATGACATTGTTAGGAAGCTGTACTCAGTTACCGATGAAGAGTACGAGTTCATAAAGCAGTCTTTATCCGGTGACAAATATATGTTATAAAAATAATATACTTTAATTGATCAGGAAGAGGAAGAGACTATGAATAATATACTGCTTATAAACGATATGGCTGGTTATGGCAAGGTTGCACTGTCAGCCATGATACCGATCATGTCCAACATGAAATTCCAAGTGTACAACCTTCCGACGGCACTCGTGTCAAATACACTGGACTACGGGAAGTTCGATATACTTGAGACGACCGGATATATGAAGAACAGCATGAGAGTGTGGGGGGAGCTTGGATTTACATTTGACACCATAGCAACCGGATTTCTTGTATCGGAGGAACAGACCAGGCTTGTGGCTGAGTTCTGTGAGAAGAAGAAAGACCAGGGTGCGTTTATATTTGTCGATCCGATCATGGGCGATGACGGAATCCTGTACAACGGTGTTACGGAGAATACGGTTGGCTATATGAGGCAGATGTGTAAGGTTGCGGATCTGATAGTTCCAAACTGTACTGAGGCGGCATTTCTTGCGGGCAAATACACTGACAAGAGGATACTGACCATGGCGGAGGCCGAAGATCTGGCACATACGCTTCACGGATATGGAGCAAAGACCGTAGTTATTACCAGCGTGAATATAGATGGACAGACAAGCACTCTCCTGTTGGATGGCGAGACAGACAAAATGAACGTGTTCCCATATACAGAGATTCCTGTGAGATTTCCGGGAACCGGTGATATATTCTCTGCTGTGCTTATCGGAAAGTACAGAGGCGGACACAGCATAGAAGACAGTGTGCAGTCAGCCATGAAAGTGGTGGAGAAGCTTATAGCCTTGAACAAGGACAATGTTGACAAGTACAAGGGAATCCCTCTTGAACAGTACATAGAGGTGATAACAAAATGAGCAGACCGCAGATCAAGATAACACTCATAGACCGCAAAGGCCCTCACGGCTGTCACAGGGGGCATAAGATAGGTGACAGCTACGATTTTGATACTGAGCGAGGGCAGCTCTGTCCCATGGCCATGCATGTGGCATTTCCATATGTGGATATTCTTAGATATGGTGGAACCATCCCGGGAAATGAGCCGGGAACTGCAGTGTTCTGTTGTCCTGATGTGGACACGATCAATGTGTTCAGGATAGAGGTTGTCCAGTCTGAGCAGGATAAGAATTGACAAATAAACGGCAAAGAGACAGCTAAAGAAGCGGTGTATCGGAAGAAAAAAACTCCCTTATATAATATAATACATGGTAAGTAAGACAGATGTATTTATCAAGTATGGGAGGTGGCACATATGGCAGGATGCAGAGCGCATTACAATATATATGCATGGATAATTGCTGTGGTTATGTGCGTCTCATATCTTGGAGTTTGTGGGCTTTACAACCCGAATGTCAGGAATTATTCTGCGCATTCGGTATCATTGCTTGGTGAGAGTCGGGGAATAGACGCCGGGAACAACGATGTGCTCATGGTTGACAGTTCTGCGGGGCTTGTGATCCAGACAAGAAACATACGGACTGGAAATTCAGAAGAATCCATAGACGATACATGGATGCTGTCGGCGGTTCTTGCGGCATTGCTGTTGAGTCTGATATTCTGTGTATGTGCATCTGCAGGCAGATATCCCGAGATGACAAACAGCCGCAGATGGATACTTCTGGAATATATACACAGGTCAGACGGGAAAAAGCGCGCCTTCATTGGAATTTAAATAAATAAGATTACCAGTGAAGGAGAGATAATTATGGCGATGGATATATTGGCTTATACATTCGGAGTTATTGCACTTGCAGCAGCTATCAAATGCTTTGTGGATGAAAACTGGGGTGAGAAGATGCACCGTGAATCAGAGGATATCACGGCTCCAGATGCAAAGGATATGATTCAGGATAATAAAGCGGCTTAGATAATAATCAGTTTAACCAGACAACAAAATAGAGAGAAATTAATGATCCCACAGATATTACTATGGATATCTGTGGGATCATTTTTATTTTTTCATCCGGTTAAGCTCAGGTATTACGGTTAACAGCATTGTGAAAAAGCATGCGCTTCCTCCGAGTATATTTGATATAGGTTCAGCCATGAATACGCCATTTGTTCCGAGATGGAAAGCATACGGCAGCAGGTATGTAAGAGGGACTACGATGATCGCCTTTCTGAGCAGAGAGAAGAAAATCGCCTGCTTTTTCTTGTTCAGCGATTTGAAAGTAGTCTGGCCGATATACTGAAGCAGCATAAATGCAAATGCAGCGAAATATATTTTGAGAGCCGGGATGGAGTCACTTATAAGTGAACTGTCTGAGCTGAATACAGATATAAGTGCTCCCGGAGCAATCAGGATGATTCCCCATGCTATGACCATATATATCACTGCAAGCAGAGACATGATGGCTATGGATTTTTTGACATGATCGGGCTTTCTGGCTCCATAATTGTAGCTGATGACTGGGGAAGCACCTTCGGCTATTGACCAGATAGGAGTTTCGACGATCTGTCTGACGCTTGACACGATGGTCATGACTGACACATAGACATCGCCTCCGGTACGTGACAGGACACTGTTACAGCATATTGATACAAGGCTGTTTGTGAGCTGCATCACAAATCCAGCGGTTCCCAGACTGACAATATCCTTTGCATATGTCACACACTCCCTGAATTGTCCCAATGAAAGCAGCTTTACCTGCAATTCGGCTTTGTTCTTCAGAAAGTAGAGGACAAAAGCGGCAGACATGATCTGCGATATCACGGTGGCTATGGCCGCACCTCTGACGCCGAGATGTAGGACAAATATAAATACGGGATCGAGAATACAGTTGGCGGCAGCACCGACGGCCACTGTCAGCATACCTGTTACAGAATATCCCTGTGCATTGATGAATGGGTTCATGCCTGTTGATACCATGGATGGCAGAGTGCCAAGCAGATATATCATCATATATGGGTACGCATATGTGAGTGCGCTTTCCGATGCTCCGAACAGGACCAACAGCGGTCTTGCAAATATCATACCGACAGCCATGAGAATAATGGCAGCACCACATAACATAGTGAAGGCTGTATTCATTATGGTATCTGCGGTTTTATCATCCCCCATCCCTCTTCTGATTGAGAACAGAGGGGAACCGCCACTGCCAAACAGATTGCTGAAGGCAGTGATTATGATGGTGATCGGGAAACAGAGACCGACTCCGCCGAGAGCAGCGGTGCCCACATCAGGTATTCTTGCTATGTAGATCCGGTCGATCACGTTGTACAGCAGACTTATGAGCTGAGCCACTAGCATAGGCATGGCCACACCGAGTATATTTTGAGTTATCTTTCCATTTTCAAAGTTTACTCTTTTCATAGATTTCATTCCTTACAAAATGTATTGAATAGTTTACTTTCATATAATAGAACTGCAGTTAAAAATAATCAATAGACGTATATGGGGGTGTGTTATAGATATGAAACTACCTTCTCAATCATATTTTGTTTAAAGTGATTAAAAAATAATTAATATTTAACTAAATTAAGTTTGACTATTAGGTAGAGCTTAACTAATATGAAAACAGAAATGTATAATGTATATAGAACAAATGGAATGACAGGAGACAATATTATGAAGATCAAGCCAAATGATGTTATGATCAGGTATACAGGACGTATTGACTGGACAGATGCGGAGAAGCCGGTGTGGGTATATCCTTGTACATCTGCGGAGATGAAATTTACGGGCAATACTCTTAAGATAAAGGTGTCCAACAGGAATAACTATTGGGACAATTATCTTGGATGTATAATCGATCAGTCGCAGAGAAGTTATCTTTTAAATAAAGAGGGAATTACGGAACTTGATATAGTTGTTCCGGATAACGATACAAATGAACATTGTGTGCTGTTCTTCAAGAGACAGGATGCATGCCATGAGGTAACAATACTTGAGTATGAGATTGGAGATGGGGAGAGACTTCTTCCTTTGAAACCGCTGTCAGGCAGGCGAATAGAGGTGTATGGAGATTCGGTGTCAGCGGGCGAGGTGTCGGAGGCTGTCGACTATGTTGGAAAGGAAGACCCAGTACAGAATGGCGGTTATTCTAATAGCTGGTATTCGTATGCGTGGATTACTGCAAGAAAGCTGAAAGCACAGATTCATGACATAGCCCAGGGAGGGATAGCTCTCATGGACAGGATAGGATGGTTCCAGGAGCCGAATCAGATTGGCATGGAAAGTGTGTGGGATAAGGTTCACTACAACCCTACATTTGGTCCGGTGACACAGTGGGATTTCTCCCAGTACACACCTCAGGTTGTTATAGTTGCTATAGGACAGAATGACAACCATCCGTATGATTTTATGAAAAATGACTATAACGGCAGGCATGCGGAAACTTGGCGTGACCATTACATGAAATTCCTGGGAAAACTCAGGAAGACATATCCGGATGCACACATAATCTGCTGTACCACACTTCTCTGCCACGACTGTTCATGGGACAAGGCTATAGGTGAAGTGGTTGACAATATGAATGATAAAATGATAACTCATTACGTATATGGAAGAAACGGATTCGGCACGCCAGGACATCTCCGAATACCGGAGGCGTGTGAGATGGCAACGGAGCTGGCCGAATATATAGAAGGTCTCGAAATTGAGGGGTGGAATTAAATTATATCCTAACTTAGAGGTAATATAGGATTATTAATGAGCTGATGTTCAAATATGGAGGATAAACCATGGAAAATTATGATCTTGAAAGAATAAAATCAGTTATACAGCGCGCCCAGAGTGGACAGGAGCTTACAATAGGTTTCCTGGGCGGTTCGATAACACAGGGAAGTTTGGCGACGGAGCATGAAAATACTTATGCATACAGGGTATACAAGTGGTGGTGTGATACATTCCCACAGGCAAAGTTCAATTATGTGAATGGCGGAATAGGCGGCACAGACTCATACTATGGTGTGTCCAGGGCTGTGACTGATGTGCTCATGTACCAGCCGGACTTTGTGGTTGTGGATTTCAGTGTAAATGATGTGGATAACATATACTGTGAAGAGACCTTCGAAGGTGTGCTGAGAACACTGCTTTGCTGGCATTCAAGACCGGCGGTGGTGGTGCTCAATAACGTTTTCTACGACACGGGTGTAAGCACCCAGGATATTCACAACAGACTTGCGGATCACTATGGAGTGCCACATGTGAGCGTGCACGACACCATATACAGGCGGATGAAGGCGGGAGAATATAACAGGATCGACATAACCCCGGATGGACTTCATCCAAATGACAAGGGACATGGCCTGGTAGCCGGTGAGATAACAAAGTTTCTTGAGAGAATTATGGATGATCTCATACAAGATGAGAATTTGGCTGGTGACTCAAATACGGATACCGCAGATGCTGGCGCGGACACAGAGAATGATATCCAGGACGAATCAGCCTGCTCATGTGTACTTCCTACCCCTGTTACCGCAAATGCTTATGAGTATGCAAAGAGGCTTACCATACGCGAGATATGTCCTAAGCTTTCAGGGTTCAGGGCTGATACTCATGAGAAGATGGGACACCTTGATCATTTCAAGAATGGATGGACAGGTGTACATGCCGGTGATAGCATAACATTTGAACTTGAGGGAAGCTGCATAGGAATTCAGTACAGAAAGACCATATCAAGACCGGCGGTCAGGGCGCAGGCTGTGCTTGATGGGGATACTGCACATCCGATATTGCTTGATGGCAATTTTGATGAGGACTGGGGTGACTGTCTGTATATAGAGCCTGTGCTTCATCATGGTGAGGAGAAGAAACACACACTTGAGATAACGGTTCTTGATGATGAGAGTGTGGGTACAACACCATTCTATCTTATGTCCATAATAGTTGCATGATAAGTATGTGATTAAGAGAATGACAATGTTCAGATTGGCATAGATATTTGAAGAATTAAATTAAAATAAATAATATTGTGTATTGCAATATTGGGGATAGAGGACTATTATTAGCTCAGATGTACAAAGAGGTACTGCATAATCTTGCAGTGCCTCTATTTTTTTTATGATGGATTTTATATCCGTACAGATTTTTGAGGAGGATGATATTATGACACCGATGAACAATGCAGATTATCTTATCAGATTGCAGCACGCAGATGAACTTGACGCTATGAAGGCAGCAAAAAAGGCAAGCGGACTCACATATGAGGCGCTGGCAGAGAAAATAGGTGTGAATAAAGTATGGCTCGCATCAGCATTTGAGGGACAGCAGTATGTGCCTGAAGAATATTGCGATAAGCTTGCAGAAGCACTGGGAATAGATAAGTCAGCCACGGCATTTCTTGCAGAGCACCCATATAAAGGCAACACGGATCCTATTCTCTACAGACTTCATGAGGTCATTGATACATATGGTCCTGCCATCAAGGACATAATCCACGAGCAGGGCGGAAATGCCATCATGAGTGCCATCGATTTTGGCCTTGACGTGGATGTGACTGAGGATGCCGAGGGCAACCACAGAGTCATCATCAAGTTTGACGGAAAACTCCTGCCATATGCCAAGAAAGGACAGTATCCTTGGTAGAGTTGATGTGTTGACATTACAACTGTTGTAAGGTTTAATATCATGTGGGGACGGAGGTAACGGACGCCCTCCGTCCATATCAACATGAAAGACGAGGCCATACAAATCAATGGAAAAGAACCTTACGACCGGCAGTGTGCCAAAGACGATGGCGTATTTTGCACTGCCTTATCTATTATCTTATTTTCTACAGACTCTATACGGGATGGCGGATCTGTTCATCATAGGGCAGTTCTGTGGCAATGATGCCGGGGCCACCACAGCGGTGGCAAATGGCTCCCAGGTCATGCACATGCTCACAGTTATTCTGGTGGGACTTGCCATGGGAACCACAGTTGTCATAGGAAAAGCAGTGGGGGCGAAGAAGCTTCGGGATGCACAGGCGGCCATCGGAAATACAGTCACCATCTTCATGATAATATCAGTATTGCTTACAGTAATGCTGCTCATTTTTATAAATCCAATAGTTGCAGTTATGGATACCCCGGAGGAGGCTGTCAAAGGAATCACGGATTATCTGATAGTCTGCTTTATAGGAATTCCATTTATAACAGCATACAACGTGATAAGTTCCATATTCAGGGGACTCGGCGATTCCAAAAGTCCAATGTACTTCATCGCGGTTGCATGCGGCCTTAATATTGCACTTGATTATATATTTATAGGCGTCTGCGGCATGGGCCCTCTTGGCGCAGCACTTGGAACAACGCTGGCACAGACCTTCAGCGTTATAATATCATTTGTGGCGATAAAGAGAATGAACACAGGGCTGAGACTTACGAAAAATGATTTTGTTCCGAGAAGATCTGTGCTCGGAGAGATCGTAAAGATAGGTCTTCCGGTGGCTGTTCAGGACGGCTGTATACAGATAGCATTCATCATCATAACCGTCATTGCGAATAAACGTGGTGTAAATGACGCGGCGGCAGTGGGCGTTGTGGAGAAGATGATAAGCTTTATCTTCATAGTTCCATCGTCAATGCTCGCCACAGTGTCGGCACTTGCCGCACAGAATATTGGCGCAGGAAAGCATGACCGGGCGGAGCAGATACTAAGGTATGCGCTGGGGATCATAGTGGTATACGGAGCCATAGCTATTGCGGTAGTTGAAATATTTGCACCGGAACTTGTGGGAGTCTTTAGTAAGAACAAAGTAGTTGTAGCGATGGGAGTTCAGTATATCAGCAGTTATATAGTGGACTGCGTATTTGCGGGAATACATTTCAGTTTCACCGGATATTTCTGTGCCTATGGCAAATCCTATATAGGGTTTATTCACAATATGATAGCCATAGTATGTGCAAGAATTCCGGGATCATATCTGGCATCTGTCATGTATCCAGACACCCTGTTCCCGATGGGATTTGCGGCACCGGCTGGATCATTTATATCCATAGTGATATGCGTGGGAGCATTTGTGTGGATGAAGAGGCGCGGTACGCTGTATAAGGCCAACTTATAAGAGATATGTATTTGGTGATAGGAATGTTTATTGTGCGTTCATTTCGTAAAGGTATTATTGTCGTGAGGATACAAGTGGCAGTTCATTGATCATCAGTCGTGAGGAATATCATGGAACCTTCCGTCCAGCTCCTCGGTCTTGACCACGTTGATAAATGCGTGCTTATCGATCCCACGGATCATCGGTATGAGCTCACGCTTCGCTTCCGAGTTGATGACGGAGTAGATGAGGGTTTTCTCCTTCTCCTCGTAACATCCGACACCCTTGAACAGAGTAGCGTCATGGTGAGTCAGGTCGCTGATGGCGTGGTAGATCTCATTTGACTTGTCGGAGATGATGAACAACGTTTCTTTCTTATATCTCTTATACAGAAGCTGGATCACCTGCGTGCTGCAGAACTGGTAGATGATGGAGTACAGAGCCTTTGACCAGCCGAACAGTGCACCGGCGGCGATCAGCATCACGATGTTTCCGAGCAGTATGTAGTTCCACGCATCTATACCCTTCTGGTGGGACAGGAATATGCTGATGAAATCAGTTCCCCCGGTGCTGGTTCCAACGTTCAGGCACAGGCTGATGGCGAGTCCGTTGATGAGACCGCCGAACAGGCTTACAAGCATTATGTCGTCAGTGAATACATATGATGGCAGAATATCCACAAATATACTCGACAGAAGAATGACTATGATCGAATAGAGGGTAAATCTTTTGCCGATATATTTGTATGATATGTATGTGGGAAATAGATTCAGTCCAATGTTGAATACTGCAAAAGGCACGCTTATGTGCAGAAATTTTATTCCAATGTTCTGGAGAAGCAGGGATGCTCCGGAGAACCCGCTTGGAAACAGTCCTGCGGTCTTGGCAAAGCATCGGAGATTCCATGCGTATAGTATAGATGCAAATACGACGATGAACAGGCGGAATATCTGATAAAATCTTGGGTGTTTTAACTCTAGAGATTGAAACATAGCGGTACCTCCTTTGTAAGTGTCACTGTAAAATGCGGTTAATTTTCAAATGGGCGAACCCTCAAAGTCACGCCTAAATCCTTGCATATCTGGCGGCATCGCTTGATCTTATCCTCGGGCATGACCTTGTCAACAACTGTCATGACAACGTGTGGCACGTACCTTTTGGCAAGAACGGCAAAATCCTTGATGGCCGCGTAGGACTGGATCCCATAGCGTGATCTGGTCAGTTCAAGAAATTCATTTTCATCAGGGGCGTTCAGGGATATTGATACAGTGTCGAATCGGCCCTCAAGCTCTGGTGTGACATCTCTCCCATATATAAGATTGGCAAGTCCGATGGTGTTGAGACGGACTTTGAGATTGGGATATGTGTTTTTCAGTGAATCGATCACCGCGCACACGTCTTCAAGTCTCTCAAGAGGCTCGCCAAATCCACAAAATACAAGTTCATTTATGATATTCAGGTCATACTTTGAGAAAAGCTCCAGAACCTCCTCTATAGAAGGCTCGCCATCCTTCAGCCAGAGAGTATTGTTCTCCTGCTGCTTTTTTGTCTGCCTCAGGCAGAACACACAGCTGCATGGACATTTGTTTGTCATGTTTACATATATATTTTTGCCTGTGAGATCCCCGCTCTTTGCAATGTCGAGGTAACCTTCCTCACCGACTTTTCCGGTTACAGTGTATAAAACCATAGTTGAATCTCCAATCGTTTAAGTTATTCCTCAGTCAGATCCTTCATGTACATCTCAAAGCACAATCCCCAGTTCTCCGGAACATTGTTCTCAACGCAGTAGCTTATGCACTTTGATACATATGAAGCGGCCTTTTTCACGGACTCATAGACGCTGTGTCCGTTCAGATACATACCCGCAATGATGGCTGCGATCACATCTCCGGTGCCGCTCCTGTCGCCGCCGATCCTGTCAACCATGACCATCTGGAAATCCTCATCCTTGTTGTAGATGAAGTTGGCTATCTGAGTCTTATTGAAATGTATTCCTGTCACAACGATATGTTCCGGTCCCTGCTCCGCCAGGGTCATGCACATTTGCCTTAGCTCGTTCACGGTCACAGTGTGCTCCGGATATGGAAGATCAAGGAGGGTGCAAAGCTCCGTCAGATTAGGAGTGATAATGTCGGCATATTTTACAAGCTCCTTCATCTTGCTGCACATAGACGCGGTATAGGTTGGGTACAGCTTGCCGTAGTCACCCATGACGGGATCGACGATAACAAAATTCTTCTCGTTTTTAAAGTATTTGATAAAGTCGATAACTATATCAACCTGTTCCTCAGAGCCGAGAAATCCTGTTGATATGGCATCGAACTGCAGATCCATATCTTTGTAGGTCTGGATGTAATCCCGCATTTTGGGTGTGTAGTCATCAAAGTAAAATATAGGAAACTGTGTATGTGTAGATAGTATTGCTGTTGGCACAGTGACAGCCTGGATCTTCATGGCGGACACTATCGGTGCCATGACAGCGATGGAACATCTTCCGAATCCTGTAACATCATTTATTAGAGCGATTTTTTTCTGCATCTTAGTTCTCCAAATTCAATAAATATAGTAGATTTTATCATCAAATACAGGTGTGTTCAATATTTGAATTCCGTCAGACCAAGTGAAATTTATGTGCAAAAGGGAGGGAATGGGTAAAATTTCTACATTGCCCCATATCTTGATAAGTAGTAAAATATAGGCAAATTTTGTATGGCTGGTGTTCAGGAGGAATGAGTATGAATGAAGTCGTTTTAAAGATATATGTCTTTTCGTCAATTATAATAGCCGTCATGGATATTATACTGGCGATGAAATCCATAAAAAAGAATAAGACGACGGGAAGGTTTCTGGGACTTGCCTGCATAGGAGCAGCTATAGTTGATGTCAGTTATCTTATCAGCATTATAAGCGATTCGTATATGGCCATGTCCGTCATGTCGAGTATATATTTTGTAAGCATTGATTATATGCTGGTATGTCTGCTCATATTTACTGTTTATTTTACAAACGGACGTTTTTCAAAGTATGGAAAGGCGGCGATAGGCGTATGCTTTTTTTACTGTCTGTATGAGCTTGTAATATTTGCCATAAACCCATTCAAAAATATAGCGATAGGGTATGTCAGAAGGGACACCGTCATAGCAAAATACAGCTATGATATGAAGCCGCTGTATGATATGCATCTGGTTTTTTCATATGCGTTGGTGGGTGTGGTACTCATACTCCTTGTAAAGAAGCTTTGCACGATTCCGCATGAATATCGTTTGCAGTACAGCAGTGTCATCCTGGGACTCTCTGTGCTCGTTGGGATAAATGCAATATTTCTCTACGTTCCGGGTGCTGAGGTGTACAAGCTCCTGGATTATTCCATCTGCGGCTACAGTCTTACATCATATATTCTGTACTGGAGCTGCTTTAATTATTCAACCCATGGAATGCTCAACAAACTAAAGACAAATATATTCGAGAATATAGGTCAGGGAATAGTTTTGTTTGATTATGACAATCATTTGATCCTGCACAATGACAGAGCGGATGATTTTCTTGGAAAGGAGTTCCTCTGCAGATGTGAGAATCTTCAGCAGTTTCTTGAGACGTATGCTCTGTCCGTTGATCTTGCAGCTGATGATGACAGTTTTTCTCTGCAGTGTTATATAAAAGGTGATGATGGAGACAGACCTTTAAGGTGTGATATCAGAAGGCTTGACAACAAGGAAGGCCGAAGGCTTGGCCAGATGTTCGTATTTTCAGATATATCTCTGGAGACGGATATGCTTACAGGATTTCAGAAATGGGATAGCTTTCAGAGACTTGCCATGGAGGAGGTGGACCATTTTACGTTTCCGGTTGGAGTGGCAATATGCGATATCAACGGATTGTCCGTGATCAACAGCACCCTGGGTAATCAGGCGGGTGACCAGAGGATAAATGCACTTGCGGGCATCATGAGAAAGAACTTTCCGGAGAGAACATATTACGTCAGGGGGATTGATGCGCACCTGATAGCACTTTGCAGTCACAGCAGTGAGGAAGAGATGGCGGCATGTGTCGAAAGGGTCAAAGAGCAGTATGATGGAAGTATACAGTATGCAGTGGGAGTGGCTGCGGATGAGGGACAGAGCGTCGTCGCTGCAATCATTGATGCGGCAACAGCCATGAAGACAAAGAAGCTTGTGGACAGGGAATCGCTGCACTCAGATATGCTGACATCGCTCATAAGGGCTCTTGAGGAGTGTGACAGCGATACGGAACAGCATGTGCGCAGGACACAGGATATGGGAGCTGAGCTTGGCAGACGAATAGAGCTGTCGGATATCCAGCAGAGTAAGCTGGCGCTTCTCTGCCTGCTCCATGACATAGGAAAGGTAGGAGTTCCTATGGAGATACTCAACAAGCCGGGAAAACTCACGGATGAGGAATGGAAGATCATGCGTTCCCATGTTGAGAAGGGATACGAGATCGCCATGAGCAACACCGAGCTCAGACAGATCGCGGAGGAGATAAGGCATCATCATGAGAGATGGGATGGAAATGGATATCCGGATGGACTGAGTCGTGAAAGCATACCGGTTCTGTCACGTGTGATCGCGGTGGTCGATGCATTTGACGCAATGATCAATGACAGACCTTACAGAAAGGGAATGCCGATACCCAAAGCGATAGAAGAATTAAAGAGCTGCGCGGGCAGTCAGTTTGATCCATATATAGTTTCCGAGTTTATCAGGCTTGTAGCAGAGAAGTATGCGGATTCGCTGGCAGCTGATTTAAAGCAAGGGGCTGCTGGTGGTGGTGCCGGTGCAGATGGCAATGGAGAGAATATTGGGGAGAGAACTGCCTCAGGAGATGGCCTGGCGGACTCTGATGGTGATGGCGTCAGCACAGACGACGGACAGACAGAGATCCGGATAATGGCGCGAAGACAGATGGTGGATTCTTCTGAATATGGCAAGGATGCGTTTCGTGTACATACAGTAAAATATAGCAGATATCTGGTGGATGAGAACTGGAGGATCATATCTGTAGATGATAATTTTGAGGAGCTGACGGGTTACAGCAAGGAGGACATAGAGAATAATATCATAACCCAGATCGACCTTATACCGGATGAGGATAAAACAGAATATCTCTGTCAGGTAAATGCGAATCTGGCAAAGAGCACATTTGTATTTCAGGAACACAAGATACATAGGAAGGATGGCAGGGATATATATGTATTATGTACTGGAAGAATGTTTTATGATTCGGCACTTCAGAAAGACAGAGGAGAAATAGTAATAGTGGATGTATCAAGTACATATGCTCTGAAGATGCTGACAGATGCGGAGCAGAATAAGGCGGATGTGAGACTCAGAAACTGGGAGAACACCTATCGTACAGATCCCCTCACAGGACTTTTGAACCATGCGGCATTCAGAAGTGACATGGAGCAGAGACTTCTTGAGTGTACGCACACAGCGGTGATGATCATGATGGATGTGGACAAATTCAAGCAGTACAACGACACTTACGGACATCACAACGGTGACAAATATCTTGTCCTTGTGGCACAGGCACTGCAGGCAGCACTTCGCGGTGATGACCATGCATGCCGTATGGGCGGTGATGAATTTGCAGCTATGCTGTTCTTCAACAAGAGTGTGTCTGATGATGTGATAAGGGAACGTGCCCAGCAGATATTTGACAAGGTGAACCTGACTGTGAAGGCCACAGAGGGAGGAACAGGAATCTCCATGGGTGCGGTGATCGCAAGAACTGAACTGACATTCAACGAGATGTATGAGGAGGCGGATAACGCCCTCTATGATGTTAAGGAGAGTGGAAGAGGCAGGATTGAGGTGAAGAGGCATGGGGAGTAGATTTAAGGGTGCATGATTTGTGAAAGTGACGAGGTATTGCTTATGATAAAACGAAAATTTGCAACATTTATGTTGACATTAATACTGGTGATGACAGGTGTATCGACGATTCGTGTGATAGGCTATGCGCAGGAAGAATCTTCTGGTTCATCAACAAATCCCCAAGATGGAGTTACAGAATATAAGTACAGTGCTGAAAGTGATTCTCAAAAAGGTGTCGCATTAAAGGTTGAATGGAACGAACCCAAATTAGGAGAGGATACAACATTCCACGTTTCGGCGGATGGTGGCAGTGGCCGGTATTTGTTTAGAATGGATGCACCGAGTTATTCCAACCCGGGTGAGTATAGTTTTGAATCCGTGGCGGATCCAAGCCGCGGAGCGTGGATTCAATACACAGATGAGTGCGAATCTCACGACTTTGAATTCACAATGGCTGCTTCGGGAGTCTATAACTTCAGGTTTTATGTAATGGATAAAACCTCAGGGGTCTATTATATGCGTGTGAGCACAAATATACAGGTATCTGACAGGGCTTATCCGAGCGTGGGTGACATCGTGAATGCTGCGGTAAAAAAGTGCAGCAAGGAGACTGATGGTTCAGACTATGAAAAGGCATTGTGGCTGCATGACTGGCTGTTGCAGCAGCTTGATTACGATCATTCCCTGAAATGGTCTTCGGCAGAGAGCGCACTGACACGAAAGCTGGGGACATGTCAAGCCTATGAGAGTGCCTATTCAAAACTGCTTACTGCAGCCGGCATAACAAATGCTGAGACAAGGGATACCTATGATGGACATACCTGGAATGCCATGAAGCTGGATGGCAAATGGTATCAGGTGGACTGTACATGGGATGATACAAAAGACAATTATTATAACTTTGATCCTACGCATTTGTATTTTGGACTGACGGATGAACTCATGGCGTTGGCACACAACGGTCATAATAAGATTTATATGGCAAGCGGTTATGGTACACGTTCTACAAGCCTGGCAGACAACTACTTTGTCAGAAACGGAGATGCCGCAAAGTGGGCGCGGGCCTACGCTGACAGGATTCAGAAAAATCTCAATGCAGGTAAAACCAAATTCGAAGTTAGCACTGACAATGCGTCATATCCGCCGAGCATTTCGGGTATTCAAAATGGGATTATCGCATATGCCTTAAATCAGATGACGTGGAAGGCGGGAAGTAAAAAAGTTACATTGCGTGTGGCGGGAGCATCCACCAAGCTTTCTTTTACTGCAAAATATACGGACACAGTAAAGCGCGTGAGAATAGCATTTGCTCCAAATGGAGGGCGTGTGAGTTCTGGAAGTAAGACAGTCATTTGTGGAAAAACTTACGGAGCACTGCCGGCACCGACCAGAAGGGGATATACATTTGCAGGCTGGTACACAGCAAAGAGTGGCGGCAGCAGGATCGGCAGCAGCTCGGTTGTGAGGACCACCAGGAATCAGACATTATACGCAAGATGGAAGCTGGTAAAGTATAAGATCCAGTACAGGCTTGGCAAGGGGACAAACAGCCGGTCCAATCCAGCCGGTTATACCGTCAGATCTAGGACTATAGTCTTGAAGAAGCCGGTCAGAAAGGGTTATACATTCAAGGGGTGGTACAGCGATCCAAAATTCAAGAAAAAGGTTACGAAGATTGCAGCCGGCAGCACCGGCAGCAGGAAACTCTATGCCAGGTGGGTGAGAAAATAAATTCGTATAAATCGATGCAAAACGAAGAATAGCCCCTTTGTTGTCGAATTGTGAAAAATATGCGATAATGAGTGCTGGAGAAAATATTTGGCGCCAAGGAGGCATAAAGGGGATTATGGCAAAGATTGCGTTTTGTGATGATGATGTTTCTGTGCTTGCTGAGATGCAAAGGCTTATGGAACAGTATTGTGCGGAGAGAGACTGCAAAATAGAATACAGTATTTTTAATCATCCTTTTGACCTGGTGGCGGAAATAGAGAAGGGAAACAGATATGATATCCTGTTTATGGATGTCTTGATGCCGGGAGAGAATGGAATTGAAGCGGCAACGGAGATACGAAAATACGATAAAAACGTCAAGATCATATTTGTCACTTCGTCCTCTGAGTTTGCGGTGCAGTCTTACGTTATAGGTGCATACTATTATCAATTAAAGCCCATCTGGGCAGAGAGCTTTTTCCGTTTGCTTGATTCTGTGCTTGCAGCCTGTAAAAAGGAGGCGGAGACCAGCCTCATTCTGCGATGTAAGAGTGGAATCACCCGTATAGATATAAAAGCCCTGGAATATTGCGAAGTCATTCACCGCACCCTTATATTTCACCTGAATACAGGAAAAGTACTGGAAAGCGCCGGCAGCATGGATGAGCTTGTAAAGCAGCTTTCCACGTATCCTTTTTTTCACAGACCTCACCGTTCTTATCTGGTAAATCTGGAATATGTGCAAAACATAACATTTAGGGGGATTACCATGTCTAGTCTTGCAGAAATACCGGTTCCACGGGGAAAATACAATGAAGTAAAGGATGCATTCCTTGAATATGCGTTCCAGAACAGGCAGGTAATGATATGAGCCTATATATTTCGCTTCTTAACAATATGGCTGTGAGCTTTTTTGGGGGAATATTATCAGCGTCTTTTTGTAATGCGCTGTCCACCAGGAAAAGAAAACTCATTTTCATAGGATGCATGGTTTTACTCCCGCTGATACAGAGCATATTATATTTCAGCAAGGGCGCTGATTTTGTAAGACATATTTATCCGTTGGCGGTGCATCTTCCATTGGTCATTGTTCTCTGGATGTTGACGGGAAAATTGCTGTGGTCTGTTTTTTCTGTACAGGCGGCATACTTGTGCTGTGAACTTAGAAGATGGGTTGCACTTGCCACAGTTGCTGCATTTTCGGGAAGGCAGATGATGCAGGATATTACCGAACTTGTGGTTACAATCCCTGCATTGCTGCTTCTGCTTCATTTTGTGTCACCTGCAGTCAGAGGATTGTCAGATAAAAGTCTCAGGGAGCAATGGCAGTTTGGAATCATACCGGCGCTATATTATGTATTTGACTATTTTACAATAGTGTATACGAACCTTCTTTTGAGTGGTAGTTACGTTGTAGCGGAATTTATGCCTTTTGTATGCTGTGTTGCATATCTGGCCTTTCTCTTATATAACTCCAAAAAGGAACAGATGCAGAATGAGATGAAGCTGATCCGGAATAATCTGGATCTGCAGTTAAGTCAGGCGGTGAGGGAAATCAGCAGTCTGCGTGAGTCGCAGACATTGACCAGACAGTATCGCCATGATATGCGTCATCACCTGCAGTATGTGTCTACATGTATAGAAAATGGTGAAGTTGAACAGGCGCAGGCTTATATATCGGGAATATGTAAGGAGATTGAGGCGCAGAAGGTCCAAATATACTGTGAAAATGAGGCAGTGAATCTGATCCTATCTTCATTTGCGGGTAGAGCCAGGAAGAAAGAAATTGAAATAAAGATACAATGTGCAATTCCCGCAGATCTTACGGTGTCGGAAAGTGATCTGTGTGTGCTCTTATCTAATGCCTTGGAAAATGCCTTGCATGCATGTGTGCCTTTGGCTGCAGAGGGAAGATCATGCGAGATTGATGTGAATTTTTATGAAAGAAATAAACACCTTTTTTTACAGGTGGTAAATGACTGTAAAGCTCCCATAAAGTTTCAAAATGGAATACCTGTGTCTGATATGGAAGGACATGGTATAGGCGTTCAGAGCATATGTGCGATCGTGCAGCGTTACGGCGGGGTTTTCAGCTTTGCAGAAAATGATGGCAAGTTTACGCTCAGACTGTCATTGTAAAAGAGTGTCGATTCGATACATTTTTGGTACGATTCGTGCATTTAGACCTCACTGATTGCAAATACATAATAAAATATACTCAGATTATGTGATTGCAATAAAGAGGAGGAAATTATTATGAAAAAGACAATGAAAAAACTGATGGTTCTCATAATGACCATGATGATGGGAATGTCGCTGGTGGCGTGCGGCGGTGCAGATAAGCAGCCTGCGATTGATGCGTTCAATAAGACAAGTACATCTTTTAATGAGGTTGCAAACATTATCAACGAAAATCCACAGGCTTATGATCAGGATTTGGTTGATACAATGGTCGACATGGCCGGAGTGCTCAATGAGCATAAACAGATCTTAGAGAGCGATGATGATGTTGAGGAAGAAAAGCTTCAGGAAATGATCGACTGGTATGGTACGGTTGATGAGTGGGTTGCTCAGGTTAAGGAAGAAATTTCAAAATAGTTTATTATTAGATCATGTGGTGAAGACTGTATACCAGAGGGGCGGGCGCATTGGAGTGCCTGCCCTTTTTTAATAGCAAAAATTAAATTTCTCTTGCTATATTGCAAAAAGACGTATAAAATGCATGTGTATTTTTATGTTTTATATCTCAGTCTGGACTCTCTATCTTCGACGGAGATATACACTCCGTGAGGATTGCTGAGCCGCTGATATGATATATGTCAGCAGAGCTGACTGGCAGCTTGCGGCAAGATTCGCCAGCGAATCTTAAGAAGGAAGACATTCAAATAAGAATATGGCAAAGGAAATAGTGGAATTATGAAAAAGGTAGTAAAATTTGGCGGAAGTTCATTGGCAAGTGCAGAGCAGTTTAAAAAGGTTGGAGCAATCATCACATCAGATGAGAGCCGTGTATACGTTGTTCCTTCTGCACCTGGAAAGAGATTTTCAGATGATACAAAGGTAACAGATATGCTCCTTCATGTGTATGAAACTGCGAAGGCAGGGAATGATTTCACAGAGGAAGTGAAGGCGATCAAGGCCAGATATGATGAGATCATCACAGGCCTTGAGATTAAGGATTTTTCACTTGATAAGGATTTTGAGGAGATTACAAAGCAGTTGGAGGATCTTACCAATCCGGACCCAATGTGCACACTGGACTATGTGGCATCAAGAGGAGAGTTCCTCAATGGTAAGATTATGGCTGCATATCTTGGCTTTGAGTTTATAGATGCTGCAGAGGTTATCTTTTTCAATGCAGAGGGCAATCTCAATAGCTATAAGACGGAGAAGGTACTTGGTGAGAGACTTGCCAAGACACAGCATGCGGTTGTTCCAGGATTCTATGGACTTGGCAAGGATGGCAAGGTAAAGACATTTTCCAGAGGCGGTTCAGATGTAACGGGCTCGATAGTCGCACAGGCAAGCAGAGCCGATGTATATGAGAACTGGACAGATGTCTCAGGCTTCCTTGTAGCTGACCCACGTATTGTTCCAGATCCAAAGCCGATCAAATATATTACTTACAGAGAGCTTCGTGAGCTTTCATACATGGGTGCATCAGTTCTCCATGAGGATGCGATATTCCCTGTACGCCACTGTGGTATCCCAATCAATATCCGCAACACAAATGCGCCTGAGGACGCAGGAACATGGATCGTTGAGAGTACCTGCCAGAAGCAGGATTATGTTGTAACAGGTATTGCAGGTAAGAAGGATTTCTGTACAATATTTATTACGAAGGCTATGATGAATTCAGAGATAGGATTTGGAAGAAAGGTGCTTCAGGCATTTGAGGAGAATGATATCTCATTTGAGCATATGCCATCAGGTATTGACACGATGACTATCGTAGTTCATGCAGATGAATTCGTACACAAGGAGCAGAGAGTTATATCTGCCATCCATAGACTTGCAGAGCCGGATTCAGTTGAGATTGAGTCAGGACTTGCACTTATAGCTGTTGTAGGCCGTGGGATGAAGTCAGCAAGTGGTACAGCAGGCAAGTTGTTCAGTGCACTTGCAAAGGAAGGCATCAACATAAAGATGATAGACCAGGGTTCATCAGAGCTGAATATCATAATCGGAGTAAAGAACAGTGATTTTGAGACAGCCATAAAGGCAATATATAACACATTTATAACAGACAAGTAATAACAGATTGCTAAGCATCGTAGGGGTGGGCACGTATTAGTGCTTGCCCCTATTTTATAGGTGGCTTTCTCTGGCAAAAGGAGTGAATTGAACTATGATAAAAGTGGTATTTATCTGCCACGGCAAGTGACGAAAATAGTGCTGAAAACTTTTGAAAATCAAGGATTTTTCCAAAATACGACCTGAATTTACGACACTTTTACGACAGATGGAGTCAAGCTATGATAAATACGTTGTGAAAGAGGTCAAAATATGATGAAAGAAAGAATTAAGAAGAGCGGAATTGATTATGTACTGGTTGGGGATTATTACATACCGGATTTGAAGTTGCCGGAGGAAAAACGTTCTATCGGAAAATATGGACGTATGCATCGAGAATATCTAAAAGAAAATCATCCGGTGTTATTTAATGATTTGGTATTGAGTTGCCAGCTCTGGACTTATCTTGCAGATATAAATGGGCAAGCACAGGATAGATTGAAGATCATCATCTCACAGATGCAAAAAGCCGAGTCTGTAACTGAGGAAATGAAAGAGAATAATCAATGGGAATGGATTCAGAGAATGAATAGCATTTTCAATCGTGCAGAAGAAATTGTGTTGAGTGAATTAATAAATTTATAATAAATAGTGGTTGACCCTGTGCTACGCTTCTGTTACACTACGTGTAACAGAAGCGTAGCACAGTAATAAAATGGGAAATTTCTATTTTTTCGAGACAAAATCAAAAAAATATTGTATAATATAAATAGAAGTAGTATAATACTATGACCAAGATATGTAGAGAGGAGGAGATTATATGGCACAGACATTAGCTGTAGCGAAATATTTGAATAATTTACATGTTAAAAAGCATGGACGCGCTATGGATCAAATGAAGATGCATAAGATGATGTACTTTTCACAAAGGGAGTCTTTGATGATCTCTGGAAATCCTCTGTTCAATGATGATTTTGAGGCTTGGAAATATGGCCCAGTTCTTGTAAATGTGAGAAGCGAATATTTGACGGGGCATATGTTTGATGGGGAATATGAAGAACTGAGTGATACAGAGAAAGAATTAGTAGAATCGGTTTATAAAAGATACGATGAATATGATGCATGGCAATTGAGTACATTGTCACATGCAGAACATTCTTGGCGACAGGCACGTAAGGGATTAGTTGCAGGTGAAGCTGGAAATGAAAAGATGAGTTTAACTGCGATGAAAGCTGATGCTACGAGAGAATTCCTTAGACGAAAAGGTGTCGTTCTGGCATAGAATTATATCCCACAGGAGTAAACACCTGTGGGATTGTTTATTATGGAGATATGTAATGAAGTTATCAATTGAGGAACAGAAGAAGTTTTTATTTGATAGATTGAAAACGGAACCATTAAGAAAAGTGGAAGAGAATAAAGATGATATAAAAGCATTTGTCCAAGCTACAAAAGGTGAAAAAATCTCCAGTTATTTAATAAATAATGCTTGGAATGATGACTGTGATAGAAATACAAAGGTATTTTTAGTGCGAGATCAAAAAACGAAAGAAATCGTGTTCTTTTTTGCAATAAATTGTGGAATTTTATTTAGCGAGCTTAATATTTGGAATTTAAGTCAGGCTGAAAAGGTTCCTTTTGATAAATATGTTGAAGCAATGCAGAGATTGAAGGCTTCTAATCTGAGCAAAGAAGATGAAGAAAAAGCAAATGAACAGATAAGTGAATCAATGGGAGAGTTATGGGAAGTTGTGCAAGAACCTGATCGAGTATCTTATTTGCTGAGTTTGGCAGATGAAAAAGTTCAATTGTTAGAAGAAAAAAGAGAAGCTTTGTCGGAGACTGGAGAAGGAGAGCATACGCAGCAGGTACAAGACACATTTCCTGCAATAGATATTAAGTTTCTCGGAAGAAACAAAGAATATAAACCAGAAATTCAATTGGATTTTAGGCTGGGCGTATATGTTTTCTGGGAAATGATTGTCCCGCATTTATTGGAAATCGCAGAAAAAGTTGGATGTAAATACATATATTTATTTGCGGCTGACAATACAGAGCAAACCGTAAAAGTGGTTGCTGATCCTCCTATGTGGACACCGGATTATGATCCTTATGCAGATGAAGATGAAGTTGTTAAGGAAGAAATTCGTACATTGGTCAATTATTATATCAATGAATTAAAATTCCGTTATGTATCGAAATATAAGATATTAAAACCGCATTACGAGCGGCGATGTTATACTTTGGTTCAAGAGGTTGAACATTTACAAAGTAATAGAGAATCTGTATGGCAGAGTCATACGACAGAAGATAAGAAGTAATATGTAAAGATGGAGTCCCATGTTGCAAATTTTATAATGCGACATGGGACTTTTAATGTTTATATGAGTAGAATTACAGCATAAGAGTATCATCCTTAATCGCTTCGACAAGGTTCATATCGCAGATTTTCTTGCCGCCTAAGTAGTAAGCCAATGCCACAAAACCAATAACTGCCACAAAGAGCAGAATTGCAGGAACCAACGGCAAACGCTTAGCAATGAAATCGCCTGCGGTAATTCCTCCGGCATCAAGCATCCATGCCATCAAAGGAATGTTTATTACTATGGTGAGCAAAATTGGACGGAGTGCAACGATTGCGGCTTCCCAAGCCAAAATCTTGGCTGCACCTTTTGGTGTTAAACCAACTGCAAAGTATCTTGCAAATTCACGCTTGCGCTGATGAATCTGTCCCAAAGTAGATGCAAAGATATTGGCAAGGCCGATGCAGGTCAGTATGACCGTGAACAGATAAATAATCATTCGTAAACCTTGCTGTATCTGCATCTCGTCTGCAAGTTCTTGCACACGACCTTCAAAAGCGTAACCAGGATATGTTTCTAACATTCCCTGCAATTTTTCCTCAAGCGCATCATTCTTACTTTCGTCTGTCATTTTGATGGTGTAAATTGTTTCGTCAGGTTTCAAATCGAAACCGAGGGTTGCGTAATAGCTCTCAGACATAACAAGTGTCAGTGCATACTGCGTTAATTCTTCTCTCAATACAGGCAAGGAATCGTTAAATGCAGAAACGGGAATGTCCTTTCCGTTTACATTCAAAACAATCTCTTTGCCCTCATTCAAGAATGGTACATACTGACGATCTGTTCTTTCCGAGTTGACACTATCCCAAATGATATTAACTGCAACTACATTGGCATCGTTTGCATCACCACGATATTCTGCGAAACTCTTGTCATCCAAAATAAAAATCGGCACTTTTGTGTTATAAGCACCTGCTTCGTTAGCTGCGAAACTATTGTTGAGTTTTTCAAGACTCAGCTTTTGAACATCAGAACTAAGATAATCCGCAGGGATTTGAGTATTACCATTTACAATACGATGAACAATACAACCCGCTACATCTTCCGTGTTTCTAATATCATTCAGCAATTCTTCGCTATAAGTGTCACCTTTGACGGTAACAAGAAAATCCCAATTATTTTTATAACGGTCAAAGTAGGTTCTTTCCATGCTAAGAGCGGACACGCCAAGCATATTCAGAATTGAGATGCAAGCAAACACCGCCAAGAGAATGGACATTGTACCAACTCTCATAGCCTTACGTCTGACAAACAAGGATGGCGCTTTGTCCAATCGTTTACATCGTTCTTTCTCAAAGTCCTTGCAGGTCTGATTACAGGTTGGACATGAGGCACATTTAATGCCACAGAGAAGGATTTTTCCACAGGCGTTGGTCTTTTTGCAATGGTAACGATGAATACAAAAGTTCTTTGCGTTATAAAAAGTACCCTTGTGATACCAATCTGAAATCCGGTGAGCACGGACTTCTTTAGATATAGTTGTTGGATCTTTACATAGAAATGCTGCAATGTCTTTAAATGGAGTCCCTTTTGCCAGTTCATTTTCAATATAGAGCCGATCATTTAAAGTAAGATGTTTCTGGTTCCCTGGTATATAATTACTCATAATGATTCTCCTTCTACTGCTGTCAGAAGGAGTACTAACTATAACATGATTGTATGAAAGAGTAAATATCTACTGTGCGAGAGTAAATTCCACCGTCCAATGGAACGATGGAATTTAGAAATTCATTTTAGGTTTGGAAAATATAGAGCTGGAGGGACTATCGGAAGCGGAACTTTCTATGGTAAAATTAGAGAGTGTCCGGGAAGTGTTATTCCAGGCCTTATTACTTGATGATGTTAAATTTGAAGATGGAAAGATGTATGCGGAGTTTTGTGTAATATATCTTCTATAAAAATAGTTGGTGGTGCAAAAAATGAAGTCAAGATTAAGAAATTTTTTTATGAATAGTGGTTATGTTGCTGGAGTAATAGTAATATGCGGAATTGTAATGGATATAGGTGTAAATATCACAAAATTTTCATTAGTTACAGTGACAGAATCTTATATGGATTATATATATAGTGCAATAATTACAATAGCAATTTTAAGCTTTTCAATAATTGCTTTGATTGCAGGAATGTTTAGTAATACTTATTATGGATATAAATTAGGAGAAATTATTCAATTTAAAGAATCACCAGTTAATTTCAAAAAATATATTTTTTGGTCGTTTGCGTCGATTGCTTTTGCAACAATACTACTATTTGCTGAATTTAATTTGTGTTGTGTAAATACCCTGACGATGTTGTTGTTTGCTGTGATTTTTTTAGAAGGGAAAATGGCATATAATATTTATAAAATAATGGTTGATGAGTCAGTGTGTTATAAATTGGTAATTTCACACTATAAAACTTTTCCTCAAAATGGTGAAGATTATAATTTATATAAAAAGGAAATCGAACGATTGTTTTTTGCATTAAAACAGTACATAAAAGCAAATGATAGTGAGGGGAAGAATAATATTATAGAGCTATTGTCAGAGCTTGATGAAAAAATGGTAGTAGTATTAGGAGATTCCAATGAGATATATCAATATTTTTATAGTCAAATGAAGGAGTGTGTGTATGATATATCCAATAATTTTGGTTATAATGAAATGATTAGGGACGTTATAAAAATCTATAGTAATTTGCCAGAGTCACGATACGAAAGGATTGACTTATATGTAATTCCGCTTCAAAATATGAGGTTTTGGGATGATCAAATGTTAGTAAAGAATAATTATTTTGATCAAATAAAAGAAATTGATTTTTTGGAAGAGTATGAGGAAGGATTAGTAGAAGATTCCGAAATTGAAAGAATATTCTATTGCTTTTTTGAAAATATTATTAAAAATCAGGTATGTACAAAAATAGTTAAAGAAACAATTATTGAAAATTACTTGTGGAGTTTAACAAAGTTTTATTGGAAGGATAGGAATGATCTTGTTTTGCCAATAGACTGCATAGGTGCAATAAATATATGGCACTATTTTGTGCTAAAAAATGAGAATGTGAAAGAAAGAAATTACATATTTAACGTACTTATTAAAGAATTACTTTATAATAATCGTTTTTCACGAGAAAGAAAATTCTTTGATGTGTTATCTTTAATGTTGCAATCATTTTATGCATATGCGTTTTATGAAGGTGAAACATTAACTGCAGAATATAGAGAGGAATTACAAAAAACATTTATGCAACCAATTACAAACGCTACGTTAAAGAATTTTAAAATTTCTACTCTTATAAAGGTAAATATTGAAGAAATTTTAGTATCTGTTGGTAATCGAATCAGTAAAAAAAGTAATTTTGAACGAAGATTTGAATATTATCCACCGTTTATGATGGTGAAAACAGTTGTTTGGACACAAGAGTTTAATATTAAATTTATGTTCATGCTTTATATTATATATCATAGCGAAATAGGTTTTTATTCTTTGTATGGAAGATTTATGGACTGGGATAATTTGGATGGTAAATCAAAGTTGGAAATCTTAAATCACATTACACATGAATTTGATTATAACAGCAGAACTTTAAAAAATGAATTTCAGGAAGAATGTTTGCAGTTTAGTGTTGTATTAGAGCATACATATAAAATCAATGATGAAGAACAAGCAAATCTTTTCGAACACTTAAGAGAAGAACAGGAAAAATTAATGCTTAGCACCATTGAAGATTCTGGAGAGATAGAAGTAGACAGTAAGGAAATTTATCAAAGTATATCCGATTTAATGGAGAAGGATCAGATATTTGGGTGGGCACCTGAATTTGTTTCAGAGAGCTATATAAAATACACCACACCAGTTTGTATAGGTAGAAAAGAATACAGGACAACAATAAATACAGCTAGAACATTGGAATTAGCAATCATTGAAGCAGTTGAAAGATACATTCAAAGAAATACAAATGAATTAGAATTAACGTTTGATATGGAAGGAATTAAACGGTTATTAGAGTTTATTTGTGAAAACAACTTTGATGCAAGAAACTTTTCTTATACAGATGACTGGGCGTTAGCTCAATATAGGAAGGAGCAAAGCTTTAAGGCTTTGGTAGATATGCAACAGGGTATAGAAGTTATTTCTACCCCTAAAATTTTCCCAAATATGTATTTTAATAAAGAACATTTTAAATTCAATATTAAAATATCTAAGATTGAGTTCGAGAATTTAACATTGGATGAATGTGCAGAGTACATCGAGGGTTCTAAATGTTATAACGGTTTTTATAATATCGATGGAGTCTTGATGCCAAAAGAAAAAGCAATATTGAGCGTACAAAAATTATTCTGTAAGGAAAGCTATGCATTCAAGTTGATGGTTTCTTTTCAAAAGGACGATATTGCACATATTAATTATGAATTTTAATATTAGTATATAACAGCGCAAGGGCAGTTATAGACCGTAAAGGTTTGTAGCTGCCCTTTTTGCGTTTACAGAACTTTTGGACAAAATGTCCAGAAGTGGAAAGGAGAGCTTATGAAGTATTTACTGCACAGGCTATGTGTTCCACCATAGCGGAATTACAGCTACAAAAAATCAAGGAGGAAAACCATGCAGGAGGAAGTTACACATAAAACGATTGCCCTTGTTTTTAAGTCCTCAAGGCTGACCGCCGATGTACTGAAAAAAGCCATGAAGATGTATCTGGAGCGCCAGAAAGCCGGACAACAGGCAACACATGGAAAAATGTCAGTGAAAAAGCTGGTCGGTCAGGGTATGGGAGCTTCGAGTATTGAGGTTACGGATAACAACATCAAGTCCTTTGAAAGAGTGGCAAGGAAATACAATGTTGACTTTGCTGTGAAAAAGGATAAGACGGTGGCCCCCCCGAAGTATATGGTATTTTTCAAGGGCAAGGATGCCGATGTGATCACACAGGCATTTAAGGAATTTGTGAAAGTTAATGAGAAGAAGCGTGGCAGAGTATCTGTAAGGGAGAAACTGGCAGAGTTCAGGGAACAGCTTGGAAAGGACAAGAACCTGGACGGTAGCTATGGTGGTGGAAAGCATTAAGAACCATGATACATATGTGATTGAAAATGGAAAAACCGTCAGATGGATGAAACAGAAAGGAAGGGTTAACTATGGCAGCATTTAAGAAAGAACGAAAGATGAAGGTATATGAGGCAACAACAGTTTCACGAGGGATTGATACGAAATATAAGTCTGTTCCACAAATACGATTACAAGGGGCATGGCTTGAGAATAATTGTGGATTTGAACCGGGGACAAATATAAAAGTGCTTTGTGAAGAAGAACGTTTGGTTATAGAAAGATGTTAATCAACGTCTTAAAGTACATGTTTTTGGACATCACATCTGATAAGATTTATAATATAAATAAGGGCGGTCTGCCGATATAATATACTAGAAGATTTTTAGGAGGGATAAAATATGCCCAAAGGAGATAAGTTTATTGCTTTAACATCATATTTGGAGAACTGTGGGATGGACGAGCTTAGAATGTCTTTTTCAGAAATAGAAAAAATAATAGGATTTAAGTTGTCGGATTCAGCATATTCATACCCGGCACAATGGTCTAATTCAGAATCACAGTCTTTTGCATTTGGCTGGCTTAATGCAGGATATTTGACACGCCAAGTTAATATTTCTGAACAGACTGTAGAATTCGTTAGAGAGGAGGTATATAACTCACGAAAGCGTGAAAATGTATCCAAGAGGGTGACGCAATCGAAGATAGCAACTCTGCCTGTTGCAGACGCTATACGATGCATTCGTACATATTATAATGAAACAGTAAAGGATGCGCATGGAAGATATTTGTCATGGCAGCATTGCTATAATGCATTTATTCTGAACAGAAGCAATGTGGATGATAACACCTTTGATTATCTTGCACTCCATTTGGCATTTTATCTTGCAAGTTGGGGAATGTATCGTGGTTCATCTTTTCTTTTACAGAAGGACTATAAAGTTCATATTCCAATTGTAAAAATTATAATGGAAAAACAGTATAATCCGTTAGTAGGCATAGCAGCTGAAGAACTTATAAAGAATGAAAATCTTGATCTGTTAGATGGAGTAAGTACTAGAATCCGTAAGGCATACGCAGACGAGTTACCGTCATTTGATGGGGTAATAAATAATGCTACGGATACTTTGGTGACCAAAATTCTATTGGGTACACTTGGATGTGTTCCAGCTTATGATAGATATTATGTGCAGGCAGTAAAGCAGTATGGCATTTCTGTAGGTAACTACAATAGAGAATCTGTAAAAGATGTTGCAAAATATTATTTGACTTATAAAGATGATTTCGAGAATGTTAGAGCAGAGTTAAGTCTGCATGGAGCAGAGTATCCTATGATGAAATTGATGGATATGTGTATGTGGCAGGTTGCTTTTGAAGAAAACAAATAGAATCTTTTTGAGGTAGATATTTATGTATGAGATATTTAAATGCAGCTATTTTTAGCGGTTCGTTAGGCAATCCGGTTGAGTAGTCAACAAAACAGTGCAAAGATTAAATCCGAATAAAGGGATATTGGTTAATAAGCAAACTCATAGGGATATTCACAAAAATAATATAAATAATGAAGAAGATTTAAATAAATATATTAAGGAAAGGCGAGAAAGCAAATAGTGTAGGGGTGTATCAGCCCCTTTCGTTAAATAATGCACACCCCATCCGTAGTCTGAACCCCTTAACTGACTACGATTTGACTACTACACATTGCCTTGAATTGCACCATTTTGAAGTATTTTGCAAAAAGTGTAGTTATAAACAAGAAAAATACGATGCCATAAAAGTCGATAAACCAACGCAAAACTCGGCATTACAGGGCATTTCAGAACAGGAGAATTTTATGATTAAAGTGTTATTCATCTGCCACGGCAATATCTGCCGTTCCCCCATCTCTGAGTTCGTCCTCAAGGACATGGTAGAAAAACTCAGCATAGCAGATAAATTTGATATAGCTTCTGCGGCCACCAGCACTGAGGAGATCTGGGGCGGAAAAGGCAATCCGATATACCCACCGGCGAAGGAAGTGCTAAGGGCGCATGGCATAGGTAAGACGGCTTATACAGATTTTAGTGGCAAGAGAGCCAGGCAGGTTACAAGGCAGGATTATGAATATTATGATTACCTGCTCTGTGCAGATACAGCAAATGTGAGGAACACAATGCGCATAACCGGTCCGGACTATCAGGACAAGATACATTTGCTGCTCGATTATGCGGGAAGATATGGACAATCTATAGCGGATCCGTGGTATACGGGACGATTTGATGAGACATACAGGGATGTGTGTCAGGGATGCGAGGGATTCCTTGCGTATCTCAGGCAAGGCGATAGGTTGTAGATAATGTTATCAAAACGGGAACAATGGGATATTATTGAGTGCACCAGCTGAACGCAGGTGCATTTGATATTGTCAGATTGTTCCTTTTTATTCTGACAAGGTATTGCCGGTATGTGTTTACACTCTCGAAGGCATGGTTTTATATTGATTTTATATTGCTTGTTTTATATGGCAACACCACAAGAAACGTGATATGATTTACGCGTAAATGCATGAGAGAAAATATATAAACCACCAACGGAGGGCACACAAATGGAATTATACAAAGGCAGACCGGATACAAATGAAGGACGACTTGAGAGGGAGATCAGAGTTTATGATTTCCTTGATGATCACGGCATAGAGTATTGGCGCACAGATCATGCTCCAGCAGACACAATGGAAGTTTGCAGCGAGATAGATGCGGTGCTTGGGGCAACCATTTGTAAGAATCTGTTTCTGTGCAACAGGCAGAAGACACAGTTCTATCTGCTCATGATGCCGGGCGACAAGCCGTTCAAGACAAAGGAGATCACATCGCAGATAGGCAGCGCGAGACTTTCATTTGCATCGCCGGAGGATATGGAGAAGTATCTGGATATCAGGCCGGGGGCGGTCAGCGTCATGGGTCTCATGAATGACCATGAGAATTATGTGCAGCTGCTTGTTGACGAGGATGTTATGAAGGGCGAGTATCTTGGATGCCATCCGTGTGTGAACACATCAAGTATGAAGGTCAGGACGGAGGATATATTTGGAAAGTTTCTTGAGGCGGTTCACCACGATATGATCAAGGTGACGCTCACCGGAGAATAGGAGTGATAGAGTGGCATATAAACGCAGATTGATTAAAGAGGTAAAATGATGGCAGAGCGGAGAATCGGGGGCAAGCCTCGCAGAGAAGAAAATAATAAAATGAGAGACAGCGTAAACAATAGAAAAAGACAGTCACATAGCAGATCTGGGAAAAGTGGAGTGGCGAACAATAGGGAGGATAACGCTGGAACAAAAAAGACAGCGTATAAAAATCCTGCAAACTCAAATGCAAATAAGTCTCAAGTCTCTAGAAGAAAGTACGATGTAACAGGTGGAGAGAAACAAATAAAAACAGGAAGCAAAGGTAAAAATGTACAGGGAAAACCGCGACAGGCACACTCATCACAATATAAGCTCAACCCGAACAGCAAATGTCCTATATCCCACCTGTGCGGTGGCTGTCAGTATGTGGATATGCCATATGAGCAGCAGCTTGCCGAGAAACAGAAGTATATAGATGACCTGCTCAGCGTATTTGGTCCTGTGGACAAGATAATAGGCATGGAGAATCCGTATCACTACAGGAATAAGGTCACTGCGGCATTCAGGAGAATGAAGAGCGGAGAAATAATTTCCGGGGTGTACGAGGAGGGAACACACAATATACTTCCAGTCGAGAACTGTTATGTGGAGGATGAGAAGGCTGCGGCCATCATCAGGACATTTGCCGGACTCATAAAGTCGTTCAAGCTCCAGATATACAACGAGGATACAGGAACCGGACTTATCAGGCATTTGCAGATAAGAGTTGGAAGAAAGAGCGGGCAGATCATGGTGATCATAGTCACCGCATCGCCGGTATTCCCGTCCAAGAAGAATCTCGCAAAGGCACTTGTGACGGCTCATCCGGAGATTACAACGGTTGTTCAGAATATCAACATGAAGGACACCAGCATGGTCATCGGCGACAGAAATCAGGTCATTTACGGAAAGGGCTATATAGAAGATATTCTGTGCGGAAAGCGTTTCCGTATATCGCCAGGCAGCTTCTATCAGGTCAATCCGGAGCAGACTGAGGTTCTATATGGCAAAGCCATAAAGTATGCTGATCTCAAGAAGAAGGAGACTGTAATCGATGCCTACTGCGGTATAGGGACCATAGGCATAGCTGCAAGCGACCGGGCAAAGAAGGTCATCGGCGTGGAGCTGAATGAGGCAGCAGTGCATGATGCCCGTGTAAATGTGAGGATGAACAAGATACAGAATGTTGACATTTACAGCAACGACGCCGGAAGGTTTATGATGGATGTGGCTGAGGAAGGCGACAGCATAGATGTGGTATTTATGGATCCGCCGAGGTCAGGAAGTACCGAGGAATTCATGTCATCGGTCATCACTCTTGGACCTAAGAGAGTAGTGTATATATCCTGCGGTCCGGAGAGCCTTGCCCGCGACTTGAAATATATGACAAAGCACGGCTATCAGGTCATCAGGATGACACCGGTGGACATGTTCCCGCTCACCCGCGGGGTAGAGACCGTGGTGCTCCTCACAAGGGCGGGTGCGGTACATCGTGGATAAAATTAACAAAAAGCCGGTTCTCTATGAGTGAGAACCGGCTCCGTTTATAAAAATGGAAGGTTTTATCGTAAATTAAATCACGTTACATATATTTGACAAGCTCATCGATGATAGGAGCGTAGTGTTCGCCTTCAAGACCATAGTCTTTTTCTTTGTAGTTCCATGCGGCGCGGCCTATTCCGTACTTTTCAAATACAGAATGGATATCTTTGTACCAGTTCAGAGTTCCGTCAAGTGGTGCCTGATCTATAACACCATATTCGCCGCAGTACATAAATCCGTCTCTTTCTTCAACAGCCTTGATGCCGTCGAGAAACATTTTTTCGAACAAATCAGGTCCGATGGAATTAAGTCCAAGGCTACTCTCGGTGATGGCCCCATGCATACACCCTTCGATCTGGCGGGATTTCTCCATGTAGTCATTGAAATCCCCCGGATATTCGATATGAAAATCTGAAGGCATACCTGTTACCCAGTAAGCAGACTGGTGGGTAAATACCATTGGCTCGTAACAGTGGAAATTGTAAACTATGTTCTCATCGTTGTGATGAGGGAGAAGCTTTATAGATGTAACAGCATTGTAGCCAACCCCACCGAGTAGGATCTTGGCAGTAGGTGCTTTCGCACGGATGATCTCGATGCATTTGCTTGATATTTCGTTCCACTCGTTTACAACGGTCGGACTTACGACCTCGTTCAGCGGCTCGAACATCATTATGTCTGCATCCTTTGCATATCTGTCTATGAGCTTTCTCCACATTCCGTAGAATCTCTCCTGAAGAGGCTTCTCATGGAAGAATTCAAGAAGATGAGCCTCATCGTCAAATATATATCCATATGTCTTGTGCAGGTCAAGGACCATGTTGAGTTTGTACTTCCGGCACCACTCAATGCATGAATCGATGTAAGCGTAGCCGTCTTCCTTATCACTTCCGTCCTCGTTTTCGAAATTATCATAATCAATAGGAAGACGAACATGGTCAAGTCCCCATGATGCTATTCTTGCAATATCTTTTTCTGTGATAAATGTGTCAAGATGCTCCTTGTCAAGTGGTCCCTGTGAAAGCCATCCACCTAAGTTTACTCCTTTTTTGAATCCGTCTAAATTTCTCATAAACCATAACCTCCTGTGAAATAATAAATTATATATTGCGCTCATTTGTCTGTTTCGTTTTCTGTGAGTTTATAGTAGCATTTGCGTTGATAAGAGAATATAATAAATGTGTCAATTATATAACAAATGTGTTGTAGCAATGTAGTTAGGACAACAAATTACAAAAATGTAAATCGCAAATGAAAGTATATGATAAAAATGTGCGATGAAGGAACATGAATATCACAGAGGAAAGGCAGAAAGACAATGAAGATATCGAATGAGATAGTAAAACAGCAGTTTGTCCAGAGGGAATATGGACTGGCACATTCCACATACGACAATGAGCTTGATTTTTATCAGCTTGTGAGCAGCGGTGATGTGAAAGCTTTGTCTGGAATGTTGCTGACAGGCGATGAGGATGAGGCTGTTCTTGCGGCAAGAGGAATATTGTCAGATGACAAGGTTCGCAATAGGAGATATCACGAGATAGTGCTAGTGGCAATGATTTCCAGATTTTGCATAGAAGAGGGGATGGAGGAGATGGAGAGTTACAATCTCAGTGACTTCTATATTAATAAGCTGGACAAGGCGCAGACAGAACGGCAGATCATAGATGTACATAACCAACTGATTATGGACTATGCCAGGCGGATGAAAAAGGTGAAAAAGAAAGCTGCTATATCACCTCATTGTGTAAGGGCGATGGACTATGTGTATGATCATCTGCATGAAAGAATAGAAATTACAGAGATCTCAGAATTTGTGGGAGTGGAACGCTCGTATCTGAGCAAACTATTTCATAAGGAGGTCGGTCAGACAATCTCAGATTACATCATGGAGAAGAAGCTTCAGACTGCCAGAAATATGCTTCTGTATTCAGATTTTTCCTGTACGGAGATATCGCAATATCTGGCATTTGCCAGCGGAAGCTATTTTGCAAAATGCTTCAAGACAAAATATGGAGCGACTCCGAATTCATATCGCAGGATAAATTACAGGAAACACTGGAAAGAGGCGAAATCATAGTCTTGTTATGTGCTGGTATAATTGACAACATCTGTCAAAGGTTGTAGAATTACATGAGTTTTATTTGTATATATAAGGAGAATGAATAGCTATGTCATCTTTTAGATTTCATGTGGCTCTCGCAGCCGCCAAACTGAGCAAGGGACTCATCCAGCTCCTGGGTAGGAACGGTACGCATACACCTGGAGTTATCGCCCTGAAGATATGTCCGGATTTCCTGGCACAGGCGCCCAAGGCACCGCTTACGATATGTGTCACAGGAACAAATGGTAAGACCACCTGTAGTAACCTGATAACTGATGTTCTGGAGAAGGATGGAAGAAGAGTTGTCAGCAACAGAACAGGTTCCAATATCGTCCCTGGCTGTACGACAAATGTCATCAACAGCCTTACATTTACGGGAAAGGTCAGAGTGGATGCCACTGTATTTGAGGTGGACGAGCGTGCTTCAAGGCTGATACTTCCATATGTGAAGCCGGATTATCTTGTTGTGACAGGACTTTTCAGAGATTCACTCAAGAGAAATGCTCACCCTGACTATATTTTCAGTGTCATAGATACCTACTGCCCTGATTCTGCAAAGGTTATCCTGAATGCGGACGAGCTTTGCTCAAGCATGTTGAAGAAAGACAGCTACAGAGTGTTCTATGGAATCGGCAAGCAGCCTGATGACAAGACCGAGCCATACAACCTTATCGCGGATTACCAGATCTGCCCTAACTGTGGCGAGAAGCTGAAGTACAATTACCTCAGATATCATCACATCGGCGATGTGGTATGCCCGAAGTGTGGACTTCACTCACCAGACAAGAAGTATCTGGCAACCGACATAGACAGAGAGAAGATGACAATTACTATACAGGAGGGAGACAAGAAGACAGTTTATCCACTGATCCATACAGCTCTCTTCAATATATATAACGAGGTTACGGTTATCTCAGCACTGCGCGAGATCGGTCTCTCAGCTGAGAGGGTAAAGGAACTCATGGGCCAGATCCACATTCCTGACTCCCGTCACAATGAGACAACAGTGAATGGTGTTACGGTCATTCAGGCACTCTCAAAGGGACAGAGTGCAGTTTCCTCATCCAGAACATTTGAATATGTGGCAAATGAGGAGGGAAAGAAGGCTATCCTTCTTGCGATGGATGATCTCGAGGACAGACAGAAGAGCATAGAGTTCTCAGGCTGGATATATGATCTGGAGTATGAGCAGTTCAACAGGGATGATGTTGTACAGGTCATCTGCACAGGACCTAGATGCTACGACCACAAGGTGAGATGCTTACTGGCTGGTATCCCAGAGGAGAAGATACTCACAAATCTCAGCGAGGTCGCTGCGGCAGATGATGTGACTATAGATGGTGTTGACAGAATATACATCCTGTACGACTGTGAGAATTACGGAATGTCATGTGAGATGAAGAAGAAGATAATCAAGAGACTGGAGGGTGACAAATAATGAAGATTGAGATTTTATATCCGGAAATATGTACACTCTACGGTGACAAAGGAAATACAATGTACCTGCAGAAATGTCTGCCGGATGCGGAATTTGTGACAACAGGACTTAATGAGAAGCCACTCTTCCTCAAAGAGAATATAGACATGGTGTATATGTGCTCCATGAGCGAGAAGAGCCAGGAGCTCGTGCTTGACAGACTGATGCAGTACAAGGACGAGATCGCAGCATGCATGAAGGATGGAAAGGCGCTTTTCCTTCTGGTTGGCAATTCCATGGAACTCCTTGGTGATTATATCAAGAGAGAGGATGGAACCAGAGTTACAGGACTTGGCGTTGTTCCGGGCATGTACTCAGTCCGCCAGACTCCGAATCGTTTCAACACGCTCATCAAGGCGAAGTTCAACGATATGACACTCATCGGATACACAAGTCGATTTGCCCACACTTACGGAATACCTGATGATATGACATTCTGCAAGGTGGAGATCGGACAGGGCAGCAATCCTGATACCATGAATGGGGGAATCTGCAAGAACAGAGTAATTGCGACATACATTCATGGACCACTGCTCATTCAGAATCCTGATTTTGTACATTATCTGTTGGAAAAACTGGATGCTCCTATGAAAGAGATACCATTTGAGGCAGCTATGCGCAAGGCATATGATGTGAAGCTTGCTGAGTATGGCAAGCCTGATCTGGAGCTGTCATAATATAGAGAATTATAGTGATAATTAAGCCCCGGTGGCCTTTGATATGTACCTGGAATCCAGGACACATGTCAGTATGCTGCCGGGGATTTTATATGTAGTAATGTATAAAACTATACATTTTGTATAGTTATGTAAACCCATTGAAAAGAAAAAGATAATATGTCACAATACAGATGTTGCCACCCCTAGACAGGCTAGGAAAGGGGGGAGCGCAGTGACAGAACGGAGATAAGTAAGTGGTAATCAGCCCAAGGAGTACGTCGCCTTTAAAAGACGGAGAAAACCCCAGTAGCGCCAACTACTGGGGTTTTCGTTATGCTTTTGGGAAAGCATATGTCAGAATTTCTTGTTTCATTGTTGCTGACATTATATCATATGAATTTTACCTTCGCAACATTCATTTTCCTCACATATCTTAATGTTTTTTCAGATGTATCAACTCAAAAGAAAGTAGTATAATGATATCGCAAGAAGAAAAAACAAGCGACGCGAAGCGGCATTTGTTTTTTTCTTGCGATATCAACGAGAACCCGTTCGGCGGAGCCGAACATGGAGCGCGGCAGCGAGAGGGTTCGAGTCTGCAAAAAGAAAGAAGAAAAAAGCGCGACGCGAAGCGGCATTTGTATTAGTAAATGCGAAGCGGCATTAGTTTCTGTAAATCGGGGTATATTATTCATAAAAACAAATGAAGAGACAATGTGAAAGGAGCAGTGGGTTACATGTTAAAGGACTGGAACAAGCCGGAGCGTCCATCGGATGAGGAGATAGACACTCGGTTAAAGATCGCCAGAGAGAATCTGACACGCAATCAGATCAAGGTAAAGGAAGGTAAGATACCTGTATTTGTCATATTTGAGGGCTGGGGAGCCGCAGGTAAGGGAAGTCTTGTGGGAAGGATCATAAAGAATATGGATCCGAGATTTTTCAACGTTGAGTCAGTGAAGTATTCCACAGATGAGGAAAAACGCAGACCATTCCTGTACAAGTATTTTACGAGAATACCGGAACAGGGGGAGTTTGTATTTCTGGATGGTGGATGGATGAGGGACATAGTAGGTGGCAAGATGTCTGGAGAATTGTCAGACAAGGAATACCGGAAGAGAGTTGACAGCACCAAGAGATTTGAGAGGACTCTGGCGGACAACGGATATCTGGTCATGAAATTTTTCTTCCAGATAGACAAGCATGAGCAGAAGAAGAGACTTGAAACACTTCTTGAAGATGATACTACAAGCTGGAGAGTGTCTAAGCATGATCTGAAGCAGAACAAAAAGTATGACGAGTATCTTGAGGCATTTGACAGCTTTATGTATGACACCAATCTGTCAAATGCACCGTGGTACATGATAGATGCAAAGGAGAGAAAATGGGCAGAACTTCAGATACTTGACATCATCAATCAGGGAATAGAGACGGCACTGCTCAATCAGGGGCATGCTGTACCTATACTGCAGAATACATTTGCGCTCAAGAAGATCCCGAAACTTTCCGAGGTGTCTCTCGACAAGAAACTGACGGATGAGGAGTACAAGGAGGAACTTGACAAGCTGCAGAAGAAACTCGGCAGACTGCACAATGAGCTTTACCAGAAGAGGATACCTGTTATCATAGGCTACGAAGGTTGGGATGCGGCAGGCAAAGGTGGAAATATCAAGAGGATAGCGGAGGCACTTGATGCGAGAGGTTATGTGGTAAATCCTATAGCAAGTCCGGAGCCACACGAGAAGGCAAGGCATTTTCTGTGGAGATTTTGGACAAGACTTCCAAAGTCTGGGCATGTGGCTATATTTGACAGAACATGGTATGGCAGAGTCATGGTTGAGCGACTTGAGGGTTTCTGCTCGGAGAATGATTGGCAGCGGGCGTACAATGAGATAAATGAATTTGAGAAGGAACTCCACGACTGGGGTGCGATCGTCATCAAATTCTGGGTTCAGATCGACAAGGATACACAGCTTGAGAGATTCACACTCAGACAGAACACGCCTGAGAAACGCTGGAAGATCACAGATGAGGACTGGCGCAACCGTGACAAATGGGATGACTATGAGACTGCAGTGGATGAGATGCTGGAAAAGACCAACACCAGCTTTGCGCCATGGCACATATTGGAGTCAAATGACAAGAAGTATGCCAGAATAAAAGCCCTCAAGATCGTTATCAAGGCGATAGAGGATAAGCTGGAGCAGGTTGAAAAGAACTAAAAATGCATATAGGACTGAGAGTCCATGCTGGAAATAGAACACATAAGGCGGTGATACACAACAGAAGTATCACCGCCTTTTTCAAAAAGGTTTAAGGAAGGAAAAAGTTATTATCAGATTTAATTATTTTCCTTGATGATGGATACTCCAAACGGAGCCAATTCCATTTTGCCATCAAATATATTCTTCGTCTGAATGTCGGTTCCGTGAACTTCAGATATTGTCTGAGGTTCGTTGGTGTTGTTCAGGAAAAATCCATATGCAGTTCCGTCATCTGCATATCTGCAGTGATACTGAACTCCGTCAGGGAGATCTTTTATGGCGATACCGGCGTTCACCATCATCTGCTCCATGATCTCACCGAGTTTACTGTAATCTATTCTTGCAGCCACGTAGTAGGCCTTGCCCTCGCCGTAGCTGTTCACTGTCACTGCTGCATTTCCGGCGTAGAAATCAGAATCGTAGGTTCCAAGTACATCCGCCGTTCCGACTCTCAGGATCTCAGCATAGTCACGGAGTTCGCATGAACTGCCATCTGTGAAGCTCACGCTGTTTCTGTCAGATGGATACAGGGTGTCTATCTCTTCACTGATGATTCCAAATACATCTGCAAGTCCATTTCCCGGGAATCCACCGAGTATACAGAGCTGATCCTTGTCTACATAGCCCGTAAAGTAAGTGGATAGAAGCTGTCCGCCCCTCTTTACAAATGCGGCAAGAGACTCGGCTGCGCCATCTCTCAGCATGTAGAGCATAGGTGCAACAACCACATCGTAATCGTCGAGTGGTTCATCGGATGCAATGACGTCCACGTCAACGCCGCGCTTTGTCAGCTCTTTGTATACAGACATACAGGTCTCAGGATATTTTTTTGATTCCTGCCCCAGAGCCTTGACATCATCTATGGCCCACATATTGTCCCAGTCGAACAGCAGTGCAACCTTTGATCTGATGAGTGTGCCGGTTATCTCGGAGAGCCCATCAAGCTCTGCGCCGAGGGCGGCAACCTCCTTGAATATTCTGGTGTCATTTGTTCCGAGATGGTCAACAACGGCACCGTGATACTGTTCAAATGAGCCCCTGCCCTTTCGCCACTGGAAGTACTGAACAGTGTCAGAACCGCAGGCTATAGCGTTGTATGAGAACAGCTTGTGGATGCCCGGTCTTTTGAGTTTGTTATATGGATGCCAGTTTACAAGCCCCGGAGCACTCTCCATGAGCATGAAAGGCTTATCCTTCTTCATGGATCTCATGACCGCGTGGTCAAATGTATTCTGGCCCATGACATCCGCAAGACTCTCGTAGTCATTGTGGAATCTAGGGTATGAATCCCATGAGATCACATCCAGCTCCTTTGCCATCGGTCTGTAGTCGAGACCGTCATAGAGCTGCATGAAGTTGGTAGTTATCGGTATGTCAGGGGTGAGTTCTCTGAGGAGCTTTATCTCTGACTTCATGTAATCGTTCATGTTCCATGTGGTGAATCTTTTCCATTCGAGATTCAGTCCCATAATGCTGAAATCTCCATTTTTATAAGGCGGCTCGATCTGGGAGAAGCTGTTGTATGAGTGACTCCAGAAGGTGGTCCACCATGCTTTGTTCAGCTTGTTTATGTCGTGGTCGAACTTCTCTGCGAGGTAATTCTGAAATCTTTTCACACAGAGACGGCAGTAGCACTCGCCACCAAGCTCATTTGACACATGCCACATGATGAGTCCCGGATGGTTTCCCACATGGGCGTGGAGCTGACGGATGATATTGGCAACTTTTTCTCTGTATACAGGTGAGCTCATGCAGTGGTTCTCACGGACGCCCTGGTGTTCCCGGACATCATAGGAATCCACACGTCTGATCTCAGAATATTTTTGCGCCATCCATGCCGGTTTGCCACCCGATGGTGTTGCGAGAACTGTGTAAATCCCAGCATTATAAAGATTATCCATAACGTCTTTCAGCCAGTCAAAATGATATTCGCCCTCAACAGGTTCGTAAGCTGACCATGAGAAAACCCCAAGAGTAGCGGAAGTCATTCCTGCCTCCTTCATCAGCTCGATATCCTTAGCCAGGATATCAGGGCGGTCCAGCCATTGTTCAGCATTGTAATCACCGCCGTGTAGTATTCCATTTATCTGTGGGAAAAGCTTGTTTTTGTTCATCTATCTGTCATCCTCCTGTAAATAAAAGGTAATGTACTCTATATTAACTGTTCTAAGTTTAAAATATATGCGCAAGCGGTTGCACAACTTACTATTTAAAGGTAGCACAAATAGACAAATAATTCAATTGTAATTTGACAATACATTTTAATTTGTGCAAAACACACAAAATATATACACTGCCATTCATCAGGACAATATTGTATATAATTAAGAAAAACGGCTTGAAATAAAAGATATAATTGCTTATGATTAAGATATCATGAATTGCTCAAAGTTGCGCAATTTGTCAATTCCTACAAGATGTACAAAAGTGAGGTAAAAAGCTATCGAACAGTGTCAAAAATCTATATAATAAAAGTATTGAGGGATGAACGGAAATATAAGGTTGGAACGTATCGTTTAAGGAGGAGTTTTATGATAAAAAAGAGGAAATCATATAGAGTGGTGGCAGGCAGTATAAGGTCTGAGTTGTTAAGGGGGCTGAGCAGAAAAATCTGTATCGGTGCCTTGGCATTTTCAGCGGCGGTTGTGCTATTGACAGGCGGTAAAGTGGGAGCATATGCATCTGATCAGACACGGGTAAGTTCAGATGAGAGTCAGGTTACGGTAGGGTATGATGATCTGGACGACACTTTGCAGAAAGGCGGACTTGGCGTTGTCGTTGAGCAGCAGGATGGTGCGGCTTCACTGGCATCTACATATGATGCAACAGCACTTGAGAAGCTTATTGTTGAAGGAATCAAGGCATGTCAGACGAGTATAGATGTATCGGAACTTGGCCTTACGAGAGACGATATTAATAACGGGGCAGTAAGATCTATTATCAATTCTCATCCCGAGTTTATCAGTCTATCGGGAGGCTATACATATTGGACTTCTGGCTCTTCAATCACCAAAATAGCATTTACATATTTGACAAATGCAAAGGAGGAGCAGCAGGAGCTTGATGCTGCACTTCAGGAAGTCAAGAGTAAGATAGATACCAGTGGAATGAGCGATGAAGAGATAGTACTTGCATATCATGAGTATCTCACATCCACAGTTGCATATGCATATGAGGATTATTTCAATGGAACGATTGCTGCAAATCACGGGTACGATATGTATGGAGCTTTGGTTAAACATAGTTGTGTGTGTCAGGGATATGCCGAGACTATGTTTTATCTGCTAAGAGAGGCTGGTCTTTCATGTGCAATCGCATCAAGTGAAAATATCAATCACGCGTGGAACATAGTTAAGATACATGGAAAATGGTATCACATAGATGCGACATGGGATGATCCGGTGTGGGATATGCCTGGAAGATCATATCATGATTATTTCCTTGTCAGCTTTGATACAATGAATAAGAATACACTCATCAACCATACTAAGGACAGAACGGATATGGTTGTCAGCGCACAGTGGGGAGATACATATACGACAGCGGTGGACACCACTTATGAGAGTGGTAAGTTCTGGAATGGTATTGAGAAAGCTATTTTTTATAAAGACGGTTATTGGTACAGCATAAGTGAGGGCAGTTCGAAAACATCATTTAACATAAATAAGTACCAGTATTCGACTAACATAAACAAGGTTTTGTATTCGGGCACTGCAAAATGGACAACTCCGAGTGGTGGGTATTATCCTGGTGTTTATAGTTCAATATATCTCCGAGGTGATAATTTATATTTTACTACTCCGGATAGCTTGAACAAGATAGATATAACATCGACAAATGTAATTCCTACAGAGCTTATAAATATACGAACACAGTATAATAGTTCAACAGGAAATAATTTATATGCGTTTGGAGAACAGTATGGTAAGCTGGTGTATTTTATTACAGATTCTCCTAATATAAAGAAAACTAAGGATTCAAGCAATTCAAGCAAGTATAACAAGGAGTATGCCGAGTATACATTCGAGATGTGCATAAGCCACAAGTGGGATGCTGGAGTGGTGACAAAGGAGCCGACCTACACAAGTACAGGAACCAAGAAGTACACCTGTACAAACTGCGGTGAGACCAAGATCGAAACGATAGCCAAACTTGTATGTACGAGCCACGTGTGGGATAGCGGCAAGGTTGTGACAGCGCCGACATACAAGACAGAGGGAACCAAAAAGTATACGTGTAAGAATTGCGGAACAACCAAGACCGAAACGATAGCCAAGCTGGTATGTACAAAGCATGCATGGGATGCCGGAGTAGTGACAATACAGCCAACATACAAGACAGAGGGAACAAGAAAGTACACCTGTACAAACTGTGGCGAGACAAAGACTGGGACTATAGCCAGGCTTGTATGTACAAATCATGCATGGGATGCCGGGGTAGTGACAATACAGCCAACATACAAGACAGAGGGAACAAGAAAGTACACCTGTACAAACTGTGGCGAGACAAAGACCGAGACTATAGCCAAGCTTGTATGTACAAATCATGCATGGGATGCCGGAGTAGTAGTAACAGCACCTACGTATACAAGCACAGGTACAAAGAAATATACATGTGAGAACTGTGGCGAGACAAAGACAGACATAATCGGGAAAATTGGTTGCACAAATCATGCATGGGATGCCGGAGTAGTGACAAAACAGCCAACATACAAGACAGAGGGAACAAGAAAGTACACCTGTACAAACTGTGGCGAGACAAAGACCGAGACTATAGCCAAGCTTGTATGTACAAATCATGCATGGGATGCCGGAGTAGTAGTAACAGCACCTACGTATACAAGCACAGGTACAAAGAAATATACATGTGAGAACTGTGGCGAGACAAAGACAGACATAATCGGGAAAATTGGTTGCACAAACCATGCATGGGATGCCGGAGTAATTGTAACAGCACCTACGTATACAAACACAGGTACAAAGAAATATACATGTGAGAACTGTGGCGAGACAAAGACAGACATAATCGGGAAAATTGGTTGCACAAATCATGCATGGGATGCCGGAGTAGTGACAAAACAGCCAACATACAAGACAGAGGGAACAAGAAAGTACACCTGTACAAACTGTGGCGAGACAAAGACCGAGACTATAGCCAAGCTTGTATGTACAAATCATGCATGGGATGCCGGAGTAGTGACAAAACAGCCAACATACAAGACAGAGGGAACAAGAAAGTACACCTGTACAAACTGTGGCGAGACAAAGACCGAGACTATAGCTAAGCTTGTATGTATGACCCATGCATGGGATAATGGAACGGTTACTAAGAAAGCTACATATACAGCTACAGGAGTCAGGAAATATACGTGCAAGACATGTGGCGCAGCAAAGCAGGTCACAATTGCAAGGCTGAAGCTTGCGAAGGTAACCGTAAAGTCTGCACAGCAGGCCGGCGCGATAAAGCTTACCTGGAATAAAGCGTCAGGGGCATCTGGTTACAAGATATACAGGAGAACCGCCAAGGGAAGATATGTATGCATCAAGACAGTCAAGTCGGGAACGACAAGCTATGTAGACAAGACAGTCAAGTCAGGAAACAGGTATTACTACTGTGTAAAGGCATATAATGGAAATGTACTCAGTGGATATACAGAGGCAAGTATTCTCTACATCAAGGCTCCGGTTGTCACGGTCAGGAAGTCAGCACAGGGAGTGAAACTTTCCTGGAAAAAGTCTGCCGGTGCAAAAAAATACATTGTGTATAGAAAGACACCAACAGGCAAATACAGGGCAGTCAAGACTGTAACAGCGAAAACTCTCAGTTGGACAGACAAAACGGCAAAGAAAGGTCAGACTTATTATTACATTGTGAAGGCAGTGAATAATAAGACATACAGTGCAGCGTCACCGCAGAAGAGAATAAAAAGGTAGATGCTTACTGCGTAATTATAAGGGAGAAAAAGAATGAAATATGAAAATGTAAGACTCACAGAAGCTGTGCGGCGTATCAGGATGATATTTGTGGTGGGCGTCATCGCTGCGTGTGTGCTGTACGGCGGAAAAATACCAGCATTTGCGGAAGATACTCAGGAACAGTATGACTCATCACAGAGCAGCTATGGTCAGTTGCTTGAGCAGGAGGGCGATACTTCAGGTATCCTGCAATTTGGCGGACAGATAATAGAAGATGAAGCATCGGATTCATCGGAAGCGTCACTGGCAGCGGCAAATTCAAAGAAATATGAGAGTGCCATTGTCGGCGCTGTGGAGAAATTTTCACCGAGACTCAATGTAAAGAGCTGGGGATTGACCACACGAAATGTTGCAAATGTAGTCACAACCGCAATGAATGCGCATCCCGAGGTCGTGTATGTGGCAAGATACAGTTATCTGTATGACCAGACCACAGGAAAGGTCGTGTATCTGAAGTTCTCATACAAGCCAAATGCCCGAACCGAAAAGAAGCAGTTGGATGCAGCCATAGCGGAAGTGAACAAGCAGATAAATACAAAGAACATGAAGCCGGCAGAGATCGTGCTTGCATATCATGAGTTCCTGACATCCACAGTTGCATATGACACCAGCGGGGCTAAGGAATTTGATCCAACAACCGGAAGAGACCACATGTATGATATGTATGGTGTATTGGTTAAGAGGAGCAGCGTGTGTCAGGGATATGCGGAGACCATGTGGTATTTCCTCAGGAAAGCCGGGGTTCCGAGTGGAGTTGCCACAAGCCAGTATGTAAACCATGCGTGGAATGTTGTAAATATAGGTGGAAAGTGGTATCACGTTGACGCAACCTGGGATGATCCCGCAAGTGATATACCGGGAAGGTCGATGCATGATTATTTCCTTGTAAGCTTTGACACCTTGGACAGTAAGACTAAGGCCGCCAGCAGCGATTATTATCTTGGCAGATATGACACAAAGGTGGGAAATGTATGGAAGGGAACATACAGCAATGCCACGGATAAGCGATATGAAAAAGGCCAGTTCTGGAATGGCGTTGAGAAGGTCATCTTTTATAGAAAGGGCTACTGGTACAGCATAAAGCAGGGCAGCCAGTCATCATACTATCAGATAAACAAGTACAGCTTCACCAACGGTGTAAATACAACGATATTTACCGGGCAGGATGAATGGCTGGATACAGATGGTACGGCACTTAACAAACAGTATGGAACACTGTTCCTTGCACAGGAAAAGCTCTATTTCTGCACATCGAGATATGTTGCATGGATAGACCTTGAGGTAAATGAGCGCAAGGCGTGGGCTACATATGACATAAGACAGAAGTATGTATCAGGTGTAAACATATATGGAATGGGATATTACGGAAATGATGTTGTGATCTGGGTTTCCGACACTCCATCCTGTACAAGAAAGGACGCTTACTATCTCGGAGCATGTATGAGCCACAAATGGCAGGCGGGAGAGGTTACAAAACAGCCGACATTCACATCCCAGGGATCGCAGAAGTACAAATGCAGCAACTGCGGATATACCAAGAATGTCACACTCGACAAATTGAAGCTTGCGACGGTGACGGTCAAAACGAAGAATACAGGTAAGGGAATAAGCCTCACCTGGAATACCGATTCAAGAGCCACCGGTTATAAGGTATACAGACGCACAGGCAAGGGTGCATACAGACTTATAAAGACAGTGAAGGGAAGCTCTGTGAGATCAATGGTAGACAGATCTGTTGTAGGAGGAAAGACCTACACATACAGAGTATCGGCATACAACAGCTATACAAAGGGCGGCTCCAAGGCAAAGAGCCAGTATTATATAGGTTGCGCGACCGCAAGAGCAAAGAATACCTCACAGGGAGTAAGAGTCTCCTGGAAGAAGACAAAGGGAGCCGCCGGCTATAAGATATACAAAAAGACAGGCAGCGGCAGATTCAAATGTGTGAAGGTTGTGAAAGCAAAGACCACAACATATCTTGACCGCCGTGTGAAGTCAGGAACAAAGTACACATACTTTGTAAAACCATACAAAGGAAAGACGGCAGGAACCTACAAGAAGGCTAGTGTCAAGTACAGATAAAAAGTAAATAGAGCGCGTAAAAAAATACCATGTACAGCATTTCGCCTGTACATGGTATTTTTGCTTTTGTTATATGCTTAGAATGATATTATTTTTCATTCTTGTGTTCTGTTATGTCCCTGTGGGAATTGTCGAACAGATCTGTGTCGGCCACATCTGATGAATCATTTCGATTCAGGGTCTCGCCTATGCGGGCCTTTGCCTCAGTTCCGGCAGCCTTGATACCCTCGGTGATCACCTCGCTCTTTTCCTTGAGATTTTCACTTATCACAGCGCTTTTTTCCTTTACGTTCTCTGTAAGCTCCTCAGCCTTCAGTTTGATCTTCTTTGTTATGGAGAAGCTTTCAGGGTTATTCTCAAATGCTCGTTTGATCGATGCTGTATCGTGAAGAGAGAGAAGGAAGCTTGGCTTCTCCTTGAACTTCTCACGATCCAGAGCCAGTCGGGACTTGAGTTCCTCAACACGGACAATAAGATCATTCTCTTTCGCAAATTTCTTCACCTTGCTCATCAGGTTGAATGATACAACACAGTCGATCACGAATACCCCGTAGAAGAAACCGATGAAGAAGGAGAATGTCAGGTGATCCGCCAGCCAGTACACAGCGTTCAGTATGTGTGGATGGAGGAAGAAATAGTACAGTGCCGCGATCACACCCCAGAAGAATGAGAACAGCGGACATATGATGCCCTGTATATTGCCCCACTCATCTGAGTAGTCCCACAGCTTGATGTTCATTCCTATTATAAATATACGTCCGGCAATGTATTCCACAACGGTCATGGCGATGGCCATGATCAGTACCACCAGAACCTTTTGCAAAACAGGATGGGCGTCAACAGCATCTATATGGATCAGGGACAGGAGATACAGCACCACCAGGCCTGAACCGTAGAGAGGCAGGTAAGGTCCGATGAGGAATCCCGGGTTGATCCATTTGTGGCTTGGGTTGCTCTTGGAGAAGAACTTTCTGAATATGACTTCAATGCACCAGCCCATGATGCATCCTATGAAAAATAAAAATAATATTACCAGAATACTTTTGATATTGAAATTATCCATACATGGAATCTCCTTTGTATATATGACTTTGCCAATAGTAATAAGATAGTATATAGAAGGAAAAAAAGCAACCTTACAAAATGTCACAAGTGTAAGATAGCTTGTTGATACTTATTGAGAAAAAAAGTCATTTAAATTGCGAATGTTATATTGGACTAACGCCGGGGCAGTGCTATACTTACAGCAAATAAAAAGCCACGAAACAGATGCAGACTCTTTCTACAGTACGAAGATCGAGAATGCATTTTTACGTTAAGGAGAGTTTGATTGAACAAATCGTGATTAGAAAAATCGAATCATGGCGAAGCCTGTCATATAATCCACCATGCGTATAAGTGGTCATATCATTAATCAGAATAAATATATAATCAAGGAGGACAAAATCATGATGAAGGCATTAAAGAAGGTAAACTGGAAGAAGCTTGGAATATTTGCAGGTGGAGTATTATTTGGAACAGCTGGTATCAAGGTTCTCTCAAGCAAGGATGCAAAGAACGTATATACACATTGTACAGCTGGTGTTCTTAGAGCAAAGGACTGTGTCATGAAGACAGCAAATACTATCCAGGAGAACTGTGGTGATATCTACGCAGGAGCAAAGGATATCAACGAGGCAAGAGCACAGAAGGCAGCAGAGGCTGACTTTGAGGATACTGAGTGCACAGAGGCTGAGAGCGCTGATGCAGCAGAGACTGTAGAAGAGTAATCAGTATAAGACAAAACATAAGAAAGAGGCGAAGATCTTGAAGTTTTCTATTTTAAATGAAACAAAGAATCGTCTGCGTATACACATGGCACAGAGCCGCATGACCATGGCACAGGCCGACATACTTCAGTATTATCTGGAGAACTGTGAGGCAGTGGAAGAGGTCAAGGTGCACGACAGAACCTGTGACGCGATCATCATATATGATGGTGACCGTGCAGCGGTGATAGATGCGCTGAGACAGTTTGGATATGACAGGGTGGAGGTTCCGGCGGATCTCACAGAGACATCAGGCAGAGTCATGAACAGACAGTATGAGGACAAGCTGTTTTGGAAGACCGCCTGGTACATGACCAAGAAATGGATCATGCCAATGCCGCTTCGGTATTGTCTGACATCCGTCAAAGCTCTCAAGTATATAGGCAAGGGGCTCAAGTGTCTTGCGAACAGGAAGCTTGAGGTGCCGGTTCTCGATGCAACAGCCATAACAGCATCCATTCTGACAAATGATTTCGCGACAGCGGGATCAGTCATGTTCCTTCTGGAGATCGGTGAGATCCTTGAGGAGTGGACACATAAGAAGTCGGTGGATGGACTGGCAAGAAGCATGTCACTCAATATCAATAAGGTATGGGTGCGTGTGGATGATTGTGATGTACTTATGGACAGTGCGAAGATCGCAAAGGATGATCTGGTAGTGGTTCATATGGGCAATGTCATTCCATTTGACGGTGTTGTGGATCAGGGCGAGGGCATGGTCAATCAGGCATCCCTCACCGGAGAGTCAGTACCGGTCCACAAGGGACACGGAGACAGTGCATATGCAGGTACAGTTGTTGAGGAAGGTGAGCTGGTAGTCAGAGTTGTAAAGACTGGTAAGACCAGCAGATATGATAAAGTTGTTGCGATGATAGAGGAGTCTGAGAAGCTTAAGTCAGGACTTGAGAGCAAGGCAGAGCATCTTGCAGATGGTCTTGTGCCATGGACTCTCGGTGGAACTATCCTCACATACCTTTTAACAAGGAATATCACCAAGACACTTGCGGTGCTCATGGTCGACTATTCATGTGCACTGAAGATGTCCATGCCTATAGCGGTATTGTCTGCTATACAGGAGGCAAACAAGCATCACCTCACAGTCAAGGGCGGCAAATTCTTGGAGGCTGTAGCTGATGCAGACACGATAGTATTTGACAAGACAGGAACACTTACAAAGGCATCACCTACGCTTGTACGCGTCGTATCATTTGACGGAAGAGATCCTGATGAACTGCTCAGGATAGCTGCATGTCTGGAGGAGCATTTCCCTCATTCCATGGCAAGAGCGGTTGTGGCAGGAGCTGCAGCCAAGGGGCTGGAGCATGAGGAGATGCACTCCAAGGTTGAGTATGTTGTGGCTCATGGTATCTCATCAAGCATAGACGGCAAGAAGGTTGTCATAGGAAGCTATCATTTCGTATTTGAGGATGAGGGCTGTGTGATACCTGAGGATAAGATAGAGCTGTACGAGTCGTTGTCCAAGACTCATTCACATCTGTTCATGGGAATCGATGGCAGGCTGGCAGCAGTCATATCCATCAAGGATCCGGTCAGACCTGAGTCGGCCGAGGTTGTTTCAAGGCTCAAGAAGCTGGGAATCAAGAAGGTTGTCATGATGACAGGAGACAGTGACAGAACGGCCAAGGCTATTGCAGAGCAGGTAGGGGTGGATGAGTATTACTCAGAGGTCCTTCCTGAGGACAAGGCAAAGTTTGTCGAGGCTGAGAAGACTGCGGGTCGAAAGGTCATCATGGTGGGAGATGGAATCAATGACTCACCTGCACTGTCGGCATCCGATGCTGGAATTGCCGTAAGTGATGGCGCGGAGATTGCCAGAGAGATCGCAGATATAACTGTCAGTGCGGACAATCTGTACGAGCTCGTAACACTTAAGGAACTCAGTAATAAGCTGATGAGCAGGATCAACAGGAACTATCGCAAGATAGTGACCATCAACACAGGACTTATCATCCTGGGCGTGATGGGAGTTATCCAGCCAACCACATCAGCACTGCTTCACAATTCATCGACGCTTCTCATAAGTCTTGACAGTATGAAGAAGCTGCTGGATTGATGATCGGAGCATAGAATTATATTGATGATCGAAGCGTAGAATCATATAGAATATAAAATAAAGCTGCCCTCTTCACTGTGATGAGTACCCGGGATTCCGGAACATTAGTGAGGAGGGCAGTTTTGTAGTTAAAAGATGATTTTAAATAATAAAAATAATCTGTAAGAATTGTTGACCGGGCCGACAGAATATGACAAAATGTACGTATAAATCATGAGTAGATAGCTGAACATAAGGGCAGAATATTAGCAGATATTATCTGGAATGTTTATGAAATGAAAATATACAGATGTGTGTGGAGCACAGCGTGATGCGTGTGTTCATCACAATAGAATGGAGGATGATTAGTATGGTAAAAACGGTAAAAGGCGATAATTTTGAAGATATAAAGGCATGCGGTGTGGCGGTTGCGGATTTCTCAGCAACATGGTGCGGACCATGCAAGATGATGGCACCGGTATTTCACACGGTTGCAGATGAACTGAATGGTGAAGTGGATTTCTTCAGTGTGGACGTGGATGAGAATCCTGGACTTGCGGCTGCCAATAAGGTGTTCAGTGTTCCGACATTGATACTGTACAAGAATGGTGTTGAGGCATCGAGGAGTGTCGGAGCTATATCCAAGTATGATCTTCTCGATTTCATTGAGAAGATCAAATAATTGTCTGTGATATGTATCCCGGATATTTTAATTGGGATCTGAATTGAAGTGGGGATACAAACTAGAAACAGGAAAAACATAAAGCCCTGTCAGACTTAACATTCATATGGGTCTCATATTATGGATACATATGAATGTTAAGTCTGACAGGGCTTTAAGGTTATTGAAAACACATTGACTATCTGGCGTCTCTGTCTACATATTCTCTATACTTAACCAGACTCTTATATGCCGGTCTGATGATCTTGTCTGTAGTGACAAGCTCCTCGATTCTGTGAGCGCTCCATCCAACTATACGTGCCACTGCAAAGAGCGGTGTGTAGAGCTCCCTAGGAATTCCGAGCATCTCATACACGAATCCGCTGTAGAAGTCTACGTTAGGGCTGACACCCTTGTATATCTTGCGTTCCTTGGCGATGAGCTTTGGCGCGATCTTCTCAATGTTGTTGTACAGAGTCATATCCTCGTCCCTGCCCTTGGCAGCGGCAAGCTGTTCGACAAATGACTTGAAGACTTTTTCTCTTGGGTCTGACAGTGAGTAAACGGCATGGCCCATACCATAGATGAGTCCCTTGTGGTCGTAGGCTTGCTTGTTCAGCAGCTTATCCAGATATGCCTCTATGGCCTCTTCGTCATGGTAATCCTTTATGTGCTCCTTGATATCGTCCATCATGTTCATAACCTGCAGGTTGGCACCACCATGCTTCCTTCCCTTGAGGGATGAAAGGGCGGCGGCAATGGCAGAGTATGTGTCAGAGCCGGATGACGTTACAACTCTTGTGGTGAATGTGGAATTGTTACCACCGCCGTGCTCCATGTGAAGCAGAAGTGCTATGTCAAGAACTCTTGCCTCAAGCTCGGTATACTTCATGTCAGGCCTGAGCATCCTGAGGATGTTTTCAGCCACGGAAGCATCCTTGTCAGGTCTGTGAATGTACATACTTCCGTCGTTCTCATAATGGTTGTATGCGTGATAACCATACACAGCCATCATAGGAAATGTTCCGATGAGACCGATACACTGTCTGAGAACATTGTCTATATCCAGGTTGGTAGCCTGATTATCGTATGAAGCCAGAGTCAGCACACTTCTTGTCATGGAGTTCATTATATCCACACTAGGTGCTTTCATGATGACATCACGGGTAAAGTTGGTCGGCAGGTTCATGGACTCGGCGATGACACTGCTGAATTCTGAGAGCTGAGCCTCGGTAGGCAGTTCTCCGAAGAGAAGAAGATAAGCAGCTTCCTCAAATATATGGCGTTTTCCTTTGCCGCCTTTTACGAGATCCTGTACATCATAGCCTCTGTACAATAACTGTCCGTCACACGGAACCTTCTGGCCATCCACATCCTTAAATGCTATGATCTGTGATATATTGGTAAGACCGGTCAGAACTCCCTGTCCATTCTCATCACGCAGTCCTCTTTTTACTCCGTATCTGGCATAGAGCTCTTTGTCTATCACATCATGCTGCTGACAGAGAGAAGCCTGCTTCTCCACGTATTCTGTCAGATTCTCCATATACTCCATATAAGTAACTCCTTTCCGTTTGTATGATAAATCAGATGATCTTTTTGCATATGTCGCTTAGACAACATGCGTCGCAATGTGGCTTCGTTCTGGCTGTGCACACGGATCTGCCGTGATCCACCAGCCTGTGACAGAAGTCATTGCTCTCATCTGGAGGTACAAGCTTCCACAGTTCCATCTCAACCTTCTTCGGATCTTTTATCCCGTCAACCAGTCCCATTCGGTTGACAAGGCGTATACAGTGGGTATCTGTTACAATGGCAGGTTTGCCGTAGATATCACCCATGATGAGGTTGGCGCTCTTGCGGCCTACGCCGGGGAGCTTAAGCAGCTCATCAAGACTGTCAGGAACCTGGCAATCATAGGAATCAACAAGCATATTCATACATGCACTAATATCTCTGGCCTTGCTCTTCCCCAGTCCGCAAGGTCTCACAATGGCCTCGATGTCACTGACATCGGCAGCAGCCAGTTCTTTTACTCCCGGATATTTGGCAAATAAATCCTGGACTACCACATTCACCCTTGCATCAGTGCACTGCGCCGCCAGGCGGACACTGACAAGAAGCTGCCATGCGTGTGAAGTATCGAGGGTGCATACTGTGTCAGGATATTCCTTCTTCAGCCTCTCGATAATGTCCAGTGTTCTCTGTTTTTTCGTATATCTCTTCTGTGATTCCATAAAAAAGACCTCCAGTCTCTATATGATAACATGAAAGGCCTGCAAATGGATATCGAAAAAGAATTCTTAATAAAAATGTTAGAAGTGTGAAAATGTTGGGAAGAGAAGACATGCCGCAGCCCAGTATATGTGCTGGGCTGCGGCATGTCTATGCTGGTATAAATATCATGTCTGAAAGATCTTACTTTGTTCCGAAGATTCTGTCGCCGGCATCGCCAAGTCCTGGGCAGATGTAAGCGTTCTCGTTCAGCTCGCGGTCAACATGACCAACGTATAGCTGGATGTCAGGATGAGCCTTGAGAAGTCTCTCAATTCCCTGCGGTGCAGCGATGATCGACATGAACTTGATATGCTTACCGCCGTGCTGCTTGATGAAATCAACGGCAGCAACAGCTGATCCTCCGGTTGCAAGCATAGGATCCGTGACAACTATAAGTCTCTCATCGATAGGATTAGGGAGCTTGCAGTAGTACTCATGAGGTTCATGAGTCTCCTCGTCTCTGTACAGACCGATGTGTCCGATCTTGGCTGTAGGAACCAGAGCCTGAAGTCCACTGACCATTCCAAGTCCTGCACGGAGAATAGGTACGATCGCAAGATTTCTTCCTGCGATGACCGGAGTCATGCATTCCTCGATAGGAGTCTCTATACATACATCCTCGGTAGGAAGATCTTTCAGAGCCTCATATCCCATGAGCATGGCGATCTCTTCAACAAGTGCACGGAATTCGGCAGTTCCGGTGTTCTTATCTCTGAGCTTTGAAATCTTATGCTGAATAAGTGGATGTGTCATAACTGTGTAATCTGTCATATTGTGTAACCTCCTAATAAATAATATACAGATAATTATTATGCCTCAATGTCAGAGTTCTGTGGATTCATTCCAAGTCCACGGCTTACATCACCCTTGGTGTTCTCACCAAATGTATAGTCGTTACCAGGCAGTATAGCATTCAGCAGGATGCCGAATATAGCTGCGAGGGCAAGTCCTGTAAGAGTGATAGTTGTGCCTCCGATCGTGAATGTAAGGCCATTTTTGAAACCAAGTCCACATACCATGATAACGGCTGCGATGATCAGGTTTCTTGACTTCGTGAAGTCTACGTGGTTCTCAACCACATTTCTTACACCTATGGCTGAGATCATTCCGTAGAGGATGAAGCTTATGCCGCCAATGATGGCGAAAGGCATTGAGCGGATGACTTCTGCAACCTTAGGTATGAAACCGAGGATGACTGCAAAAATGGCAGCCAGTCGTATAACTCTTGGATCGTGAACGCGGCTGAGCTCGAGAACTCCTGTGTTCTCTCCGTAGGTTGTGTTGGCAGGACCGCCAAAGAGTGCGGAGAGAGATGTTGCCAGACCATCACCGATAAGTGTTCTGTGGAGACCTGGATCCTCAAGGAAATTCTGATCTACAGTTGCTGATATGGCACATATATCACCTATATGCTCCATCATGGAAGCGATGGCGATAGGAGCCATGACAAGTATGGCAGTTAAGTTAAATTTACAGATCTGGAAAGGTGGCAGACCGAGAAAATGTGCGTCTGAAACTCCAGAAAAGCTGAGTATTGCTGAACCATCAGGGTTGGTCATACCACAGAAGTGAAGTATGAGTGCAACGCCATATGAGATAAGTACACCCATGAGGATAGGTATGATCTTGAACATGCCCTTGCCCCAGATGTTGAACACAATGACAACAGCCAGTGCGATAAATGCAAGCAGCCAGTTAGTGGATGCGTTTGATATAGCTGATGGTGCGAGGCTCAGACCGATACATATGATGATAGGTCCGGTAACCACTGGTGGAAGGAATCTCATGACACGCTTCACGCCGACAAGCTTGACGATCAGTGCAAGTATCAGATACAGAAGTCCTGCAACCACAATACCGCCACATGCATATGGAAGCTTTTCGCCCATTGGCATGTCCTTGAATATGCCTGTTTTAAGGTCTGCAACTGTGGAGAAACCTCCAAGAAATGCAAATGAAGAACCGAGGAAAGCAGGTACTTTAAGCTTTGTGCATAAGTGGAAGAACAGTGTTCCAAGACCGGCACATACAAGAGTTACCTGAATTGAGAGTCCCTGACCCTCGAAGTATCCGTTTACGAGAAGCGGAACAAGAATTGTTGCACCAAACATGGCAAACATATGCTGGAATCCAAGTAAAAGCATCTTTGGAATTCCAAGCTTACGTGCATCACGAATGGCTTCTTTTTGATTATCCATAAGTAATAATCCTCCCATATTTTTTCTTAGTTAAATATTATAAAGTTTATTTACACTAAGGTCAATTTGAATAGTGAAATTTCCAAAATAAACTTAAGATATGTAATATATGTCAGCACTTGACAAAATGTTACAGAATTGTTACAATTCTGCTTGGATTGAGTAAAGGGGAGAAAAATAAAGATACAGGTCGAAGGAGACTACAGATATTATGATTGAATTAGAGAACGTGAGTATGACATATCCTGGGGGCAATCAGGCACTCAAGAATGTCAATATTAATATAGAGAAAGGCGAGTTCGTATTTATCGTTGGAAGCAGTGGTTCGGGCAAGACCACTCTGTTCAGGCTTCTGCTCAAGGAGCTCGATCCTACGGAGGGCAATATCACTGTTGCCGGATACGACTACGGCAAGATCAAGAGGAAGGATATACCGAAGGTCAGAAGAAGGATAGGGGTTGTGTTCCAGAACTTCAGACTTCTCAAGGACAGGACTATATACGAGAATGTCGCATTTGCACAGAGAGTCATCCAGACCCCGGCGAGATATATCAGAAGACGAGTTCCGGCCATGCTGACGCTGGTTGGACTTGCAGACAAATACAAATCATACCCGAAGGAGCTCTCAGGTGGTGAGCAGCAGAGAGTTGCCATGGCGAGAGCACTGGTCAACAATCCGGACATCATACTGGCGGACGAGCCTACAGGAAACCTTGATCCTAAGAACTCACTGGATATCATGAACCTCCTTGAGGATATCAACAAGAGAGGAACCACAGTTGTCGTGGTAACCCACAATAAGGATATCGTCAATGAGATGAAGAAGAGAGTTATCACCCTGAAGAAGGGCGTTATAATCAGTGATGAGAAGGAAGGAGGCTACATAGATGAAGATTAGTACATTTTTCTATGTCCTCAGACAGGGCTTTGCGAATATAAGAAGAAACATACTGTTCTCACTTGCATCACTGGGAACCATCATATCATGTCTGTTCCTTTTCGGAATCATATATGCGGTGGTTGTAAACTTCCAGTCAGGTATGCAGGAGCTTGAGAAGACAGTCACCATATCTGTATTCTTCGACGAGGATGCGTCAGATGAGACCATACAGCTCATAGGTGAACAGATAAGAACGGTCGATTATGTTGAGACGATGGATTTCATCTCAGCCGATGAGGCATGGGACAAGTTTGCAGATCAGAACTACGATGATCCACAGGTTGCAAAGAATGCATTTGGCGGAGATAACCCGTTAAAGAATGCTGCGTCATATGAGATCACACTCAAGGATGTATCAAGACAGCCGGAGTTCGTGGCATTTGCCCAGGGCCTTTCAGGAGTCAGAAAGGTAAAGAGTTCTGACGTGACTGCGGACAGCATCACGACACTGTCATCCCTTGTGGGATATGCATCCATAGGAATAGTTGTGATACTGATGCTGGTATCTATCTTCCTTATAAGCAACACTATCACCATAGGTATCACGGTGCGAAAGGAAGAGATAGGGATCATGAAGCTGATCGGTGCGACAAATGTATTTGTAAGAGCACCGTTCATCATAGAGGGTGTGATCATAGGCGCGGTCGGTTCGGCTATACCTCTGGTCCTTCTGTACTACATGTACGATAAGATACTGACATACGTTGCCGGAAGGTTCAAGGTTGTCACAACGCTGTTCGCATTTGTGAGCCAGCAGGATCTGTTCAGGACTATGGTACCGGTCGGACTTGTGCTCGGTATCGGTGTTGGTCTGGTAGGAAGTATTCTTACCACAAGAAAGCACCTGAGAGTGTAGTGTTAAATGCGGTCAGAGCAATGCACAAAAAATTCACAAATTGTTATTACTTTTTTAGGAACAATATGTGTTATAATGCTGATGAGTAGGGCAAAAAGATAATAACATTATGAAATGCGATTAGGAGGCATGAATGATGAGAATAGATTTATACAAGATAAAGAAGAAAGGTATGCAGGTGGCAGTGGTTACTACAGGAGCACTGCTCATGTCGTTTACATCCATATTTGCGGCTCCTGTGTTCAGCGTGCATGCTGAGGAGACCAAGGAGGATGTTGAGCAGCAGAAGGAAGAGGCTCAGCAGGCTCAGGAAGAGGCGAATGCAAACGCAGAGAAGTATCAGAAGAAGGTAGACAAGCTTACAGCGGCTGTAAATGAGCTCGATAAGCAGGCCACAGATATAAGCACACAGATCGTGGAGAAGAAACAGCAGGCTGAGGATCTTCAGAATGAGATAGATGAGACTCAGACAAAGCTTGCAGAGGCTCAGGTCAGTGAGGATAATCAGTATGAGGCGATGAAGAAGAGGATACAGTACCTCTACGAGGAGGGCGATGTTGCTTACATAGATGCACTTATGTCATCGGCTTCATTTGAGGATAGTCTTAACAAGTCTGAGTATGTTGATCAGCTCAGCACATATGACCAGAAGCAGCTCAACAAGCTGGTAAAGACTAAGAATGACATAGCAGAGTATCAGCAGACACTCAAGGATGATCTGGCGGATGTAGAGAAGGTAAAGGCAGACCTGGAGACCAAGCAGGCAGACCTCGATGATGTTATAAGCCAGAAGAATGCGGAGATCAACAAGTACAGTGATGATGTTGAGATGCAGAAAGCTCTTGCGGCTGAATACGCAAAGCAGGAGTCAGAGCTGGATGACAAGCTGGCAGAGCTTGCGCGTCAGGAACAGCAGAGACTGGAGGAGGAGCGTAAGCAGAGAGAAGCTGAACAACAGCAGCAGGATAACAACGGTGGAAGCGATAACTCAGGCAGTGACAGCGACAACAGTGGAAGTAACAATGGCGGTTCAACAACCGGTTCAGGTCAGTTCATATGGCCTGTATCAGGACCTATCACAGACTACTTCGGACCTAGAGAGTCACCGACAGCAGGAGCAAGCTCCAATCATATGGGTATAGATATAGGATGTTCATACGGAGTGCCTATCGCAGCGGCTGATGCAGGTGTTGTAACGGTAGCCGAGTGGGGCGAGAGTGGTGGTAACTACGTTATGATAGATCACGGTAATGGATTTGTGACGATGTACCTTCACAACTCATCACTTGCAGTAAGCGTTGGCGATGTGGTTTCACAGGGACAGACCATTGCGTACGCAGGTTCAACAGGATATTCAACAGGTACACATTGCCACTTCTCAGTATTCCTGAATGGCTCATATGTCAACCCACTTGATTATCTGTAAGATGAGGTTGAGACATGGCATAGGGATATGTGTCATATCATAAGATCTTAATATGATCATATATAGAATAGAGAAAAAATGCGTGATTCATGAAATATGGATCACGCATTTTTTATGTTAATAGGGGCGTGGATATGGGCGAAGTACCATATGTTGTGGTGGTGAGAAAATATGTCGAAAACAATAGTTTTTTTAAGAAAAAATAGGATTAGTGTCGGTTGACATAAGTGGTAAAAGTATTTATACTCACACTGGACTGAGTATTTATTTAAGGAGTATATTATGGTTTTTTCGAGCATGGAGTTCTTATTTAGATTCCTGCCTTTATTTTTGCTTATCTATTTTGTGACAAAGCCGAAGTACAGGAATGTTGTACTGCTTTTAGGCAGCCTTGTGTTCTACGCGTATGGCGAACCCATATACGTGTTCTTGATGATGTTTTCTATTATATTTAACTATTCGGTGGCAAGACGAATCAAGCGTTTTTATGATATAGAAGTATATTCGGAGATCGACTGTTCATTTGAGAGAAACTGCTGGCTGGCGGTGGCTATGGTGTTTGATTTTGGAATGTTGTTCATATTCAAATATATCAACTTCTTTATAGAGATAATAAACACTGCAGCGGGAACAAAGATATTTGATAGCGTGGCGATCACGCTGCCGCTTGGAATAAGCTTCTATACGTTCCAGATAACATCGTATATATTTGACGTGTACAGGCTCAAGTATCAGGCGGACAAGAGTATAATCAAGTTCGGAACATATGTGAGCATGTTCCCTCAGCTCATAGCCGGCCCTATAGTCAACTACGATGAGGTGAAGCCTGAGCTGGATCACAGAGAGGTCAAGGCGGACGATATAGAGCGCGGTGCGACACTGTTCGTATTGGGACTTGCGTACAAGGTGCTTCTGGCAAATAAGATAGCCAGTCTGTGGAACGATGTGCAGACGGTTGGCCCTTATGGAATAAACACTGTGACCGCATGGCTTGGTTCATGGGGATATTCATTCCAGCTCCTGTTTGATTTCATGGGTTATTCCGTGATGGCAATAGGAATTGGCCTTATACTTGGCTTCAGGATACCGGAGAACTTTGTCGATCCTTATATGGCACATTCCCTCACAGATTTCTGGAGACGCTGGCATGTTACACTCGGACGCTGGTTCAGAGAGTATGTGTACATACCGATGGGCGGCAACCGAAAGGGAAAGCTCAGAATGATACTTGCCATGTTCACTGTGTGGATGTTTACCGGATTGTGGCATGGTGCGGACTGGAATTTCCTGATATGGGGCTTGTTCCTGTTCGTGTTCCTTCTCATGGAGAAGCTGTTCCTTGGCAAGGTATTTGACAAGGTGAAGGTTCTTGGCCATGTGTACATGTTCTTCCTGATACCGATATCATGGACAATATTTAACATATCTGATCTGAAGCTTCTGGGACTGTACCTGAAGAGAATGTTTGGCATGAACATAGAGGGATCAGTCACCACACATGCCATGGACAAGCTGATCATGCTGGGACACACATACTGGTGGCTGCTGCTGATCTGCGTGATCTTCTGTACACCGTGGCCTAGAAAGCTCATAGAGAAATTCTACAAGAACTGGGTATGCAAGCTTATAATGCTCGCACTGTTCTGGTTCTGTGTATATCAGATAGCAAAGGGTGGCTCCAATCCATTCCTTTATTTTAGATTTTAGGAGGTGGGCAGATGAAGAAATTATGGCAAATGATAAAAGGCTGTCCACTGTTCTCGATACTCATAATATCCGGCGTGATAGTTACCGCAGGCGGTTATGTGGGAGCTGCGCTTGGCGTGTATAAATGGGATGTCAGCTTTCATCATCCTATGGCCCAGACTGTGCTGCTTGATGAGAGGGTGGCAACCGGAACTGACGCAACAAGCACGGATGCTCCGGGAAAGAGCGAGCTGACGTCGGAGTCCACGGGCAGTGCGGCTGCAGAGGAGCAGACAACGGAGGTGAAATCCACGGAGAAGCAGACTTCTGAGAATGCATCCACGGAGAAGACAACAGAGAAATCTACAGAGAAAGCGACCACCGAAAAGGCAACTACGGAAAAAGCAACCATAGATACAGGCGGTTCGGCTGCTCCGGTGACAAGACAGACTCAATACAAGAAGGTTAAGAAGAGAAAGGCAAGAAATAGCTGCTACAGAGATCTCACACAGATCGCTCTTGAGACCCAGTACCCATATATAAAGGTTGACAAGTCTTATTTTGACGATGCTCTGTTCATAGGTGATTCCAGAGTGGAAGGACTGGCGTTGTATTCCGGACTGGACAATGCAGAATTTGCATATATGGAGGGCCTTACTTCATTTGGACTGATGGGTGAGAAGATCGCCTCAAATGGAACAAAGACACTCACAGAGCTGCTTAAGAGCAAACAATTCAAAAAGATATACATCATGCTCGGCATAAATGAGGCGGGTTACAATACGGAGACATACGCATCCACATATATCGATGCGGTGGCCCAGATACAGGCGCTTCAGCCGGACGCAGTGATCTTTATGATGGGCTGCATGCATGTATCCAGCGACTATTCGGCAAGCCACGATATTGTGAACAATGACAATATCGATGACAAGAATGGTGCCATAGCTGCATATGCTGATGGAATAAAGCTTTTCTATCTGGATATGAATACGGTTGTGGACGATGGCAAGGGTGGTCTTGTAAAGGACTATACCTGGGATGACATACATTTGCAGGCGCAGTATTACAGTCTGTGGGAGCAGTATCTGTATGAGCATGGGCTCAAGAATGATGCTTTCAAATAGATAAAGTGCTGCGGGACCTGGCGGCATTTTATCATTATCGGGAGTTGATCAAATGGCAAAAAGACTGGTAATAAAAGATAAATATAAGGGAATCCTGTTCATAATCATGGCAGGGTTCTTTTTCTCACTGATGACCTTCTTCGTGAGACTGTCTGGAGATCTGCCAACTATGCAGAAGGCATTCTTTAGAAATGCAGTGGCCGCTGTTGTGGCCATTGCCATGCTCATGAGGACTGAGGAGAAATTCAAGATAAAGAAGAGCAGCTGGCCGGGAATCGCGGCGAGAAGCATATGTGGAACGACAGGACTTATCTGCAATTTTTATGCAATCGACAAGCTCAACATAGCGGATGCCAATATCCTCAACAAGCTTTCCCCGTTCTTTGCTATCATCGCATCATACTTTGTGTTGAAGGAACGGGCAAACCGGGTAGAGTGGGCATCTGTTGTGCTGGCTTTCGCTGGTGCATTGTTCGTTGTGAAGCCTTCGTTTCATATGGATTTTCTGTATGCCATGGTTGGTGTGGCAGGCGGCCTTGGGGCAGGAATAGCCTACACCTATGTGAGAAAGCTTGGAAAACAGGGGGAGCGCGGACCGGTCATAGTCATATGTTTCTCTGTATTCTCATGTCTGGTGACGCTTCCATTTATCATATTGGACCACGCACCTATGACATGGCAGCAGATTGTGTGCCTGCTCTGTGCCGGACTTGCGGCGGCTGGTGGACAGTTCAGTATAACCGCAGCATACCAGAAGGCTCCAGCCAGGGAGATATCGGTATTTGACTACAGTCAGGTCATATTTGCGGCTATATTGGGATTTGTATTCCTGGATCAGATCCCTGACATGCTGAGCATTATAGGATATGTGATAATCATAGGAAGTGCAGTTTTCAAATGGTGGTACACCATGAGACAGGATCGCACTTAGCATGATCGGCAGGGCTGAGAGTGGCAGTGCCTTGTACAAATACTTGTAGAATAATTGATATATACAAAAAGACGGATGTCAGAAATGGAAAATGGGTAAAAGTTTCATTGTCTGATATCCGTCTTTTTTATAAAGTTATAAAGGAAGGTTTTAGGTGTTGTGACCGGACTTGTGAGGTATCCGGCCTCCCATCTATCTAAATTGGATTGTTGTTAGTTTGAGTGACGGCAGATACGCTGGTGCTGCCTGGGCATGTCGCACATCTGCTGTCCTCATCAATCTGTATATATAATAAGATGGTACTGTGTACATTCTGTGTATCGGATGTTAAAGAAATATGTTCATAAAAGAAATAATATATAAAGCGTAAATAAATGTTCTATAAATGGTAAAGCTTCTGAATATAGTGAGTATAAGGTTGTGGGTATAGTTGCTGACATGTTAAAATGAAACACACATATGATCATAATTGGTGGATATATCAGATGACAATATTGGATAGAGCAGCTTTATTATGGAATAGTAAGGGGGATTAATATATGGATAAAGAAAAGGTTATACAGGAGCTTCAGGAGAGAACAGAGGAGATAAAGGAAAAGGCCGGGGAGCTTCATAAGGCGATAGAGGAGACTATATCGCAGAAGAAGCAGATGCATTACACGGAACTGGGCGGTCAGGACGGGCAGCCGGATGTGCCGGTTAAGGAAGGATACGGTCTGGTGCTCGGTGGCGGTGGTGGCCGTGGCTCCTATGAGATCGGAGTGTGGAAGGCTCTTGAGGAGTACAGAGATGTGATCGATATAAAGGCGGTGTCAGGAAGCTCGGTCGGTGCGCTGAACGCGGCACTGTATGCGTGTGGTGATCTGGATAAGGCAACACAGATGTGGTACGACATAACCAACGACAGGATACTGTCCAACAAGGATATAGACGAGGACAACAGGAACAAATGGTTTGAGTCCATCAAGGAGAAGCTCACGACCATAGACAATCCAGTCATACAGAGTGCAATAGAGTGCATAGGACTGGATGCTGTGGCAAAAGGCATGAGGATAAAGGATGGCTTCTTCTCCAGAGAAGGACTTATGGACATACTGGAGAATTCACCAGTACTTGATGGTGTGTCGAACAGTGACATGAGCTGTTATGCTACATGTCTCAATGTGGAGGGCAAGCCTACTCCTGAGAGATTCCAGCTGTCAGGCATGGAACCGGAGGAGATAGAACGTATACTTCTTGCTTCTTCAGCCATACCGGTCATATTCCCTATGGAGACGATAGACAAGACAAAGTATTATGATGGAGGCTTCTTCCTTGGGGGAGATAATGTGCCAATACAGCCTCTCTATGATGAGGGCTACAGAAAATTTGTCGTGGTGCATCTCGATGAGAGGAAGACCGACAGATACGATGATGCAGAGATGATACATATATATCCGTCCATTCCTCTTGGTGGTGCCATAGATGGCATGCTTGACTTTTCGCCTGAAGGTGTTGAGAAGAGGATAACACAGGGATATGACGATGCAAAGGCGGTGCTTGTTGAGAAGTTTGGCCCAAGACTGTTCTTCACCCGCCATGGGCAGACCGTGTGGAATGTGGAAAACAAGATATGTGGAGCCACGGATATTGAACTCACAGAGCTTGGACATCAGCAGGCGGAGCAGCTTGGTGAGATGATAAAGAATGGAGATTATCACATAGATGAGATTCTGTATTCGCCTCTGGTCAGGGCTTCGGAGACGGCAAGACATATATCCGAGATAACAGGAATTCCTATGAGAGCCGAGGAGAGACTCCGTGAGCAGTGTTTTGGCAAATACGAGGGAACAGCCAGAAACGGCGCTATATTCGCCAAGGCGAAGACGCATTTTCTGGATCACTATGAGGGCGGAGAGACCATGGTTCATCTGTGTCAGAGGGTGTACAATTTGTTAGATGAGCTTAAGGCTGAGTCGGAAGATTCCGGGAAGACATATCTTCTGGTTGCCCACAATGGAATATCAAGAATAGTACAGTCGTATTTCAATGATATGACAAATGAGGAATTCGCAGCATTTGGCATAAAGAACTGTGAGATAAGAGAATATAGATTCTGATCGCCACATGTGTGGTATCAGATGTAAAAAAGAGAAAACAGCAGGCAGATCAATATGATGTGAATGTGGTTTTCTCTTTTTTTCTGGGATATCCCTGAATGCTCCTGTAAATGTGTATAAAAGAATAATTGATATTATTTATCACTAATATAGTTGACACAGAGCCTACATATGTGCTAATAAATATATGAACATATAATCATGTGTTTAAATATTGGCGTACGGCATGAGAGCTATGCGATGTGTTTATGGAGAATATAAAATGTGGAAAAGGAGAGAATCATGGGAGACAACAGTTTTTTAAAGATCAGTGGGATAAAGAAAAGCTTCGGTTCAGGGGAGAACCGAACTGAGGTACTTAGAGGAATTGATTTTGAGGTCGCAAAGGGCGAGTTCTGTGTGCTGCTTGGCCCATCGGGGTCTGGCAAGTCAACTCTGCTCAATATCATAGGTGGGATCGACAGCCCGGATTCCGGTTATATCTCCATAGATGGAGAGAAGACAGGGGATATGGATGAGAAGACACTGACCAGATACAGAAGAAAGCATCTCGGTTATGTATTCCAGATGTATAATCTCATACCTAATCTCAATGTAAAGGAGAATGTGGAGGTTGGAGCATACCTTAGCGATAACCCTCTTGATGTGGATGATCTGTTAAAGACTCTGGGGCTTTATGAGCACAGACATAAGCTCCCAAATCAGCTGTCGGGTGGACAGCAGCAGAGGACCTCAATTGGAAGGGCAATCGTGAAGAATCCTGATATACTTCTCTGTGATGAGCCGACAGGTGCCCTTGACTACAACACTTCCAAGGAGATACTTAAGCTCATAGAGGATGTGAACCAGAAGTATGGCAACACAATAATCATGGTCACACACAATGATGCCATCAAGAATATGGCGGACCGGACTGTGAAGCTCAGGGACGGCATGATAAGACGCAACATTGTAAATGAGAACAAGATATCCGCTGTAGAGCTTGACTGGTAATTGGGCAGACAGGGTAGACGTTCAATAGGAAAGGGGATCTGTTATGAGAAATCCATTGTGGAGAAGAATTCCAAAGGAACTGAAGGGAGAGCTTGGAAAATATATGGTCATATTCCTGTTCATGGTCATAACGACGGGAATGGTGTCGGGCTTCATGGTTGCAGGTGAGAGCATGAAGAAAACCTACGACAATACATTTGACAAATACAACGTGGAGGATGGACATTTTGATCTGTCAGATGAGGCGTCAGACAATATGAAGGGCAATATAGAGGATGAGGGCGTGAAGCTCTATGATATGTCGTATTATGAACTGCCTATGAGTAAGATCGGATCAGACTCTGATGGCAATAGTGGTAATGTGGAAGGCAATGCAGAGACAAAAGATGATACGGTGAATTTTGTAAATGATGCTGCAGATGATGGGGGAAGGACACTGAGGATATTCGCACCAAGACACGATGTAAATAAAATGTGCCTGATGGATGGTGAATTTCCTGTAGGAACTGATGAGATCGCCATTGACAGAATGTATGCGGTGAACAACGATATAGAGATCGGTGATGATATAAAAGCGGGTGACAAGGTATACAGCGTGTGCGGATTTGTGGCACTCTCCGACTACAGTACCATGTTCCAGAACAACAATGACACCATGTTTGATGCCACGATATTCGGAATTGCGGTTGTGTCAAATGAGGAATTTGATGATCTCCCGGAGAAAAATAAGACCTGGTCGTATTCATGGATGTACGATGATGGAATGCCGGATGAGGAGAACGATGAGAAAAAGCTGGCGGATGACCTTCTTGAGACTGTGTATACACAGGCGGTCATGAACGGCATTATGGTGGAGAACTACATTCCAAGGTATCAGAACCAGGCGATCAACTTTGCAGGGGATGATATTGGCAGTGATACAAATATGATGAAATGGTTTGAATACATCGTCATAGTTATACTTGCATTTATATTTGCGGTAACCATCAGCAACACTCTGACAAAGGAGGCGTCGGTCATCGGAACCCTGAGAGCCTCGGGATACACAAAGGGAGAGCTTCTTATTCATTACATATCACTTCCTGTCATAGTTACTTTTGTGGCATCGGTGGTGGGAAACGTGCTTGGCTATTCGGTGTTTAAGGATATGGGTGCGCAGCTTTACTATGGAAGCTATTCCCTCACTAAGTATGTGACGTATTGGAATGCCGATGCATTTGTGCTTACCACAGTCATACCTCTTATAATCATGATCGTTGTGAACCTGTTAGTGGTAAACAGCAAACTGAAGCTCTCACCACTGAGGTTCCTGAGGCATGATCTCAGCAGATCAAAGAGAAAGAAGGCGGTGAAGCTGCCTCACTGGAAGTTCATGACAAGGTTCAAGACCCGTGTCATACTTCAGAACATTCCAGGATATGTGGTCATGCTTCTTGGAATTTACTTCGCACAGGTTCTTCTGATGTTCGGACTTATGTTGAATCCTATGCTGAAGCACTATCAGAATGACATATTGGATAATATGGTAGCTGACCACCAGTATGTTCTGGATTCACAGGTGGAGACGGCAAATAATAATGCGGAAACCTACTGTATGAAGACGCTAAGGACGACCGGAGATATAGATGATGAGATCATGGTGTATGGAATACACTCGGACAGTAAATATTTCCCGGTTAAGCTGGACGACGGAGATGTGCTGGTATCTGACAGCTACGCAGACAAATATGAGATAGTTGATGGCGACAAACTTGAGCTCAAGGAGAGCTATACTGATGACACATATGATCTCAAGGTGACGGGGTCTGTGGTGTATCCGGCAGCCCTTGCGGTGTTCGTGACAGAGGGTGATTTCAGAGAAATATTTGACAAGGACGAGGATTACTTCACCGGCTATTTCTCGAATGACAAGCTGACCGATATAGAGGATCATGTAGTGTCAGAGATCACAAAGGATGACATGATAAAGGTGTCCAGACAGCTCACCAAGTCCATGGGAGGTATGTTCTACATAGTGGTTGTATTTTCACTTGTTATGTTCATGCTTCTCGTATATCTGCTCACAAAACTAATAGTGGAGAAGAACACGGTGTCCATATCCATGGTTAAGATACTGGGATATGACACAAAGGAGATCAGTAAGCTGTATCTGTCATCCACAACTGTCATGGTTGCGGTGGTGACGCTGCTCGATATACTGCTCAGTTACCTGTCGATCAAGGTGATATACAGGGCAATGCTGATAGATATGCTAAGCGGCTGGATGCCGATATACATGGCACCATGGATATTCCCACTCATGTTCGTGCTCAGCTTTACCTGCTATCTGGTGATCTCATTGTTGCAGATGAAGAGGATAAAGAAGATTCCTATGGACGAGGCGCTCAAGAATGTGGAGTGATGTGTCAAGCTGTGTTCAGGTATTATATTGAAAAAAAGAGAAAATTTTGTGCTGTAAATCCCCCGAATCCCTGAAAAGGATACATGGATTAGAGGTCGTGTATCTTTTCAGGGGGAATCCGGGAGTTTGAGCACAAAATTTTCTTTTTTTGCTATTTTGTGGGAAATGTTCCCAAAGCTGTCAGGTTGTCGACCCGGACAGGCTCATGCCAGCTAGATGGTTCCTGTGACAGTCACGGTTGCCGTTCCCGGAGTTGTGGTGATGACTCCCGTGGCTGTATTCTGTGTGAATGTTGCCGCTGGAACAGTGATCTGTCCGGCAACTGTTGCGAACTCGCCTGTTGCTTCATTGTAGGTGTAGTTGTCCGGTGCTGTCCATGCCTTTCCATTGTAGGTCACAGTGATTCCGTTGAGAATCGGATTGAAGGTATCTGTGATGATGACGTTGTCACCTGCGGATGCCTCGGTGTTGCCGTAGTTCTCTATAAGGAAGGTGTAAGTGATCTGACCATTCTCTGCAACTATGCTAGGACTCACAGACTTTGTGATGGCGAGATCGGGAGCTGCAACAGGGGAAACCGACTCAGTTGCAGTGACTGCGTTGGTAAGTCCTGCGCCGGTTACTGTAACAGTGTTGGTCACGGAATCCTCATTGCCTCTAGGTGTAAATTCATTTGTTGTTGTCTCATATATAATAGTAGCATTTCCGCCCGCTGGAACGGAGATTCCAGTGAGTGTCAGCGGAGCTGCAGCACCGACAGCCGGAGCGGCTACCAGAGTTCCATTGGTGTAGTATCTGATGGAATCCGGAATATATGTGAGAGGATATACTGTTGTATTTCCCACTGCATATGCTCCCAGATTATCTGTGAGAGACAGACCTGTGAGTGTGGTAGTTCCGGAATTGATGAGACTTATCACATAAGTGATCTTATCCGGTGTTCGGTAGGTGTCCACCACAGCCGTCTTGGAGACTGTGAGGACTTCAATGATTTCTCCAGTTATGATATTGGAATTGGTGGATCCTCCGTTGTAGGACAGAGTTGCCTGATTAGTGAATGTTGCCATTACTTTACCTCCGTATTGTGTTGTCAGAGGTTTATATACCTCTGATATAAAATATGTGCTGTGGAGGCTTTGGATTACAGATATTACTCACCATCTGCGGCACATTTATGTTATACTAAAAGATAACTATGTGGTTTAAAGAGCTGTTTTTATATACAGGAGGAATATAGGTGAGAAGGAAAAGGTGGTCGTACCTGATTGCCTGTGTGGTGCTGGCAGGTGGGCTGGCAGCGCCTGGCACATATACCAAGGTGTACGCGCAGGATTATGAAAATGTAGAATACGTAACCAGTGTGTCAGAGCTTAGAGATTCCATGGACGAAGCTGATGTGGTAAACTCTGCCGATGTGATGGATAGAGGAGCGGATGTCGACGCAGCGGCAATGTACAGCTGTGAGTCAGCCGACATATACAGTCTTCGCAGGATCATATTGTATACAGATGAAGTGCCGGAGACCTATGGCGCGACAACAGTCATCTGTTATGACAAATACGATTACTATGTGCTTGGCTACGATACCGAGGAAGCGACGAAACAGGCATACGAAAAGCTTCAGGAAGAGTACGAGCCTGACAAATGTATGCTTGATCAGGTCATATATTCAGAAGATGTGCTGGCGGATTCAGATTTGGATTCAAATTCGTATGCTGCACAGCGGAACGTTGATGTCATGCTTGCCGCATCGGAGACATATAAGGCTGTAAGCTGGGGCACAAGGTACATGGGAATGGACAGGCTGAAGGCAGAGGTGTCGGAGTACAAGCTGGATGCTAAGGTAAATGTGGCGGTCATAGATACCGGAGTTAATTCCTCGGATACTCTGTTTGAAGGCAGGATAAATGAGGAAGGAAGTATGAACTGCTGTGAGGGCGAAGACCGGAGCGACTACGGAGACAACATGGGACATGGAAGTCATGTGGCGGGTATAATAGCGGATGCGACACCGGACAATGTCCAGCTCACGATCATCAAATGTTTCACAAGCCGGGGAGCAACCACAGTGTCAACGGTACAGCAGGGAATCATGGCTGCGCTTGACAGCGGTGCGGACGTGATCAATATGAGCTTCTGCTTCTATGGTAAAAATGCAAGTGACAACACCAGGTCGAAGCTTGACGAATTGTTAAAAAGTGCAAAAGAAGATGGCGTCATCATGTGTGTGGCAGCAGGCAATACGAATAGCACTGTGAACAACTGGGAGATCAGCGACGTGGAAGGTGTGTCATATCCTGCGGACAGCAGTGATGTGATAACAGTGTCGGGGCTTATGCAGAAGGCTGGAACGGAGGAGACAGCAGACATGATATCGACGGATGCGGTGAAATTTGACGATAGCTATTCTTACTATGGAAATGCTGTAGATTTTTCCGCTCCCGGAACGAAAATAACATCGGCGTGGAAGACCGGAACAAATCATGGGTTTTCCACTTCAGGAACATCCATGGCGGCTCCGCATATATCAGCGGCGGCGGCCTATGTGAAGCTGGCTGAGCCGGGGCTTGACAGTGACCAGTTGAAGAATAGACTTATCTCATATTCCGTGGATCTGGGAACAGCGGGAAAGGATAAATACTACGGTTACGGTTGTCCATACATGGCGGATTATTTTGCTAATACATTTGGCGGAAAACATCCGGAGACAAAGGTCGGAACCTGTGCGGTGGAAAGTCTTGGAAATGCGAAGGATGGACTGAGACTGTCGTGGACTTCGGCAGATAATGCAAGTGGGTATAAGATATACAGGAAAACTGCGACAAGCGCATACAAATGTATAGCTGAGATAAAAGGTTCAGGAGTCAGAACATACACTGACAAGACTGCGGCGGCTGGAATCAGATACAGATATGCGGTGAGGGGCGTGAACGGCACGGCCGAGGGACAGCCGGCGGCTACAAAGGCACTGGTCAGACTTATCCAGCCGAAGTACAACGTGAAGAATGCATATTCCGGCGTGAAGGTATCCTGGAACAAAGTAAAGGGCGCGAGTGGATACAAAATATACCGCAAGGCACCGGGGCAGAACGGATGGAAGCAGTACAAGGTGCTGTCAGCGGGAACGCTCACATTTGTCGATAAGAATGTGACTAATTACAGAAACTATACATACACGGTCAAGGCGTTCAAGGGTACTTCGGCAAGCTCGTATGATACTGCGGGGGTCAGGTTGTACAGGATGCCGGGATGCAAGGCGAAAACGGTCAGATCAAATTCCAGAAAGACGATGGATGTAACATGGAACAAGGTCAGGTATGTCAGCGGGTATCAGATCCAGTACAGTACATCGTCGAAATTTGACAGATATAAGGTGGCAACGATAAATAAGTCCACAAAACTCAGACGCAGGATAAGCTCTCTGTTCTCAGGAAAATATTATTATGTGAGGATGAGAACCTACAGAAGAGTTGGCGGCAAGACCATTTATGGCGGCTGGAGCAGTGTACAGCGCGTAAAGGTAAAATAGTGAAAGGCAGATAAGATGGCAGAAAATAAGAATTTGGGAAAATACAAGATCTCCACGATGGAGGATGAAGAGGATTATTTTGACAATGTGGAGATGGAGCTCGACTACAGCATCAGTATAACTGAGGGCTCCATGGAGCTTGGAAAGGACAATATAAAGGAACAGAAGAAGTATATGCGTGACAGCCATGGAGACATGGACGACGAGGAGTTCCTGCAGAACATGCAGTCGGTGAACAATGATGAGGCGTTCCTCAGAAGAGCTGCGAAGCGCCTGGAGGTGTGTGAGCACCAGAAGAAGGTGCCGTACTTTGGCAAATTTGTATTTAAATATAAAGATGACGAAGAGTATCTCCCGGTATATGTGGGTATGAGCGGTTATCAGTCAGATATGAATGGGCAGCAGCTTGTGTACGACTGGAGAGCACCTGTATCCTCTATGTATTATGCTTATGAAAAGGGACCGGCATCCTACAATGTCCATGTGGATGACACGGAAGATGACGAGTTTTCTGGAGACATAGTGGAGAAGAAACAGTTTCTGGTGTCAAATGGCAGACTTAAAGACGCGGTGGATACTGACTCCAACATCAACGACGCCATATTGCTGGAGGCCCTTGGCGGCAACAGTGGTGTTAAGATGAAAAATGTGGTGGCTACCATACAGAAGGAGCAGGATACGATCATAAGAAACCGCACGGCGTATAACCTTATAGTGGACGGCCGCGCCGGAAGCGGTAAGACGGTCATAGCCATGCACAGACTGGCGTGGCTGTTGTACAACTACAAGACACTTGAGAGTGACAATGTCATGATACTGTCTCCAAACAGTATATTTGGCGATTATATATCAGAGGTTCTCCCGGAGCTCGAGGAGAACAGTGTGCCTGAGAAGGAATTTGACAGTCTGCTTGAGGAGCTTCTTTTCATAGAGGAGGAATATGAGAGCAAGCTGGATCAGTCGGAGTTCATTATAGACAGCGGCGATCAGGACAACCAGAGGATGAGAAATATCAAGGTCAAGTCGTCCATCTCTTTCTACGACAGTTTCAATGAGTATCTGGACAGGTATGTGTCAGGTATAAAGTTCAGAAATTTCCACTATCAGAAGGTGGAGTATACAGGCGAGGATATAGCTGCCATGTTCAATGGAAGATTTGCAAGAAAACCTGTGTATGAGAGATTCGAGAACATAGCATACTTCATAGTGGACAGGGTGGAGGATAATTCACCAAAGGAGTTCCCGGACGAGAAGAAGCGTAATCTGGCAAGGCAGATACAGAAGCAGATGGTAAATTTATTTGCAGAGAGGAATCTGGTTGAGTTGTATGTTGGATTCCTGGTGGAGATGGAGAAGAAATATCCGGGTATATCGGAGTACAGAAATGAATATGGAAAGATATGCTATGAGGATATCCTTCCTATACTTTACTTGCAGGTGTATTTCTACGGATGTCATTCCTACAACAATATCAAGCACCTCGTCATAGATGAGATGCAGGATTACAATATATTCCAGTATGCGGTGATAGACAGGGTGTTTGGCTGCAAGAAGACTATCCTCGGCGACAGGTATCAGGTGCTCTTCTATGATCCTGAGGAGACTGTTGTGGATGTTCTGACGAAGATATTTGCAAAGAGGAACGGACAGGGCGGCTATGAGCTCAAGGAGCTGTTCGCGTCGTACAGATCCACGGCGGAGATCACCGAGTTCTGCAACGGTATACTTGGCGGAGAGGGCGTAGGCGGCAACACTGTGGAGAGACACGGCAGGGTGCCTGAGGAGATACAGTGTGAGTCACTGGATGAAGCTGTGGAGTTCATAAATGACAAGCTGAGCTACGGAGACATGGACGCCTACGACAACATAGCTATCCTGACAAATGACGAGGCAGACGCCTACGAAGTGTACAAACAGCTTTCCGAGTACACCGAGGTGACGCTCATCACCAATCAGTCGGTTGTCTATGCGGGCGGTGTGGTCGTACTTCCAAAGTTCCTTGCAAAGGGAATGGAGTTCGATGCAGTGTACGTCATGACGGACGGAACCTACGACGGAAGCATGGTCACAAGACATGCGCACTATATAGCCTGTACGAGAGCACTCCATGAGCTGTATGTGCTTGATGTGGAGCAGCCATAGGAGTGATACAAAGACAGAAATATTATATCTAGAAATATTTTTGGGAAAATCGCGATTCCAACTGAACATATATGATGTACTATACGGCATTTCCGCTTTGGGAGATGCCGTATTTTTTATTATTGCAATATCTACAAAGAAATGTTATCATTAAGGAAACGGGAAAACTAAAAATAGTTTCCGAGTTTCCTGAGCGGGAAGTATGTACAGGAAGCTGACAGACACGGATGGACAGGAGGGAGTTATGGACGGAGAAGCACAGCAGCAGCTTAAATTGAGGATATATGAGGCGACCATAGAGGAGTTCCGGGAGAAAGGGTTCAAATTCACCATGGACGATATGGCAAGACGACTTGGAGTGAGCAAGAAAACCATATATCAGGTCGTCAGGGACAAGGAATCATTGTTCTTTGACACGGCGACATATATATACGAGCAGATCAAGAGAAGTGAACAGGCGGTCATGGATGACGACCGCCTGACCACGGTGGAGAAGATAAAGGCGATTCTCATAGCCATGCCGGACAGCTACAGCGAGCTGGATTGGCGGCAGATATACCAGTTGGAGAATTCATATCCACGGATATTTGCCCGGGTGAGAGTAATGATGGAGCAGCAGTGGGATAATACCATAGAGCTTCTGAAGCGCGGAATTGCCGAGGGTGTTATAAGGAATATTCCGATTCCGGTCATCAAGACGATGTTCGAGGCCACGCTTGAGAAATACATGGAGACTACAGTCCTGATAGACGCGGGACTTACATTTGACGAGGCGGTGCAGTATACACTTGATGTACTTATGGATGGCATATCTTGTAAGGAGTAGGAACCGCTTTGAATGAAGTGATTATATGGAATTGATGCCCGCGGCCGGTTTCATTCACTGGGGCGAGATGGGCGGTATATATAAAAGACAGGAGGTTGTGTTATGGGTAAGAGATCTGAGGTTGTATTTGGCAACAGGATGAGCAGTCAGGTCGTCAAAAAGGCGGAGAACTCCAAAGAGAGATTTGTAAAAAGATTCGGTGATGACAGTGACGTGGATTATCCTCTTGCAGTTGTGAAGAATCCGTATATTGGAGATACTCTCGGTGTCTCCAATATTGTGATCGACGGCGGAGTCAGTGATGATATACCGGATGGCGGCCGGGAGGAATTTGACAGGGACAAAGGAATCATAGTTGGCAATATCAGGATGGGGTTCGGACATTACAGAATATCCATGGCGATAGCATCAGCGGCCAATCATCTGGGATACAAGCCGTACTGGATGGATCTCAATTCCTACAGTGAGACCACGGGAGGAAAGGTTATTGAGGCACAGAATAAGCTCTATTCCATGGGATCCAGGATATCGGGAAAGAGCAAGGTTTTCAACAAAGCGGTGTGGGAGCCTATGAACTATGAGGGTTTCAGGAAGCTGTCATACAATGCCTCGGATCAGATGAATGCGGAGCTTATGACACCGGTGTTTAGGAATGTTCCAAAGGATATCCCACTTGTGGCTACACATGTGTGGCCGGCTCAGGCGGCGGTTCATGCAGGAATGAAACATGTGGTGAATGCAATCCCTGACAACTGGCCTATGGCGCTCCACCTTGCGGAGGGAAGCCTTCACACGGTTCAGACCAGATCGGCATACCTCGGATACAGGACCCTGAACGGCATGCAGGGCGACGAGGTGCTTAAGCCTATGCCCGGTGATTCAATCAGATACGTTGGACACTATATAGACCATGAGCTGGTGGCAGCCATAGAGGAGGACTGCGACAGGAGAATAGAGAGAAGAAAGAAAAAGGCACCGATGCGTTTCCTTCTCACCATAGGAGGTGCCGGAGCACAGAAGGATATATTTGCAGCTATCATCAGGACGGCGCTTGCCAGCGTGAAGAAGGGCAACATGGTCCTGTATGTAAATGTGGGCGACTACATGAACGTGTGGGAAGAGCTGGTGAGAGAGATACCCGCCATGGAGAGCCTTGTCACTACACATTTCGATGACTGGAGCGACACCACAGCATTTGCGGATAAGGCTCTTAAGGAAGAGGTGTACGGAATACACGCATTTTGCCATGAGAATATATATGAGGCTGTGTACTGCACCAACCTTCTCATGAGAAGCTGTGATGTACTCATAACGAAGCCGTCTGAGCTGGCCTTTTATCCAGTTCCAAAGCTGTTCATCAAGAGAGTTGGCGGGCATGAGCAGTGGGGGGCGATACACTCGGCGGAGATCGGAGATGGAACACTGGAGTGCCGTGATATACCGCACACTCTACAGATGATGAAGCTGTTCATGCAGGATGACAGCATACTCACAGATATGTGTGAGAACATAAAGCGGAACAAACTGGATGGAATATACGACGGAGCGTATGAGGTCGTAAAACTGGCGATGGATATGAAGAACTGAGAATGGAGGGTTACATTATATATAAGGTAAAGAAGAAAGAGACATTTATACCATCATCAAATGGCAAGGACAGGCTGCATGTCATCGTGTGGGAGCCACAGGGCGAGGTGCGGGCGATACTTCAGATATCACATGGAATGATAGAGCTGATAGACAGATATGATGAATTTGCGAGATATCTTGCTGCGAAAGGCTTCGTAGTTGCAGGAAATGATCATCTGGGACACGGACTCACGGCGGCAAATATGGATGAGCTTGGATATATGAATGCCTATGATGCGAGCAAGGCAATAGTCGCGGATCTTCATAGAGTCACTAGAAGTCTGAAGAAGGCATACAAAGGAGTACCGTTCTTCCTGATGGGACACTCTATGGGTTCATTTATGGCGAGACGATACATGAGTGACTACGGCTGGGATCCAAAATATCCGTCACCTTACACGGAGGGCTCAAGTGTGGACGGCTTTATCTGCATGGGAACTGGATGCATGCCTGAGTATATGCTGCAGATCGGAAGACTTGTGTTGGAGCTTGAGAAGAGTCAGCACGGCGAGAGATACAGAAGTACCCTCATGGAAGTGTTGGCATTTGGAACATACAACAGGGGTATCCCGAAGACCACTATCGTGGACGGTGAGGTGAGAAAGAGGACGAATAAAGACTGGGTGAGCCGTGACCCGAAGCGCGTGGATGCATATGTGGATGATCCGCTGTGCCAGTTCTCATTTACCCTGAAGGGCTACGAGACGCTGTTCAATACACTCCACTATATACAGGAGGACAGGAACATAGCGAAAATACCGAAGAATGTGCCGGTTCTGTTTGTGTCCGGTGACAGGGATCCTGTTGGACATTACGGCAGGGATGTTCTGAAGCTCTACGAGTTATACCACAGGAGAGTTTCGCACAATGTGGCATGCTATCTGTATGAGGACTGCAGACACGAGATACTGAATGAGCTGTGCAGGGATAAGGTATTCGACGATATTGACAAGTGGCTTGAGACAAGGCTTGCTGATATAAAAGGTTAGGCCTTTAAGGAGGTTATATATGGGAGATAATACACAGCAGGGCGTGCCTGAGGGCGGCCTTCAGAAAAAGACAAAGATAGCCTACGGAGTAGGGGCCGTGGGAAAAGACATGGTGTATATGCTGGTAGCCAGCTATATACTGTACTACTACAATTCTGTGCTTGGCGTCAGCTCAGTGTTCATAGGAACAGTGCTGATGGCGGCGAGAGTGTTTGATGCATTTAACGATCCTGTCATGGGTATCGTGGTGGCAAAGACCAGAAGCAGATGGGGAAGGTTCAGACCGTGGATATTCTCGGGAACCGTGCTGAACGCGGTTGTCCTCTATGCGATGTTCGCCGTGCCGGAAAGCATGGGAGCTGGTGGGATGAAGGTGTTTTTGACAGTGACATATTTCCTGTGGGGAATCACATACACGTTGATGGATATTCCGTACTGGTCCATGATCCCTGCCATCACTGAGCCGGGCAAGGAGAGGGAGAATCTGTCTGCACTTGCAAGATCCTGCGCGGGCGTGGGTTCTGCCATCCCTACTGTACTTACTATGATAGTAGTTCCAGCCATCAGCGGCGCAGCCCTGGCGGCGGACAAGCTGAAGATCACGGATTACCGCATCGGCTTCAAGTGGTGGGCTCTTCTGGTTGCAGTGGTGTTCGTCATCTCGGAGGCCATTTGCGTGGCAGATGTAAAGGAGAAGGGTTACACAGTAGTGGAGTCCCATGGCATAGGTGAGATGTTCCATTCGCTGGTGACAAATGACCAGGCTCTGGCGGTGGTCATCACCATCGTGCTCGTAAACTCTGCACTCTATATAACAAGCAACCTGCTCATATATTTCTTCACATATGACATAGGAAGTGAGAGCGGATATGCGCTGTTCTCCGCATTTGGCGGCGGTGCGCAGATACTTGCTATGATGCTGTTTCCGCTCTTTAGAAAGAAGATGTCCAAGAGAAAGCTGTTTGTACATTCGGTAGTATATGAAATCGTCGGATATGTGATGCTGCTTGCCTGCAGCCTTGCCGGTGTTACCCGTATGACGGTGGGCGGAGTGCCTTGTTGGTACGTTCTGTTCATCCCGGGACTTCTGGTATTTGCGGGAAGCGGACTTCTAAATGTTCTGATAACTGTGTGTCTTGCCGACAGCATAGACTACGGAGAGTACAAGAATGGGCAGAGAGATGAGAGCGTCATATGCTCCATGCAGACATTTGTAGTAAAGCTTGCATCGGGAGTTGCAGTGTTCTTTGCCGGACTTGCGATCAAATGGGTCGGACTTATCCAGCCGGCAGATGGAACATCGGAAGTCATAGAGCAGAGCACAGGAACTCTCATGGGACTTTCCATGATGATGACGGTCGTTCCGATAGTCCTTCTCATCATAGGACTTGTATTCTTCATCAGGAAATACAAGCTGACCGAGGAGAGGATGCAGGAGATCATGACGAAACTTAGATAGGAGGAACCGCTATGAACGAAGTTCATACTTGGAATCGGTTCCGACGACCTGCCCCGCTCGCTTATGCGAGAGGGGCGATACATATTAGAAAGGAGGAACCGCTATGAACGAAGTTCATACTCGGAATCGGTTCCGACGAACTGCCCCACTCGCATATGCGAGAGGGGCGATACATATTAGATAGGAGGAACCGCTATGATCAGATATATAGAAGAACATCAGGTATTCATACTGGAGACAAAGTCGACGCAGTATGCCATGTGCGTGCGCCCGGATGTACACCTTGAGCACCTGTACTACGGTGGCAGGAGTCTGGACTGCGGAGATCAGAATATTGTGGGACTTTGGGATGTGGCACACGACCGCAGCCTGTTCGAGACCGGCAATGCCATAGCGCTGGATGGTGGACTTACCTTAGAAAGTCTGCTGCAGGAACTGTCGTCAACCGGCAAGGGGGATGTCAGCGAACCATTTGTCTGTATGACCCATGCAAATGGCAGTACGACCTGCGACTTTGTGTACGAATCATACGAGATAAAAAACGGCAGGGATGAGCTTGAAGGACTTCCGTGTGCGGTGGAATATCATAGGGGGACAGATGGCAGATTCAACACAGTAAATGAGCAGCAAGGCACAGAAGTGGGAAGCGGTGTGGCTGGTGGATTGCAGAGCATACAAGCATATGAGCGACAGAATACAGCGGGTGAGGTAACACAGCTCACAATAACCCTCCGGGACAAATTCTACAGACAGAAGCTTGAGCTAATATATGTCACATGGGATGACTGCGACGTGATAACCAGAAGTGCCCGCCTGACAAATGAAAGTGATGACGTGGAGCGGGTGGACAGACTTATGTCCATGCAGTTTGATATGAGAATGTATCAGGAATATGACATGATACATTTCGGAGGAGCCTGGGCGAGGGAAATGCATAGATCGGTGCACCCTGTAAGGCAGGGAAGAGTGTCTGTCTCATCGTCGACCGGAACCTCGGGCAGCAGGGCCAATCCGTTCTTCATGGTGGTTGAGCACGGCAGTTCAGAGGAACACGGTGAGTGTTACGGCTTCAATCTCATATATTCAGGAGACCATATGGAGAGCTGTGAACAGAATTCATATGGACGTATGCGTATACTCAGCGGCATCAATCCGGAAGGATTTTCATTTGCGCTTGAGCCGGGACAGTCATTCCAGTCGCCGGAGGCGGTCATGACATATTCAGATTCAGGATTTGGCGGTGTCAGCAGTCATATGCATGCATTTGTCAGAAGACATATAGTCAGAGGCCACTGGGCGAACCGGGAGAGGCCTGTTCTGCTGAATAGCTGGGAGGCCGCATACTTTGATATAAATGAGAAGAAGCTGCTGAAGCTTGCAAAAGAGGCAAAGAAGTGCGGCATAGAGCTGTTCGTCATGGATGACGGCTGGTTCGGACACAGGGACAATGACACATCCTCACTTGGAGACTGGCAGGAGAACCGGAGCAAGCTTCCGGGTGGAGTAAAGCAGCTTGCGGACAAGATAAATGCACTTGGACTTGACTTTGGTATATGGGTCGAGCCGGAGATGGTGAACGAGGACAGTGATCTCTACAGGGCACACCCGGAGTGGGCGGTCAGAGTGCCGGGACAGAGCCACGCCGAGGGGCGTCATCAGATGCTTCTGGATCTCACCAATAAGGATGTGAGAGACCATATAGTGGAAGCCATGACAAATGTGTTCTCATCTGCCAATATATCGTACGTGAAGTGGGATATGAACAGGATTATGTCTGACCGCTACAGTCAGACGCTGCCGCCTGACAGGCAGAGTGAATTTGGACACAGATATGTGCTTGGACTCTACGACATCATGGGAAGACTCACGGAGCGTTTCCCTGAGATATTGTTTGAGGGATGTGCCGCCGGGGGAAACAGATTCGATCTCGGTATACTGTGTTACATGCCGCAGATATGGGCGAGTGATGACACGGATGCCAGGGAGAGGCTTGAGATACAGACGGGTTACAGCTATGGCTACCCTATGTCGGTAGTCAGCAGTCACGTGTCCGGATGCCCGAATCACCAGACACTCAGAGTTACTCCTCTTGAGACGAGATTCGGAGTGGCGGCATTTGGCGTGCTGGGCTATGAGTGCAATCTGTGCGATATGAAGAAGAAAGATCTGGAGGCAATAGAAGAGCAGGTGGAGTTCTACAAGAGGCACAGGCGCACATTTCAGTTCGGCGAATATCACAGGATCGAGAATGGCACAGTGTCAGATCTCCGGAGGAATGTGTACCAGTTCATGACGGTTTCCCAGGATGGCTCCGAGGCGGTGTCCTGCTATTATGAGGGACAGGTGATACCGAATTACACTTACAAGCATATGCGGACTAAGGGACTTGACGAGAATGAAGTTTATGTCATGGAGGGCAGAAGCCTGCAGTACAGCGTAAAGCTCATGGGAGATCTCATCAACACTGTTACGCCGGTGCATGTGAAACCTGATTCACTGACCCAGAGTGCGATAGACAAGGTGGTAAAGCTTCAGGGCGAGAAGGAATATGTAAAGGCGTCCGGTGCAGTGTTTAACCGCGTTGGAGTGAACCTTGCTCCGAACTTTGCGGGAACTGGCTACAACGACCAGACCGCTCTCTGGACAGAGCATGGACTGAGGTTATATACCTTCACCAGACAGTGATATATATGATCACATGCAAATGCTCATATATGGAATCGAATCACAGGAAAAACTTACATTATAAAAATAGTGGAAATAATATATGGAATGTGTTATCTTACTCTTATAGAGAACTGTTCCTAATAGAAAATTATAAATACCAGAAGGAGGACTATACAATGAGTGAGAAGCGTAACACATGGCAGAAACAGGTCATATACTCTGTTATAAAGGAGCTCAAGACTCATCCTACAGTCCAGAGTCTGATAGATGAACTGGAAAAGAGAGGATATAAGATAGGCAAATCAACTGTGTACAGGGTGCTCTCTGATGCGGTTGATGAGGGAATTGTCATGAATGTGTATTCAGGGGACAAGATGGAGCATTTTGATGGCAATACCGAGAATCACTATCACATACGCTGCAAGGTATGTGACAGGATATTTGACAGTGAGCTTCCATATCAGGATTCCATCACACAGATGGGCGTGGAGGCGGACAGCGATTTCGTCATACTGTCACACAACCTGGAATTCATCGGGATATGTCCATCCTGTAAGGACAGCCTGAAAAGTCTGTGATGGGGAATGCAAAAGACCGGTACACATAAACGCATATTGTATGCGGTGTATGTGTACCGGCCTTTTTGTATGTGCAGGCAATGCCAAGAGCCTGTATCTTATCTGCTCTGTCAGTCTCTCTTTTTCTGTGAAATGATATTTGCAGATTTTATTTCCTTCTTTATAAATTCAGGAATCGCGGAATTGTCTTTCTGGTCAGATTCAGGTGTGTCCGGCTGCGCCTCAACTGTATGTGAGTTTACACTTATAGGATCCACGCGTGGATTGCTGATAAATGTCTTGTTGGCCGAAGGCTTTACAACTGTCATTCCGAGGATGGACTTCTTGTTGCGAAACTCTCTTTCCTCCTCTGGTGTGCGCTCAGGGGCGGCATCCACCAGATTGCCGTCTCCGAAAAGGTCTATCTCAAAGCTGCTGTCATTTTCCTCCTGCTCATCATCCGTATCGTCATCCAGCGCATCTGTAATTATCGGTTCTGCGTGGATGGAAGTATCCGTATCGTCGTCTGCAAATGCACTGTCGAGATCAGGATCGTATTCATCAGCAAATGCGCTGTCAAGATCAGGGTCATATTTTTCATCTGATTCAGTGTCGCCAAATTCAGAATCGGAGTCGACATACTCCTCAGGCTTCTCAAAAAATGTAGGATCTATATCGAGCTTGAAGTCGACCTCTGAGTGACCCACTTCAATGCCGCAGTCGTTGAACAGCTTGGTCGTGTAGCAGTTTTTCAGCTTCTCGATGAGTTCAGTGTTTTCGTACTTGAGCTGTTCGAGTATGTTTGCGATTATCATTCCCTGATATTCATCCGTCCATCCGTCCTCAAGCTTTACTGCGATACCGAGCTTCATGCTCTTTATCGCCATACATATAACACCTCTGGAGCCGTCCTTCATTATGAGGTCAGGATTCTGGTTGATATAATATGAAGGTGTTCCGTAATCGTTGATCTTCTCAGGATATTTGTGGATGCATGAGAAGTTGTAGTCTATAGTCTCCCGGAGTTCGTTTGACAGGCTGAATGGATCCATGAGCTTTGCGTAGGACATGGCGATGCTTCTAAGTGGCAGTGCAAATACCGGAACTCCACAGCCGTCTATGCCGAGCCCGATCTTGAATGTAGGGGTCTGGCTGAGCATGGATATGAAATTGATTATCTGCTGCTGTACAGGGGAATCCTTGAGCTGATAGCCGTCCGGCTTACCGGTGAGCTCTCTCTGGAGCAACATAAGGCTGAAATGTTTTCCCGAGCAGCAGTGCTGAAGTTTGCTCTGTCCCTGCCTTGGGTGGAGCTTTGACCTGTCGGTGAGCTTTGCCGCCAGCGCTGAAGCTGATGTGGAAGCGCATGGCTTCATGATCATGTCATCGGGATTCAATCCTGTCTTGCGCGAGATCTCCTCCAGCACAAATATATGATGGTTGCTTCCCCAGTGGGAAGAGTTGAACATGGCAACATCCTCGTCGGTGAGGTTGAACCTTCTGTGAAGTCCTGCCAGCAGTGTAGGCAGCACCTGTATAGGCTTGCTTGCGGAACGCATGAAAGTCTGTTTCTCTATGTCGCCAAGGTAGGCGATTGTATCTCCTGTGGATGACACAACTGCGATGGAGCCGCGGTGTGCATTCTCAACAATATTTCCACGGTATTCTTTTACTAATATCTCTGACATATATTCAACACCTCATTTGTATTTTGTATGATTTTCTTCCGATATAGTCATTATATGAAAAAGATATCCGTTTGCAAAATGAAAATTACATAATATATAAGAAAAATATGAGAATGTAATTGAGTGTAAGTAAGTAATAACTAAAAAATACCGCCTGATACTGACAAAATACATCATTTGTCATATATACCCTGAGTAAAAAATGTTTAAAAAAATCGAAAAATGCGCATTTTTTTTGTGAAAATGCATAAAAAACTTTGATTATTATAAAAAGGATGGTATAATGTCTTTATAATTTTGCATGGAGAGGTGACTTACATGATTAAAAAAGAAATGATCGCCATGCTCCTTGCTGGTGGACAGGGCAGCCGTCTTGGGGTTCTTACATCCAAGCTTGCCAAGCCAGCGGTAGCATTTGGCGGCAAATACAAGATAATCGATTTCCCACTGAGCAACTGTATCAACTCGGGGATTGACACAGTAGGTGTACTTACACAGTACAGACCACTCAGACTTAACCAGCATATCGGAATCGGCATTCCTTGGGATCTCGATAGAAACATTGGTGGTGTCACAGTGCTTCCACCATACGAGAAGAGCAACAACAGCGAGTGGTACACAGGTACTGCCAACGCTATCTACCAGAACATAGAGTTCATAGATTATTACAATCCAGACTATGTTCTCATACTTTCCGGTGATCATATCTACAAGATGGATTATGAACACATGCTTGACTATCACAAGTCCATGAATGCGGATGTGACACTTGCCACATACCAGGTTCCATGGGAGGAGGCAAGCAGATTCGGAGTAGTTATAACGAATGATGACGGCATCATCTCAGAGTTTGAGGAGAAGCCGGAGAACCCAAGAAGCAACAAGGCTTCCATGGGTATATACATATTCAACTGGAAGATCCTCCGCGAGGCACTTGTTACCATGAAGGATCAGCCGGGATGCGATTTCGGTAAGCATATTATTCCATACTGCCATGAGAACGGCAACAAGATATGTGCATACGATTTCAAGGGATACTGGAAGGATGTAGGAACTCTCGGTTCATACTGGGAGGCCAACATGGAGCTTGTCGACATAGTTCCTGAGTTCAATCTGTATGAGGAATTCTGGAAGATATATACGAAGACAGACGCCATACCACCTCAGTACATAGATGAAGCGGCAAAGGTATCCAAGTGTATCATCGGAGAGGGAACCGAGATATACGGAACCGTTGAGAATTCAGTTATAGGCTCTTGTGTAACCATAGGAGAGGGTGCGGTCGTTAAGGATTCGATTATAATGAATGGGGTTACGATCGAAGCTGGTGCCTATGTTGAAAAGGGAATCATTGCCGAGAATGTCAAGGTTGGTGCAAATGCCAAGCTTGGAGTTGGTGAGGAAGCTGTCAATGAGATGAAGCCTAATATCTACGCATTTGGCCTTGTTACTATAGGTGAGAACTCAGTTATACCTGAGGGCGTAACAATAGGTAAGAACACTGCAATATTCGGTGACACAGATCCTTCGGATTATCCGGACGGAACACTTCCGAGTGGCGGTAGTATTATAAAGGCAGGTGAGTAGACATGAGAGCATTAGGAATTATTCTGGCAGGTGGTAACAGCAATAAGCTGGGAGATCTTTCAGCAAAGAGAGCCGTTGCAGCCATGCCTATCACAGGAAGCTACAGAGCAATTGATTTCGCACTTTCCAATATGACTAATTCTCATATTCAGAAGGTAGCGGTATTCACACAGTACAACACAAGATCACTGAATGAGCATCTGAACTCAAGCAAGTGGTGGGATTTCGGAAGAAAGCAGGGAGGTCTGTTCATCTTCACACCTACCATCACAGCAGCTAACAGCTACTGGTACAAGGGAACAGCAGATGCACTTTATCAGAATATCAAGTTCCTCAAGGAGAGCCATGAGCCATATGTAGTTATCGCTTCAGGAGACGGTATCTACAAGCTTGACTACAACAAGGTTCTTGAGGAGCATATAAGCAATGGTGCAGATATCACGGTTGTATGCAAGGATATGGCACCGGGCGAGGATGACATCAACAGATTTGGTGTTATCAAGATGAACGAGGATGGCAGGATCATAGACTTCGAGGAGAAGCCTCTTGTGGCAGGAACCAACACGGTTTCCATAGGTGTATATGTCATAAGAAGAAGACAGCTCATCGAACTTCTTGAGACATGTGCCAACGAGGGAAGAAATGATTTCGTAAGAGATATTCTCGTGAGATATAAGGGTGTCAAGAGAATTTACGGATACAAGATGGACAGCTACTGGAGAAACATAGGAACAAAGGAGTCATATTACAGAGCTAATATGGATTTCCTCAAGAAGGACGTAAGAGACTTCTTCTTCAAACAGCATCCGGATATCTACTCAAGAGTGGATGATCTCCCACCAGCAAAGTACAATGCAGATGCGGTGGTAAATAACAGCTTGATAGCAAGCGGTTGTATCATCAACGGAACCGTTGAGAACTCAGTTATATTCAAGAAGGTATACATTGGAAATAACTGTGTGATCAGGAACTCGATCATACTTAACGATGTCAACATCGGTGATAATTCCATCATCGAGAATTGTATCGTGGAGAGCAGGGATACACTCCGCGCGAACACAGTACATCAGGGAACACCTGAGGACATCAAGGTAATAGTGGAGAAGGATTTCAGATATGCGTTGTAGGATGCATACGGTATAAGTAGTACAAATGACAATTGCGTGTGGGATCGCAATGTGTGTCAGGGTTAAGGGGGTAATTCAGATGCAGATAACTGATATCAGGATCAGAAGTGTTGAGAAGGAAGGCAAGATGAAGGCGGTTGTTTCTATTACGATCGATGACGAGTTTGTTGTGCATGACATCAAGATCATCGAGGGTGAGAAGGGCATGTTCATCGCGATGCCGAGTAGAAAGGCAGCGGATGGAGAATATAGAGATATCGCTCATCCGATCAATACAGCTACAAGAGAGCGTCTGCAGAGTATGATTCTTTCAAAGTATCAGGAATCTTTGGAAGAGTAATACCAGTCTCAAATAGACATTCAGAGCCAGTGCTAGAGGCGTAAGTCACCAAGCTGATAGCATTGGCTCTTTTTATATGGTCTTGTAAAAAAATATAGTATAAAGTAGAATGTATCTGTTCAGATCCAGATAGAATATGGAGGATATAATAATGGTAAAATCAGTTATACTTGCGGCAGGCAAGGGAACAAGAATGAAGTCAGATAAGCCAAAGGTAGTTCATCAGGTGATGGGAAAACCGATGGTATATTATTCTATAGAAGCGGCGCGCCAGGCGGGTGCAGACGAGGTGTGTGTGATCGTTGGATACAAGGCAGACGAGGTGAAGTCAGCCATAGCTGCCAGTGTCAACGATGTGAAGGTTGACTATGCGCTTCAGGAGGAGCAGCTCGGAACAGGCCATGCGGTAAAGTGTGCTGCAGATTTTATTGGACGTGATGGGGATGTGATCATACTCTGTGGAGATACACCGCTTGTGACAGGGGATACACTCAGAAAAGCACTTGATTTCCACAAGGAGAGTGGGAATGGTGTAACTGTAATATCGGCGATGCTTGATGATCCATTTGGATATGGAAGGATCATAAGGGACGGTGACAGCCTGGCAAAGATCGTGGAGCAGAAGGATGCTGACGAAGCGGAGCAGGCTGTGAAGGAAGTTAACTCGGGCATGTATATATTTGACTGCGCAGCACTTCAGGACGCACTGTCACAGATATCAAATGACAACGCCCAGGGAGAGTATTATCTTCCGGATGCGATAGAGATAATAAAGAAAATGGGGCTTCCGGCTTCCGCTGTTCCGATGGACGATGCTGACCAGATAAGAGGAGTCAACACCCTGGAGCAGCTTGCAGATGCTGAGAAGATCATGGAGAACAGATAACAATAGAACGATCCACCTGGGTGGAGGAAAATGGAGAGACCAAATGAAGATCATAGTTGGACTTGGCAATCCCGGTGCGAAATATGCCGGAACAAGACACAATGTAGGATTTGCGGTTCTGGATGAGCTGGCAGAGAGACATAATATAAGGATAGACACTGCAAAGCATAAGGCACTTATAGGAAAGGGTATAATAGACGGAGAGAAGGTCATACTCGCCATGCCTCAGACATTTATGAATCTCAGCGGAGAGAGCGTAAGGGCGATAATGGACTTCTACAAATGCACGGTTGAAGATCTGATAGTCGTGTACGATGACATAGATCTTGACGTCGGCAAGCTCAGGATCAGACAGAAGGGAAGCGCCGGCGGTCATAACGGTATGAAGAATATCATACAGCACGTTGGCAGCCAGGAATTTGTCAGGATCAGAGTGGGTGTTGGCAAAAAGCCGGATCACATGGATCTGGCTGATTATGTGTTGTCGAGATTTGGAAAGGAAGATCTGGCGAATATAAGAGAGAGCTGCGGTAATGCCTGCGATGCGGTGGAGACCATACTGGCGGATGGCACAGTTGCAGCTATGAATAAGTTTAATTGAGAGTGATGGAGAATGATACGTGTACTTGGTGAGCCATTTGAAAAACTGAATATATATACAGAGTTGAAGGAGTGGCTTGCATCCGGAGATGGATTTGTCAATGTGACAGGTACGACGGGCGAGGGCACGGACAGAGTATTCATGATGCAGGGCTTCGGTGATGACGCATCGGTGCGCCTGATACTGACATATAACGACAGGCGTGCGGAGGAGCTGTACAGCGATATGAAGTTCTACGGAAGGGATGTATATATGTATCCTGCAAAGGATATTCTGTTCTTCAGTGCAGATGTCCACGGCAATGCCATAACCAGACGGCGCATGGAGGTCCTTCGGCGCCTGGCAACGGGAGAACCATGTACGATCATAGCCACGGTAGATGCAATGTATGACAAGATACCTGCACTGTCCTATATGAAAAAATACGTGATAAATATCCATGCGGCACAGTCCCTTGATCTGGATGAGCTCAAGGGCAAGCTGGTGGACCTTGGTTATGAAAAAACTGACAGTGTGGAGGAGCCGGGACAATTTGCCATACGAGGCGGTATCGTGGACATATTTCCGCTGACTGAGGAATGTCCATACAGAATAGACATGTGGGACGATGAAGTCGATACCATCAAGACATTTGATGCGGAGAGCCAGAGATCCATAGAGAATGTGGATGAACTTGTAATTTATCCCGCGGGAGAGATGGTGCTTTCAAAGGAGAGGATCGACAGAGGTATACACAGGCTGGAGGCAGAGCTGAAGCCGTATGCGAAGAAGCTTAAGGATTCATTTCAGACGGAGGCGTATGCCAGGATAAAGGGCGAAATAGCCACGCTGAAGGAACAGCTCACGGAGTTCAGTGCGATATACGGAGTGGACAGCTATGTTGATTATTTCTACAGTGACACGGTGTCTCTGGTGGACTGCCTGCCGGAGGATGCGTACATTTTCATAGATGAGACGAAGAAGGTCACGGAGAAGGCGGATGGCAGTGAGAAGAGTTTTCTTAGCAGCCTGACGCACAGGCTGGAGGGGGGATATATCCTCCCGGGGCAGATGAAGGTTCTGTTCACTTATGATGATGTTCTGGAAAAATGCAGACGCTACAAGGTTGTGGGCTTTGACTCATTTGTGGGTGAGGATGACCGTGTAAAGTATGCTCACCGCGTGGAGATCGAGAGCAGGGAGGTTCACAGCTACAGGAACAATTTTGATGCGCTGGTTACTGATATCAAGAAATGGAAGAAGGACAAATACAGCGTCCTGTTCGTATCGCCATCATCGGTCGGTGCGAAGAGAATGGTCGATAACCTCATGGACAATGACGTCATATGTCATTACCTGAACGACCCGGACAAAGCTCTGGCTGCCAGAGAGATGGCGGTCATGCCGGGAAGGCTCAGAGCCGGTTTTATGATACCGGAGATGAAGCTCATCGTGGTCAGTGAGGGAGATGTGTTCTCCAGCAAGACATCACATTCGCAGGCTTCGAGGAAGAAGCTGCCGCGTGCCGGGGAGATAGTAAAGTCATTCTCGGATGTGAGCGTGGGCGATTATGTGGTCCATGAGAAGTACGGAATAGGTATCTATCGTGGGCTTGAGAAGATAGAGGTCGACGGTGCCTTGAAGGACTATCTGGTCATCGAGTATGCTGAGGGCGGCAAATTATATGTCCTGGCTTCCGAGACGGACAGGATACAGAAGTACAGGAGCAAGGAGAGCCGAGCCCCGAAGATCAACAGACTCGGTGGCAGTGAGTGGCAGAAGGTAAGAAACAAGGTTAAGGGCCATGTCAGCGAGGTGGCTCAGCATCTTGTAAAGCTGTACTCAGAGAGACAGGCAAGGGAAGGCTTTGCCTATTCTCCTGATTCCGAGTGGCAGAAGGAGTTCGAGGAGACATTTCCTTATACTGAGACTGACGATCAGTTAAAGGCCATAGAGGATGTCAAGGCGGACATGGAGAGCCATAAGATCATGGACAGACTGGTGTGCGGAGACGTTGGATTTGGCAAGACTGAGGTGGCGATCCGTGCTGCGTTCAAGGCTGTCGGTGACAGCAAACAGGTTGCGTATCTTGTGCCGACCACGATCCTTGCCGAGCAGCATTATGAGACGTTCACAGAGCGAATGAAGGATTATCCGGTGACGGTGAGACTGTTGTGCAGATTCTGTACCCAGAAGGAGATAAAATCTACACTCAGAGAGCTGAAAGAGGGCAAGGTGGACATAGTCATAGGAACCCACAGGCTGCTCTCAAAGGATGTGGAGTTCAAGAATCTGGGACTTCTCATAATAGATGAGGAACAGAGATTCGGTGTAAATCACAAAGAGAAGATAAAAGAGATGAAGACCAATGTGGATGTTCTGACACTGACGGCGACGCCTATCCCGAGAACACTCCATATGAGTCTTGTTGGAATCAGAGACATGAGCCTGCTTGAGGAGCCTCCGGTGGACAGGAGACCGATACAGACCTATGTCATGGAGTATGACAGGGAGCTTGCCAGGGAGGCGATTGCCAGAGAGCTTGCAAGGCATGGTCAGGTATACTATGTGTACAACAGGGTCGAAGGCATAGAGAGATTTGCGGATGATGTGAGAAGCCTCGTGCCATATGCAAATGTAGAGTTTGCCCATGGACAGATGGATGGCCGCACGCTGGAGGACATCATGTACCGGTTCAACAAAAAGGAGATAGACGTGCTTGTGTGCACGACCATCATAGAGACCGGACTTGATATACCGAATGCAAATACCATAATCATACACGACGCTAACCTGTTTGGTCTGGCACAGCTCTACCAGTTACGCGGAAGAGTTGGTCGCTCGGACAGAAGTGCATTTGCATTTATGTTCTACAGGCGCAACAAGATGATATCCGAGGTCGCTGAGAAGAGACTTAGAGCGATAAAAGAATATACGGATCTCGGCTCGGGAGTCAAGGTGTCCAAGGCGGATCTCAACATCAGAGGTGCGGGAAGCGTCCTGGGCGAGAGTCAGTCGGGCAACTATGAGGTCGTGGGCTATGACCTTTACTGCAAGATGCTTAATGATGCGGTCAGGGAGCTCCGCGGCGAGAAGGTTTTCCATGAATACGAGACGGAGATAGACCTTCCGGTGGATTCGTTCATCCCTGAGACGTACGTCAAAAACGACTTTGTCAAGCTGGAGCTTTGTAAGAGAATATCCCTCATCAAGAATGAGGATGAGTACAATGACATAGTGGATGAGCTCATTGACAGATTTGGCGACATCCCTGACGAGACAATGAATCTTCTTGATGTGGCACTGTTAAGGGCAAATGCAAATATCTGCTTCATAACCCGTATATGGTACAAGGACGGAGACCTGAGATTTGTCATGTACAACAGGGCTGACATAAATGTAGATGGGATAGATGAGCTCGTTAAGAGTTATTCAGGCAGGATGAAATTTGTCATGGGGGCAAAGCCTGAGTTTATATTGAAGCTTGGACGGGAGGAGAAAAATGATCTTCTCAGAAAGGCGGAATTTGTCGTGGCGGATATGTCCCAGATGTTGATAATGACCCACAGTGAAGAAGACAGTGTGGATAACAAAGCATAGATAATGAGTTAGAAATATACAGACAGGAGAATACAAAGATAAGGAGGTGCGGTTCAGTTGAAGAGATGGTTGTGTGTGCTGCTGGCGCTCATATGTGCATTTGCCGTGACTGGATGTGGCAGTGATGCCACTGAGGAGACTGGCAAGGAGGTAGTTCTCAGATACAATGGGCAGAACATAGAGATAGACGAGGTGTATATTTATGCCCAGACTGTGAAGGAGGAGTACGAATCAAAGTATGGCAGTGACGTGTGGAAACAGAGCATAGTGACTGATGATGGTCTGGAGATGGATGCCGTGGATGCAGCAAGGCGTCAGGCGATATCAAAGCTCATAAAGACCAAGACTCTTATAACCAAATCCGGGGAGTACGGCATAAGCCTGACTGCAAGCGAGCAGAAGGATCAGGATACGGCGGCGCAAGAGTTCTATGACAAATTGACTGATGCCCAGATCGCAGAGGTTGGACTTGAACTCGATACGGTGAAGAGAGTTTTGCGTGAGAGCGCACTGGCAGACAAGATATATGATTATGTGATGAAGCAGAGCTCCACGGAGATATCCGATGAGCAGGCCAGGATGAGTACATTTTATGACATGTTCTTTGAGTGCTACTCGGAGGACGATTATGGAAATATCACCCTGTACTCACAGGACAAGATAGATGAGCAGAAGAAAAAGGCGGATGAGGCATATGAATCCATAGAGGAAGCCTCGGATGGCACAGATATGGATATATCATTCCTTGGAAGCGCAAAGGAGCTTAAGTATGCGGGAACACATACGATGAGCAGGGATGATATATTGAGCACCTATGGCCAGGATACGCTGGACATACTGTACAGCATGTCGGATGGCGAGGTCTCCACGGTGGTGGAGACTGAGTATGGTTATCATATATTCCAGATGATAAGCATTACGGATGAGAAGGCCACGGCCGAGAACAAGAAGAAGCTCACGGATGCCGCTGATGCGGAATACTATGACAACCTTATGAAGGACTGGATAGATGAGCTGGACAGCGGATATTCATACAGTAAGAGTGTGGATATGGATGTGTACAACAAGATAAAATTTGACGAATAAGAGGAGAAGAAAGATGGCAACAGTATACGATATCAATATTAAGAAGCTGGATGAAAAGGCAGTCATACCGACATACGGTTCAGAGTACGCAGCGGGGGCGGATCTGTATGCGTGTCTTGATGAGGCGATTACTATAGAGCCGGGACAGACGGTGATGGTTCACACGGGTATAGCCATGGAGATACCTGAGGGATTTGCAGGACTTGTGTATGCGAGAAGCGGTCTGGCATCCAAGAAGGGGCTTGCACCGGCCAATAAGGTTGGAGTTGTGGATGCGGATTACAGAGGGGAAATCATGGTTGCACTCCACAATCACGGAACTCAGGCACAGACGGTTGAGCCTGAGGAGAGAATAGCACAGCTTGTGATCGCTCCTTATATCGTTGGAGCATTCCATCAGGTGGACGAGCTCAGCGATACAGTCAGAGGAGCCGGCGGATTCGGTTCAACAGGAAAGTAACAAAAAAGCGGCCGGGCATCATCATTTTAATGGTGTGCCAGACCGCTTTTCTTTTATTTAAAATACTTTCCGCTTTCATCCCACAGGACTGTGGTGCCTGTCTTCAAGGACTTTGGTACATCTATGATACGCTGGTTCCTTGAGCCCTTGAATCTCAGTGACAGATCCTTCTGTTCGTCTATGAATTCTCCGTCCACAAGGACGTCAATGTAGGAGAGAAGTTCTTTTGTATACTCCCATTCATTACACATGCGGTCTAAGAGATCGGTTTCAAATGTATAACCGGTGTAGCACCAGATGGTCTTGTCAGGGTAGGTCTCCTTGAACTTTCTTGCCAGAGGAAGAAGCCCCTGCTGGTTCACATATTCCATAGGTTCTCCGCCGAGCAGGGAGAGACCTGCTATATAGTCCTCCTTGCAACTATCTATTATGTGGTTGATCTCCACATCCGTGAACGGCTTGCCGTAGCCGAAATCCCATGTGTCAGGGTTGAAACAGTTCTTGCAGTGGTGTGTGCAGCCGGATACAAATACAGACACTCTGACGCCGGTTCCGTTTGCCACATCAAATAGTTTGATATCTGCGTAATTCATAATGTGATCCCTTCTAAATTTATCTTAAAACAAAAGTATGGCCTGCGTTGCCCTCTACGACATGCAGACCATACAATTGAAATTATTAATGCATACTGTTATTTTATATCAGTTGCCTGAATATATCAAGTGTTTTTCTATAAAAGACTATAGATGAAGCACTCTTGCCTTTATCTCTTTGGTCTTGCCCACGTTCCAGAAGTTCTCGCCCAGATAACCGCAGGTTCTTCTGGTAACATTCATCTTGTTGTGATCCTTGTTGCCACACTGTGGACATTCCCATTCGCCGTCATCGTTGATGAGGATCTCACCATCGTATCCACATACATGACAGTAGTCAGACTTGGTGTTGAACTCAGCATACTGTATGTTGTCGTATATATATCTTACGACCTCTGCCAGAGCATCCAGGTTGTTGCGCATGTTTGGTATCTCAACATATGAGATGGCACCACCTGATGATATGGTCTGGAACTGGCTCTCAAATCTGAACTTGCTGAATGCATCGATCTTCTCACGGACATCAACGTGGTAAGAGTTGGTGTAGTAGCCCTTGTCTGTGACATCCTTTATGGTTCCGAAACGCTCTTTGTCGATACGTGCAAATCTGTAGCAAAGGCTCTCGGCCGGAGTTCCGTAGAGTCCGAAGCCAAGTCCCGTATCTGCCTTCCATTTGTCGCAGGCTGCGCGGAGCTTGTGCATAAGCTTCAGTGCAAATTCCTCGCCCACAGGATCTGTGTGGCTCACACCACGCATGAGCTTGGTGGTCTCATATACACCGATGTATCCCAGTGATATGGTTGAGTAACCGTTGTGGAGCAGTGGATCGATGACCTCGCCCTTCTTAAGTCTGGCGATGGCACCGTACTGCCAGTGGACTGGGCTGACGTCAGAGGTTACACCCTCGAGGGCTCTGTGGCGGCACATGAGTGCGTCGTAGCAGAGCTGCAGTCTCTCATCCAGAAGACTCCAGAACTTGTCATCGTCTCCCTTTGCAAGTATAGCTATCTGTGGAAGATTAAGACTGACAACTCCCTGGTTGAAACGGCCTTCCCATTTATATTCTCCGTTCTCATCCTTCCATGGGGAGAGGAATGAACGGCATCCCATGCATGAGAATACATTTCCCTCGTAGTTCTCACGCATCTTCTTGGCTGATATGTAATCAGGGTACATTCTCTTGGCAGAACACTTGATGGCGAGCTCTGTGATATAGTCGTACTCACCGCCCTTGAGGCAGTTGTGCTCGTCAAGGACATATATGAGCTTAGGGAATGCAGGTGTAACATACACGCCTGCCTCGTTCTTGATTCCCTCAAGTCTCTGTCTGAGGATCTCCTCGATGATCATGGCGTTCTCCTTGATGTACTCGTCGTCCTCTCTGAGGTTGAGGAAGAGAGTGACAAATGGAGACTGGCCGTTGGTGGTCATCAGAGTATTTATCTGATACTGGATAGTCTGGACTCCTGACTTCAGCTCGTCCTTGAGTCTCTCTGTGATGAGCTTCTCAAGTGTGTCAGGGTCTATCTTGTCGCCGAACTCTTCGGTGTATCTCTTTTTATATTTGTTGTAGCTCTTTCTGAGGTACTTTCCAAGGTGACGGACATCGACTGACTGGCCGCCGTACTGGCTGGATGCGACAGATGCGATGATCTGAGTCACGATGGTACATGCCACCTGGAAGCTCTTCGGGCTCTCTATGAGCTTGCCGTTCATGACTGTGCCGTTGTCAAGCATATCCCCAATGTTGATAAGGCAGCAGTTGAATATAGGCTGGAGGAAATAATCTGCGTCGTGGAAGTGGATGGCGCCCTCCTCATGAGCCTTGGAGATCTTCTCAGGGAGGAGCATTCTCTTGGTAAGATCCTTTGATACCTCTCCTGCGATAAGATCACGCTGTGTGGATGCGACGGTGGCATTCTTGTTGGAATTCTCCTCCATGACATCCTTATTCCTGTTCTGGATAAGACTGAGGATAGAATCATCAGTCGTATTTGCCTTTCTGATGAGCTCACGGCTGTATCTGTATATAATGTAGGTCTTGGCAAGGACAAACTTGCCGTCGGCCATCAGCCCCTGCTCGATGATATCCTGGATATCTTCAACGAGCATTCTCTTTCGGTTCTTGGCTTCGATGCTTCCGACGATCTCCTCGATCTTCTCGTCAGAGATCTTCTCACAAGGCTCCACCTCCGAGTTAGCCTTCTGGATAGCCAATATGATCTTGCTTCGGTCGTAAGTAACAGCACGACCGTCTCTCTTGATAACTTGCATTTCCCATTCTCCCTGTGTGTGATGTGAATGGGCGTTAAAAAAAGTACGCCCCCTAAATATTGTATACTACCATACAGGAGACATCAATATATGGTATGCCGACTGAAAAAGCCGCAAAAAAATTAGCGACAAATAAGGTGCCTCGTCGCAAATCTCACACTGATGTCTCAACATGGTCGATTATATCATTCCCAATTTTGTTTGTCTACAGGTTATTTGCAAAAAGTACAAAATATAGAAAAATAAAAAATATGTAGACACAACATATTGTGAATTTGCCTTTGATTAATGTGGGACAGATAAAATACATCACAAAAACAGATGTAAAACTGCCTGTTATAGGAATGTGGAATCATTTGTGAGAATTCTATGAATTATTTCAAATTGCTTTATTTTTACAGGGAAATATGGTATAAGTTTACTCGTTGAAGTTTATCATGAAGATGGTTACACTTCTAATAAAAAGTAAAAGAGGTATGATTATGCGAAAATTTAATAAGGGATGTGCAGTTGTTCTTGCACTCGCTCTGTCCATGTCATTTATGACAGGCTGTGGCGACAGTAATGGTACGAGTGGAAAGCTGGATAATACAGCGAGTAAGGCAACATCTTCTGATGCTACAGAGAGTGCTGACAATTCATCAGAAGAATTTGCTTCTATAGAGGATATGGTGGATCAGTATGCGGCAGATGTCACACTCGGTGAATACAAGGGCATGGAGTATGAGGAGAAGGGCACTGATGTCACGGATGATGAGGTTCAGGCCAAGGTTGATTCATTTGTGAACGGACTTGCTACATTTGATAAGGACACAACCAGCGAGGCGAAGAACGGAGATACAGTAAATATTGACTTTGTCGGAACTGTAGATGGTGAGGAGTTCGATGGAGGCAATACCAATGGCAGCGGATATGATCTCGTCCTTGGTTCTGGTTCATTCATAGATAACTTTGAGGATCAGATAGTTGGACATAAGCCGGGAGAGACATTTACCGTGAATGTAACCTTTCCTGAGAATTATGGCAAGGATGAGTTAAATGGCAAGGCGGCCAAGTTCGAGACGACACTTAACTATATAAAGATAGATAAACCGGCTACATACAATGATGAGCTGGTTGCAAACAATACTTCATATAAGACAACTGCTGAGTATGAGGCATCTGTACGTGAGCAGCTCAAGCAGGACAAGGAGGATTCAGCTCTTGCAAGTGCTCAGAATGAGGTCATGGTTGCCGTTATAAACAACAGTACAATAGAGAACATATCAGCAGATGATGTTCAGGCGAATGCTGACAAGATCATAACATCCATAAAGACTCAGGCAGAGACAAACGGAATAGAGTATGACACATATATCTACTATTACTATGGATATGATGACAGCGCTGCATTTGAACAGTATGTACAGCAGGTTTGTGAGGAATCACAGAAGGAGAGAATGGTCGTATGTGCCATTGCCAAGAAGGAGAATATCAGTGTCACAGATGACGAGGCTGATAAGTATATAGCTGATTATGCAACGAAGAACAGTGTTGATGAGTCTACGCTCAGACAGAATCTTACAGACGTTGAGATAAAGTACAACGCTCTGGCAGAGAAGGTCATGAACTTCCTTATGGACAATGCAAAGGCGACAACTGGAGCAACAACTGAGGCTGCAGAGACCACAGAGTCAACAGAGGCGGCTGACGCAGAGCAGGCTGAAGAGTAAGTAAAGGGGTACGGAGAAAGATATGAGAGTAAAGAAGATATTTGCAGCAGGAATGGTGGCAGTCATGTGCGCAGGCCTGATGACAGGCTGTGGCAGCAATGACACAAAGAGCCAGTTTAAGAAGTTTTCAAAGTGTGCGACCATAGACAAGGCGGCATACACTGATATCGAATATGTTCCGGCATCGAGAGAGGTGTCCGAGGACGATGTAAACAGTGCGATAAGCAGTTTTTGCAGTGACAATTCTGAGACTACAGAGGATAAGACCAGCACAGTGGCAGATGGTGACAAGATCAATGTGGACTATGTTGAGACTGTCTCAGGAACAGAGAAGGACAGCAAGACAGATTACACATTGACCATGGGAAATAACACTCTTGGTGATGGCAGTGACGATCAGCTCATAGGAAGCAAGCCGGGTGATGTCAAGACGATCACAGTGACATATCCTGATGATTACAGCGACACAACAGTTGCCGGACTTACAGCAGAGTACAAGGTTACGATCAATTATATATCAGTTACCACGGTGCCTGAGTACACAGACGCACTGGTCAAGAAGGCTACTGATGGTGAGTACACAACAACCGATGACTACACAGCACATCTGAAGGAAGATGTTCAGAAGGACAAGGACGATTCCGCGGACGAGACAGACAGAACTTCTGTTCTCAAGGCTGTTGAGGAGAAGGTTACATTTGACAAGTATCCTGAGGATGAGGTAGCTTCCTACATTCAGTCCATGGTGTCAAATGTGAGAAGTGCCGCAGACAACTACGGAATCGACTTCGAGGCATATATGAAGTATTTCTATGGATATGAGGACGAGGCATCATTCCTTGAGTACCTTCACACCACAGTTGAGAACGTCATGAAGGAGAAGATCGTTGTGTCATGCATAGCAATGGACAATGACCTCATCGCCGATAACGCAGACATAAAGGCGTACAGACAGAAGGTTATGGACAAGAACAATCTGGAGAATGACTCAGACGTGGACAAGTATTACTCAGAGTCAGACCTGATGTTCTATGCCACAGAGGAGAACGTGCTTGACTATCTCATGAACAGATCAGTTCAGGTGGAGGCAACTGCAACAGATGCATCTGAGGCAGCCACAGAGGAGTAAGCTGCACGCGATATATTTGAATATGGATAAGCTGATAGAGACCGAGGTTTTATGCCCGGTCTCTATTGTCGTCTATAGACAAATGAATCTGTGGTTTATCCACATTGACTAAGGGGCTCCGGGAATTTAAAATAAAAGAGAACATGTCTTTATTTTAAAGATAGAAAAGGAAAGGGGATATTATGAGAAAGAACATTGCGAGAAAATGTCTGTGCATTGCTCTGGCTTCAGCCATGATGCTCGGTGAGGCGGGCACGGCTATGGCAGCCAGTGTGGAAAATGCGGCAGACGGAAGAACTGCTGCCACAGTGGCGGCGGAGGAACAGGCTGATGTGGCGGCAGCCAATGTCAGCATATGGTATGCGGGAGCTTATAAGAACTCAAGAACCATAACGATCAATGCAAGCGGCCGGGCTTACAGAGTTGAGGTCTGGGTCAATGGAGTAAAGTGCGGGGAACAGTACAACGGAGAGGACCAGCAGTCCTTTAGTATTAACTGTGAGATCCCGGCGCTGCTTGATTCCACCTACAACGCAGAGGTCAGAGCCTACGATTCAAATGGAGAGGTGACTGTACAGAAGGTTTCACCGGTCAAAACTGACAAGGTGAGCTTTGATGGTGATCCTAGTGTTAGTGTAGGATATACAGTCGGAAGCACTGGCTATGCAAAACCAGGCTATGTGTCTGTCAGCGTATATCTTGATAGCAGGCATTCAGATGAGGTCAAGTATGAGGTTCAGAGAGCGACCAAGTCAGGTGGGCCATTTACCACGATCGCAACGGGAAGTGAATCTTACACGTCAAGACTTGCATATCTTGACAGCACTGCGAAGACCGGAACTACATATTATTACAGATTCAGGATCGTGAGCGGTTCAGATCAGTATGTGAAGACGAGCAAGGTCATAGCTACAAGTAAGACAGCTTCAGTAAAGGTGGGCATTCCAGAGGTGGATCAGCTCTATGCTTCAAGTATGAATGTATCAGAAAAGATAAGTAAGCCGGGAGTATTCCTGTGGATGACCAGCAATTTTGCAAATCAGTACGATGTGTACCGCTCAACAAACAAGAGCAAGGGCTACAGAAAGATAAAGACTATATATTCTGCTGATTTCACGGACACAGCGGTCAAGAGTGGAACGGTATACTACTACAAGGTAGTGCCAAAGTATTACGACTCACAGACACGAAAGATAACAACAGGAAAGACATCTGGTGTTGTCGGCGTAAAGTTTATCATGAATGCAGCAGGTGCACCTAGCCTTATACAGACAGGCAACAGATCACTGAAGTGTACATGGGCTGCGGACAATACCGCAGACGTATCATACGAGGTATGGGCAAAGAGAACCGATATAACCGGTGATGCATACAAGCGTATGGTGGTCACCAAGAAAAACTCATGCACCCTTACAAAGCTTGATCCGAACGGAACATACAAGGTGATGATAAGGACAGTCAAGAAATCAGGAGCTGCCGTGAGATATGAGACGACAGATACATCTGAGAGGACCATGGGTTACACCAAGAGAGTCCAGGATCTGACTGCGGGAGCTGTATCTTCATCACTGAACGGCAGGAAGGATGTCCTGTCTGTAAGATATTCTCTCACATGGTACAGAGACTGGGGCGCATCAGGATATGTTATATCAGGCCTCAACAGCAGTACAGGCAAGATAGAGACCATCAAGAAGATAAAATCGGGAAAAAAGACATCATATACATTTACAAACACAAGTGCCAAGGGCAAGGAGCGCAAATACTCTCAGATATATGTGAGACCATATAAGGGAAAGGCAAGAGGCGAGGATAACACTCTGTGGAATTCAGAGATGCCAAGTGCAAAGCGTGTTAAGGCTGTAAAGAAGAGCACAACATCGACCAAGATAACATGGTCTGCTGTAAGCGGGGCAAAGGAATACTATGTATACAGAACTACAGAGCTCGGTGTACGCCAGTACATAGGATCGACAAAGGCAACTAACTTCACGGATGTGAACGTGACAGACGGAATGAAGTATACATACTCTGTTGTTGTAGGCACAGACTTTGGATTCAGCAGCGGATATGATTTGTATAGCAGTGACTATACACATAAGCTTGCATCACCGGCCATAACAAAGGTTGTAAACGGTTCCAAGGGTACAGCGACTGTAACATGGAAGAAGGTTACAAATGCAACCAGATACTATGTATATCGTTCAACCAGCAAGAATGGAACATACAAGCTGGTCGGCAAGACTGGAGCTACAAAGCTTTCATACATGAACAAGAAGCTCAAGAAGGGAACGACCTATTACTACAAGGTTGTGGCTTCAACAGTTAATGATGGAGGAAAGACAGTCAAGTCAGTTGCATCACATGCAAAGGGAATAAAGATCCGCAAATAGATGAAAAGGGGTAAACTATGAAGAATAAATTGATAAAGAAAGCTTTATGCGTGGCGCTTGCTTCAACCATGGTGTTTGGTGAGGCATTGCCTGCACTGGCAGCAGACGGCAGTGCAGATGTACAGTCCGCTCAGGCTGAGGTGGCATTTGCTGAAGAAGCATCCATAACATATTTTAGTGTAGGAGGTCAGGATACCGTAAGCAGCGGTTCTGTACATATAAGTGCCGCGGGATATGGAACAGAGGCTGTTCTCTATGTAAATGGAGCATGGTATGACTCGTGGACAGGCAGTGACTATGACGGAAGCTGGCATGTGGATACGGAATTCAGAGGAGTTGCCGGTGCGACATATCAGTTTAAGCTGGTAGTCAGTGATGACAATGGACAGACGGTGTCGCAGGAGTCGGGAAAGATATATTTTGAAGCACCTAAGTTCAGCCGCAGCAGGAAGCCTTCAGAATACGTATCATATTCTACGGGAGATACCGGATATAGAGAATTAGGTGGAGTATCTGTGTCGTTCCCATTTGACAGCTACGTACAGAATGATATCTGGTATGAGGTGTACAGATCCACAAAGCCATCAGGAGGCTTTACGAAGATTTTGTCAGGCGTCGGTTACATGTATGGAGCTTCTGAAGTGAGGTATTATGATAATAATGTAAAAGTAGGAAATACCTATTACTATATGGCGAAGATAGTAACCGGAACTGACTCATACAATAAGACATCCAGGATTGTAGAGACATCAGCCGTTGCAAAGGTGGACTGCAGGCTTGGGACAGCGGAGCTTTCAGTCGATAGAGGCGCAAAGGGTGCTGATATAACGGTAAGCGATTACGGCGCTGCTAACCAGTTCGATCTGTACCGTTCAACTTCAAAGACAAAGGGCTTTAAGAAGATAAAGACGATATACACACCGGAGTATACAGATACAACAGTTAAGGCTGGAAAGACATACTACTACAAGGTAGTTCCAAAGTATTATGATGCCTCTACCAGAGCGGTTTCAAAGGGAACTGCAAGTGAGGTCCGCGGCGTAAAGATACTCATGGGTACCACAGAGCTCACAGCGGTTCAGAACACAAAGAGCTCAGTAAAGCTCACATGGGATAAGGCAGCCGGAGCAAATATGTATGAAGTCTGGTATATGAGATCCGATATATCGGGAGACAGATATAAGAGAGCTGTTGCGACAAAGGGAACATCATGCACCATCAAGGGACTTGCATCTGGCGCTGAGTATTCATTCAAGCTTAAGAGCCAGAGTGTTTCAGGCGGAAAGGTCATTTGTGAGAACGTGACATACAAATGGCTCCAGACCGGATACACAGAGAGCGTGAGAGAGCTCGAGGCTGTCTCATCCACGGTATCTGCAAGCAAAGACAAGAAAAACCTGACGATATACACCAATCTCAAGTGGAACAGAGTCTGGGGAGCTTCAGGCTACAAGATATTTGCGAGAAATAACTACACAAATAAGCTTGAGCAGGTTGCAGTGATCAAATCTGCAGCCAGAAATACATACAAGTTCAAGAATACAGGAAGCAGCAGTAAGGGTATTAAGTATTACTCTGCATACGTAGTGCCATACAAGGGTAAGAAGCAGGGCGAGATGACATCCGTCAGCGTCAACTATATCCCTCTTGCTAAGAATGTAAAGGCTGTGAGAAAGTCCACATCCGAGGTCAGAGTTACATGGTCAGCGGTGCCTGGTGCAGATTCTTACACAGTATACAGAATGAACCCTGTTCTCGGCACAACCCAGTGGCTGGGACAGACAACGTCAACAAACTTCAGTGACCGCAAGCTCACGACCAAGCTTGAGTATACATATTTTATACAGCCATCGACAATTGTCAGCGGGGTTAACTGCAGCATTGACTATGAAGCTGCAAAGCAGTATAAGGCAGTGTATACACATGCTGTAGGTACACCAAAGATGTCAGGTGCATCTAACACCGGAGCCAAGAAGATCACAGTAAAGTGGAGTAGCGTTACAGGAGCGAAGAACTACGTAGTATATCGCGCAACCAAGAAGAATGGTAAGTACTCTAAGATCGGTACAACATCATCATGCAGCTTTACAGACAAGAAGGCTGCAAAGGGCAAGACATATTATTACAAGGTCGCTGCAGTGGCAGTTAACGACGGTGGATGTGCTGCTCAGTCAGCATACTCCAAGACCGCCAGTGCCAAGAGTAAAAAGTAATGGCATATGTTAGGTAATAACAAGCAGTAGATATATTTGCGGGAAAACATATATACATGCATGGAAATGTGGTAGATATGTTTTCCCTTTTTTATGGGAAAATGCTTGCGGAAATGCAAAAAAAGTGGTTGACATACCAAGGCAAACAGTATATTATATTAACGTTCGTTGTGAACATGCGGAAGTGGCGGAATTGGCAGACGCGCAGGCTTCAGGTGCCTGTGGTAGCAATACCGTGTGGGTTCAAGTCCCATCTTCCGCATTTTTTTATACCATAGTATGCGGAAATGCTGAGCTGTGGAGTCAATAATTTATGATATTTAGGAGGTATGTGCGGCAATGGCAGAGAAGAAGAATGTGGTTACTTATTCAGGTCTCAAGAAGATAGAGGAAGAGCTTCAGGATCTGAAGGTTAATAAACGTAGAGAGATCGCAGCTAAGATCAAAGAGGCCAGAGAACAGGGAGATCTGTCAGAGAATGCAGAGTACGATGCAGCCAAGGACGAGCAGAGAGACATCGAGGCAAGAATCGAGCAGCTTGAGGCAATGCTTAAGAATATAGAAGTAGTTGATGAGGATGAGGTCGATACAGGAGTTGTGGGTATCGGATGCAAGGTAATTGTATATGACTACGAGTTTGCCGAGGAGATCGAGTATGATATCGTGGGATCATCACAGGCTGATATCATGAACAATAAGATCTCTGATGAGTCACCAGTTGGAATGGCACTCAAGGGTGCAAAGGTTGGTGAGGAAGTTCTGGTGGAGGCACCGGACGGAGAATTTAAGTACAGAGTACTTGATATTAAGAGACAGGAGCTGTAAGAGAAGATGGCAGAGCAGAATAACAAGGGAAAAGATCAGGATCTTAATAAGCTGCAGATGGTGCGCCGCGAGAAGCTGGCAGACCTTCAGGCGGCAGGCAAGGATCCATTTGTCATAACAAAGTATGATGTGCAGCAGCACAGCGCAGATGTGAAGGAGATGTACACAGCACATGAGGCAGAGCTTCTGGCTGGTAGACAGACACCTTCAGTTGAGGACCTTGAAGAGGCAGAGAAGAGAGAAGTTTTAAACAACGATTACAATGAGAGAAGAGCCATCATGGATGCTTCACCTATCAATGTGAGCATCGCAGGACGTATGATGTTCAAGCGTGTCATGGGTAAGGCTTCTTTCTGTAACATTCAGGATCTTAAGGGCAACATTCAGGTGTATGTTGCAAGAGATCAGATCGGTGAGGAGTCATACGCTGACTTCAAGAAGTCAGATATCGGTGATATATATGGAGTTAAGGGATATGCATTCAGAACAAAGACTGGTGAGATATCCATACATGCAGAGGAGATCACACTTCTCTCTAAGTCACTCCAGATCCTTCCTGAGAAGTTCCACGGACTGACAGATACAGATATGAGATATCGTCAGAGATATGTGGATCTCATCATGAACCAGGACAGCAAGGAAGTATTTATCAAGAGATCACAGATATTAAAGGAGATCCGTAACTTCCTGGCAGGACGTGACTTCATGGAGGTTGAGACACCTATGCTGGTCAGCAATGCCGGTGGTGCCGCAGCCAGACCATTTGAGACACATTACAATGCACTCAATGAGGATGTAAAGCTCCGTATATCACTTGAGCTCTACCTGAAGAGACTTATCGTCGGCGGTCTTGAGAGAGTATACGAGATCGGACGAGTATTCCGTAACGAGGGTGTTGACACACGTCACAACCCTGAGTTCACTCTGATGGAGCTGTACCAGGCATACACAGATTACTATGGTATGATGGAGCTCACAGAGTCCATGTTCCGTTACCTCGCAGAGAAGGTATGTGGAAGCACCAAGATCTCATACAACGGAATCGAGATCGACTTTGGCAAGCCATTTGAGCGTCTGACTATGGTTGACGCTATCAAGAAATATACAGGTGTTGATTTTGACCAGGTTGCTGATGACGCTGAGGCGAAGAAGATCGCTGACGAGCATCACGTAGAGTACGAGGAGCGCCACAAGAAGGGCGACATCGTGAACCTGTTCTTCGAGGAGTTCTGTGAGGAGAAGCTGATCCAGCCTACATTCATCATGGATCATCCGATCGAGATCTCACCACTTACGAAGAAGAAGCCTTCAGACCCTACAAAGGTTGAGCGTTTCGAGCTCTTCATCAACACATGGGAGATGTGTAACGCATACTCAGAGCTGAACGATCCTATCGATCAGCGTGAGAGATTTGCCGCTCAGGATGCGAATGCCGCAGCCGGAGATGACGAGGCTGAGCACACAGATGAGGATTTCCTCAATGCGCTTGAGATCGGTATGCCTCCAACAGGCGGTATCGGTTATGGTATAGACAGACTGGTTATGCTCCTTACAGATTCACAGGCGATCAGAGATGTTCTTCTGTTCCCGACTATGAAGAGTGAGGGTGGTTCAGATTCTGATTCAGTATCTGAGACAGCCGGTGACAACAACGGATTCTTCACACCAAACGAGAAGATCGATTTCTCCAAGGTAGATATAGAGCCACTTTTTACTGATGAGGTTGATTTCGAGACATTTTCAAGATCAGACTTCAGAGCGGTAAAGGTTAAGGAATGTTCAGCAGTGCCAAAGAGCAAGAAGCTCCTTCAGTTCACACTGGATGACGGCACAGGCACAGACAGAACCATCCTCTCAGGAATCCATGCATTCTATGAGCCAGAGGAGTTAGTCGGCAAGACACTTATTGCAATAACAAACCTTCCACCTAGAAAGATGATGGGAATCGATTCATGCGGTATGCTTCTTTCAGCTATCCATGAGGAAGAGGGCGAGGAGAAGCTTCACCTTCTGATGGTTGACAACCATATTCCTGCAGGTGCGAAGCTGTACTAAAATAGGATATATCTAGTATATATGAAAAAGGACCCCAGATTAGAAGTACACACTTCAGATTTGGGGTTCTCTTTTTGTGTGAGAGACGGATCAAAATCCATGATCGCAGGCATGAACAAGTCCGGTAAGTATGGCGCTGAGCTCAAGTTTTCTGTTAAGTCCATGGACGTAATGAAGGTCATGGTGAAGAGTGATTCCAAGAGCTCCAACGATGCACTCACAGGACTTTATAACAGATATGGCATAAGAGACTATATGAAACGGCTGTATGAGAAGAGTAATCAAATATCAAATGTAATTGATATTCTGCGAACTGGAGGGTATAATATGCGGTATCTTTGGGGTAGATGCTTGCGGTATGTTGATGCAAGCATGTGTGTATTAAAAGCGAAATGACAGGGGGGAAGGGTAGATGAGAAGATTAAAGTATGTTTTACAGAGTGCGATCGCCTGCTTTGTCGTGGCCGGGGCCATGCTGGTGCTGTTCTGGGGAGCAGGAATATACAATATATATCATGAGTCACATGGAAATATATCGGATCTGTCAGAGCTGTGGTCGTATATTTCGGAACAGGGATTGATGTTTCTGATCGGATTGCTGGCTTTTGTGTCGTTCCTAGTATCCGGATTTCAGGCGAAGAAGGCCAGCGAGGCGGATAGAGCAGCTAACGGTGGGAACGAGTATGATGGTGTAGGATATGGTGATGCTGATGCTGATTATTCTGGCACGATAAATGCTGGTGGCGGATATACATATGATTCAACGGACACATCTATAAAGTTAGATGAAGGTTCAGGTATGGAAAATGATAGGAATGTATATGGAAAAAACGGTATGCCATATGCGGACATCTATGGGATGACTGGAGATGCACAATTAACCAATACATATTCATTGCAGTCAGGTGCCAGAAAGATAAGCTTTGACCTGCCTCAGAGGTATAGACTGATAGATGGCGATGACAGTGATCCGGCATTTGCGGGGTTTAATGAGGAGCTTAAGCCGGAACTTGTCTATTGTTCACTTCAGGAGGCTATCGATGATGAGACGGCTGAGGATTACGTGTTGGATGAGCTGGTGGAGGATGAAGCCTGCCCGGAGGAACTGCGGACAAGGGCATATCTGAAACATGAAGTGATAGAGGGAAGACTTTATTACTATTATATATTCAAGTATAAGAAATCCAGAAAGCAGAGACAGAAGTTTGCGGCGGCATGTGACATAGGCGGCGGGCTGTTCTATACGATAGAGACAGAATGGATATGGCGCAAGGAGGAATTGACGCTGGAAGCGCTGATGGATTTTCTGAAAATAATGGTAGAGTGATTTATGACATCTACAGAACATGAGGTGATAATATGTGGACAATAAAGAGAATAGATGAGGCCGATTTCGGTTGTGAGGAGAGACTTCCCGGGGAGCCGCTTATGGTGCTGGTGAGTCTGGAGTGTGATGATGGAAGGATGCTTCAGCTTGAGGTGGCTGACAACTGGCTGACCATGCAGGAGCTTGACGAGGGCGATGAGTGGCCGGATGATCCGGACGAACCGGATGAAGAAGATGCGAAAAGCGCAAAGCAGGTGCAGTGGATGGAGAGTTATCTGGATGCTCTGGAGGAGCTGGAATAAGAATATCGACAAAACCGCCATATCATAAGCGATATTGGCGGTTTTTGTGCGTCTGGAATTACTTTTTGCCATATACTTTAGGATAATATGTTGTTATAACGAAAAGAATGGTCGTGTGAATTTTGTCGATGTTTGGTTTGCAGGCAACTGCGTATGGGAGAGAATTAATGTTTGGATTGTTTGAAATGAAATATATGAATATATGCCTTGTGGCAGGAGTTATACTGGAACTTATAGCTCTTGTCGCAATACTTAATCTTTATATTAATATAAGGAGAAGGGAAAGAAGGTAGAAGAATAGAGAAGATGGAGCAGGACTTTATGATCGTGCGGTATGTGCCGGAACGGATGAGGCGCATATGCTGGTGCGGCGGGAGGACATAAGTGCGGTAAGCCAGCTTATGGATCAGAAGGTATACAGACAGTTGAGAAAGAAATATGAGGGCTGGGACAGACAGGAGAATCTGGAGTTTGATGCACGTGTTGCAGGCAGAGACGGCAGATGGCTCCGCATAATAGTAGTCCCAGATGGCACGGACGGCTGTGATCTCTTTATATTCAGAGATATAACGGAGGACAGAGGCAGGCTTGAAAGTCCATATTCTTTATGATGGAATTATATGGATGCAAGGCCGGGCAGAGCTCAGAACCCTGTATATATTTGCCGATAAGCTATACAATGCGAGAAAATCTGTGGGATTTGTCAAGAGACTAAGGATCAGGTATGGCGTGTAAGCCGTGCCGGGAAAACAAATATTTATACATTTGTCAGCGACAGATATGTCCGTGGATGGACATGTCTGCCGCTGTTTTTTGTTTTACTTAAAGATATCTTAAAGATTCGCCTCATTGAAACTTAAAGGGATGGCGGCTATAATCAGCAGGTGTAGTGAGAAGCTGCAGTGCGGATTACGCTGATGGATTGAGGAAGTGTAACCATATTGTAATAACTCTTACATATAATTAAGTCTGTTGAATGTATATTAAGTTGAACTGGCAGAAAGGCTTGGCATATAATCTATTCGATTTTGGAAGAAAGAAAAAGGTGGTTAAACGAGGTGGTAAATATTGAAAAATATATTGGAATTTATAGAGAATTCGGCTTTAAAATATCCAGACAAGCTGGCAGTTGCAGATGAGGAAGGCGGACTCACATATGGTCAGATGGAGAGGCTTTCCAGACAGATCGGTGCATGGATATATGAGAAGACAGATGGCGTGAGGAATAAGCCTGTTGCCGTGTTGCTGGACAAAAAGCCTGGGAGTGTGGCTGCCTATATGGGAGTTGTCTACAGTGGCAATTTCTATGTGGTACTGGATGCGGAGATGCCGGCGTCCAGAGCCGAGTCGATACTCGGAACGCTGAATCCGGTTGCAGTCGTGACTGACATCGGGCATATGGAGAAGGCACTGGAGCTTTCCAGAAATGGCGTGGATGAAGATGGATGCCAGGGACAGGAAGGCGAGAACAAAGAGGTATTCAGGATATTAAATCTTGACGAGCTGGACACAAGTGCAGATCAGTCGGTGTTGGATGCGGTCAGAAGCAGGGCGATAGACACGGATCCCGTGTATGCGCTTTTCACATCGGGCTCGACCGGAGTTCCAAAGGGCGCTGTGGTATCACACAGGAATGTAATATCCTACACCTACTGGTACACGGAGGCATTTGGTATAGACGAGAGTACGATATTCGGAAGCCAGACACCGTTCTACTTCAGCATGTCGGTGTCAGATCTCTACAGCACTCTTAAAAATGGTGCCACGCTGTACATCATACCGAAGGCGTATTTCACCTTCCCTATGAAGCTGATGGAATTCATGAATACATACAGGATCAACACGATATACTGGGTGCCATCGGCATTGCAGATCGTTGCAAATTACAAGCTGTTCCAGTACGCCCAGCTTCCCGAGCTGAAGAAGGTGCTGTTTGCCGGAGAGGTGATGCCGACAAAGCCGCTGAATTACTGGATACAGAATCTTCCGGATGCCATGTATGCAAATCTGTTCGGCCCAACAGAGACGACCGACATATGTACGTATTACGTGGTGGACAGAGTATTTGCCGATGACGAGCCGCTGCCGATGGGACATGCGTGCAACAACTGTGATGTGTTTGTTCTTGATGAGAACGGCAGGGAGGTGTCACCGGAGATCAATCCTGAGACGGGCTTCAGCCGTGAGGGGGAGCTCTATGCCAGAGGTTCATTTGTGGCGCTGGGCTACTTCGGAAATGCGGAGAAGACGAGAGAGGCATTTGTCCAGAATCCGCTGAATCCGTACTATCCAGAGCTGGTCTACAAGACCGGTGATCTGGTGAAATACAACAGATACGGCGAGCTGGTCTATGTGTGCCGTAAGGACTATCAGATAAAACACATGGGTTACCGCATAGAGCTCGGCGAGATCGAGGCGGCAGCGGGAGCCATAGACGGTATCAGAAGCTATGCCTGCATATACGATGATGCGGCGGACAAGATCGTGTTCATCTACGAGGGCAGGAAGAAGGACGAGACGGAGCTGCTTAAGGCGTTTCAGGAGAGGGTTCCACACTACATGGAGCCGAACCGTTTTGTCAGGGTGACAAGCATGCCCCACAATGCAAATGGCAAGATAGACAGGAAGAGGCTGAAGGCGGAATACGCGCAGCATGTGTGACAATTTTATTGATAAGGAGATAAGAGATTATGGAAGAATTATTAAAGATTTTGAATGAGGTAAAACCTGGAGTTGATTATGAGAACGAGACAGATCTTATAGGACACGGCGTGCTGGATTCCATCACGATGGTTACGCTGGTGCTTCAGCTCAGCGATGAGTTTGACGTAGACATTTCTCCTGTTGATATCACACCGGAGAACTTCAAGACAGTCCAGACCATATACGATATGATCCAGAGACTTGAAGACGAGTAAGAGCAGATATAGATATTGGAAGATGGCGGGGACTGACTGCCGTCAAAAAATACTAGAGGAGTGAGAAATATGTCATATACGTCGATATCGTATCTGGTATTTATATTGCTCGGAGCGTTTATAGTGTACAATATAGTGCCACTGAAGCACAGATGGAAGGTGCTGCTGGCATTCAGCTATCTGTTTTATTTTATCAATTCAGGCAGATATATCATATTTATCCTGTTCGGGTCGTTGACCATATATGTGGGTGGCCTGCTGATAAACAAGATAGATGATGGCTGCAGCATGGCAAGGAAAGCTCTGCCAAAGGAAAACAAAAAAGAGTACAAGGCACTTATCGGATGGCAGAAAAAGTGCGTGTGCGTATGCGTGGTGCTTGTGAATGTAGGAATTCTGGTATTCCTGAAATATTCGGTATTCCTTGGACAGGTATTTACAGATGTGCTTGGACTCATACACATAAATGTAGAGAATCCGATGTATCAGAGGATGATGCCGCTTGGAATCTCGTTCTACACACTGTCTGCGGTGAGTTACATAGTGGACGTGTACAGAGGCAAATACAGGGCATCGGACAAGTTTGGCAAGGTTGCACTTTTCCTTGCATTTTTCCCGCACATTGTTGAGGGACCTATAGCCAGGTTCGATCTTGTTGGAGAGCAGATGTATGAGGGGCACAGGTTCAGTTATGAGAACATGACCATGGGACTCCAGCTTATACTGTGGGGCTTCTTCAAGAAGATAGTTATTGCAGATCGCGCAAATATGTATGTGAACCAGATATTTGACAATTACGCAAGCTACACAGGACTTCCGGTAGTAGTGGGAATGCTGCTCTACACATTACAGCTCTATGCGGAATTCTCAGGCTGTATGGATATAGTAAGGGGAAGTGCCCAGATGTTCGGAATAGGACTCTCAGAGAACTTCAATCAGCCGTTTATGTCAAAGACGGTCAGTGAGTTCTGGAGAAGGTGGCATATGACTCTCGGTGCATGGTTCAAGGACTATGTGTTCTATTCAGTTTCACTGTCCAAGCCATTTGTGAAGCTTAGTAAGAAGACCAGGGAACATATGAATACTTTCTTCGCGACATTTGTTCCTATGTCTATAGCGATGTTCATAGTGTGGTTTGGAACGGGTATTTGGCACGGCGCAAGCTGGAAGTACGTCATGTATGGTCTTTATTACTGGGCTATCATGGTAATCGGACTTCTCATGGAGCCTCTTTTCAAGAAGCTGTATGGGAAAATGAATGTTGACCGCCAGGGAAAGGTATACAGGCTGCTTCAGGTTGTCAGGACCTTCATTTTTGTGAATGTGGGAATGCTCATGTTCAGGGCTGATGATCTTACAGCATTTGGACACATGTTTGTGTCCATGTTCAGGGGATTTACATTTGCGGATCTGACAAATGGAACTTTGCTTGGAATGAAGCTTGACATGGCAGATTTTGCAGTGCTGGCAGTGGGCGCGCTCATTCTGTTCCTGGTTGGACTTTACAAGGAGAAGGGACATCAGATAAGAGCAGAGCTTGCCACGAAGAATATAGTCCTCAGATGGGCAGTTTACTATGTGCTGCTGTTTGGAGTGATCATACTCGGAGCATATGGCAAGGGCTATGAGGTGGCTGGATTTATATATGCACAGTTTTAGAGGTGATTTATCTATGAAGAAAAGTGGACGTAATATAATAAAATCCATAGCATTTGCCCTGGTGGCCGTGATGATCATGGGAGTGCTGGGAGCTGCGTTTACTCCGAAGCGGAGCGATCCGGGAAGCGGAATAACCAACTCGAATGCAAGGGGCTTCTATGGAGAACCGAAGAATTCGATAGACGTACTGGTGCTTGGAGACAGCAATGCCTACAGTGCATGTTCTCCGATGTATATATGGAACAAATATGGAATTCCAACATATGTGGCGGCTGAGGGATTCCAGAATGTGACCGGGGCATCCAACCTTCTGGATGAAGTGCTCACATGTCAGAAGCCAAAGCTGGTGGTGTTTGATGTGAATATGCTTTGGACAGGCAAGACGACATTGAAAAAGGTTGAGAACAACCTGAAGAATCTGGCATATAAGTATCTGCCTCTTGCACAGTACCACAACAGGTGGAAGAGCATGAGTGTTTCGGACATGTTCGGTGCCAGGGACTACACATACAGATCAGCCTCAAGAGGACAGTATCTCAGCATGGAGGTCAAGCCGTTTTCAGGCCAGAGCAAGATGGTGGAAACCAAGGCTGTTGAGGACATACCGGAGGTATCAAAGATACTGCTCGATAAGCTGATAGACAAGTGTGAGAAGAATGGAATCAAGATCATGTTCATGGAGACTCCGACGGCGAAGTCATGGAATTATGCAAGACACAATGCCATGGTTAAGTATGCTAAAGCCAAGAATATTGAATTTGTCGATATGAATACGCTCAAGGGTGATTATGCGATTGACTGGAGCACCGACACGAGGGATGGCGGAAGACATCTCAACTGCAAGGGCGCAGAGAAGGTAAGCGCCTATCTTGGAAAATATATTTCAGAGAATTATTCTTTTAAGGATAAGAGACATTCAGAAAAGTATGCGGACTGGAATAATGACTATCTGGATTATGTGAAGTATATGTCCGGAGAGACTGTGTCGCTGGAGGCGCAGCAATCCGAGGAAACGGTATCCAACAACTAGATATAAAACACATAAGTGGACGGAGGATTGAATCCCCCGTCCACTTTATTTTTTATTTTACTGTAACTTTGCATCTGGCAGATATATTGCCGGAAGTATATGTCTTTTTCTCAGTGCTGTTTGAAGGTGTGAAAGTTTATTTCTGCACGGCAAGGGACAAGGATTTTTACGCGCAGCTCATGCGTGATGGAAATGTTGCGGTGACGGGCATGAACAGAGAATATCAGATGATAAGGCTGAGCGGAAAGGCGCACAGGCTGGATGATCAGAAGCTGTGGATCGACAGGATATTTGCGGAGAATCCATCTATGAACAGTGTGTACCCGGATGACAGCAGATATGTGCTTGAGCCGTTCTATTGATACAGGATGAATACCCGACACAGGTAAATGATGAGAAAGGCATAGTAAACGCTGCAAACAGCGGTATGACCGGATGTTATGTGCCATGCCACAATTGTATCGATAACTGTATCCGCGCTGTCCTGTCTGCGGAGGTTCTATGGACATGAACCTCCGCAAGGATGGTTATTTTGTTCAGGGCAGTGCCTGGTATGAGGCAGAGCGGAATTTTAGTGAGTTTGTCACAAAGTCTATAGACAGTAAGCTTGTACTTCTTGAACTGGGGGTAGGTTTTAACACCCCAACAATAATCCGCTTTCCTTTTGAGAAGCTGACACGAGAACACGATAACGTAACCCTTGTCAGGTTAAATCTCGATCAGGCTGTGATTCCAGAAAGTCTTGGAAACAGAGCTATAGGGATAAATGCGGATATGGCGGAGAGTATAAGTGATATACTCAACGTTTCAGTATCGCATCCATATCCTGTTCAGGAGCAGTGATCGGGTTTAGCTTATAATTCTCCACCAGATATTTCACCACGGTCTCGGACATGAATGCCGGAAGTGTCGGTCCGATATACATGTTGCGCACGCCCAGCGACAGCAGGGTGAGGAGTATGCAGACAGCCTTCTGCTCATACCATGACAGGACAAGGGTGAGTGGGAGGTCGTTTATGCTGCAATGAAATGCATCAGCCAGAGCCAAAGCAACCTTGATGGCACTGTAGGAGTCATTGCACTGACCCATGTCGAGTATTCTTGGAATCCCGTCGATTTCGCCGAGGTCGAGATCGTTGAAACGGTATTTGCCGCAGGCGAGGGTGAGGACAAGGGTGTCCATCGGAGTCTGCTTTACGAATTCGGTGTAATAGTTGCGTCCCGGATGTGCGCCGTCACAGCCTCCAACGAGGAAAATGTGCTTGACATGTCCTGCATTGATGGCGTCTATGATCTTACCAGCCTGTGACAGAACCGCGCTGTGTCCAAATCCGGTCGTCAACATATGACCGCCGTTTATGCCGCTCATGCTCCTGTCGTGTTCATAGCCGCCAAGCTTCTGTGCGTGCTTGATCAGAGGGGTAAAATCTTTCTTCCCTGCTCTTGTACCTGAGATGTGAACCATGCCGTCATAACCCACGACTGATGTGGTGTAGATCCTGTCCTTGTAGCTCGGCCTTGGCGGCATGAGACAGTTGGTGGTAAAGAGCACCGGCGCGGGTATATTTTCGAATTCTGTCTGCTGGCTCTGCCATGCGGTTCCGAAATTGCCCGCCAGATTATGGTATTTGTTAAGCTCCGGATAGCCGTGCGCAGGCAGCATCTCGCAGTGGGTATATACATTTACTCCTGTCTTTTCAGTCTGCTCAAGGAGCTGTGACAGGTCGTTCAGGTCGTGTCCGGAGACCACGATAAATGGCCCTTTTTTGATGTCAACATTTACTCTCGTAGGCACAGGATTGCCAAATGATTCAGTGTTGGCTTTGTCCAGCAGCTCCATGCATTTGAAATTGACCTGGCCAAATTCCATGATGAGTTCTATCCATTCGGTGACGTTGTGCTCCCTGTTAACCTCGCACAGTCCCTTGTAGAACCACTTCAGAACCTCATTATCTGTGTAGCCGAGATTCATGGCGTGATGGGCGTATGCCGCCATACCCTTGAGTCCAAACAGCAGGGTGGAACGCAAGGACACTATATCGGTGTCACCATCCCATAGGTCGATCACCTGTATCTTTTCAGCCTCAGATCTGCTGACCTTGTTCTGCTCGTTTTTAACCCTTCCCATAAATTCTTTTATTGCATTGTCGTCAAAGTTTACATTTGTCAGGGTTGTGAAAAGACCGTCTATGATAAGTCTGTCGGCGACCGCGCTGTGTTTATTCTCATTTTTTGAGAGTTCTGCAAGTTTTATAAGCTCACACACAAGCTCGTCCTGTAGATTAGATGTGGATGGCTGCTTGCCGCACACTCCAGTATTGATACATGCGGATCCCCCCGCTGTTTGCTGACACTGAAAACAAAACATATTTGACATGTACTGTATACCTCCTGAAATTATGAATCTATCTGAAAAAACTGGTGACTGCCTGGCAGTCTGTGGATTTTCTTCTAAATAGAGTATGGACAGTGAACAGGAGTTTTATACTCAAATTTGCTAAAGTATATCTGTGAAATAACATTTAGGGGGATAAAAAGCTTTCGTTGCTCAGATAGAGGCGCCCTGAGAAAAAATGGAGACAGAGGTGGGGACGGAGGTACCTGTCCCCTCCGTCCCCGCCTTCATTTGTGGGATGCGGAGTCGCCGGTTATGTTATATTGAGCAGATAAGTGCCGTCTTGCACGCATTTGACTGAAATTTTACACGGCGCTGATAGTGGACAGATGTGAAAATGTTTTATAGTAAATCAAATAATAGTTGATCTGGACGGGGATAAAGGAGAAATCACGGATGAAAAAGGAACACGGGGACAGACTGGCCCGCGCACTTGAATTTGCAAATGAATCAGCTGAGTATCATGTCAGAAACTATGCGGGTGGGACGCTTATGCCCGGAGATGCATATGCCGATCTGCCGATAGATGAGAGAGACCGGGTGTATCTTGGACCGGATGCCGGAGCGCCTAACATGTATTCCAGAATATACCGCAGTCAAAGAGAGAAAGAGATGCGGGAGCAAGGGATGACAAATGAGCAGATAAAGCTGAGGTGGGAAGCGCTTGATGCCATGTGGCGCCGGGAGATAGAGGAGAGGCTCTACGGGGAAACCAGACAGAATGACCGGTCAGAGGATGTTATATCAAGATACGAGAATGAAGGATTGCCCGGTGATTTTCAGAGAAGGAGCGATCAGGCGGATGCGAAGAGAAGGACAAAATGGCTCGGGATACGAATAGTGCTCATAACCGTAGTAGTGGTGATCATGGCGTTCACGATACTTAATGAGGCCGGGCTGATAAACGGCATGAGTATAACAGAGCGGATATTTGACAGGGTAGAGCAGATATTTGGCGGTATGGACAACATATCATCAGGCGGTGCGGGAGCTGGTGGCGGAACAGATTCAGAAAATCCCGGCGGACTGGTGATCGTATACGGAGTAGTTATCTTCCTTATATTCAGATGGGTGAGTAAGAGCAAAAAGAAAAAAGAGAATATTTCAGATTCCAGTGTGATTTACACGGAGCTGATCCCACAGATTATCAGGAGACGTTATGGAGAGGGTAGCGTATACAGACATCAGGGTGGACTTCCTGATGAACAGATGAGAAGACTGAACTGCTTTGCTGGCAGACCATTTACACTGGATGGCAAGCCTTTGCTGGTTAACGGCCGCGACATGGTGGAGGGAACATACAAAGGTGTTCATTTCAGGTGCAGTTATGAATACATGGAGTACGAGTATTATCACGAGGACAGTGATGGTGATAAAGAGAAAAAAATAGACAAATTATTTGGGGGGCTGGTTGTTGAGATACCATATAGAAAGGTTTCATCGGCTTTGCTGGGAGTCATGGGAAACTCTGAACTGGCGATGAAGAATATATTGAAGTGTGGTTCGGAGAGTGGCGCAGTGGGAAGAATAGAAAAGACAGAAAACGAGAACTTTAATCTGCTGTTCACTATAAACTGCAATGACGAGGAGAATATATTTTATATGCTTACACCGGATGTCATGGAGAGGCTGGCGGCACTTTATCCAAAGGAGAAGGCGTCTCTCCATGTGACATTCGATGGGGACAGATTGTACATGTGTATAAGCAAGAGTGATAAATACATGGTATTTGACGAGGAGAAAAATATAAAAAGTATGAGTGATGTGGAGGCTTATCTGGACAAATACCTGCGCATGCTGCAGGAGACGATGGATGCGGCTCTGTTACTATAGAAGAGAAATTGTGAAAATGAGCAAAAGTACACGGAGGGAAATGTATGTTTACAATATTATTTAGCAAAGGTGTGTTCGTATTTTGTGTGTTGGTGGTAATAGTTTTGATACTTTTAGCGTATGCGATAAAGACTGCAAATGCTCTGAAAGCAGCGGAAAATAAGGTGAGAGAGCTGGACTCGGATGTGGATATTGCTCTTGCAAAGAGATATGATCTGCTCACAAAACAGTATGCGATGGTAAAGACTTATATGTCGTATGAGAGCGAGAATCTGATAACAGCGATAAAGCTCAGAAAAGGCATGACACCTGATGAGAAGACCGGGGTAGAGAAACTTATGAAAAATGCCTCGGATCAGATAAATGCAGTTGTGGAGGCGTATCCGGAATTGGCGGCGGGCAAGAATATAGAGGTCCTTCAGAACAGCTGCACAAATGCGGAGGAGCACATCCAGGCGGCAAGAAGACTGTACAATGCAGGTGTGACAAATTATAACAATCTGTGCAGCCAGTTTCCTTCTTCGGTGGTTGCGGCCATAACGGGTCACAATATGGTGGAGTATTTCAAGACTGATGCGGATAAGAGATCAGATGTGATATTTTAGCAGGGAATCCAGATGCTTTTGTGCATAAAAAAATCGGTGCGACGGGATTCGAACCCACGACCTCTTCGTCCCGAACGAAGCGCTCTACCAAGCTGAGCCACGCACCGAGTGTGTTTATCAACACTGCCATAATAGTATAAGAAGATTCTGGAAAAAATGCAAGGAGTTTTCTAAATAAATTGTCAAGAAATTCACCCAGGAATATCCGAGAAACTTTTGTGAAACTGATAATCAATCAATGACAGATAACTATCCGTTTATGGGGGGACCGTAGATACATTTTTGGGGTGCCCATAGATACAATTTATATAATATTTAGATTTGTTACAACGAAAATTTATAAGTGTATGGCAGAGTAATAACCAGAAAGTAGTTGATATGAGGATAAGGTGCAGGTGGTGATGGACAGAATGAAAGCCGCCTGAAATAGAAGGAGACGATAGATCATGAAGATACTTATTACTACGGACTGGTATGAACCTGTTATAAATGGAGTTGTGACATCGGTTGTAAATCTGTCAAATGAACTTAAGAAAAGAGGACATGAGGTAAAGATACTTACACTCTCGAGAAATCACCACACATATATAGTTGGAGATGTGATATATGCGGCGTCAGTAGGTGCCGGAAAGATTTATCCGGAGGCGAGGCTTAAGATGCCTGTTATCAAGGCGGTCATAGACAAACTCATAGAATGGAAACCAGATGTCATACATTCCCAATGCGAGTTCTCAACCTTCTTCATGGCGAAGAAGATAGCAGATGAGACAAATGCGCCGATAGTGCACACATACCACACGATATACGAGGATTACACTCATTACTTTTCGCCAAATGCAGCGTGGGGACGCAAAGTTGTGCAGAAACTTACCAGGATGTTATCATCGAGGGTCGATGCCATGATAGCACCAAGCAGGAAGATAGAGGATGTGCTTGAAAAGTATGATGTGTTATGTCCTGTTGAGGTGATCCCCTCTGGAATCGACATGAATAAATTCGGAAAATACATTGGAACGGACAGCAGACACAGAATCAGAGAGCAGTACGGACTCAGTGATGACCAGACAGTTCTTCTCTATGTTGGCAGATTGGCGAAGGAGAAGAATATCCAGGAGATACTTAGATGCCAGAAGAGAGTGCACGGGTATGGTACAATCCTCATGATAGTTGGAGACGGACCATATAGGGCGGAGGTAGAGGAACAGGTAAGAGCGCTTGGAATCTCAGAGAGTGTGATATTTACAGGCATGATCGAGCCTGATAAGGTGGCTGAGTATTATCAGGTTGGTGACTTCTTCGTAAGTGCATCCACGAGCGAGACTCAGGGGCTTACATATGTAGAAGCTCTGGCAGCGGGAGTGCCGCTTCTGTGCAGAGAGGATCCGTGCCTTGTAGATGTGGTTGATCCGGGAAAGAATGGCTGGAAATTTACTGATGAGGAAACATTTGAAACTGCGCTGGTGAAGTGGCTTGATATGAGTCCTGCTTTAAGGCATCAGCTCAGACGAAATGCAGTGCAGTCGGCAGATGAATTCTCCACATCGACATTTGCAGACAGAGTTGAGAAGCTTTATATGAATGTGTGCGAGCTGCAAGCACTGGTGCTGAGGGCTTGTTAGAAATTTAATTTGTATGAATTCTCTAGTGGCTGTTGGGATAACCAGGGAAAAGATATAAAATTATCTCCAAATAGATGAAAAAGCTCTAAAAAAGAAAAAATTTTAAAAAATTATCCGTAGGACACAGAATAATGTGTTTTATGGATAATTTTTTATCTTTTAAGTGAAAACATTGTATATGAGATAAAATGTAGGTAATAAGCAAAGATGGCGAGATGACCTGATGCATGAGTTACTATCTAGATGACAAAAAACTAAAAAAATATGCTTTATTTAAAAATACAGTTGACAACACCATGATACTAGTGTACTATTCAACTAGTACAGCAGTACAGAAGAGCTAGACAACATACAAGGAGGAGGTGTGTGATGGAATTTAAGACGAATATCCCCATATATCTTCAGGTCATAGAGGATATAAAGCAGAAGATCATAGCGGGCACACTGCCTTTGGGATCTAAGCTTCCGTCATCAAGAGAACTTGCCATAGAATACCAGATAAATCCGAATACTGCAGCGAGGATTTACAGCGAGATGGAGTCTATGGGGTTGTCCTATACCAGACGTGGAATAGGAACATTTGTGACGGAGGATGACAGGGTCATAGACGACCTGAAAAAGGAAAGAATAGAGGAAATCATACAGAGCTTTGATGAACAGCTCACCGGTATGGGATTTTCACACGATGAGATCCTTGAACTGCTAAAAGAACACTTCGGGAAGTAAAAAGGAATAAAAAAGAAGGGAAATGATACAATGTTAAAATGCGAACATCTTGTTAAGAAGTATATCACCACCACAGCGATATCTGACCTGTCACTGGAGATTGAGCCGGGACACATATATGCGCTGCTCGGTCCGAATGGAAGTGGAAAGTCAACACTTATGAAGATCATAGCCGGACTGGTCAAGCCGGATTCAGGAACTATCACAATAGATGGAGTGCCTATGACATACAGGTCAAAGAAAGACATAGCGTATATGCCGACGGAGGCTTTCTTCTTCGGATATATGAACTGTAAGGACATAGGAAAGTATTACAAAGATTTCTTTGATGACTTTGACTATGACAAATACATGGGACTGCTTGCTGAGATGGAGCTGAATCCGGATCAGAAGGCGAAGAGCATGTCTTCAGGAATGCTGGCAAAGCTCAAGATAGCGGTTACTCTGTCCAGAGACAGCAGGATCGTCATGCTGGACGAGCCACTGAACGGAATAGACATCATAGCTAGGGAGAAGATTATCAGCACGATTGTCCGGAATATATCGGATGACACAGCCGTACTCATGTCGAGCCACCTTGTGGATGAACTTGAGAGGATCGTGGATCACGCATTCTTTATCAAGAATGGCACCTGTGTGCTTCAGGGTGATGCAGAGGAGCTGCGAGTGAACAGGGGCAAGTCGATAGTTGATATGTATAAGGAAATATATGCTTAGGAGGAACCGCTATGAACGAAGTTCATACTAGGAATCGGTTCCGACGACCTGCCCCGCTCGTGTGAGCGAGAGGGGCGATACATATTGGATAGTTAAATTTGTTGATGAAGGAGAGATAGATATTATGTTAAAGATGATGAAATATGAATACAGACGTGGAGTATTTCCACTTCTGGTGGTTATAACGGCTCTTGCGGCAGCAGAATTGCTGTTCCTGATTGGAATATTTGCAGAAAAAGATCTGCTAACTGGACTTGGTATCACCTTCCTTGTGCTGGGAGGCTGGGCTTCGTTTATGTTCGTCTTGATATATGGTGTGATAATATACAGTCAGGATCTGAAGAACAAGACTGGGTATATGGTGTTTATGACGCCAATTTCAAATTACAAGATTATCGGGGCGAAGCTGCTTTCAATCCTGCTCACCGGTGCGACACTCGTGGCCTTTCTTGGACTGCTTATAGTTGTTGATTATAACCTGCTTAAGTCACATAACGGCGGTGTAGCTGGTGCTGAGATTGTGCTGGATGAAATTCTGGGGACAAGAGGATTATCAATAGGAAGTGTCATTGCAAATGTTGCAGGGCTTATAGCAATAGCACTTATTCAATTCTATACAATGATCACTATAGCGTACCTTGCAGTGTCACTGTCTTCAACAGTACTTCAGAACAAGAAGATAAAGGGTGTTGTCAGCTTTATACTTTTTGTGGCTCTTTATGTGCTGGTGAGCTACATAGCATACAAGCTTCCGCACCTTGGGAAGAACGTGCAGGTGGAGACTATGCTTGACGCGATGTATAAGAACATACCGCAGCTTATTCTCTATGTTGTATGCATGATCGGCAGTTATATAGGAAGTGCGACACTGCTGTCTAAGAAGATCAGTTTATAATGTAATGAGAGGAATGCATTAAGATGGCAGTAGATATGAGGAATGGTGATGTGATGAAATGGTTTAGATACCTGGTTACAGGAGTCTGCACAGGAGTCATAGTAGTGCTCCTTGTACCTGTGGCTGTGTGTGGGATCTGTGCATATGGTGTGTGGCGGCTGCTCAATATGGTAACAGGCGGAAATAAAGAGCCACGCAGGACGATGATAAAGCAGAATTTATAAATGTATATTTTTAATCAACAAGATAACCCGGAGTGAGAAAATGTCTCACTCCGGGTTATTGACGTTTGGGGAGGAATCCTGTAGTATTTTCACTAGAGTTAGCCGAGACTAACCGAACCTATTTGTCACAAGGAGGTTTTGTATGAGTGAAAATACATGGGAGATCATGAAGGGCATGGAGCTCGGTGACGTGGAACTTCAGATGGCACTTCAATGTGCACCGGTGATAACGGGTGTCAAGGTGTCAAATCTGCTGAACATAGAACTCAGCGGATATCGTCAGATGGTGGAGATACTGAAGGACAGTGATATATGTATGTACACACTGGGAGCAACCTGTGGCAGGGTAAATGTATTTATCTACAATGCGGCAAAGCTCAGGGCATTTGTCCAGAGGGATGATGTGCAAAGACTTATGTCTGAGCTGGGATATGAGGACATGGAGCTTTCTGAGATACTTGCGGTGTTTCGTGAAAAATATCAGCAGTACTTAAAGAGCAGAGGAAGATTCACCTCAAAACAACCGGCACATGAAGATCTGGCTTGTGGCGATGGATCTCTTGGCAAGGAGTGGTTCCCACACGAGATGGGCTTGTTGCTGGGATACCCGCCAGAGGATGTGGAGGGATTTATTCTGCAGAACGGAAGAAATGCACTTTGCTCCGGTTATTGGAAGGTATATGAGGATGCTGAATCAAAGCGGAGAACATTTCATATATTTGAATGTGCGGAAGAGAGACTTATTCAATTTCTTTCAAATGGACTGCATATGAGAGATATCATGGGGATGTACACGGCGAGCAGAAACGCGGCGTAGAAGTATATGGAAAGATGCAGTTAAACATTGTTTACAAGGATGTATAGGGAAAGCCCCCTTTTACATATAATTTCATAAGGAGGATTATTATGAGCAAAATTAATATCGTATTCTGGACACAGGGCGGAAATACACAGATGATGGCAGAGGCTATCGCAGACGGCGTGAGAGAGGCCGGAAAGGAAGCAGAGGTAGTATTCGTAAGCAGCATCACGCCTGATGCTCTCAAGGATGAGCCGGTGTTTGCACTTGGATGCCCGGCTATGGGAGCTGAGGTTCTTGAGGAGGCTGAGATGGAGCCATTCGTTGCTGAGGTTGAGGGATTTGCAGCAGGCAAGAAGATCGCACTCTTCGGTTCATATGGATGGGGAGATGGCGAGTGGATGCGCGACTGGGAGGCGAGAATGCAGTCAGCAGGCGCAGAACTCGTAGGCGGAGCCGGACTTATGTGCCATGAGACACCTGACGCAGAAGGCCTTGAGGAGTGTAGGGAGCTTGGACGCCAGCTGGCAAATGCGTAGGTGACGGACGGCACTTAGATAAAATAACCATATATATGCAGTCACGTTTGGCAACTGTCGCTTCAACTTGCTTCTATCTGCACGCATCTCCGACCGCGATAAGGACGTTGCGGATCTCCGATGCGGCAAGAAGCGTTGAAGCTCGGTTGCCGTCACTACCGACTGGCATATATATGGTTCTTTTTGTGTTGAATTTGTTCTTAGCGACCTGCATACTGGGCGTTATGGCTGCCGTGGCGCCTGATGTGATTGGTTATGTATGGTGCGATGGCGATGTGCTTGTCCATGGCGTTTCCAACTATGGCGATTCCCTTGCCCATGGTGAAGGCAGCAAGAACTGTTCCGATTCCCAGGCCGTAGATATGACCGAGGATAAAACCTGTCATGGCAGCTGTCGTTGCAAGGCAGATCACATCAAACGAAATCTTAACCTTGGAATATTTTGCCGATATAATCTCAGACAGCTCTCTTGGGAAAAGGTCTGTCGGGATGATTGGAAGTCCACATCAGTCGGTCATTTTTTGCGGACAGTTCAATACATGCCTGTCTGTTTCGCTCCCTGCTCCTGCGTTTGCTCTCGTTTGATTTCTCCCTCTGTATCTTCTTGGCACAAGCAGGACAATACTTCGATATGCCAGAGCGGGGAACATATTCAACACCGCACACCGTACAATTCTTAGGCTTTAACGCAGTCCACCGCTTTGTCGGTGTGATATGTAATTCACCGACAAAGCCGATGAATTTATAATAAATCTTGATTTCCTGCCGCACCATTCCGTCTGTAAGTTTCTCACGTTCCGAAACAAGTATCTTGTCTATAAGTGCGTTTATGATGGTTGCGTCCAGTTCCTTAATGCCTTGATAGTTGCGGATTAGGGAGAGGAAATCACGGACACCCTGCGTCTTCTCATAGCTGTCGCTGAGCGTTTCCGTTACCTCTTTCAGCCTTGCTTCAATTTCAAGCTGTTCTTTCTGGTATTTTCCCGACATCATCTCAAAATTCCGCTCGGTAATACGCTCCATCACCTTATCTTCATAGAGTGAGGAAAACAGCCTGTCCAGTTCTGCAAGGCGTTTGTTCAGTTTTCTTTGCTCCTTTTCCAGTGCCTTTGCCTTGCTCTGGTCTGTTTCCGTGAGCCGCTTTTCAATCGCCCTCACTGCCTTTTCATCATTGACTGCCATATCCGCAAATCGGTTGATGTCGGTGAGGACAGCGTTGAACAAGTCCCTCGCTTCAATGCTGTGTGCGGTACACATGATATTACCGTATCTGCCATAATTATTGCAGGAATATTGTACGCAGTCGATGATGTCGGGGCGTTTCCTCCTGTTGGCACTCATAGCCCGCATCGCATAGCCGCAGTCCGCACACTTAATAACGCCTGCAAAGATGTTCTCAAAGCCGCCCTTGTTTTCTGGTAATCTGCGGCTTGTAATAAGCTGCTGTACGGTATCAAATTCCTCCTGCGTGACTATCCCCTCATGGGTGTCTGGTATCACTTCCCATTCTTCGGGCAGCTTAGAGGGGCGTTTCTTGCTTTTCATGTTGGCGGCAATCCGCTTGTAGCCTGCAAGGTTTCCCGCATATATCGGGCTTCTTAAAATGCCCCTTACGCTGTTCTCGCTCCAAATATAACGGTTCTCCTCATTCTCCTCAAAATACCTCTCATAGCCTGTTGCCCCCTGCTCCGCCGCATAAGCGGCGGGGCGTAAGATATGCTGTTTGTTGATGTGCTTGCGGATTTTGGCGATTCCGTTGCCCGCTAACGCAAGGTCAAATATTTCCCTTACCACATGGGCAACTTTGTCATCTATCAGCAGATGGTTGTGGTCGGCGGGGTCTTTGACGTAACCGTATGGTGCTGTCGTCCCCATGAATTTCCCCTGCTGAAACCTCGCTCGGTACGCCGATTTTATCTTGACCGACACATCGGCGGAATACATTTCGTTTAGGATGTTGCGGAAAGGCGTGATGTCCATAGCGGATTTATTGAGCGTGTCCACGCCGTCATTGACCGCTATATACCTCACATTATGCTCTGGGAAAAACACTTCCAGATACAGTCCGCAATCAAGATAGTTCCTCCCCAGACGAGATAAATCTTTCGTGATAACGCAGTTTATCAGACCGCTTTCAATGTCCTTAATCATGTTCTGGAAACTTGGTCTTTGGAAATTTGTACCAGAGTAACCGTCGTCCACATACGTTTTTGCTAAGTGCCATCCCTGCTTTTTCACATAATCCGTGAGGATGGATTTCTGTGTCGCAATG